>WNFM01011089.1_pt1 | contig 175002 bp, 145 predicted proteins | sample 5400271 | NCBI WGS metagenome assembly WNFM01 (sample SAMN13153352, study PRJNA577476) | soil metagenome | isolation source: 60 cm saprolite on Douglas fir-dominated hillslope | place: USA:California | collected 2013-09-17
GGCGGCAGTTTCATGCGCTCCATGTCCTCGGGAATCAGCGGGTAATTGGCCGCCTTGATGCCGAACTGCAGGGCCATGTACAGACAGGTGGGAGTTTTGCCGCTGCGCGAGACGCCGACCAGGATGATGTCCGCCTGGTCCAGGTTGCGGTTGGTCATGCCGTCGTCGTGGGCCAGGGTGTAATTCACCGCCTCGATGCGGTGGTTGTAGTCCTTGAAATTGCCGGCCGAGTGGCTGCGCCCGATCGCATGGGCCGAGGTCACACCCAGTTCCTTTTCCAGCGGCACGATAAAGCGGTCGAACAGGTCCAGGACCATGGCATTGGCCTTGGAGATTTCCTCGCGGATATCGTCGGCCATCAGCGAGGTGAATACCAGAGGGCGCATCCCCGATTGCGATTTTGCCGCCTCGATCTGGTCGAGAACGTCGCGCGCCTTGTCCATATTGTCGATAAAGGGCAGGGTGACGCGACGGAACTCGACGTCGTCGAACTGGGTCAGCAGGGAGCTTCCCAGCATTTCCACGGTAATGCCGGTGCGGTCGGAGACAAAAAAGGCGGTGCGACGGTGGGGCATGGACGGGTCCTGGTATTTTTGCGGTGCAGCAAGGGGTCTGGGGAAGCTATAATTATGGACTATCTTCCTCGAACGTCTGCCGTTTCTTGTCGATAATTCCCTAACCGCTCTCTTCCGGATTCGCCATGTCCCTGCCCCTCGTTCTTCCGCTCGCCGCTCTTCGCATGCATGATGTCGCCACCGTCGGCGGCAAAAACTCTTCGCTGGGAGAACTGATCAGCCAACTGTCGAAAGCCGGAGTTCGGGTGCCCGGCGGCTTCGCCACCACGGCGGACGCGTTTCGCGAATTTCTGAACCACAACCAGCTCACCGAAAAGATCAATGCGGCCCTGGTCAATCTGGATGTGGATGATCTGGCGGCTCTGGCCAAAACCGGCGCCATGGTCCGCGACTGGGTGGTGAAGGCGCCGCTGCAGCCGGCCCTGGAAGCCGGGATCCGCGCCGCCTATGCCGAACTGACCCGGGACAATACCGACGCCAGTTTTGCGGTGCGTTCTTCGGCGACGGCCGAAGATTTGCCGGACGCCTCCTTTGCCGGCCAGCAGGAGACCTATCTCAACATTCGCGGCATCGACAATGTGCTGGAAGCGATCAAGCATGTATTCGCCTCGCTGTACAACGACCGCGCCATTTCCTACCGCGTGCACAAGGATTTTGCCCATGCCGGGGTCGCGCTCAGCGCCGGCGTGCAGCGCATGGTGCGCTCGGACAGCGGCGCCGCCGGTGTGATGTTCACGCTCGATACCGAATCCGGCTTCCCGGATGTGGTGTTCATTACGTCCAGCTATGGGCTCGGTGAAATGGTGGTGCAGGGCGCGGTCAACCCGGATGAATTTTATATTTCCAAGCTGTGCCTGAAAAACGGCAAGCCGGCCGTGCTGCGCCGCAGCCTGGGCACCAAGGCCGAGAAAATGATTTTCGGCAGCAGCGCCGCGGCCGGCAAATCGGTTGAGGTCAAGCCGGTGGATGCCGCCGAGCGCGAGCGTTTTTCCCTGACCGATGCCGAGGTGGAAGAACTGGCCAAATACGCGATGGCCATCGAAGCCCACTACGGCCGTCCGATGGACATCGAATGGGGCAAGGACGGCGGCGACGGCAAGCTGTATATTCTGCAGGCGCGCCCCGAGACGGTGAAATCGCAGGAAAAACATGGCGATGTGCTGACCCGCTACCGCATGAAGGGCGAGGGCGTGAAAATTGCCGAGGGCCGCGCGATCGGCGGCAAGGTGGGGGCGGGGCCGGCGCGCGTGATCAAGGACGTCAGCGAGATCAATCTGTTTCGCGAAGGCGATGTGATCGTCACCGACATGACCGACCCCAACTGGGAACCGGTGATGAAAAAGGCCGCGGCCATCATCACCAATCGCGGCGGCCGCACCTGCCACGCCGCCATCATCGCCCGCGAACTGGGTGTGCCGGCGGTGGTGGGCTGCGAAAATGCCACCGAAGTGGTCAAGCCGGGCGAAGACCTCACCGTCAGCTGCTGCGAGGGCGACACCGGCCATATCTACCGTGGCAAGGTGCCGTTCGAAGTGATCGAGGTCTCGCTGGACAAGATGCCGGAAATTCCGGTGAAGATCGCGATGAACGTCGGCAACCCCGAACTCGCTTTCGATTTTGCGCAACTGCCCAACGAAGGCGTCGGCCTGGCGCGCCTCGAATTCATCATCTCGAACACCATCGGCATCCACCCCAAGGCCTGCCTGGAATTCGGCAAATTGCCGGATGAGCTGAAGGCGCAGGTGGCGAAGCAGGCGCGCGGCTACCTGAACCCGGTCGATTTTTACGTGAAGAAAATGGCCGAAGGCGTGGCCACCATCGCCGCCGCGTTCTGGCCGAAAAAAGTCATCGTGCGGCTGTCCGATTTCAAATCGAACGAATACCGCAACCTGATCGGCGGCCCGCGCTACGAGCCCACCGAAGAGAATCCGATGCTGGGCTTTCGCGGCGCCTCGCGCTATATCGCGCAATCGTTCCGCGAATGCTTCCGCCTCGAGTGCGAGGCGATGAAATTCGTGCGCGACACCATGGGGCTCACCAATGTGGAACTGATGGTGCCGTTTGTGCGCACCCTGGGCGAGGCCGACCAGGTGCTCGAGATCATGAAACAGTTCGGGCTCGAGCGCGGCAAGAACGATCTCAAGATCGTGATGATGTGCGAGATCCCCTCGAACGCCATTCTCGCCGATGAATTTCTCAAACGCTTCGACGGTTTCTCGATCGGTTCCAACGATATGACGCAGCTGACCCTGGCGCTCGACCGCGATTCGGGCTTGGTGATGGACGCCTTCGATGAGCGCGATGCGGCGGTGAAGCGCATGCTGCATATGGCGATCCAGGCGTGCCGCAAGGCGGACAAATACGTCGGCATTTGCGGGCAAGGGCCCAGCGATTACCCGGACCTGGCCGAATGGCTGATGAAGGAAGGTATCGAGTCCATGTCCCTGAACCCGGATACGGTGGTGGAGACGTGGTTGCATCTGGCGAAATCGAAGTAGTCGCTGTGGCCGATCCCGATCGACGTTAACGTGGCGCAGGTCGGGTTGGCGCAGCGTAACCCGACAAGACAAATCAGTGCGCGAAATGCCGATGTTGAACCGGGCCTGTCGGGTTACGCGATAAAGCCGCTAACCCGACCTACGGCCCAAGCTGACAAGATCAATGCGATTCTGGAATAAGGTATGTTGACTTGGCAATTTTCACGCTTCGAGAATTTGAGCCTGCATGACTGGTATGCGGTTTCCACCCTGCGCACCGATGTGTTCGTGGTGGAGCAGAATTGCCCGTTTCAGGACAACGACGGCGCCGATCCGCATTCATGGCATCTGCTGGGCTGGGAAGAGATCGACGGGCGCCGCGAACTGGTCGCCTATTGCCGGCTGGTCGATGCGGGCATCAAATATGCCGAGCCCTCGATCGGCCGGGTGGTGACGGCGCGCGCGGTCCGCATGAAAGGCTATGGCCGCATCCTGCTGGCCGAGGCGCTGGCGCGCCATGCCGCGCTGTTTCCAGGTCGGGACAATCGTATCGGCGCGCAACAGCGGCTGGAAAAATTTTATCAGGCGTTCGGTTTCGAGACGGTGTCGGATGTCTATATCGAAGACGATATTCCGCATTTGGAAATGTTGAAGAAGACAAACTGAGGAGCATTCCATGAGCAAAGCACTTTCCGGCAAATCGGCACTGGTCACCGGTTCCACCAGCGGCATCGGCGAAGGCATTGCCCGCGCCCTGGCCGGCGCCGGCGCCAATGTGATGTTGAACGGTTTCGGCGACGCCGCCGAGATCGAAAAATTGCGTGCCTCGATGGCGGCCGAATTCGGCGTCAAGGTCGTTTACTCGGGCGCCGATATGTCGAAACCGGCCGCCGTCACCGGCATGGTGGAGGAGGCGATCAAGGCCCTCGGCGCCGTCGATATTCTGGTCAACAACGCCGGCATCCAGCATGTGGCCGCCGTCGACGTGTTCCCGCCCGAAAAATGGGATGCGATCATCGCCATCAACCTGTCCTCGGTTTTCCATGCCACTAGAGCCGCCCTGCCGGGCATGAAGGCGCGCAAATGGGGACGCGTGATCAATATCGCCTCGGCCCACGGCCTGGTGGCCTCGCCGTTCAAATCCGCCTACGTCGCCGCCAAGCATGGCGTGGTCGGCTTCACCAAATCGCTGGCGCTGGAAGTTGCCGAAATGGGCATCACCGCCAATTCGATCTGTCCGGGGTATGTGCTGACCCCCCTGGTGGAAAAGCAGATCGACGACCAGGCCAAGGTGCACGGCATTCCGCGCGAGAACGTGATTCGCGATGTGCTGCTGGAGCCGCAGCCCAACAAACGCTTCGTCACCGTTGAAGAAGTGGCGTCGCTGGCCTTATATCTGGCGGGCGACATGGCAGGAACCATCACCGGTGCGGCGATGTCGATCGACGGCGGCTGGACCGCCAAGTAGGGCGTCGGAACGGTGTAGGCAGGCTGGGCGGCAATAGCGGCATTAATGGCGATAATGTGGCGCCAGCCGGGAATAGCCGGAAATCAAAAAAAATCGGTGGTGAGCCCCACTGAAACCAGGAGACAGGAACAATGAGCACAAGCAAAGTTTACAAGGATGCCAAATCCGCGCTGGATGGCCTGCTGAAAGACAATATGAGTATCGCCGCCGGCGGTTTCGGTCTGTGCGGCATCCCGGAAAACCTGATCCAGGCCCTGGTTGATTCGGGCGTCAAGGGCCTTACCATCGCCGGCAATAATGCCGGCGTTGACGATTTCGGCATGGGCCTGCTGCTCAAGACCCGCCAGGTGAAAAAAGTGATCGCATCCTATGTTGGTGAAAACAAGGAATTCGAGCGCCAGGTATTGGCCGGCGAACTCGATCTGCAACTGGTGCCGCAGGGCACGCTGGCGGAAAAATTCCGCGCCGGCGGCGCCGGCATCCCCGGTTTCTATACGCGCACTTCCTACGGCACCAAGCTGGCTGAGGGTAAACATACGCATTCCTTCGACGGCCGCGAGTATGTGCTGGAAGACGCCATCCGTACTGACCTCTCCATCGTCAAAGCCTGGAAGGGCGACAAGGCCGGCAACCTCGTCTATCGCAAGACCACGCGCAATTTCAATCCCATGATCGCCACCTGCGGCAAGGCGACGGTGGCGGAAGTCGAGGAACTGGTCGAAGTCGGCGAACTCGATCCCGATCAGATTCATACGCCGGGCATTTTTGTCGACCGCATCGTGCAGGGCGCCAGGTATGAAAAGCGCATCGAGTTCCGCACCGTGCAAGGCGCGGCCGCCTCGAAAAAAGACTCGCCGATCCGCGAACTGATGGCCAAGCGCGCGGCCAGGGAATTGCGCGACGGCTATTACGTCAACCTCGGCATCGGCATTCCGACGCTGGTGGCGAATTTCATTCCGGCCGGCATGAATGTGCATCTGCAATCCGAAAACGGCCTGCTCGGCATCGGCCCGTTCCCGACGGACGCCACCATCGATGCCGATCTGATCAATGCCGGCAAGCAGACCATCACCACCTTGCCCGGCTCGAGCTTTTTTTCCAGCGCCGATTCCTTCGGCATGATCCGCGGCGGGCACGTAGATCTGTCGATCCTGGGCGGCCTGGAAGTCGCCGAGAACGGCGATCTCGCCAACTGGATGGTGCCCGGCAAGATGGTCAAGGGCCCGGGCGGCGCCATGGACCTGGTGTCGGGCGTGCGGCGTGTGGTGGTGCTGATGGAGCACACCTCCAAGGATGGCGCCTCGAAGATCCTGAAATCGTGCTCGCTGCCGCTGACCGGCAAGGGCGTGGTCAATCTGATCATCACCGACCTCTGTGTGTTCGAGGTCAGACCCGGCCAGGGTCTGGTGCTGATCGAACTGCATCCTGGTATCACGCTGGATGAAGTCAAGGCCAAAACTGCGGCGGCTTTCCAGGTTGCGCTCTGATCAGACCGGGTGGCAGGGGATGATCGATGAAATGATTTGTCGCCTGTACGGTGGCGTGCCTGCACGCGGAGGAGCTTCATGCTGAATGCCGCCAGGCCCGTGCCGCTGTGGACGCCCGCGCCGGAACAGCTCGCCGGCGCGCGCATGACTGCCTTCGCGCGTCTGGTGCATTCGCGCTACAACGCCAATGTCGACGAGTACGCCGATCTGCATGCCTGGTCGATCACGCATCTGGAAGATTTCTGGCGTACGGTCTGGGATTACAGCCATGTCATCGCCGAGTCGCGCGGCGAGCGCGTGCTGGCCGATGCCGGGGCGATGCCCGGCGCGCGGTTTTTCCCGGATGCGAGGCTCAATTTCGCCGAGAATCTGCTGCGCCGACGCCATGCGGACGATGACGCGGATGCGATCGTGTTCTGGGCCGAGAACAAAATGCGGCGGCGCCTGAGCCATCGCCAACTCTACGATGAGGTCTCGCGCGCGGCGCAGGCGCTGCGCCGCGCGGGCGTACAGCCCGGTGATCGCATCGCCGGCTTCCTGCCGAATATGCCCGAGACGGTGATTGCGGCCCTGGCCGGCGCCAGCATCGGCGCAACCTGGACTTCCTGCTCATCCGACTTCGGTCTGCAAGGCGTGCTGGATCGTTTCGGCCAGGTCGAGCCGACCATCCTGTTCGCCGGCGACGGCTACTACGGCGCAGGCAAGGCCGTTCCCACGCTCGACGTGGTGCGAGAACTGGCCGCGCGCCTGCCCACCTTGCGGCAGGTGGTGATCGTGTCCTGCCTGGAGCAGCCGCTCGGGCTCGGCAATATCGCCGATGCGATTTCCTGGGCCGACTGGCTGGCGCCGTTCGTCGCCGCGGAAATCGAATTCGCGCAGCTGCCGTTCAATCATCCGCTGTACATCATGTATTCCTCCGGCACCACCGGTGTGCCGAAATGTATTGTGCACAGCGCCGGCGGCGCGCTGCTGATGCATCTGAAAGAGCACCAGCTGCATTGCGATATCCGTGCCGGTGATCGCGTGTTCTTCTACACCACCTGCGGCTGGATGATGTGGAACTGGCTGATCACCGCACTCGCATCGGGCGCCACCCTGCTGCTTTACGATGGCTCGCCCTTCGTCAATCGCGGTTCTATTCTGTTCGATCTCGTCGACGACGAACGCGCCACGCATTGCGGCGTCTCGGCCAAATTCATCGATGCCATCGCCAAGCTGCATTTGGCGCCGATGGACACGCATCGTCTCGACAGCCTGCGCATGATCCTGTCCACCGGCTCGCCGCTGGCGCCGGAGGGATTCGACTATGTATATCAGCACATCAAGCGCGATGTCTGCCTCGCGTCGATCAGCGGCGGCACCGATCTGATCGCCCTGTTTGCGGGCGGTTCGCCGACTCTGCCGGTGTATCGCGGCGAAATTCAGTGCCGCGCCCTTGGCATGGCCGTGGATGTGTTCGATGACGCCGGCCAGCCGGTGCGCGGACGCAAGGGCGAGCTGGTTTGCACCAGGCCGTTCCCGACCATGCCCCTGTATTTCTGGAACGATCCCGACAACAAGCGTTATCGTCGCGCCTATTTCGAACGCTTTCCGAATGTATGGCATCACGGCGATTACTGCGAACTGATCGTGCACGACAACCGCAACGAAGGCCTGGTGATCCATGGCCGCTCGGACGCGGTGCTGAACCCCGGCGGGGTGCGCATCGGCACCGCCGAAATTTATCGGCAGGTGGAAAAGCTCGACGAAGTCGAAGAGAGCCTGGTGATCGGCCAGGACTGGCCGCCCGGCAAAACCGGCAATGTGCGCGTGGTGCTGTTCGTGCGCCTGCGCCCCGATATCAGCCTCGATGATGCGCTGATCAAGAAAGTGAAACGGCAGATCCGCGTCAACACCACGCCGCACCATGTGCCCGCCAAGGTGGTGCAGGTCAGCGATATCCCGCGCACCAAGAGCGGCAAGATCGTCGAGCTGGCGGTGCGCAACGTGGTCCATGGCGCCGAGGTCAAGAACATCGAGGCACTGGCCAATCCGGAGGCCCTGTTGCAGTTTGCGGGGCGGGCGGAGTTGGCGAGCTAGGGCATAATCAAAAAGCCAAAGTCCAGCATCGGCGCGCCTTTCCAAGCATTTTTGCCCGGAAATGCGCGCCAATGCTGGATATGCGAAATTGGAGAGCTTCTCAAAACCTCAAATTTTCGTCATTCCGGCGCAGGCCGGAATCCAGTCCGTCGTTTAATCAAACAATTGGGCGGACTGGGTCCCGGCCTCCGCCGGGACGACGCAGTTTTTAGAAGTTCCCAATTGAATTCACGGCCGCATGGCGTGGATCAGCTCCAGATAATCGTCGCGGTCGGAGCCGATGTAGCCAAGGCGAATCAGGCAGTCGATGATCACCAGTGCCGCGTCGGTGGTGAACTGCGCCGGGGTTTCGAGCATGCGCATGATCTCGGCCATGGAATGGTAGTGGAAAGCGGCGACTTCCCCGTCCCGGTTCTGCGGCGTGAAATCCGCCGGCAGCAGCAGATCGTGCACGAACATGACCTCGTGATGCAGTCCCTCGTCGACCAGGTATTTGCAGCGCACCGCGCCGCTACATTTGGCCCGCTGCGCCAGTGCATCGGGCACACCGGCCTCTTCGCCGGTTTCCTTGATCAGGGTCTGCCAGGGCGAAAAGCCGCGGGCGATGCGTCCGGCGGTCAGATTGTCCAGCTTGCCCGGATCGATGGTCTTGCTGTCGGCGCGTTTCGCGATCCACATCTGCAGCTCGCCATTGCGTTCGGTCAGGCCGTTGAGGTGTGCGGCGTACATGGTCAGGCCGAAGTAGCGCGAGGCGGCGCGCTCGATATGAAACACGGGCGGCGCGTAGAACGATTCCGCCACGGTGACCAGTTCGCCGCGCCAGCCATGGATGGCGCCCTGTGCGGCCAGTGCTTCCACGACCTCAGCCAGCGCCGCGCTGCGATGCTCGGGCGAGGCGAAATGCCCCAGCATGCCGACGCCACGCGGGCGAATCGCAAAATGTTCCGGCCAGTCGCCCAGATGATCGGCGAAGGAGCGCTTCATCCAGCCGGCGAGCACCCCGTCCACCGTGAACGGCAGCAGGCTGTCGGCCGGGTCGAACAGGCAGGCGCTTTGCGCAAACTGGGAAAGGACGGGAGAGTGGGGCAGTGTTGACATGATGGTTCGGCCCTTCTGGAATTTTGACAATACTAGCGTAATTCCCGTACACTCCGCGCGTTGATCAGGAGAGTGCCACCTTGTGTGGCCGCCGAAGGCGCAAGCACCCCGCGAATCGCTCAGGCAACGAGGACTGGTCGCAACATATTTCTGGAGAGAGGTGGCACAGTGAGGCCATCCACCGAAGGGGCACCCGGAGCATCGTCTCCGTAAACTCTCAGGTAAAGCGAACGGATGGGGGAGTGATCCACGAGATCACTCCCCCTTTTTTCATTGGCGCTCATACAAGGAGCAAAAGCATGAAAGTCGTCGTTTTGGGTGCAGGCATACTCGGGACCTGCTCGGCATGGTACCTGGCCAAACAGGGCCATGAAGTCACCGTCATCGATCGTCAGCCGGGCGCCGGCCTGGAAACCAGCTTCGCCAATGGCGGGCAGATTTCCGTTTCGCACGCCGAACCCTGGGCCAATCCCGGCGCGCCGCTGAAGGTGCTGAAGTGGCTGGCCAAGGAAGATGCGCCCTTGCTGTTTCGCCTGCGCGCCGATCCCGCGCAATGGGCCTGGGGTCTGCAATTCCTGCTCGAATGCCTGCCCTCGCGCACCAAATTCAATATCGTGCAGATCCTCAATCTCGGCACCTACAGCCGCGATTGCCTGCAGGAACTGCGCCGCGAAACCGGGATCGAATACGATCACCTCACCAAGGGGATACTGCATTTCTACACGGACCCCAAGGAATGGGAAGCGGCCATCCCGGCCGCCAAGATCATGCGCGACTTCGGCTGCGATCGCCAGGTGGTCAGCGTTGATCGCGCCGTCGAGATCGAACCTGCCCTCAAGCTGACGCGCGACAAGATTGTCGGCGCGACCTTTACCGATGCCGACGAATCCGGCGACGCGCATAAATTCACGCAGAACCTGGCCAGGCTGTGCGAGGCTGCCGGCGTGAAGTTCCGCTACTCGACGACCATCGATGCGATTCGCACCGAGGGCGACAAAATCGCCAGTGTGCTGGTGCGCGCAGAAAACGGTGCCGGCCATGAAGCCATCGGCGGCGATTCCTTCGTCATGGCGATGGGCGCCTATAGTCCGCTGCTGCTGAAGACCATCGGCGTCTCGGTGCCGGTGTACCCGGCCAAGGGTTATTCGGCGACCCTGTCGACCGCAGGCTTCGAAGGCGCGCCCAACGTCAGCCTGACCGACGACGGCCACAAGATTGTGTTCTCGCGGCTGGGCAATCGCCTGCGCGTGGCTGGCACCGCCGAGCTGACCGGCTACAGCACCGATCTCAATCTGGTGCGCTGCGAGGCCCTGGTGCGCCGCACCTGCGAGTTGTTCCCGCATGCGGCCGATTATGCCAACCCGGTCTACTGGACCGGCCTGCGCCCGGCCACGCCCTCGAACCGCCCGGTGATCGGCCGCGCCAAGTATGCCAATCTATTCCTGAACACCGGCCACGGCACCCTGGGCTGGACGGAAGGCTGCGGTTCCGGCAAGGCGTTGGCGGATATCGTCTCGGGCCGCGTGCCGGAAGTCGATTTCAAGTTCCTGAATGTGGAGGGGCGCGCACCCGCGGTGAATATCAGCAAGCCGGTCACTGCGTGAGAGAATAAGCAGAATAAGCGCAGTTTGAGAGCGGTCCTCCTTTGCGCCACCCTGCCGGCCGCTGCCGCGACCGGCAGGACTCGCCTTCACCATAAAAAGCCAAGCTCATGATCAGCCTCGCCGACATCAATGCCGCTGCAAGGGTCCTCAGCGGCCATATCGTCGATACGCCCTGCCTGCACTCGCGCACCCTGTCGGAAATTACCGGGGCGCAGATCTACCTGAAGTTCGAGAACCACCAGTTCACCGCCAGTTTCAAGGAGCGCGGCGCACTCAACAAGTTGCAGTCCCTGAGCGATGCGCAGAAGAAAAACGGCGTGATCGCCGCCAGCGCCGGCAATCATGCCCAGGGGGTGGCGCATCACGCCAGCCGTCTGGGTATCCCCAGCGTGATCGTGATGCCGCGCTTCACCCCCAATGTGAAGGTGGACATGACCCAGCGCCACGGCGCCGAGGTGGTGCTGTTCGGCGAGAATTTCGACGAAGCCAAGGTGCATGCCTTTGAGCTGGCCGCAAGACGCGGGCTCAGTTTTGTGCATCCCTACGACGATGAAACCGTCATCGCCGGCCAGGGCACCATCGCCCTGGAAATGCTGGCCGCACAGCCGCAACTGGACACGCTGTGCATTGCCGTCGGCGGCGGCGGCCTGATCAGCGGCATGGCCACGGCGGCGAAGGCGATCAAGCCGGGCATCGATATCGTCGGCGTGGAAACCGCGCGCTTCCCGTCCATGTATGCGGCCATCAAGGGCACCACGGCCACGTTCGGGCCATCCACGATTGCCGAGGGCATTGCCGTGCGCGAACCCGGCAAGCTGACCCGGGCCGTCGTCGAACAGCTGGTGTCGGACATCGTGCTGGTGGACGAGGGCGATATCGAGGAAGCGATCGTGATGCTGCTGGAAATCGAAAAGACCGTGGTCGAGGGCGCCGGCGCGGTGTCGCTGGCGGCGCTGATGCGGCACCGCGAGCGCTTCGCCGGCAGGCATGTCGGCCTGGTGCTGAGCGGCGGCAATATCGACCCCCTGATGCTGGCCGAAATCATCCAGCGCGGCATGGTGCGTTCCGGCCGTCTGGCGCGCGTCAAGGTTGAGCTGCGCGATCTGCCCGGCGCGCTGGCGCGCATCACCAGCGTGATCGCGGATGCCAATGCCAATATCGAGGAGGTGCATCATCAGCGCGCCTTCACCAATCTGCCGGTGCAGACTGCCGAAGTGGAGTTCGTGCTGAAGACGCGCAATTACGCGCACGTCGAGGAAATCGTGCAAAAGCTCAGCGAGGTCGGCTTCAAGGCGCGCGTGCATCACAACGACGCCTGATCGCAAGCGCTGCAAATAAACGCCGCCGTCCGGGACCGGACGGCGGCGTTTCATTTTCAGGACGGGCGTTTGGCGGCTTTGGTCGACGGCGCTGCCAGCGCGCCGTTCAGCACGATGACAATGGGAATCCAGCCCAGCCACATCGCCAGGTCGATCAGGTCGAGCGCAATCGGTGCATCGCCCGCCGGGAAGTATTTGCGGCTGGTGTACTCCTCAAGATGGTCGAATACCGCCAGCCACAGCATCAGGAAACCGAGCGACACCCATTGGGCCGATAGCCAGCCGCGCAATCTGTGCAGCAGAGGAAGCACGACGATGATGCCGATGCAGAACGCATACAGCGCCAGACGCCAGCCGTGATGCTCGGCGAAGAAAGTCGCCAGCATCGGTTCGGCACTGATCATCTTGCCTGCCGTCCAGCCCAGCACGGCGGCGCCGAACACGATGATGACCGGGAAGCGCTCCACCGCCTTCAGGATCAGGGTGCTGCCCAGCATCACGATCGGGATGCTGATCAACAGACCGATCACCACCAGCAGAAAGCTGCCGTGCGCCGCGCCGGCGACCGCCAGCACATTGTCCACGCCCATCACGGTGTCGGCGATGATGATGGTCTGCAGAGCCTGACGCAGGGTGACGGCGGCGCCGATATCGGCATGGCCGTCGTCGCCGCGATCCGACACCAGCTGCCAGGCGATCCAGATCAGGGCCAGACCGCCGACCAGCAGGAAGCCCGGAATCTTGAGCAGCCACACCACGCCGGCGGTAAGTATGGCACGCACCACTACGGCGCCGATGGCGCCCCAGAACACCGCTTTTTTCTGCAAATGCGGAGGCAGGCTGCGCGCAGCCAGACCGATGACGATCGCATTGTCGCCGGCCAGCACCAGATCGATGACGACGATGGCAAACAACGCGGAAAAAAATTGCGATGAAAAGAACTCCATTGGCATCTCCCATGGTTAAAAAGCCCTCATCCCGGAGGTGAAGGCGTTTGTGGTCATGGTGGGAGCACAAGGGGACCTTTACCTGCGGGTCAAGGTCTCGCTAACGCATATGGATCTTGCGCCTGCGACGCCGGGGCGAACCCGTGATGACGACTGTCGCAGTTAAAGCTACTCCCCTTGGAGTGGTGAAGCATATTACCACGTGCCTGCAAAACGGGTCCGCGAATGGGTCAGCGCTGCAGGCCGGGCTTCACCCGATTGCGGGGTTTACGTTTTTCCACCGCCGGCGTTACGATGGTTCACCATCACAAAGGGAGGAAATCCATGAAAGCCACCGTTTTGCTATTTGCCCTTGCCGCAACCGCGTTGCCGCCCTTGGTCGCGCAAGCCGACAACAAAGAGATGCCGGCAGGATTGTGGGAAATGAAAATGAAAATGGAGATGCCTGGCATGCCCCCCGAGATGGCGGCGATGATGGGCGGCGGGCGCACTACGACGCATTGCGTGAAGCCGGGCGAGCGCAAATGGACTGACCGCGAAAAGAGCCCGCGCGACCAGAAATGTGAGCAGACCGATATGAAGGTCGATGGCAACAAGGTGTCCTGGAAAATGAAGTGCGTCGACGGCACTACCGGCGAAGGCACCATTACTCACAACGGCAAGGACGCCTACACCATGGACAACACGATGAAGACGGCGCAGGGCACCATGAAAATGCATATCGACGGCAAAAAGATCGCGGATACCTGCGATAAAAAATAAACCGTACATGCCAATGAAAAACGGGAGCCGCGGCTCCCGTTTTTCATTGCGGCTGCTGCCGATACGCATGCACTCAGATTGCCTGTTTCAACGTCGAGTAGCGGTTCTTCATCTCGGCCGGGAGGTGATACTGCAATTTGGTCAGCAACTCATCGTGCAGGGTCAATTCCTGCTGCCACTGCGCCTGGTTGACGGCGGTGATCCAGGTGAATTTGTCCTGCGGATAGGCGAGACCATTCCAGTCCAGATTGCTGTACTGCGGGATATTGCCCAGCGCCGTCCGCTGCGCCGCCGCCTTGCCTTCGACGCGCTCGACGATCCACTTCAGCACGCGCATGTTCTCGCCGAAGCCGGGCCACATGAACTTGCCGTTTTCATCCTTGCGGAACCAGTTGACGCAATAAATCTTCGGCGCCTTGGCGCCGGCCCTGGCGCCCATCTGCACCCAGTGCGCGAAGTAGTCCGACATGTTGTAGCCGCAGAACGCGATCATCGCGAAGGGGTCGCGGCGCACCACGCCGACCTGACCGGTAATGGCGGCGGTGGTTTCCGAACCCAGGGTGGCGGCCATGTACACGCCTTCGTTCCAGTTGGCGGCTTCGGTAACCAGGGGCACCGTGCTGGAGCGGCGACCGCCGAAAATGAAGGCCGAGATCGGCACGCCGGCCGGATTGTCCCATTCCGGGTCGATCGAGGGGCATTGCGCGGCGGCCACGGTGAAACGCGAATTGGCGTGCGCGGCGAGGCGGCCGCAATCCGGTGTCCAGGCCTTGCCCTGCCAGTCGGTGAGCTGCGCCGGCGGCGTTTTCGTCATGCCTTCCCACCACACATCGCCCTCCGGGGTCAGCGCCACATTGGTGAAAATGGTGTTCGACTTGATCGACTCCATGCAATTCGGGTTGGTCTCATACGAGGTTCCCGGCGCCACGCCGAAAAATCCTGCTTCCGGGTTGATCGCATACATGCGTCCATCTTTGCCTGGCTTGATCCAGGCGATATCGTCGCCGATGGTGGTCACTTCCCAACCCTGCTTCTTGAACGGCTCGGGCGGGATCAGCATCGCAAAATTGGTCTTGCCGCAAGCCGAGGGAAACGCGGCGGTGACGTAGTGCTTCTTGCCTTCCGGGGTTTTCACGCCGAGGATCAGCATATGCTCGGCCAGCCAGCCTTCCTGCTTGCCCATCACCGAGGCGATGCGCAGGGCGAAACATTTCTTGCCGAGCAGGGCATTGCCGCCGTAGCCCGAACCGAAAGACCAGATCTCGCGGGTTTCCGGGAAATGCACGATGTACTTGTGTTCATGATTACAGGGCCAGGCCACGTCCTTCCGGCCGGCTTCCAGCGGCGCGCCCACCGAATGCAGGGCCGGCACGAATTCGCCATCGTCGCCGAGCACGTCCAGAACTTTTTTGCCCATGCGCGTCATCAGCTTCATATTGACCGCGACATAGGGGGAATCCGACAGTTCCACGCCGATATGGGCGATATGCGAGCCCAGCGGGCCCATGCTGAACGGCACCACATACATGGTACGACCGCGCATGCAGCCGTCGAACAATTTGTCGAGGGTGGCGCGCATTTCCGCCGGCGCGATCCAGTTATTGGTGGGGCCGGCGTCTTCCTGTTTCTGCGAGCAGATGAAAGTACGGTCTTCGACCCGCGCCACGTCGCTGGGGTCGGACAGGGCCAGATAGGAATTGGGACGCAGCTTTTCGTTCAGTTTCCTGAAGGTGCCGGCCGTCACCAGTTCGGCGCAGAGTCGGTTGTATTCTTCATCGGAACCGTCGCACCAGTAGATGCGGTCCGGCTTGGTCAATGCGGCGATCCGGTCGACCCAGGCGAGCAACTTGCGGTTGTTGGTCGGCGCGTCGTTGACGAGAACGGGCTTGGCGAGAGCGTGCATGGCGTTTCTCCGAAATTCTTGAGGGCGGAAGCGTGTTTGCGGAATCGCGCTGCGGGAATGACGCCCCGGCGGCACCGCAAATCTGGTATCGATTTTGCTGCTGTCACTAACCTGTCATTATCCCATAATGGGGATTGCCGCGAATCCGGCGGATTACGCTAATGGCGGTTTAAGCGCCTGCTGGCCGTAGGTTTCAAATTTATCCAGCACCGTCGCCATTTCGCTGTCCGCTAGCAATGCCGGCTTGCCGATCTGCAGGGTCTGCCAGTACATGCGCGCCAGGCTTTCGACCTCGACGGCCATCGCCAGCGCCCTGGGCAGGGACGGTCCCAGGGCAATCATGCCGTGTTGCGCCAGCAGGCAGGCGTGGCGCCCTTGCAGCGCCGCCAGCGCATGATCGGACAGCTGCTGGGTGCCGAAGGTGGCATAGGGGGCGCAGCGAATGTCCTTGCCGCCGGCAATCGCGATCATGTAGTGGAACGCCGGAATATCCTGCGCCAGGCAGGCGATGGTGGTGGCGAAGGCGGAATGGGTATGCACGATCGCGGACACTTCCTCGCGCGAGACATAGATATCGCGATGGAAACGCCATTCCGAGGAGGGCAGGGTATCGCCGTCGAATGTGCCGTCCATGCGCATCGCCACGATCTGCTCGGGCTTCGTTTCCTCATACGGAACGCCGGTCGGGGTGATCAGGAAGCCGCCGTCGACGCGGACGCTGACATTACCGGACTTGCCCTGGTTGATGCCGAGCGCGTTCATTTTTATCGCGGTGGCGATGACCTCGCGGCGCCGCGCCAGATCCGGGCGATGGTTGACGTCGAGAAAACTCATGGGACCATAACCTTCTCTTTGTGCAGCGATTCCAGTTGCGCCGGGGCGGCGATGCCGTGTTCGGTGATGATGCCGCTGATGAATCGCGCCGGGGTGACATCGAAGGCGGGGTTGGCGACGGCGCTGTTTTCGTCGAGCAACAGAAAATCGCGCGTCAGGCCGTCATGCGCTGAGAGCCCGCGAAGGTGGCGAATTTCAGCCCCATTGCGCTCCTCGATTTCAATTTTGTCCATGTCGCCGTGCCATTGCCAGTCGATGGTCGAGGTCGGCAAGGCAGCATAGAACGGAATGCCGTTATCGTGCGCCGCCAGCGCCTTCAGATAAGTGCCGATCTTGTTGGCGACATCGCCGCGGCGCGAGACGCGGTCGGCGCCGACCAGCACCATGTCCACCTGTCCATGCTGCATGAAATGCCCGCCGGCGTTATCGACGATATAGGTATGCGGCACGCCGTGTTCGCGCAGTTCCCAGGCGGTCAGCAGGCCCTGATTGCGCGGCCGGGTTTCATCCACCCAGACATGCACCGGGATGCCGCTGTCGTGCGCCAAATAGATCGGTGCGAGGGCGGTACCCCAGTCGACGGTGGCGATCCAGCCGGCATTGCAGTGGGTCAGGATATTGATGGGGCGCTGCTTTTGCTGATGCAGCCCGCGAATCAATGTCAGGCCATGTTCGCCGATGGCGCGATTGGCGGCGACGTCTTCGGCCGCGATGCGCCCGGCTTCCTGCCAGGCGGCCGCGGCGCGTGCCGTCGCGGCCAGCGGCTGGAGCAGGCTGCGCATGCGCGCGATCGCCCAGGCAAGATTCACGGCCGTGGGTCGCGTCGCCTGCAACAGCCGGCAGGCATGTTCCAGCGCCGTGTCCGCAGGGTCGTCGCGCATTGCCAGGGCAATGCCGTAGGCCGCGGTCACGCCGATCAGCGGGGCGCCGCGCACGCGCATGCTGCGGATCGCCTCGGCGGCCTGCGTCAACGTGTCGATTTCGTGGTCTTCGACCACGAACGGCAGCAAGGTCTGGTCGATGATCGAAAAGCTGCGCGCCGTTTCGCTGGCGCGGATGCTGCTGCGTGCTTTGCCGTGAACTTTCATGGCGCAATGTTAATGCATTCAAGCGATTGCGGTGGTTTTGGTACGACGTCAATGCCGCAGCTGCCGTGATTATGGCTGGAGTCCCGGAACCGGTTGCGCTATAATCTCAATTTCCTGCTGGGGGTAACCCTCATGACCAAGTACATCTTCGTTACCGGCGGTGTCGTTTCATCTCTGGGCAAGGGGATCGCGGCCGCGTCCCTCGCCTCCATTCTCGAATCCCGTGGCATCAAAGTCTCGATGGTCAAGCTGGACCCGTATATCAACGTGGATCCCGGCACCATGTCGCCTTTTCAGCATGGCGAGGTGTTTGTAACCGAAGACGGCGCCGAGACCGACCTCGATCTGGGCCATTACGAGCGCTTCGTCACGGCCAAGATGAAGAAGGCCAACAACTTCACCACCGGCCAGATCTACGAGCGCGTGATCAACAAGGAGCGCCGCGGCGATTACCTCGGCGGCACCGTGCAGGTCATTCCGCACATCACCGACGAGATCAAGAATTCCATCTATGCCGCAACGGTCGGTGCCGAAGTCGGCATCGTCGAGATCGGCGGCACCGTCGGCGATATCGAGTCCCTGCCGTTTCTGGAGGCGATTCGCCAGGTCGGCGTCGAGCTCGGCCGCGAGAACACCTGCTATATCCACCTGACCCTGGTGCCGTATCTGCCCTCCGCCGGCGAGATCAAGACCAAGCCGACCCAGCACAGCGTCAAGGAACTGCGCGAAATCGGTATCCAGCCCGATGTGGTGATGTGCCGCAGCGACCGCACCCTGCCCGAAGACGATCGCCGCAAGATCGCGCTGTTCACCAATGTGCAGGTGGGCGCGGTGATCTCCTGCTACGACACCGACTCGATCTACAAGATTCCGGCCATGCTGCACAAGCAGGGCCTGGATGAAATCGCCTGCCGCAAGCTGAACCTGACGCCGCGCCCGGCCGATCTGACCATGTGGGACAACATCGTCAATGCGCTCGAACATCCTGAACATGCGATCGACCTTGCCATGGTCGGCAAATACGTCGATCTCGCCGATTCCTACAAATCGCTGTCGGAAGCGCTGATCCACGCCGGCATCCATACCCGCACCAAGGTGCGCATTCATTACCTGGATTCCGAGCAACTCGAGGCCGAAGGCCCCGAAGGCGTGGCCAGGGCGTTGGCCAATATGGACGCGATTCTCGTTCCCGGCGGCTTCGGCAAGCGCGGCACCGAGGGTAAGATCGCGGCGGTGAAATATGCCCGCGAAAACAAGATCCCCTACCTGGGCATTTGCCTGGGCATGCAGATCGCCACCATCGAGTTCGCGCGCAATGTGGTCGGCCTGGCCAATGCCAACTCGACCGAGTTCAACACCGACACGCCGCACCCGGTGATCGCCTTGATTACGGAATGGCAGAACCGCGACGGCCAGGTGGAAAAGCGCGATACCAATTCCAATCTGGGCGGCACCATGCGTCTCGGCGCGCAGCCTTGCACGGTCAAGCGCGGCACCCTGGCGCATCGCATCTACCAGAGCGAGCATGTCAGCGAGCGCCACCGCCACCGCTATGAAGTCAACAACCACTATGTGCCGCGTCTCGAAGCCGCCGGCCTGCTGGTGTCGGCGCGCACCGATTCCGAGGCGCTGACCGAGATGGTCGAACTCGATCCGGCCAAGCATCCGCACCCGTGGTTCTACGGCTGCCAGTTCCACCCGGAGTTCACCTCCACGCCGCGCGACGGGCATCCGCTGTTCATCTCGTTCATCAAGGCCGCGCTCGGGCAGCACAACAGCGTGCACGGCGAAGCCGGCCTGCGTGTGGTCGGCGGCAAAGAGGTGAGCGCGTGAATGCGTTATACGGCTTTGCCGCGCGGGCACGGGTGGCTTGAAACGGTATTCAAGCAGCCAACCAAGAATAATCAACCATATCCCGGACCTGAAATTAAATGACTGCCATTGTTGATGTAATCGCCCGCGAAATTCTCGATTCCCGCGGCAATCCCACCGTGGAAGCCGACATCCTGCTGGAATCCGGCGTGATCGGCCGCGCCGCCGTGCCTTCCGGCGCCTCGACCGGCTCGCGCGAAGCCATCGAGCTGCGGGACGGCGACATGACGCGCTACCTCGGCAAGGGGGTGCTGAAAGCGGTGGAACACGTCAACACCGAGATCTGCGAAGCCATCATCGGCCTCGATGCCTCCGAGCAGGCGTTCATCGACAAGACCATGATCGAGCTCGACGGCACCGAAACGAAAGCGCGCCTCGGCGCCAATGCCATCCTGGCGGTGTCGATGGCCTGCGCCAAGGCCTCGGCGGATGAAGCGGGGCTCTCGCTGTACCGCTATCTCGGTGGCGCGGCGCCGATGCAGATGCCGGTGCCGATGATGAACATCATCAACGGCGGCGCGCATGCCGACAATGTGCTCGACATCCAGGAGTTCATGATCATCCCGGCCGGCCTGCCGACCTTCAAGGATGCCCTGCGCGCCGGCGTGGAGGTTTTCCACACCCTGAAGAAAATCCTGCATGCGGAAAAACTGAGCACCTCGGTCGGCGACGAAGGCGGCTTCGCTCCCAATCTCGCCAACAACGAGGCGGCGATTCAGTACGTGTTGAAGGCCATCGAAGAAGCCGGCTACATTCCGGGGCAGGACGTGATGATCGGCCTCGATTGCGCGGCCAGCGAATTCCGCAAGGACGGCAAGTATCGTTTCGAGGCCGAGAAACTTTCGTTCAGTTCGGCACAATTCACCGACATCCTCGCTACCTGGTGCGACAAATATCCGATCGTCTCCATCGAGGACGGCATGGCCGAGGACGACTGGGACGGCTGGGCGATCCTCACCGAAAAACTCGGCAAGAAAGTGCAACTGGTCGGCGATGACCTGTTCGTCACCAACACCAAGATCCTGCGCGAAGGCATCGCGCGCGGCGTGGCCAACTCGATCCTCATCAAGGTCAACCAGATCGGCACGCTGTCGGAAACCTTCGCCGCCATCGAGATGGCCAAGCGCGCCGGCTACACCTCGGTGATCTCGCATCGCTCCGGCGAAACCGAGGACACCACCATCGCCGATATCGCGGTGGCCACCAATGCGCTGCAGATCAAGACCGGCTCGGCCTCGCGCTCGGACCGCATGGCCAAGTACAACCAGCTGCTGCGCATCGAGGAAGAACTGGGCGACGCCGCCAGCTATCCCGGCAAAGCGGCGTTCTACAACCTGAAATGAGCCACGTGTCTCCATCGGCCAGGATGCGAGATTGAAATACTTAAGCTACGCGCTCATCGGCCTGTTGATCGCCATCCAGTATCCGCTGTGGCTGGGCAAGGGCAGCTGGCTGCGTGTCTGGGAAATGTCGCAGCTGGTCGATCAGCAAAAAGAAAAGAACCAGCAGCTGGCGGTACGCAATGCCGGGCTCGATGCCGAGGTGCGCGATCTGAAGCAGGGCACCGATGCGGTTGAAGAACGCGCGCGGGTTGAACTTGGCATGATCAAGACCAATGAAACGTTTTATCAGTTGATCGATAAAGCGAAAGTGCAGGGCGGCAAATAGACGGCCGCGCTTGGCGCAATGCCGCTTTCAAAAAGTGAAACTCCAGCATTGGCGCACCTTTCTGGGCAAAAATGCTTCGAAATGCGCACCAATGCTGGATCTACGTAAATTGTTTGCAACGCCCGAGACTTGTGAAGATATGTCGTCCCGGCTCATTTTCATTTCCGGTCCGGAGCCCAATTTTGCTCGCATCATTGGATTGCGAAAATTGGATACCGGCCTTCGCCGGTATGACAGGTTTTGATGTTTACTTACTTTCCGCGTCGCTAAGCATCCGCCCGCTTTAATCGAGTCCACCATGAACATCACCGCCGTCAAAAAATTCTGCGCCTCGCTCCCCGGCGCCAAGGGCGAAATAAAATGGCAGGTCGATCTGGTGTTCGTGGTCGGCGGCAAGATGTTCTGCGTGGCCTTTGAAGACAAAAGCAAACACGCGACTGTGTCATTCAAGGTCGATGACGATCTGTTCCTGCAATACACCGACCGCCCCGGCTTCATCCCCGCGCCCTACATGGCGCGCGCCAAGTGGGTGCAGGTCAACGATCTCAAGGCCGTCGGCGATGCCGAATTGAAAGCGTTGATCAAACGCTCGCACGAACTGGTGTGCATGAAGCTGACCAGGAAACTGCGCGCCGAGCTGGGCCTGTTTTGAACGCTTGAATGACACGAACGATTCACCGAAAACCGAAAACGAAACCACCGCATGAACGCCGATCTCATATCCGCCTTTGTCCTGCTGTTCCTGGTGCTCGATCCGCTGGGCAATGTGCCGCTGGTGGCGTCCCTGCTCAGGCAGGTCAAGTCGACCCGGCGCGTGCGCGTGGTGCTGCGCGAATGCGCGCTGGCCTACGGCATCCTCGTCGTCTTCATGCTGTTCGGCCGGCAGTTTCTAGACTTGATGCACCTGTCCGAAATTTCCATGTCGATCGCCGGCGGCGTGATCCTGTTCATGATCGCGATCCGCATGGTGTTCAAATCGCCCGAAGGCATCTTCGGCGACACCTTGGACAGTGAGCCCTTCATCGTGCCCCTCGCCATCCCGCTGATCGCCGGCCCCTCGGCGCTGGCCACGGTGATGCTGATGGTCTCGCGCGAGCCCGCCAAGCTCGGCCTGTGGATCGTGGCGGTGACCGCGGCGATGCTGGTCTCGGCCCTGATCCTCAGCCTCGGCGAGCGCATCGAGAAGCTGTTTGGCAAAAGCGGCATGGAGGCCGTCGAACGCCTGATGGGCTTGATCCTGACGGCGATCGCGATCGAGATGTTGCTCGGTGGCGTGCGAGAGTTTGTATTGCAATTGAAGTAAGGCGGTCGCAAACAGGAATTCGCAGAACGCCATTTGGCGCGGCTTCGCAGCCATTTTTGCCCCAAAACCCGCGTCAGTATTGGACTTCGGCTTTTTTCGTACAGCTATTCCGCGGTGAATGCCGCGATTGTTGGCATGAATGGCGAAGCAGGGGCGCCGCGCGTTTTTTATTCTGGCGCCCTCGACACGAATCGAACGTGTGACCCTCCCCTTAGGAGGGGGATGCTCTATCCACTGAGCTACGAGGGCAGCGCGGGAATTTTACACGAGCGCGCGGCCGGCAGGTGCGGCCGGCCGCCGCGACGTTAGAACGAGGGCACGATGATCGTCACGCGACGATTCTGCGCGCGTCCCTGCGGCGTGGCGTTGTCGGCGATCGGCTTGTCGAAGCCATAGCCCTTGCGGACAATATTGGCGACCGGCACACCGTTGCGGCCGAACTCGCTGGCAACCGCCTCGGCCCTGCGCAGGGACAGGGTGCGGTTCAGGTCCGCCGGGCCGACGTTGTCGGTATGGCCCTCGATGCGCAGATGATCGATGCCGACGGAGAGCAGGTCCTTCGCCATCTTCGCCACCGCGTTTTTGTCGTCCGGTTCCAGTGCGTCCGTGCCGGTCTCGAACAATATCGGCTTGGTGTTCAAGTTGAGCGACCAGCCGTCATCGCTGGGCGCGAATCCCAGACTCTTCAGGGTGGTGACCTGTGCGGCATTCAGCTTCGGCGCCGTGGTCTGACAGGCCGCCAGGGTGAACAGCAACGCGGCAAGCAGCACCATTCGCATGCCGAATCCAGGGGAGGATTTACCGTTCATTTTCATGTTTCTTTCCCTTTCCATTGCCATTGCCGTTTCCATTTCCCGTTCTTGCCGCCTGGTGAAGCAAAATCATGCCGGCGTTCCCGTGTGACCCGCATCGCCCTGCGCCGCCGCGACGCGGTAGGTGTCGCGCTGTCCTTCCTTGGCCTGGTACATGGCCCCATCGGCCGCCAGCAGCAACTGCTCCAGCGTGGTCGCATGCTCCGGCGCCACCGCAACGCCGACGCTGACGCTACCATTGAACGATTCCTCGGTCGATACCGCAATCGGGTCGCGCATGGCCGTGACGATCTTCTCCGCGATATTGGTGGCGTGGGCGATGCTCAGCAGGGGGGCGAGCAGGACCGCGAACTCGTCGCCGCCAAGGCGCGCGACCAGATCGCTGCGCCGGACGATGGAGCTCAGGCGCCGCGCCACCTCGATCAGCAGCTTGTCGCCGACCGCATGGCCGAGCCGGTCATTGATGGACTTGAAATGATCGTAGTCCAGGTAGAGCACGCCGACCATGGCGCGATTGTCTTTTTGCGCAGACAGCGCCCGCGCCAGGTGCTCGCGGAAATGCGCGCGATTGGCAAGCCCGGTGAGCCCATCATGCGTGGCCTGGTGCGATAGCGATTCGTTCACCGATTGCAGCTCCGCCGCCCGCGCCTTCTGCTCTTCTTCGTACTTCTGCAGTTCGGTCAGCAGGGCATTGAAATCCTCGCCGAGCTGGTGGATTTCCACCACCTTGGCCGGCGGCGCACGCCGGTCGAAGGTGCGGCTGACGCGCACCGCATGGGTCAGCGACGCCAGGCTGTTGAGCGGGGAAACGATTTCCTTCTGCACGCGCCGCGACAGTTGCGCGACCGCCAGCGCCACCAGCGCCAGCAGGATGAATACCGCGATGACGGTGCTGGCGAAGAACTTGACGTACACCACATTGGTGCCCTGCAGGGTGACGCGGCCGACGGTCTTGTTCTCGAGACGGATGTCGGCGGCGCTGCGCTGCGGGAACAACTTGTCGCCGAGCGCCGCGAAAGAGGATTCGAACAGGCTGTCCGGCTTGCGGCGGAAAGTGGCCAGGGGCTTGCCATTGCTGCCCACCACTTCGGCCGCGATCAGGTTTTCCTGTGAAGCGATGGTGTTGAGAATTTCCTGCGCCGACAGCGCGTCCTGGAAAACCGTTGCCGCCTGCGCCGAGTAGGCGATGGAGTTGGCCACCAGTTGCAGATTCTGCGTGACGTAAACGCGCAGGTTGACGTAGGCGATGATGGTCAGCGCCAGCCAGGCGCCGATGATGGCCATGGTGACGAGACCGATATTGGCTCGTCTGAGCGTCGCCAGCAGGGACAGGCGGTTGGCGCTCATGGCTGGACCTTCGGTTTGGCGCGGCCCAGCGACAGCACCTGCGGATTGACGCGCAGGCCGCTGCGCGCGATGGCGTCGAGATTGACGCCGAAACGGCTGGTGGATTCCTCGCTGTCCACGCAGAACATGCCGCCGTCGGAGCAGAATTCCGGGCCCTCGCCGATCGTCAGGAACGGGCGCGCGACGAAGCGGTTGAGCATGGCGCGCTGCTTGGCCGTGTAGCGCGCGGCGAAGTACAGAACCTGGCAATCCGGGTTGTTGTCGGTGGTGCTGGCGATGCGCTGCACGTCGATGCTGCGCTGTGCCGAGCCCAGCGGGCCGGACTTCAGCAACTCCTTTGCGCCGGCGCCGTCACCGATGATGCACAGGCGCACCTGCTTGAGATCGGCCGGCCATTTGGTGTAACTGATAATGCCTTCAACCATGCCGGAAATAAGCGGTTTGCTGTCGGCGGGCAGTGTCGGCGGCGCGGCCTCGTTGACGGCGACAAGCGGGGGCGGCGTCTCAGCCGCCAGGACTTGACCGCCGCATAGCGCCGCAGCACCGGCGGTGATCAGCAAACGGGCGAGTGCGTAGCGCAGGTTCATGGTAGAGGGACGCCTTTCGCGGCCGTATGCGCGGGTGCCGTCGGTCGCCGCATCTTGCATTCGCAAGCGGCGCCGTATTCCGGGGGCAATTGAATCGGCGAATCAGGTGTTTTGCGCACGGATTGGAGTCTCGATTGTGTCGGGTTGTTGTCGACTCTGCGTCAGTAAGGGAAACGCCTAATGAAAGTCTACGTATTCCACAGCGTAAATCAAGGCAAGACTGTTGAAAGTTGTGTCGCATTGTGGCTGATTCCGGGCCGGGCCGGCGCAGCTTGCCGACTGCATACCCATATCCAAGGCGCCCGTCAGCGAATCTTCACACCCCGGGCATTCCCCCAACATGCCCCTGCCATGCCCCCGCCATGCCATTGACCCCCGCACCGCGCCAGCCTTTCGTCTGCATTGCTGCCGTGGCCGGCCTTCAACTTCATCAAAACCCTTGCCAACGACGGTGCGGGTATACTCGCGGATCGCCGTTGGCGGCTTGCACTGTTGCGGCCGGGCTGGCTGCTGTACAGCGCGGCGATGCTGGGTTTCTGCCTGGTTTCCGATCTGCGCACGCTGTGGGTCGCGGCCCTGTTTTTCGGTTTTGCCGTGCCGATCAATGAAGGCGTTGAGTGCGCGATCATCGGCGATTACGCCAGGCCGGACGAGCGCGGTACCCTGTATGGCCGGTCTGTTCATCGGCTGGCTGTGACAGGCGCACGGCGCGGTGACGGCCCATGCTTTGCCGTCCTGGCGGAACTGGTGGCGGTGCTGATTCTTCACTTCCGGATAGCGGCGCGGATTTCGCAACCGGCCTGAGCGGTAACTGCCATGGCGGGCCGGCCGGCGGGTCCGGCCTTCAACTTCACTGATTTTCATGCCTATTTTTCACGTAAAGAATTTGTCGCTCGCGTTCGGCGATGCGAAACTCCTCGACGGCATCGATTTCGCCATCGAGGCCAATGAGCGCATCGCCCTGGTCGGCCGCAACGGCACCGGCAAGTCCAGCCTGCTGCGCATCATCGCCGGCGAAATCAAGGCCGACGACGGCGATGTGGCGCGCTCGGCCGAGCTCAAGCTCGCCTATGTGCCGCAGGAACCGGAATTCGATCCGACGCTGACGGTGTTCGATGCCGTCGCTGCCGGACTCGGCGGCGCGGCAGCGGACCTGATTGCCTATCACCATGCCCTGGTCGAGGCCGAGGCGGGCGATGCCGATGCCCTGGATCGCCTGGGCGATCTGCAGCATCGCCTGGAAACCAGCGGCGGCTGGAGCGTCACCCAGCGCGTCACTTCAGTGCTGGATCGCCTGGGGCTGGATGCCGACAAGAGCATCGCGGGATTGTCCGGCGGCACCCTGAAGCGGGTGGCACTGGCGCGCGCGCTGGTCTCCGAGCCCGAGTTGTTGTTGCTCGATGAACCCACCAACCATCTGGACATCGTCTCCATCGACTGGCTGGAAAAGACGCTGGCGGCATTTTCGGGCGCCATCCTCGTTATCAGCCACGACCGGCGCTTCCTGGAGTCGTTCGCCACTCGCATCATCGAGCTCGACCGCGGCCAGCTCACGAGTTATCCCGGCTCGTTCGCGGAATACGAGCGGCGCAAGGAAGAAGCCCTGAATGCGGAAGCGCTGGCCAATGCGCGCTTCGACAAACTGCTCAAGGAGGAAGAAGTCTGGATTCGCAAGGGCGTCGAGGCGCGGCGCACGCGCAGCGCGGGCCGCGTGGCGCGCCTGCACGCCTTGCGCAACGAGCGTGCGGCGCGGCGCGAGCGCGCGGGCAATGTCAAATTCTCGGTCGGCGATGTGGAACGCAGCGGCAAGATCGTCACCGAATTGATCGGTGTCTCCAAATCGTTCGGCGACAAGCCGGTGATACTGGATTTCAGCACGATCGTGCAGCGCGGCGACCGCATCGGCCTGATCGGCCCCAACGGCGCCGGCAAATCGACGCTGATGAAGATCATTCTGGGCGAATTGGCGCCTGACCGCGGCGAAGTGAAACGCGGCACCCAGCTGTCGATCGCCTATTTCGACCAATTCCGCGAGGCGCTTGATGACGAATCGGCATTGGCCGAAGTGATCAGCCCCGGCTCGGATTTTGTCGACATCGGCGGCACCCGCAAGCATGTGATTTCATACCTGGGCGATTTCCTGTTCCCGCCGCAGCGCGCACGCGCCAAGGTGAAATCGCTGTCCGGCGGCGAGCGCAACCGCCTGCTGCTGGCGCGCCTGTTCGCCAAGCCGGCCAATTTCCTGGTGCTCGACGAGCCCACCAACGATCTCGATATCGAAACCCTTGACCTGCTGGAAGAACTGCTGCAGGGCTATGCCGGCACGGTGCTGGTCGCCAGCCATGATCGCGCCTTTCTCGACAATGTGGCAACCCAGGTATTGGTGTTCGAAGGCCAGGGAGTGGTTCGTGAATTTGCTGGTGGTTATAGCGACTGGCAGATGCAGCGCGCGTCGATGGCGGCGGTGGTCGCAACGACCAATGCTGCGCCAAGGGCCGCTGACAAGGGCGCCCCGGGTAATGCATCAACGGAGGTACGCAATCGGCGGACGGTCAAACTCAGCTCCAACGAGCAGCGCGAACTTGATGAATTGCCGGCGCGTATTGATGCGCTGGATAAACGCCTCGCCAGCCTGCAGCAAGCTATGGCGGATCCGGCCAATTATCAGGGCGCGGCTGCAGCCGACAAGCTGAAGGTATTGCAGGACGACGTGGCCAAAGCAGAGGCAGAGCAGGCAAAGGCCATGGCCCGCTGGGAAACGCTGGAGGAAAGGCGGTTGCAGTCGGAAGCGAATTAAACAAAAAACGCCCTTGATGGACGTTTTGTCAATTTGGTGGCGATTCAAGGTTTATGACTTCTATTCAAGCATGCTCTAGGGTTTATTAACGAAGGGTGTCAGCCGTGCGTCAATGAAATGGTTCGGACGCCATCCTCGGACTAATTTTTCTACGACGAAAGTGTCTACCAATGTTGCCGCGATCCCTAAGAGGGGATTTGTCGCGTCAAGTCCCGTCGTGAAAAGATATCTCAACGTTTTTGCTGGAATGCTTTGAATCCAATCCTCTGCCGTGACATCTCTCAAGTAAGTTCGTATTAGGTTCTTGTCGGGGTTTACCGACTTTAACCACTCTTTGAAGCGCTTTGCCTTATCGAGCAAGAGCAAAAAATCGTCGAAGGAACGTTCGCCGCTATCAATCACCTCGCGCAAACTCGGACAATCCGGCAGTACAACCTCAGAAAAATCATCGCGTGCATCTACGTTCAGATGCGTTCTTCTCAGGAGTTCTGCATGGCGAACTCGCAAAATTGTCGAAGTCATATCAGACGTTGAGAAATCCCCACCATAAAACGATGCAAGCGCAAGGTCGGCACGCGCTTCAAGAATATGGCTCATCAATAGGGGCACTGAAATCGGGTCGTGAGGAGGGGCGCAAGCGGCCCTTCTTCGGTTAATTCCTTCAATGTCTATATTTGTGAAAACATGAAAGCCAATATCCGAGTCGATGACATCAAATTTTAGGTCGGTACCAATTGGATAGCCGCCGACCATGGAAGTTACGGCTAACCTTAGGGCCTCACGGGTAAATTCTGCATCGAGGAGGTCTTGCTTAGCAGCTGCGACGATACCGCCCTTTTGGAAATGATCGCCGGAAAACTTACGAGCCGGAACGCGCGATTCAAATTGCTCCGCGTAGCGGCCCGCCTCGCGCCTAGATAGGCCCTCCCTAGTAAACAGATACTGAAGACGCTCAGCTCTGGTTTTTAGGTTTCCAACAGTCTCATGTCCTGAAAATTTCAACGTAACATAAGTGTGAACATTGAAATTTCCAAAATTTTGGGAATGTGTCGCTAAGCTTTCCTCGCAATGAACTGCCTTTAAATCTGGGTGCTTGAGTAATGAAATAAAACGATTAATACCGAGCTGCTTGACAAGGGTGCCCAGCGTGCCATGATCGATAACTAGGTTTACGTTTTGGTAATACAGCAGCGCCTCAGCGATTTGACCAGCAGACACTGGCAAACCGTTTTCTGAGCGGCGCAAAACGATGTTCTCAAACATTCTATGGATAGTAGAAGTTATCGTTGAATTGTGGGTTCGTCATTTCTGAGTCTTCAATCTACGAACCCCTTATCGAGCAACTCTTACCGCTGCATTATCCGACTCTATACGTTGCGTATGATCCAAGCCCCTTGAGCATCATAATTTTGTGATTCCCCATATCCAAATGCATTCCAGACCATGTCAAACGCTGGACGCATTAGTTTATGCGGCGGAGTGGTTGGATCGGTTACAACTATTTCGGGTAGCGAAATTATATGTTGGTCACTTGTGCTGACTTCATATCCGATCACGCGGTTAGGGACTCTGAATTTGTACCCTGACACTCCAATTAACGACAAAAAAATATAGAACGGCGGAACAATTTCCATTTGAGAAAGCAAATCGAGATAGCGGCCAATAGCGCGCCAAACATGATGCTCATAAATATAGCTGTCAATATCTTTTCTGCCATCGTCATCCGATAGAACTGCCTCGACAATTCCAGAGCGAAAAATCTGCGTATATGCGGCAGATCGGCCGCTGTCACCTGCATAGGTGTAATTCAGCATTCCGTCGAGATTGATTCTTGTGTGCTGAACTTGTTCGCGCCCCAATGGATAAAATTTCCTCATCTGTTCCATATAAACCCGCATGTCAATTTGGCTTCGACTTGCAAAAGCGAAGAGGGGAATTATATGAAGGGCAATCTTGTACCCCGTGTGAATCTCTACTGGGGTATGGTGATTAAAAATTCGTCCCACGCGATCATTATGAAAATTCTCGATTCGCTGCGATGTTGTCTCCGATAGCGCAAATGCAGTTCTCAACTCTGCAACGTCCATTTCAAACTTGCCGGTGGAGTGTCTCGCGTAAAATGGACCGCTTTCTCTGGCCGATACACGATGCGGAGCAGTCCAGCTTTTTTCGATGCGCGCAATGAGCGTGTCGCCAGTCGGTGTTGAAACTACTTTCAATCCCAATTTAGGTAGGCGCGGTTCAATGCTCGAGCGAACCATGCTCTCAAGTTTAAGCATAATTTTATCGACGGGCTCCTCACCAATGCCAGTGATTGATAGCGGAACCCCATCTCGCGCCTCAACACCGTAAATAAGGTCACCCCCATCAGTATTGGCAAACGAAGCCACTGCCGCGAGAAATCCGTGCCTTGCTTTTTCTGTCTGGTCAGGCAGATCGCGTTTGTACTCTAGCGTTTTACTTTCGTTCACGCTGTCATCAAGCAATGCTTGAATATCTGCCGAGTCAATTTGGTCGAAGTCTTTCGGAATCATCAGTAACTTTCCGGTGTACCGCATTGCTAGCTTGCTTGATGACGATCATCTCAGCGGCAATTGGTAAAGGCTGGAAACCCAAACGAGCCATGACACTATTGCGCACCATATGGCTTTTTGGCAAATAATTGCCGAACGGTAGCCGATCAACCTTCAACGCAACTTGCTGGCAACTAGGCATTTTGCCACGCTGCGGAAGAGCGTTTTTTGATGATTAGGATGATGGATATCAAATAAATACGGGCCGAGAGGCCCGTATTTATTAAGTGTCCGGCAAAGAGGGCGGGATTCGCCCACATTCTGCGGGCCGCGGTTGGCCCTGCATGGCCAACCCTTCGAATCCCGCGCGTGAGCCAAGCAGTTGGCTTACTCCTCACCACCAAACAAAAAACGCCCTGAGGGGCGTTTTATTGATTTGGCGGAGAGGGTGGGATTCGAACCCACGGTACCTTTCAGTACGCCTGATTTCGAGTCAGGTACATTCGACCACTCTGCCACCTCTCCGGCGTCTGGTCTTTGGTGCGAAGGCGCGATTATAGCGATTCGAGGGGCTGCTTACAAATCTTTGCGAAGGCCGCACCCGCCCGCCGCGCTGCGGCAATGGCGAAAACCTGCTTGCCCGCGCTGCTGGTGCGTTTAACGACGATCGTTTGCGGGATAATGCAGGCTGTGCCCGAAACCGGGCGACAACAGTTGGGTGAAGGTGAAGGTCGATACACGCAATGCGACGCACATCGATTGGTGGGGCGTCTGGCTGGTGCTGTTTTCGGCGGTGGCATTTTCCGCCAAGGCGATTTTCGTCAAGCTCGCTTACGGCGCCGGCGGTGTGGCTGCTGTCAAGCCGATCGACCCGGTCACCCTGCTTGCGCTGCGCATGTGGTTCGCCGCGCCCGGGTTCCTCGCCCTGATCTGGTGGATGCGCCGCCAGAACGCCGCTGCAACCGGACCCGCCAACGCGTCTTCCCTGCGCCTGGCCAAACGCGACTGGCTGGCGGTGATCGGTCTCGGCTTCCTTGGCTATTACGCCGCCAGCCTGCTCGATTTCCAGGGCCTGCAGTACATCTCGGCCGGCCTTGAACGCCTCATCCTGTTCCTGAACCCGACCATCGTGGTGTTGCTGTCGGTGCTGTTCCTCGGTTATCGCATCGTGCGCCGCGACTTGCTGGCGCTGGGCCTGAGCTATGCGGGCATTGCGCTGGTGTTCGTGCACGATCTCAATCTCAGCGGCAATGTGCTCCTCGGCAGCGGTTTGGTGCTGGCCAGCGCGCTGGCCTATGCCGGTTACCTGGTCGGCGGCGGACATATGGTGCAGCGCATCGGTTCGCTGCGCTTCGGCGCCTATGCCTCGCTGGCATCGACGGTGTTCATTACCCTGCATTTTGTGCTGTTCAACCGGTTCGAGGCGCTCGATCAGCCGCCGCACGTTTATGCGCTGGTGGCGATGATGGCGATCGTTTCCACCGTGCTGCCGATCGTGCTGATGGCCGAAGGCATGCGCCGCATCGGCTCATCCAATGCCGCCATGATCAGCGCCGTCGGCCCGGTGATGACCATCTTCCTGGGGTACATCTTTCTGGCCGAGCCGATCACCGTCATCCAGTTGGGCGGCGCGGCCCTGGTGGTGGCGGGCGTGCTGATCATCAGCCTCAAAAAAGGCCGTTCGGCCGCGTAGGGCGGGGCCGCCGCGCCGCTTGGCGCGGGCCTGGCGGGCATGCGGCGATGCCGCAGTGCAGCATGAGTTTTGTATAATGGCGATTCTGCACAACCCATAACTTCCCTACCGCTGTCCAGTTTCCATACCCGCCCTCAAGGAGCACTCATGAAAAAACCCATGCGCGTCGCCGTCACCGGTGCCGCTGGTCAAATCGGCTACAGCCTGCTGTTCCGCATCGCCTCCGGCGAAATGCTCGGCAAAGACCAGCCTGTCATCCTGCAACTGCTGGAAATCCCCGACGAGAAGGCGCAGAAGGCACTCAAGGGCGTGATGATGGAAGTCGACGATTGCGCCTTTCCGCTGCTCGCCGGCATCAGCGCGCATTCGGACGCGATGACCGCATTCAAGGATGCCGATGTGGCCCTGCTGGTCGGCGCGCGTCCGCGCGGCCCGGGCATGGAGCGCAAGGATTTGCTCGAAGCCAATGGCGCCATTTTCACGGTGCAGGGCCGGGCGCTGGATGCCGTTGCCTCGCGCAATGTCAAGGTGCTGGTGGTCGGCAACCCGGCCAATACCAATGCCTATATCGCCATGAAATCGGCGCCCGGCCTGCCGCGCGAACAATTCACCGCGATGCTGCGCCTCGATCACAACCGCGCGCTGTCGCAACTCGCCGGCAAGACGGGCAAGCCGGTGGATGCCATCGAGAAAATGATCGTCTGGGGCAACCACTCGCCGACCATGTATCCCGATTACCGCTTCGCCACCATCGGCGGTGCTGCCGCGCCTGCATTGGTGAACGATGAAAACTGGTATCGCAATACCTTCATCCCCACCGTCGGCAAGCGCGGCGCGGCGATCATCGAGGCGCGCGGCCTGTCTTCCGCCGCATCGGCCGCCAATGCCGCCATCGACCATGTGCGCGACTGGGTGCTGGGCAGCAATGGCAAATGGGTGACGATGGGCATTCCCTCCGACGGCAGCTATGGCATTCCCGATGGCGTGATGTACGGCGTTCCCGTCATCTGCGCCAATGGCAAGTACGAACGCGTCAAAGGCCTGGCGATCGACGATTTCTCGCGCGGCAAGATGGACGCGACGCTGAAAGAACTGGAAGAAGAGCGCGCCGGCGTGGCGCATCTGCTGAAGTAATCCGGTCCGCAGAAACAAAAAGGCCGCAGAGCAATCTGCGGCCTTTTTTATTCCTGGCGGGCGTCGCTAGCCCAGTTTCAGGCGGTCGCCGTAATTCACCAGTAGCGCGCCGACCATCACCAGCACCGCGCCGACCAGGCGCGCGCTGCCGATCTCGCGGGTGGCCAGGCCCAGCAGGCCAAAGCGGTCGAACGCCAGCGAGCCGAGCATCTGCCCGGCGATGATCAGGCAGGACATATCGGCGAGGCCGATGCGCGGCGCCAGCATGGTGGTGCCGAACACGAACATGGCGCCGATCAGGCCGCCGGCAAATTGCCACAGCGCGGCGTCGCCGAGCTTTTGCACGCTCAGCAGTTTTTCGCCCGAGGCGACATTGATCACCAGCAGCGCAACCGTGCCGACGATGAACGAGATCAGGGCCGCGAATACCGCGCCGCTGTCGGCGGTGACCTTGAGCGAGTGGTTGAGGGCGGCCTGCACCGGCACCAACACGCCGATCAGGAAGGCCAGTCCGAGCAAGGCAAATTGCATGGTTCTCTCCGCGGTTGAATGGTCATCTGCATGGGCAGTGCCGATAGATGAAAATATCAAACTCCAGCACTGGTGCGGCTTCCCAAGAAAAAATGTCTGGAGAAGCGCACCAATGCTTGATTTATGTAAATGGTTACTTCTCGAAACTCTCAAATTTCGTCATTCCGGCTTATTTTGGTAATTGAGCCGGAATCCAGTCCTTTGTATTATCAAACGCTTGGAGGGACTGGGTCCCAGCCTGCGCTGGGACGACGAAGTTTTTAGAAGTTCTCAAATGTAAATTGTTCGAAACTTCAACAGTTCGTCATTCCAGCGCAGGCTGGAATCCAGTCCGTCGTTGAATCAAACAATTGGCAGGACGTGGGGTAAAAGCATGCCTTCACGCCTGCGCGGAGACGACGGATTATAGCGATACATTCAGCAATCAGTGATCCGCTCAGTGATCAGATTTCATCCCGGCTTTTTTGGCGATGCGGCTGAGGCGTTCGCGCTCGCTGGTGATGAATGCCGTGAAATCCGCAACGCTGCCAGGCACCGGCTCGATGCCGCTGGGGATCAGCTTGTCCCGAAGCTCCTTGGACTTTAGCGCGCCCTGGATTTCCGCATTCATGCGCTCGATGATCGCGGCTGAGGTGCCCTTGGGGGCGAACAGCCCCGCCCAGTGGCCGATGCGCACGTCCTTGAAGCCTTGCTCGGCCGTAGTGGGAATATTGGGGTAGGCGGTCATGCGCGCCTCTGAGGTTGCCGCCAGCGCTTTCAGGGTGCCGGCCTTGATATGCGGCAGCACCACCACGCTCGATTCCGAGGTGGCCGTGACCTGGTTGCCCAGCACCGCAGTGACGCTTTCCTGGCCGCTCTTGAAGGGAATGGCGGTGAAGTTGGCGCCGCTGCCTTCCTTCAACATTTCAATCACGAAATGCGGCGTGCTGCCGCTGCCGGCGGTGGCGAAATTGGCGCCGTCCTTGCCCTGCTTTTTGGCGTACTCGACGAATTCCTTGAGGTTGTTCACCGGCAGGCTGGGGTGCACCACGATCACCGAGGGGCTGGAGGCGATCATCGCCACCGGCACGATATCGCTGTCGGCATAGGAAATCTTGTCGTTGAGGAAGCTGTTGGTCACCACGCCGGCCGAGCCGATCAGGAAGGTGTAGCCGTCGGGCTTGCTCTTGGCCACATAATCGGTGCCGATCACGGTGCCGGCGCCCGGCTTGTTCTCGATGATGATCGGCTGGCCGAGACGGCGGCTGACCGCCTCGGCTGCCGCGCGCGCGACCACATCGTTGGCGCCGCCGGCGGTGAACGGCACCACCCATTTGATCGGGCGGTCCGGCCAGGTTTGTGCGCCGGCCTGGGAGGCGCCGAGCAGGAACGAGGCGGCGGCAAGCAAGGCGACGCTGATTCTGGTTTTCATGTGTTCTCCTCGAAAGTGAATGGAATTTTTATTTGACGCTGTTTGCAGGTGACGGCATGAACTGCAGCAGCACGCCGGAAGCCTGCGACGGGGCGCGATACACCCGCTGCGTCGCCGCCTTGAAATCCTCCGGCTTGGCATCGGGAATGCGCATGAACACCTGCGGATTGCGATCGATCAGCGGGAACCAGGACGATTGCACCTGCACCATGATGCGATGGCCGCGGCGGAAATTATGCAGCATATCGGGGATGTCGAAATTGATGGCCTCGACTTTGCCCGGCGTCATCGCCTCGGGTTTTTCCATGCTGTTGCGGAACTTGCCGCGCAGGGGCTCGCCGCGCACCAGTTGCTGATAGCCGGCCTTGCGGATTTTCGGCGGTGGAATATCTTTCGGACGATCCGCATTGCCGGCGGCTCCGCTGGCAGATTCGTCTTCCCATTCCGGCGGATAGACGTCGATCAGCTTCACCACCCAATCGCTGTCCGTGCCGGTCGTCGAGACAAACAGGCGCGGCGAAATCGGCCCGGCGATGGTCACGTCCTCTTCCAGCGGCTCGGTCTGGTAACTCAGCACATCGGTGCGGGTGGAGGCGAAGCGCTGGTCGCCGATCACGTATTCCTGCGGCACATTCGGCGCCGTGTAGGCGATGAAAGGCACCGGCTTGGCGGGATCGCTCACATATTCATCGAAGCTGGTCTTGTCGTTGCGCGGCGCATCGAAGGACAAGGCGCCGCCCTCGCGGAAATACAGCGTTTTGGCCTGCACCTGCTTCGGCGGCCACTGCGGGAACTGGCGCCAGATATTGGTGCCGGTCTCGAACACATAGGCTTCCGGCAGTTTGGCGTCGCCTCCGCTGTTTCCATTGCCTTTCAGATACTGCTCGAAGAACGGCAACTGGATTTTTTTCATGAAGAACTCGCTGTTCTTCATCGCGAAGTCAACCATGCCGAGATGCGCGCCCTCGGTGCGCGCCCAGCCGCCATGCACCCAGGGGCCCATCACGATGCCGTTGTAAGCGCCGCTGTTGTACTTCTTGATGGCGCGATAGGTCAGGAAGGGGCCCATCGGGTCTTCCAGGTCGAACCAGCCGCCGACCGTCAGCACCGCGGCTTTCACGCCCTTCATGTGCGCGGAAATATTGCGCGATTTCCAGTAGTCGTTATAGACATCGTTGTCGATGCCGTTTTTCCAGGCGAAGTGTTCCGGCCCGGCCAACAGCTTGTCGAGGTTGGCGATGGTGCCGTGTTTCAGAAAGAACTGGTAGGCATCTTCGGTTTCATATTCGAAACGATCCCATTTTTTCGGCTGCACCGTCGGATTTTTCTGCTGCTTGAAGGCCGAGTAGAAACCGAAATTGGAGGCCAGCATGAAGGCGCCGCCGTGGTAGGAATCGTCGCCCATGAACATATCGGTGACCGGCGCCTGCGGCGAAGCCGCCTTGATGGCCGGGTGCGAATCGATGATGCCGGCCGAGACATAGAAGCCCGGATAGGAAATGCCCCACATGCCGACCTTGCCGTTGTTGTTCGGGATGTTTTTCAGCAGCCACTCGACGGTGTCATAGGTGTCGCTGCTTTCGTCGATGTCCTTGGCCGAGGCCTTGGCCGGTTTATGCGGCGTCATTTCCAGCCACACGCCCTCCGACATATAGCGGCCGCGCACATCCTGGAATACATAGATGAAACCGGCCTTGTCGAAGTCCTCGGTCGGGCCCAGCGTCTTTTTGTAAAAGTCGGTGCCATAGGGCGCCACGCTGTATGGCGTGCGCACCATCAGGAACGGCCAGGGCTTGCTTGCATCCTTAGGCACGTAGACCGAGGTGAACAGTTTCACGCCGTCGCGCATCGGCACGCGGAATTCGTACTTGGTGTAATTGGCCTTGACGTCATATGGGGCCGCCGCCGGTGCGGGCTGGGCCTGCAGCGGTGTTAATGGCGTGGTGAAAGCGAAAACGAAGGCGGCAACAGGCGCAAGCACAGCGGCGCCGAATCGGCTCAACATGAATGACTCTCCCTTAATGATGAAGATCTGAAATGCGTGAATTATTTGTGGTTGGCCGCCCAGGCGTCGCGCAGCGTCACCGCGCGGTTGAAAACGGGGGCGCCCGGTTTCGAATCGACGCGATCGGCGACAAAATAACCATGCCGCTCGAACTGGAAGCGCTCGTCCGCCCTGGCATTTCGCAGTGACGGCTCCAGCCAGGCGGTGATCACCTGCTTGGCATGCGGGTTGATGTCGTCGAGGAAGTTGCCGGTTTCGCGTCCCGGATGCGCGACCTTGAACAGGCGGTCGAACAGGCGCACTTCGCATTCGTAGGCCTGCGCGACCGAAATCCAGTGGATATTGCCCTTGACCTTGTAGGCATCAGCGCCCGGCGTGCCGGATTTGGAATCCGGCAGGTATTCGCAATGCACGGCGACCACTTTGCCGCCCGCATCCTTGTCGCAGCCGATGCACTTGAGTACATAGCCATAGCGCAGCCGCACCATATTGCCCGGGAACAGACGGAAATAGCCCTTGGGCGGTGTTTCCTCGAAGTCTTCGCGTTCGATCCACAGTTCGCGCGAGAACGGCACCGCGCGCTTGCCCAATTCGGGTTTTTGCGGATGATTGGGCGCGAAACAGTCTTCGCTCTGCGCGGCCGGGTAGTTGTCGATGATCAGCTTCAGCGGGCTCAGCACCGCCATGCGCCGCTCGCAGGCCTCGTTCAATACTTCGCGCTGCGCATCTTCCAGCACGCTCATGTCGATCCAGGAATCGGATTTGGATACGCCGATGCGTTGCGCGAACAGTCTGAAACCTTCCGGCGTGAAGCCGCGGCGGCGCGCGCCGACGATGGTCGGCATGCGCGGATCGTCCCAGCCTTCGACATGTTTCTGGTCGACCAGCTGTTTCAGATAGCGCTTGCTGGTGATGATGTAAGTCAAATTGAGACGCGAGAACTCGATCTGCTGCGGCAGCGGTTTGGCCAGCAGGCCGAACTCGGCGAGCTTGGCCAGCAGCCAGTCATACCAGGGGCGCTGATCCTCGAACTCCAGGGTGCAGATCGAGTGGGTGATGTTTTCCAGCGCGTCCTCGATCGGGTGCGCATAGGCGTACATCGGATAGATGCACCATTTGTCGCCGGTGCGGTGATGGTGCGCATGCTTGATGCGATAGATGGCCGGGTCGCGCAGATTGATGTTGGGCGAGGCCATGTCGATCCTGGCGCGCAACACATGCGAGCCCTCGGCATGTTTGCCGTCGCGCATTTCGCGGAACAGCGCGAGATTCTCGGCCACGCTGCGATTGCGGAACGGGGAATCCTTGCCCGCTTCCGTCAGCGAACCGCGCGCCAGGCGCATCTCCTCGGCCGTTTGCGAATCGACATAGGCCAGGCCATGCTCGATCAGCTGCTCGGCGAATTGATAAAAATAGTCGAAGTAATCGCTGGCGAAATACAGATGCTCGCGGCCGAAGGCCGAATAATCGCCGCCCAGCCAGTGCACCGAATCGATGATCGAGTCGACGTATTCCTGCTCTTCCTTTTCCGGATTGGTGTCGTCGAAGCGCAGATGGCAGACGCCGGCGTAATCGGCGGCCAGCCCGAAATTGAGCAGGATGGATTTGGCGTGGCCGAAATGCAGATAGCCGTTCGGCTCGGGCGGGAAACGGGTGCGGATTTTTGCCGGATCGGCCGGCGCGGGCGTCTGCACTGCCGCCGGACCGGGCAGGCCGGCCCAATGGCGCGTCGCATATTTTCCGGCGCTTAAATCGGCATCGATGATGTTGCGGATGAAATTGGTGATGTGCGCGCCGTCCGCTGCCGGCGTGGCCGGGCTGGAGGCGTTTTTTGCGGGAGATTTATTGCCGGTGGCCATATGGCGTGGAGGGTCTTCGGATGTTTTTGGAGTGCAAACCGCTATTGTGGCTTGGAAAGGCAGGCTGCGCCAAATCCGCATGTGCGGCGGTCCGGCATGCGGCCGCGATCCCTCCTGCGCCGCTGTGTAAGGCCACTGTAAGCGCCACTGCCTAGTCTGGCGGGGCGTTACAGCAATACACGTACGACGTAAAAATGCAGCTGCGGAAAACGTCGGTCATTCCCCTGACCCAAGAGACGATCGCCAGGCTCGCCGTCATTCGATAACCGCAATGTAATCTCGGACCCGTAATGCCCAGTCATACCCTCTTCAAGGGCGGTGCTTCGACGCCGTGCCTGATTTTTGTCTTCGCGCTTGCCATGCCGCTACCGGCGGCGGCCCAGTCCTGTCCGCCACTATCGTCATTATCGTCGGGCGTCGAAGGGCTCACCCTGGGCCTGGCCGAATCGCGCCTTGCATCCTGCAATCGCGATGTGCTGGCGGCACGGCGCGCCCTGGAAGCCGCCGAAGCGGACCGCATCACCGCCGGCCAGCGGCCCAATCCCAATCTGACCCTGGGCGCCTCGAACATCAATCCCCATGCGGGCGTCGGCGGCGGACCGCTGCGCGATAAAACCATCGACAGTTCCGTTCGTCTCGACCAGCTGGTCGAGCGCGGCGGCAAGGGCGCCTTGCGTGAACAGCTGGCCGATGCGGCGGTGGCCGCTGCCCGCGCCGATCTTGCCGATGTGCTGCGCCAGCAGCGCCAGCAATTGCGGCAGAATTTTTTTGAGCTGGCCTTCCAGCAGGCACGCGTGACGGTGCAGCGCGAATTCATGAGCTATGCGCAGGAAAGCCGCGCGGCCGCCGAAAAACGTCTCACGATCGGCGATGTGGCGCCCAGCGAGGCCAATCGTTTTCGCCTCGACGAAGTGCGCGCGCAGAGCGATCTGCGTCAGGCTGAAGTGGATATTCGCAAGGCGCGCGCCGACTTTGCGCGATCGATCGGCGCCGAACAGGCGGCGGTCGGCATCACCGTGGCGCCGAGCGAATTGCCGTCCGTCGATGCCGCCGCAACAGGCGACTTCAATCCCGAACAGCGCGCCGACATCGTCGCTGCGATGCGGCGCATTGAAGCCGCCGAGGCCGCACGCCGCCTGGCCTCCAGCATTGCCACGCGCGATGTAACGCTCAGTGCGCAGCTCGATCGCTGGCCCGCCTCGAATACCGATCCGCAGGGCACCGGCAATTCCTTCGGCTTGTATGTATCGGTTCCGCTGCATGTGCGCCACGCCAACGAGGGCGAGGTCAAGCGCGCGGCGGTCGATTTGCAAGCGGCGCGCGACACCCTGGCGCGACTGAAGGCGCAGGCCGGGGCCGAGGCGCGCATCGCCGTCGACGGCTGGCAGGCTGCGACCGAGCGCGTCTTGCGTATTGAACGCGATGTGCTGCCCCTGGCGCGCGAAGTCGCGCGCGGCGCCGAATTCGCCTACCGCAAAGGGGCCACCGGCGTACTCGACCTGCTCGATGCGCGCCGCGTATTGAAACAAGTGGAACTCGATGCCGCCGCGGCCCGCGCCGACGCCGGCAAAACCTGGGCGCAGTGGGCGGCCAGCACCGAATTGATGAAGGAAGAAAATCCATGAACGCATTCCTGAAACCGCGCCAGCTCGCCAGGGTCGCACTGGCGCTGTCCATGATCGCGGGCCTCTCCACCCTTACGGCCTGCGAACACAAGACCGAGGCTGTCGCCGATGACGCGCCCAAGATCAACGGCGAGACCATTGTTTTCCCGGCATCGAGCCCCGCGCTGAAAAATATCCTCACCGCTAAAGTCGATGTGCCGCGCGACCGCCAGCTCAATGTACCCGGCCGCCTGGTCTGGGACGAAGACCATACAGTGCGTGTGTTCACGCCGTTTGCCGGCCGGGTCAGCCGCGTCGTCGCCAATGTCGGCGACCGTGTGGCCGCCGGCCAGGTGCTGGCGGAACTGCAATCGCCCGATTTTGCGATTGCCCAATCGGACGCGCGCAAGGCGCAGGCCACCCTGACCGTCACGCGCGCGACGCTGGCGCGGATGAAAGAACTGGCTGCCAATGGCATCGCCGCCGGCAAGGATCTGTTGCAGGCCGAGGCCGATTACGCCAATGCCGCGGCCGAGGCCAATCGTGCCGAGGCGCGCCTCAAACTCTACGGCAACCGGAAAAACATCGGCCGGCAGGATGTCGACCAGCCGCAAATAGACCAACGATTTGCCCTGGTCAGTCCGATCGCCGGTATCGTGGTCGAACGCACTATCAACCCGGGGCAGGAACTGCGCCCTGACCAGCCCGGCGCGCCGCAATTCGTGGTGACCGACCCGAGCAAATTGTGGGTGCAGCTGGATGCGGCTGAAGCCGACCTCGGTTTCCTCAAACCGGGCACGCCCATCCTGGTGATGAGCAACCAGTATCCGGACGACAACTTTGCCGGCGAGCTGAAGCAGATCGCGGATTTCATCGACCCGGTATCGCGCACCCTGAAGCTGCGCGGCAGCGTGGCCAACGCCGATCGCCGCCTCAAGGCCGAGATGTTCGTCAATGCGCGCATCGCGATGCCCAAGGGCGATTACCCGACGGTGCCGGACAAGGCGGTGTTCCTCGACGGCATTCGCCGCTTTGTGTTCGTCAAGAGCGGCCCGCAGCAATTTGCGCGGCGCGCCGTCAAAGTTGGCGCCGAAAGCGGCGGCATGGTGCCGGTGCTGGGCGGATTGCGCGAGGGCGAGGAAGTCGCCATCTCGGGCAATCTGTACTTGCAGCAGATGATCGCCACGGCCCGCGTCAATGAAGATGCGCTCGACCTGACGGTGCCGCCGGCCCGGCCGGAGGGCAAGACCGCCGCCGGTGCGGATGCCAGGCCGGAAGTCAAGGCGGCAGCCAACAAGCCATGATGAATCGCCTCATCACCTTTTCGCTGAAGCAGCCGCTGTTCGTGCTGCTCGGCACCATGCTGTTCATCGGCGGCGGCGTGCTTGCCTTCCTCAATCTGCCGGTGGAAGCGTTCCCCGATGTCTCGGATACCCAGGCCAATGTGATCGCCCTGTATCCCGGCCATGCCGCCGAGGAAGTCGAGCGCCAGGTCACGATCCCGATCGAGACCGCGCTATCCGGCATGCCCAATTCGGTGCGCATGTTTTCGCACACCCAATTCGGCTTGTCATACATCATCCTCACCTTCAACGACAAACCCAGCGACCAGATCGTGCGCCAGCAGGTGATCGAACGTTTGCGCGGCATCGATCTTCCCGACGGCGTGCAGCCGGATCTGGCGCCGCTATCCACCGCGATCGGCGAGATTTTCCGCTTCCGTTTGCGCGGGGACGCCTACACCGCGCAGGAGCTGCGCACCCTGCAGGACTGGGTGGTGGAAAAACAGTTGCGCCAGGTGCAGGGCGTGGCCGATCTGGTCACCATGGGCGGCACCATCAAGCAATACGAGGTCAATCCGGACCTCGCCAGGATGCGCGATTACAAAGTCACCCTCGTGCAACTATTCAGTGCCTTGCAGCGCGCCAATTCCAATGCCGGCGGCGGGGGGGTCACGCAGGGTCGCCAGCAGTTCCTGGTACGCAGCCTCGGCAGTTTCAAGACCTCGGCCGATATCGCCCAGGTGGTGGTGGCCGAGAACCATGGCACGCCGATCCTGGTGCGCGATGTGGCGCAGGTCAAGGTCGGCAGCGCGCCGCCGCAAGGCCTGGTCGGACAAGATGATGCCGACGATATCGTCAACGGCATCGTGGTGATGCGCAAGGGCGAAAATCCGTCGACGGTGCTGGCGGGACTGAAGGAAAAAATCGCCTTCGTCAACCAATCGATCCTGCCCAAGGGCGTCGAGATCGTGCCCTACTACGATCGCTCCTGGCTGATCGGCAAGACCCTGCGCACGGTGTTCAGCAACCTGACCGAAGGCGCGATGCTGGTCACCCTGATCCTGTTCATTTTCCTCGGCAATCTGCGCGCCGCGTTGATCGTCGCCGCGATCATTCCGCTGGCCCTGCTGGCGACTTTTCTGGGCCTGACCTTCGTCGGCATCCCCGCCAATCTGCTGTCGCTGGGCGCGATGGATTTCGGCATCATTGTCGACGGCGCCGTGATCGTGGTCGAGAACATCGTCTACCGATTGTCGCTGCTGAAGGAAAGCGGCGTGGCCGATGCGGAGTCGCGCTTCATCGCGATTCGCGACGCGACGGTGGAAGTGGGGCGGCCGACATTGTTCTCGATGATCATCATCATCGCCGCGCATATTCCCATCTTCACCCTGCAGCGCCATGAGGGCCGCATCTTCTCGCCCATGGCCTGGACCGTGACCTCGGCCCTGATCGGCTCGCTGATTCTGTCGCTGACCCTGGTGCCGCTGCTGACCTATCTCTTCCTCAAGCACGATGTGCCGCATGGCGATAACCGCCTCGTCGCCAAATTGAAATCCTGGTACGCGCCGATACTGCAATGGGCGCTGATCCGCCCCAAGGCCGTCATCGCCACCGCCGTGGCGGCGCTGCTGCTGAGCCTGGCCGGTGCCACGCAAATGGGCAGCGAGTTTTTGCCGGAACTCAATGAAGGCTCGATCTGGGTCAACGTGACGCTGCCGCCATCGGTGTCGCCTGCCGAAGCGCAGGAACAGGCGCGCGCCATCCGCCGCGCGCTGCGCAGCGTGCCCGAGGTCGCCACCGCCATCTCCAAAGTAGGGCGGCCCGATGACGGCACCGACCCGAAGATTTTCAACATGGCCGAGGTGCTGGTCGACCTGAAGCCGGAAGTCGAATGGCGGCACGGCAAGAGCAAGGAGGACATCATCAAGCAACTCGATGCTGCCGTGTCCGCGTTGCCGGGTGTGGAGCCTTCGTTCTCGCAGCCGATTCGTGACAATGTGCTGGAATCGATTTCGCAGATCGACGGGCAGATCGTCATCAAAGTGCGCGGCGACGACCTTGATCGCCTCGTCGGCCATGCCGAAAAAATTCTCGGCCAGATCGCCAGCGTCGATGGCGTGGTGCGTGCCTTCATCGACCGCGCCGGCACGCTGCCGCAGTATGTGCTCGATATCGACCGCGCCGCCGCCGCGCGCTACGGCATCAATATCGGCGACATCCAGGACCTGATCGAAACCGCCGTCGCCGGCAAGGCCACCTCGGAACTGTGGGAAGGCGAAAAACATTTCAGCGTGGTGGTGCGCCTGAAGGATGCCGAACGCGCGCTGCCGAACCTGCCCAATCTGCTGGTCGCCAGCCCGAATGGCGCGCAGGTGCCGCTGTCGCAACTGGCGCGGTTCAAGAGTGTTTCCGGCGCCATGAACATCGCCCGCGAGAACGGCCGCCGCGTGGTCTCGATCGGCGTCTTCATCCGCGGCCGCGACATGGGCAGCGTGGTCAAGGATATGCAGGCCCGCGTCGGCAGCGCCGAAGAGAAGGAAAAAGCGGACAACAGCGACGCCGATGAAGTCAGCTGGTCCGGTGAATTCGAAAACCAGGAACGCGCCATGAAGCGGCTGTCGTGGATCGTGCCGCTGTCGATCATGCTCATTTTCCTGCTGCTGTTCGACGCTTTCAAATCGGTCAAGAGCGCGCTGCTGATCGTCGCCAATATTCCCTTCGCCCTGATCGGCGGCATCCTCGCGCTGCTGGCCACCGGCATCCCGCTATCGGTATCGGCCGCGATCGGCTTCATCGCCCTGTTCGGCCAGGCGGTGCTCAATGGCGTGGTGATGGTGACCTACTTCAACCAGTTGCGCGACACCGGGATGCCGGTGGTCGAGGCTGTCATCACCGGCTCGATCCAACGCCTGCGCACGGTACTGATGACGGCGCTCTTGGCCATGTTCGGCCTGCTGCCGATGGCGCTTTCGCATGCCATCGGCGCCGAGACTCAGCGGCCGCTGGCGGTGGTGGTGATCGGTGGATTGGTGTCGGCGACGGTGCTGACGCTGATCGTGTTGCCGACGCTGTACTGCGTGTTTTTTGGGCGCGAGGGGATTCGCAGGGTGTTGCCGGAGGATGGGTATGCGGGGAGTGGACACTAAACCCTAGCATTGGCGCGGTGTTTGGGGCATTTTCGGCTGGAAAGGCGCGTGGAATGGCATTCTACACTTTTGATAATCAATTCGATGGCAATTACGCATTACATGATAGGTCTGGAAAATCCGCGCAGCCTTTCAAGCGACAGACCAGTTATTCAAGATGGGGGATTCTTGCTTTACTTTGTGTAGTTGTGTTCATCGCCACCAAACTGAACGAAGCGATTAGTGTCTTTATCGAGGACCCAACAAGCGCTAGTTTCGTGACCAGTCGTTATCGGCCCACGATAGTGAATTGTTATTTTGAAAAACAAATTTTCAGACAATTCCAGAAGGGGGACTTGCTCACCCCCAAAGCCTACGGAAGGGTGAAAATCAATCCCGCTAGGAACAGTTTCTGGCAGATCGTCTCGCCGCTCGCCTGGAGCGAATATAGGAGCTCGCAACAACCAATGAACACGTTCAACAAACAAAGGTTCTTCGGGGGTTTCGTCCACCCCTTTACTTATTTCGCAAAAAACACCCTCCACTATGCCCGGAGTTTTTCCGTAGTTCGCAACGCTATAAGTGACAAAAGGAATGAATCCGCCAGCAACAGATTGATCTACATTCAGCGAGAAAGCACCAAAAGCGAAAATGTAAGGGCGCTCAAGATCAGTGAGTGTGCGTTCGGCAACATCAGCAGCTTTCTTTGCCGCATCGGCGGAATCTCTAGCGATAGCCAAAGCATTAGCAGTCTCGAGGCCTTGTCTATCGCTCACTTTTCTAGCATCTCTACTGAGGCGATAAGTCGCGATCCATAGAAACGCAGTAAAGACGAAAACAAAAAAAGTAAATACAGCGAGATACTTTGTGTACCTCGTGAGATCGGCGTCAACCTGGGCTTTGAGCTTGCGCTCGTTAGCATCGCTCTCGGCTTCTTGTTTGTCTTTCTTGACGGTTACTTCACCATTGATAAAAACAGGACTTTGCTCGGCTCCTCGCTGTTCGTTTTTGGCTTGTTGTTTCCTGCTGTTGGTTTGTGGGTGTTGTGGCTCAGTTGTCCAAGCGTTCCCGAACGCAAAAATTAAAATAAACAGAAACCAGCGCATGATGAGCAAGCCCTTATCGCGGCCCTGAAAATGTCCGCATTGAAGCGGTTGTTATACCCGAATTCAAATTCCGCCACATTGAGAGGCAAGTTCTCACGACGCACTTTATGAAATGTAGTATCGCTGAAACATAACGTAATCGAAGGTAGTGGTCGATGCGCACCAACCCGGATTGCGTTGCGCCTCACTGGGTTAAGGTGCTGAACAGGGCTGGGTCCCAACCTCGCTGGGACGACGCGGGTTTCGAGCTTACGAACTTACCGCCGCCCGCCCCCGCCCCTCATCCACCCGCAACAACACAATCAGCGCAGCAATAAAAAACACCCCGGTAATCAACATCGCCATCCGATGGTTATTGCCGCTCACCCAGGTCACGCAGCCGTAAGTCAACGGCCCTAACACAGCGGCCAAGCGCGTGGCCACGCCCCATAGCCCGAAAAATTCCGCCGCCTGCTCCACTGGCGAGAAATACGCCACCAGCGCGCGGCCCGCCGATTGGCTGGAACCCATGCAGATGCCGGCGAGGTTGGCGGCGACCCAGAACAGCGGCGGCGTGACGGCGAACCAGGCGAAGCCGACCATCGCCATCCAGCCGACCAGCGTGATCGCCAGTGCGCGCTTCTTGCCGATGGTGTCCTGCAAATAGCCGAAGCCGAAGGCGCCGATGCAGGCGGTGACATTGACCACCAGCACCAGCATCCGCGGCGAGCGTGATGACGGTGGCGACACCGGCCTGATAGCAAACGCCGCAGGCGAACACCAGCATCAGGTCGCGATAGCGCGAGGCTTCGCGGGCGCTGCGCAACAATCTTGCGATGGCGCTTTCTTTGTCACGCTCGTCATTGGCAGCCACCGGCACCGCGCGCTCCTTCAACCAGATGAAGGTGATGCTCGCGCCGAGTGCATAGACGGCAGCGGTGATGAGCATGGTGACGGCGATGGCATCTGTCGTTTTTTGCCCGCGCGATTCGGCGCTCATGATCCAGGCCAGACACAGCCCGAGTGCGAACAGGCCGCCGACATAGCCCCAGCTCCAGCCCCAACCGGAGACCTTGCCCAGCGATTCCGGCGTCGACAGTTCGGGCAGGAAGGCGGCGGTGATGTTCTCGCCGATGGCGTAGCAGAAGTTGGAAATGATGATGCAGACGATCGCCAGCACCAGGTCGCCGGGGCCGGCGAAGTAGAGCAGGGCGGTGGTGATAACGCAGCCGCTGGTGGCAATGAACAGCACGCGCTTTTTGGCGGCATGCGCGTCTGCATAGGCGCCGATCAGCGGTCCGGCAAACATCACCGCCAGATAGGAAACCGCCAGCGTGGCGGTCCAGGCGAAGGTGGCCCATTCCGCCTTGGCGGCGACCACCGAGACGAAGTAGGCATTGAACACCGCCGTCAGCACCACGGTGGTGTAACCGGAGTTGGCGAAGTCGTACATCGCCCAGGCGAAGACTTCGCGTTTTTTGACGCCGGGATTGAGGGCGGGGGAGGACGCTGGCATGGTGGGCATGATAGCTGAGGGATGTGGTGGCGCGTTGAAAGTTGGACGTCAATTCGGAAATTGAAACTCAAGCACTGGTGCGCCTTTCAGAGCAAAAATGCCCGGAAAGCCGCGCCGAATGGCGTTCTTGGCAGTCGTAAATTTGAAATGTATGTCGCCCCGGCGACGGCGTGAACGCGTGCGTTCACCCCAAGTCCATCGCAGATTTTGACAGTACGACGGACTGGATTCCAGCCTGCGCTGGAATGACGGAAATAGAAAGGGCGGATGGAGGTCAAAAGTAGCTTGACCACCACCCGCTCCGATTGTTTGCGGCAAATTTTCGCCGCGTCAGCGTCTTACTTGGTTTCGTTCATCGCCACATCATCGATGCGGAAGGAAGTTTGTAGCGAGCTGTCCTCGACTCCGTTGAAATAGATGCGCACGGTTTGGCCCTTGAACTCAAGCAGGTCGAATTCCTGGCGGACATAGCCGGTCGACTTGTTCAGGTTAGAGAAGGTGGCGAGCGTCTTGAGCACGGTGTTTGCGCTGTTGCGCACGGTCACGGTCAATTTGTCGTAGGCGGTGGTGGTGGTCGTCTCGGCGGTATCGATGCCGATGTAGAACACCAGCTTGACCGCCGTGTCGCTGGCTGCAAGCGTTACGTCCTGATAGGCGAAGTCGGTGTGGGTTGTGCCGTAGCCATCCAGCCAGGCGTACCAGCTTCCGCTGTTAGGCGTGCGGCCGTGTCCAGTTGCCGTTGTTGCCCAGTTCGAAGCCGGGATTCTTGAGCAGCTGCGTGGTGGTGCCCGGAGGCGGGGGTGCGGCTCCCAGCAGGGAATACAACAGCAGGTTCGGCGAGCCGACCACGTCGGTGATCTTGTTCGGCGTGGCGCTGTCGCGGATCGCCGCCCAGACCGTCGAGGGCGAGGCCGTCTTGTTGGTTTCCAGATACAGCGCGGCGACACCGGTGACATGCGGTGTAGCCATCGAGGTGCCGCTGATGGTGTTGGTCGCGGTGTCGCTGGTGTACCAGGCGGAGGTGATGTTCAAGCCCGGCGCGAATATATCGGTGCACGAGCCATAGTTGGAGAACGAGGCGCGCGCGTCCGCCGAGGTTGAGGCGTTGACGGTGATGGCTTCGCTAACATCGGCCGGGGAACTGGTGCAGGCATCGGTATTGCTGTTGCCCGAGGCGACCGCGTAGGTGACGCCGTCGGCGATCGAATTCCGCACCGCGGTATCCAGCGCCGAGCTGAGACCGCCGCCGAGACTCATATTGGCCGTGGCCGGCGCGCCGGCGACGTGGTTCGAGGTGACCCAGTCAACGCCGGCAATGACCCCGGAATTGCTGCCCGAACCGGTGCAGTCGAGCACCCGCACCGCAACCAGCGTCACGCTTTTGGCCACGCCATAGGTTGCGCCGCCGACCGTGCCGGAGACATGGGTGCCGTGTCCGTTGCAGTCGTTGGTGCCGTTGCCGTCGCTGATCGCGGTGTAGCCGTCGATGGCGCGACCGCCGAACTCGCTATGCGTTTTGCGAATGCCGGTGTCGATGATGTACGCTTTGACGCCCAGCCCCGAGGCGGTGTAGCCGTAGAGGCCGTCGAGCGGAAGCGAACGCTGGTCGATACGGTCGAGGCCCCAGGTGGCCCCGGTTTGCGTGGCGCCGAGATGGACCTCGCTGTCTTCCTCGACGAAAGCGACTTGCGGACTGTGCGAAAGGGCGCGCGCGGCGGCTTCCGGCAGCTCGATTGAAAATCCCTTGAGAGCGCGCTCGTAAACGTGAACGATGCGCCCGCCATGGATATTCGCCAACGCCGCACTGGCGGCAGGCACATCGCGAACCGCATGATCGTCGAACACCACGATATAACTGTTCGGTATGGGTTTGCCGACTTTTCTGAAATCGCCCTGTCCGCCTGCGAATGCGGCGCTGATGGCGCCGCAGCATAAGAGAAGCAGAAGAAATACTCGTTTCATTTTTTCACCTATCCTGTTGAGTGGTTTGTTAAGGGTGAAGCTCGTTTGAAACGCCCATGCCCGTATGCGATTTCCTGATGGGTCCCGTTCATTCTGCTGATGATTTGACGATGCGTACGCGCGCAAATGGCAGGCAGAAATTAGCACTCGCGTTATTGCGCGTCGATGGCGGCGGCGATAATTTTTTGCGTATGTTGCGCACCGGCCACAGGGAATTCCCTTAAGGGTGTTTTGAGTTCTCTAAGGGTTGCACGCGCATTTGGCGGGATGACGCAAGGGTAAGTCTGCGTGGCAAGGAGCGGCCGCGTTGTTGCGAAATTTCGTCGATGCCGAGTTATCGACAGGCATTGCGCCTATCGATAAAGCGGCCGCGCCATTCACGATGATGGCGCGGCGATTGGACGGACAGCCTTACTTGGGCAAGCGGTTCGCCGCGCGGCGGTTCTGGTAAGCCTTGAGGTGGGTGTAGGCGACCGCGATCAGGCTGTCGTCGATCTTGTACTCGCGCGCCTTGCCGAGCATGAAGCCGACGATGTGATCGGCCTCGACTTCGCCGCCGCCTTCAAGATCGCGCAGCATCGAGGCGGTGAGCGGCAGGCCAGGGGAAGTCAGAATTTTCTCGAAGCGCTCAACGACTGCCGGACGCGGTGCATAGCCGGCCGCCGTGGCGATGGCCATGCTGGTGCGGACATAGCGCAGCATGATGTCGCGGCCATCCGGGGCCGCAAGGATTTCGCCGACGCTGGCGCGCATCAGGCAGGTCATGCCGGCGAGGGTGGACAGGAAAGCGACCTTCTCCCACATATCGAGCATGCTGGTGGCGGACACTTTGGCATCGACCAGGGTCGCACCGGCAAAAGCTTCGCCGAGTTTTTCCGCGACGGTTTGTTGCGCGGGTTCGCGCGCGCCCCAGGTGATCGAGTGCGCATCGGCCATCGATTTGACCACGCCGTCCTTGGTCAGGGTCGCGGCGATCTGGCAGCTGCCGCCCATCACCCGCGCCTTGCCGAAGGCGGCATCGAGCGTATCGATATGCGCGATGCCGTTCAACAGCGGCACGATGCAGGTATGCGCCGCCATCGCCGGGCGGATCGCTTCAATGCTGGAGGCGAGGTCGTAGGCCTTGCAGGAGAGGATAACGATATCGTACTCGGGCCCGGGTTGGGAAATGAGTGCACCGGCCTGCACGGTCTTGACCTTGATCACCACGCGGTCCTTCGGGCTTTCGATGATGAGGCCGTCCTGCGCCAGTTGCGCGGCGCGGCGTTCGCGCACCAGGAAGGTGACATCTGCGCCATTGGCGGCGAGGCGTCCGCCGAAATAACCACCGGTTCCGCCGGCGCCGAGTACGAGAATTTTCATGGTTTTGGATTTGATATTAAGGGTTATCGAAATGTGGCTTGCAGGCATTAGTTGCAAAAAATTAAATAATCGTCATTCCAGCGAAGGCTGGAATCCAGTCCCTCGTATCTTCAAAGTCTGGCTGGACCTGGGGTGAACGCATGCGTTCACCCCTTCGCTGGGACGACGTTGAATCTTCAATCTGAATTTCCTATTTTCTGCCTGTCTTTTCGCTCAAGAAATTCACCGCCGCCTCCAGGGTGCGATCGCGGCTCAACACATAATCCTCGCGCGTCAGGATCACTTCGCGGTCGGGAATCACGCCTTCATGCTCGATGCGCTTTCCCTTGGGTGAAACAAAACCCAGCTCGCTATAGGCCAGCTGGCCGCCGCCCGGTAAGTCGGCATAACCGAGGAAACCTAACAGGCAGCCGCAACTGCGCTGGCCGATGACGGTGGCGCGGCCGAGATCCTGCAGGGTGCTTGCCATGACTTCCGAGGCCGAGGCGCTGCTGTCGTTGGTGAGGATGACCAGGGGCTTGGTATAGGCGTGTTCGCCATCTCCCTTGAGCGGGGTTTCCAGTTTGATGGCCTCGATGAAAAATATCGTTGGCGGCTTGCCGCTGCGGGTGATGATGCGTGCGCCCTTTTGCGGCGCGTTCAGAAATTTGCTGATCAGGGTATTGGCCATGGATAAGGAGCCGCCGCCGTTGTTGCGCAGATCGACGATCATGCCCGGTGTGGACTTCATGTCGTCGATCGCATTCAGGATGCGCGATTCGAGATTGCCCTGAAAGCCGCTGAAGCGGATATAGCCGAAGCCCGAGGGCAATACGCGGCCCAGCATTTCCGGCGGCGTGCGGAAACTGCGGCGCTTGATCGTGGCGTTGAATTCGCTGCCGTCGGCACGAACAAAGCTCATGCTGACCGCGCTGCCGACCTCGCCGGCTGAAATTTTCCGCAGCACGCCGCGGGCCCGCGCCCTGGGCGTGGAGGAATCGCGGGTTTCCGTCAACAAGCGCCTGTACAGCGCCAGCGCCGGCTCGCCATTGATGGTGTTGATCGTCATGCCGACGCGCGCCCCGGCCCACCAGGCGTCCGATTCCGGGTGCACGCCGCTCAGCATCAGCGCGCCATCCATCTCCAGAAAATTGATGCCCAGCGAATGGCTTTCAAAGCTGCGCTGCTGCTCGACCTGCTTGGGCGATTGCACCCGCGTGTGCGAATCGTGCAACTCGCCGGTCATGCGGTCCAGCAGTTCCCAATACTCATCGTCGCTGCGGGCAGCTTTCAGCAGTGGCTCGTATTTGGCGCGCGCCGCCTGCCAGTCCACGCCATTGAGCCCGGCGTCGTAGTAGCGTTCATTGACAGTGGTCCACACCTGCTCGAAGGCCTGCTGCTTCCAGGCGTCGGGCGCGATCATCGACAGCGGCGAATCCGCGATCGGCTGCGGCACGTGGGTGCGGCCGATGATGTTGTAGGGGTCGAGCACGGCGCAGCCGGACAGCAGCAAGGACGACAACGTCAAAACGAAAATGCGCATAGCGGGAGTTTTTACCGGGGATTTTCTGCGGCAGCAAGGATTAACGAATTCTACCGTGCACGCTGTGCCGAGTCGGGTTGGCACTATTGCCGGCGCGTACACAGGAAACGTAAAACGCCATTTGGCGCGGTGTTTGGAGCAAAAATGTCTGGAGAAGCGCGCCAGTACTGGACTTTGTGATTTCAATTTTTATCGGCGGCACCAGACGTGGTTCGCCTGGAGGTAAGTCGAGCGTGGTCCCTTTTGTACTTTTGTACTTTTGTACGCGCGTTGGCCCGCCGGTCCGGTGGGAATTCGGATGAAACGGGAAGACCGGTTTCCGAAACCGATCCGCAATCCCGCCGATCCAAGCTGTCCGTTCCCAGCCTCGTTTTCACCCTATAAGTACGGAGGTTCCATGAACACGTTCAAATCTTTTTCACTGGCCGCTGCCGTCGCTGTCATCGGCCTCACCACATTCGCTCCCCAAGCGCAAGCTCAGGTCAGCCTCGGCATCAACCTTGCACCCGTGTGCCCTTACGGTTACTACGACAACGCTCCTTACTCCTGCGCGCCCTACGGCTACTACGGGCCGGAATGGTTCACGGGCGGAATCTTCATCGGCGCCGGCCCTTGGTTTCACGGCCCTGACGGTTTTCGCGGCCACGTGAACCATCATTTCGACCCGCAGCGAGGCTACAGAGGCGCGCTTCCGGAACGTGGCGAGCATCCACACCCGTCGAATTCCCTCGAGCGGATGGAGCATTTCGGCGGCACCGAGATGCGCGACGGCCACGGCAACCACTTCGCAATGGGCGGCCACGAAGGCGGGGGCGGTCGGCGCTAAGCGCTATCGACCCAAGGGTAGGAAAACGGTGTCGACCCCATTTATCTGGGAAAATGGTGTCTGACCCCATTTATCTCTGACCCCATTTATCTGCACATCCTGCAAAAATTTCTTGGACTGGTGGGCCATCGCAAGGCATGAAATTGCAGAAAATTTCATGGCCAACCAAGCTTTTACCTTTGTTGGCGCTCGAACGGTTGTTTTTCGTATCACTCTACAGAACAACACCCGTTTCAGTTACCGCTTCAGCGACAAGGGAATACCTGCTAACGCCCGAATCCTCTATATCAACTACACCCCAAATCAAGGGGGCCTATTCCCCACAGAATTACATGGGAACCTACCAATTCAGAAATATCGTGGCGATGAAGTATTTATTTTCCCAACACCTATGGCTAACGATGGGGAACCGACCAGCGATACAAATGTAAGCGTAATGGTTAGCTGGGTGCAGGGGGCAGGTGATAGCGTATCGTTTGACAGTCTGGTTGAAGCTTTTGAAGCCTATGCGGCGTCCGATTTTTCTTCAATGATTGTCCCAGCCAATGTTGCAGTTGAGTCGAGTCTATCGCGCCTACTTAATCAATTTTTGAATCTGAAGATGGAGATATCCAAGGATCGCATAGAGCGGTTTTTTGATGCCGCCAGTTACAGCCACCAGCTAAATGTCTTGCTGCCACTCATATCGAAACTGCTTAATCTGCCGCAACTCCCAAATCAAATTCGGGGTGCCCTAAATAATTTAAATGCACGACGGAATCAAATTGCTCACTCTGGGCAATTGGAAACAAGCCTCGACAAAAACGCTGCTGCTGAACTGTTATGCGCATCCCTGTTTGGGTTGCATTACGTTCGCTATCTTGAATTTCGAATTTTCCACTCGAATTAAATACCATAAGAAATTGCGGTCAAGCTAGATAGGAATAGTGAATGTGCCCGGCAACTCGCGGAATCCGCCCGTATAGGTCGGCCCACAATTGATACGCAAAGCCTCCCGCAAATCTGAATTCCAAGGGCAATCCGACCACTTTCCCGGTATACTTGCGCCCGCCTGTGGACAGGGACACAATCCCTTGAAGTAATGGCGCCCGCAGCGGCTGACCTGAACGCCGACTGCAAGCAAATCCCAGAACACAATTTTGAGGAGTTCTTGATGTCCGCCGTTCCCAAAGCGCCCGCCGGCGCGCCGCTACCTTCATCCCCCGTCACCCTCGACGACAAATACCTGCTCGATCACGGCCGTGTCTATTTGACCGGCACCCAGGCGCTGGTGCGTCTGCCGATGATCCAGCGTCAGCGTGACCTCGCCGCGGGTTTGAATACGGCGGGTTTCATTTCGGGTTATCGCGGCTCGCCGCTGGGTGCCTACGATCAGGCGTTGTGGAAGGCCAAGAGTTTCCTCAAGGACAATCATATTTTCTTCACGCCGGGCGTGAATGAAGAGCTGGCCGCCACCGCGGTGTGGGGCTCGCAGCAGGTGGGTTTGTTTGAAGGCGCCAAGTACGACGGCGTGTTCGGTATGTGGTACGGCAAGGGCCCGGGCGTGGATCGCTGCGGCGATGTGTTCAAGCATGCCAATGCCTTCGGTACGTCCAAGCACGGCGGCGTGCTGCTGATTGCCGGCGACGACCATGCTTGTAAATCTTCCACGCTCCCGCATCAGTCGGAACACGCTTTCGACGCCGCGATGATCCCGGTGCTGTATCCCACCGGGGTGCAGGACATCCTCGAACTCGGCTTGCACGGCATCGCCATGTCGCGTTACTCGGGCTGCTATGTGGCGTTCAAATGCATTTCGGATACGGTCGATGCCTCGGCCTCGGTGCTGATCGATATCGACTCGCCGAAGATCGTACTGCCGACCGATTTCCAGTTGCCGGCTGCGGGCGTCTCGATCCGCTGGCCGGATACGCCGCTGGAGCAGGAACTGCGCCTGCAGCACGACAAGATTTACGCCGCGTTGGCCTATTGCCGCGCCAATAATCTGAACCGCATCACCATCGGCGCGCCCGACGATGCGCACAACGGCGGCAAGCCCGCGCGTCTCGGCATCATCGCCTCGGGCAAGAGCTATCTGGATACCATGCAGGCGCTGGAGGACCTCGGTATCGATGCCCGCCATGCGGCCGAGATCGGCCTGCGCGTGATGAAAGTCGGCATGCCCTGGCCGCTGGAGCCGACCAATGTGCGCCAGTTCGCGGAAGGCCTCGAAGAGATTCTGGTGGTGGAAGAAAAACGCCAGCTGATCGAATACCAGTTGAAGGAACAGCTCTACAACTGGCGCGACGATGTGCGCCCGCGCGTGATCGGCAAATACGATGAACACGGCGAATGGGAGACCCATCGCAGCCCCTGGCTGCTGCCCGCGGCCGGCGAACTGACCCCGGCGATGATCGCGCGCGTGATCGCGGCGCGCATCGACAAGTTTTACACCAGCCCGATCATCCAGGCGCGCCTCAAGTTCCTCGAAGCCAAGGAAGCCGCGCTGGCCAAACCGCGCGCCAAGGCCGCACGCATTCCCTATTTCTGTTCGGGCTGCCCGCATAACACCTCGACCGCGGTGCCGGAAGGCTCCAAGGCCATGGCCGGCATCGGCTGCCATTACATGGCGGTGTGGATTCGCCCCGAGGACACCATGACCTTCACGCAAATGGGCGGCGAGGGCGTTCCCTGGGTCGGCATTCAGCCGTTCACCGATACCAAGCATATCTTCGCCAACCTCGGCGACGGCACCTATTTCCATTCCGGCCTGCTGGCGATCCGCGCGGCGGTCGGCGCCAAGGTCAATATCACCTACAAGATCCTGTACAACGACGCGGTGGCGATGACCGGCGGCCAGCCGCTTGACGGCACGCTTACTGTCCCGCAACTGACGCAGCAGGTGGCTTCCGAAGGCGTGGGCAAGATCGTGGTCGTCACCGATGAACCCGAAAAATATCCCGCCGGCAGCAATTTCGCACCGGGCGTGGAAATCCGCCATCGCGACGATCTCGATGCCGTGCAGCGCGAGCTGCGCGAAATCGCCGGCACCACCGTCCTGGTGTACGACCAGACTTGCGCGGCGGAAAAGCGCCGCCGCCGCAAGCGCGGTACCTTCCCCGATCCGCAAAAACGCGTGGTGATCAATGACGCCGTGTGCGAAGGCTGCGGCGACTGCGGCAAGAAATCGAACTGCCTGTCGGTGATGCCGGTCGAGACGGAATTCGGTCGCAAACGCGCCATCGATCAATCGTCCTGCAACAAGGATTATTCCTGCGTCAAGGGCTTCTGCCCGAGCTTCGTCACCGTTGAAGGCGGCCAGCTGCGCAAGAAAAAACCGGCCGTGCAGGAAGTGCTGGCCGCGTTGCCGGCGCCATCATTGCCGGCGCTGGATCATCCCTACGGCATTCTCGTCACCGGCGTGGGCGGCACCGGTGTCGTCACGATTGGCGCCTTGCTGGGCATGGCGGCGCATCTGGAACACAAGGGCGTGGCGGTGCTGGACATGACCGGCCTCGCGCAAAAGGGCGGCAGCGTCTACACCCATGTACGTATCGCCAACAAGCCGGAAGACATTCACGCCGTGCGCATCGCCGCCTGTGAAGCGAACGCGATGCTGGGCTGCGACATGATCGTCTCGACCAGCGACGAAGCCATCGCCAAGATCCAGAACGGCCGGACCCGCGCCGTGGTCAATTCGGATGTGGCGACCACCGGCGAATTCACGCACAACGCGGACTTGCATATCCCGGTGGCGGAAATGCAGGAAGTGCTTAACGAGGCGATGGGAACGGTGAATGGCAAGGCCGCGGTGGAGTTCGTCAACGCCACCCAGCTCACCACGGCGCTGATGGGCGACGCGATTTTCACCAACCCCTTCATCATGGGCTACGGCTGGCAGCAGGGTCTGATTCCGCTGCAACTCGAATCGATCCTGCGCGCCATCGAGCTCAATGGCACGGCTGTGGAAAAAAACAAGCAGGCCTTCGACTGGGGCCGCCGTGCCGCCGTCGATCTGCGCGCGGTGCAAAAAATGGCGATGCCGCCGCTGGTCAAAACCGATAGCCAGCATTTGTCGACCACGCTGGAAGAAGCGATCGAGCGCCGCGTCGCGTATTTGACCGACTACCAGAACGCCGCCTATGCGCAGCGCTATCGCGAGCTGGTGGCGAAGGTGCAGGCGGTGGAAGGCCAGAAGTTCCCCGGCAAACGCGCCCTCAGCGCGGCGGTGGCGCGTTATGCCTTCAAGCTGATGGCCTACAAGGACGAGTACGAAGTGGCGCGCCTGTATACGCAGACCGATTTCGTCAAGCGCATCGCCGAGCAGTTCGAGGGCGATTACAAACTCACGTTCCACCTAGCCCCGCCGATCATGTCGCAGCTCGATCCGGTCAGCGGCGAGCCGCGCAAGAAAACCTTCGGCCCGTGGATGATGAGCGCGTTCAGGGTGCTCGCGCATTTCAAAGGATTGCGCGGCACGGCGCTGGATGTGTTCGGCTATAGCGCCGAGCGCCGGATGGAGCGCCAGCTGATCGCCGACTACGAAAAGATGCTGGGCGAGTTGCTGGACAAGGCGAGCGCCGACAACTACGACACCGCCGTCGATCTGGCCAGCATTCCCGAGCACATCCGCGGCTTCGGCCATGTGAAGGATGCGCATCTCAAGGACGCCAAGCAGCGTGAGGCGGAACTGATGGTGAAGTTCAACAATCCACAGCCGGGGATCAGGGAAATCCGCATCCGGTGGCGCCCTTTTTCTTTGTCCCCCAGCACGTACTGCGCAATTTTTTGAATTCTAAACTCCAGTATTGGTGCGGCTTTCGAGGCGAAAATGGTCCGGAATCCGCGCCGATGCTGGGGTTTAAAAATCAGGCAAACAAAAAGGGAGTACCCGGTACGCCCCTTTTGTTTGTTGCCCGGATGCTGCCTGGGTAATGCGTTAAGCGCTTACTTGCTGAGGCAATCCTTCATGAACGCTTTGCGCTCATCGCCTTTCTTGTCGCTGGCATCCTTGTTGCAGGCCTTCATTTTTTCCTGCTGCGCGGTTTTCTTGTCGCCGTCTTTCTTCAGGCATTCCTTCATGAATGCCTTGCGCTCATCGCCCTTTTTGTCGCCGGCGTCCTTGTTGCAGCTGGTCATCTTGTTTTGCTGCGCGGGTTTGGCTTCGTCCGCCGCGAATGCGGTAGTAGCCGCCAGGGGCAGGGCGAGCATCAGGGCTGCGATCAGTTTATTCATGTAAAGCTCCTCGAAGGGGTGGATGGATTATGCGTATGGCGGCCGGAGAACGACAATGAACAGGTGGTCACCAAAGCCCCCAACGAGGCCGTGCCGACGGCGGTTGACTGGACCCGCCCGGGGGTTGCCCCCGATTAAGAGGGTCAGTAAGAGAGCGTGTAAGCCCCGTCGTCGATGGCGAGGGTGGCATCGGCGCCGAACGGCAGGGTCAGCTTTTTGGCGACATGCCCGAACGGCAGCCCGCTGAGCACCGGGTAGGGCAGCAGGGTGCGCAGGGTGTCGATCACATGAGCCATGGAATAGGGGAATCTTCCCGCGGCCGGCTCGCAGTCGGTGAAATCAGCGAGCAGCAGCGCCCGCTGTTTTTGCAGGATGCCGGCATGGAACAGCTGCAGCAGCATGCGTTCGATGGCATAGGGCTGTTCGGCGATTTCCTCGACAAACAGGATGCCGCCTTCGATGTCCGGCATATACGGCGTGCCGACCAGATGGCTCAGTATCGACAGATTGCTGCCCCAGAGCGGTCCTTCGATGGTCTGCGCGCGGTAGTTATGCTCGCAGGCAAAGGCCTCCGTGAGGACCGGCTCGCCGCGCAATGCCGGCCAGCAGTGGGACTGGGTGTAGCGGTGCAGAACCTGGGTATCTTCAGCGTCGTCTTCGCCGCCGAAGTCGATCGCGGCGCCGGGCCCGGCGAAGCTGACCAGATTGGCCCGGGCGAGCGCGGCCAGGCTGAAAGCGGTGAAATCGCTGAAGCCGCAAAAAGCCTTGCGCGAAGCGGCCACCGCCGGCCAGTCGATGCGATGCAGCAGGCGCGACCAGCCATAACCGCCGCGCGCCATCATCATCATATCGATGCCCGGATCGGCCAGCATGCTGTGAAAGCCGGCGAGACGCTCCTCGTCGGTGCCGGCGAAGTAGCGCCATTGCGCGCCGGTTTCCGGGGCCACAATCATGCGGTGGCCGAGCCCTTCAAGGGCAGCGATCGCGGCGCCCAGGCGCGCCATATTGACCACGCCGGAAGGCGCAAACACGCCGATACAGGCATTGGCCGGCAGCGGCTCGGGCAGATTGAAACGGGCGGAATGCAAACGGGGGGACGGGCGGTTGCCGCCGCGTCAGCGCTGGCGCAGTTCGTTGAACACGAACAGATTGCCGTCGGGATCGCAAAGCACGAAATGCAGGCGGCCGAATTCGTCTTCGCTGGGCGGGGTCACCACATGCTCGCCGGCAGGCACATGGGCAAAGCGCTTGTGCACATCGTGGATATCGAGGTGCAGGGTCGGCGACGGGGAGGACGGCACCGCGCGGGCGTTGCTGCCCGCCGCCTGGCGCAGCATGATGCGCACGCCGCCGCCGCTGAGAATGGCGTAATGCGCGGCACTGCGGCCTTCCAGCGAATCGAGCAGCTGCCAGCCGAGAATATCCCGATAAAACCGCAGCGATTTCTGGAAATCGCTGGGGGTGAACACCAGATAATCGAAACGGTCAGCCATGGGAGTCGCGCCTTATTTGCGGTGCTTGCCGGGTCGGTTCATTTGTTCTTGTTGCCTGCGTTTATTTCTGCGTTTACTTTCTAAAGGCCTGTGCATCGACGACTGCCAGCGCCGTCATATTGATGAGGCGCCTGACGGTCGCGGTCGGTGTGACGATATGCACCGGCTTGGCGGCGCCAAGCAGGATCGGCCCGATGGTAATGCCGCCGCCTGCCGCGGTCTTCAGCAAATTGAACGAGATGTTCGCGGCGTCCATGGTCGGCATGATAAGCAGATTGGCTTCGCCCTTCAATCGCGAACCCGGCAGGGTGCTGTTGCGCACTTCCTCCGATAGCGCGGCGTCGCCGTGCATTTCGCCGTCGACTTCGAGTTCCGGCGCGCGCACATTGATCAGCGCCAGCGCTTCGCGCATCTTGACGGCGGAAGGTTCATCCGAGGTGCCGAAGCTGGAATGCGACAGCAGGGCGACCTTGGGCACCACGCCGAAGCGGCGGATCTCCTCGGCGGCGAGGATGGTCATCTCGGCGATCTGTTCGGCGGTCGGGTCGTGGTTGACATAGGTGTCGCAGATGAAGACGATGCGCTTGGGCAGCATCAGCAGGTTCATGGCGTACATATGCTTGACGCCGACGCGGCGGCCGATGACGCGCTCCACGTAGGGCAGATGCAGCTGGTGCGTACCGAAGGTGCCGCAGATCATGCCGTCTGCGTAGCCCTTGTGCATCATCATCGCGCCGATCAGGGTCAGGCGACGGCGCATCTCTATCTTGGCGTACTGCTCCGAGACGCCGCGGCGAGCGGTGAGCTTGTGGTATTCCTGCCAGAACTCCCGGTAACGCTCATCCCATTCCGGATTGATGATTTCAAAATCCACGCCGGCCTTCATGCGCAGGCCGAATTTCTCGATGCGTTTTTCGATGATGGCGGGGCGCCCGATCAGGATCGGACGGGCCAGTTTTTCATCGAGCACCACCTGCACCGCGCGCATCACGCGTTCGTCCTCGCCCTCGGCGTAGACGATGCGTTTGGGCGCCAGCTTGGCCTTGGCGAACACCGGTTTCATGATCAGGCCGGATTGGTAGACAAACTGGTCGAGGCGCTGGTGATAGGCGTCCCAGTCGGTGATCGGGCTGGTGGCGACGCCGCTTTCCATGGCGGCGCGCGCCACCGCCGGCGAGATTTTCAGGATCAGGCGCGGGTCGAAGGGTTTCGGAATCAGGTAATCCTTGCCGAAGCCGGCCGCATTTTCACCATAAGCCATGGCGACGATATCCGACTGCTCGGCCTGGGCCAGTTCGGCGATGGCATTGACCGCCGCCAGCTTCATCGCCTCATTGATGGTGGTGGCGCCGACATCGAGCGCGCCGCGGAAAATGAAGGGGAAGCACAGCACATTGTTGACCTGGTTCGGATAGTCCGAGCGGCCGGTGGCGATCACGGCGTCGTCGCGCACTTCGCGAATCTGTTCCGGCAAAATTTCCGGCGTCGGGTTGGCCAGCGCCAGAATCAGCGGGTTGGGGGCCATACGCTTGACCATGTCCTGCTTGAGCACGCCGCCGGCCGACAGGCCGAGGAATACATCGGCGTCGGCAATCACATCTCCCAAGGTGCGCGCCTCGGTTTTCTTGGCGTAGCGTTCCTTGTTCGGGTCCATCTCTTCCTTGCGGCCCTGGTAGACCACGCCGGCGATATCGGTCACCCAGATGTTGGACATCTTCATGCCCAGCGCGACCAGCATGTCGAGGCAGGCGAGAGCCGCCGCGCCCGCGCCCGAGGCGACCAGCTTCACATTGCCGATGTCCTTGCCAACCACCTTGAGGCCGTTGACGATAGCGGCGCCGACGATGATCGCAGTGCCGTGCTGATCGTCATGGAAAACCGGAATCTTCATCCGCTCGCGCAGCTTGCGCTCCACATAGAAACATTCCGGCGCCTTGATGTCCTCGAGATTGATGCCGCCGAAGGTCGGTTCCAGCGAGGCGATGATATCGACCAGCTTGTCCGGGTCGCGCTCGCTGACTTCCAGATCGAACACATCGATGCCGGCGAATTTCTTGAACAGCACCGCCTTGCCTTCCATCACCGGCTTGGAGGCCAGCGGGCCGATATTGCCGAGCCCCAGCACGGCCGTGCCATTGGTAATCACCGCGACCAGGTTGCCGCGCGAGGTCAGGTTGCGCGCTTCGGCAGGGTTGTCGACGATCGCTTCGCAGACTGCGGCAACGCCGGGCGTGTAGGCCAGAGCGAGGTCGCGCTGTGTGGCCAGCGGTTTGGTGGCGCAAATCTCGATTTTGCCCGGGGTTGGCTTGCGGTGATACTCAAGCGCGTTGTGTTTGAGATCGTCGTGCATGAAGTTCCTGCCTTGCATGGGATATAGGTAAATAATCGGCCTGAAGTTTAGCACGGGCGGAAAAGCGGCTTTTCATCGTCTCATGTGCCGGAACAATGTTTGCCCGGGCCGGCGACGAACAGCACGCCGCGTCGGCGCTTGACAAACGCAACCATATAACCAAGAATGTGATTATGAATCGCGATTACACCAAGGCCGTCCCCAGTGCCTGGAAAAATTTCTCCAAGGTGTTTACCGCCCTGGGCGACGAACATCGCCAGCGCATCCTGCTGACCTTCGAGCCGGGAGAACGCCTGAATGTCGGGCAGATCGTCGAGGTATCGACCTTGTCGCGTTCGGCGGTCTCGCATCACCTGAAAATCTTGCGCGAGGCGGGCGTGCTGGATAGCGAAAAAATCGGCAAGGAAGTCTACTTCTGGCTTAACAAAAAACCCATCAAGGAGTCCCTGCAGGCGGTACTGGACTACCTCAAGTCGCAGTGAGTTTTTTTGCGCAATATGTCGAAATGATTGGTTATATCGATATGAAAGAAAGGTCGACGATGGATAGGCGCGAATTTCTTGCCGGGCTGTGCCTGTGCTGCTTCGGCGGCGCGCTGAAAGCGGCCCCGTTCAGGGTCGATGAGGGTGCGCAGCTCATGAATAGCTGCCATCCCGGCATGCCCGAGGCATTGCGTGCGCACGAACTGGTACAGGCTGCCTGGACCGGGCTGTCGCCGGACAGGGTATGGGATGTGCATGCGCATCTGCTCGGCGACGGCAAATCCGGCAGCGGCTGCTGGATCAATCCGCATATGCAGTCGATTTTTTATCCGGAGCAATATTTGCAGCGCAAGTTCATCGTCAATGGCGCCTGTGTCGACGACGGCGCTTCCAGCCTGGACGAGGACTATATAGCCCGGCTGGCGCAACTGATCGCCGAGTTTCCGGCGGGGGCCGGCATGTTGCTGTTCGCTTTCGACCACACGTACAGGGAAGACGGCACGGTGGATGCGCCGCGCGCCGCCTTCCATGTGCCTGACCGCCATGCGGCCGAAATTGCTGCGCGCTTTCCGCAGCGCTTCCGCTGGGTAGCGTCGATTCATCCCTACCGCCCCGATGCACTTGAGGCTTTGGACAAAGCCGTAGAGGGTGGCGCGGCGGCGATCAAATGGCTGCCATCGGCGATGGCAATCGATCCGGCTTCGGCGCACTGCGACGATTTTTATGCGGCCCTTGCCAACTATGATCTGCCGCTGATCACGCACGCCGGCCAGGAACGCGCCGTCAAGGGCGCGCACCAGCAGCAGTTCGGCAATCCCTTGCGCCTGCGCCGCCCCCTCGATCACGGCGTGCGGGTGGTGATGGCGCATTGCGCGAGCATGGGCCGCGATCGGGATCTTGACCGTGGTCGCCATGGTGGCGAGGTGGAAAGCTTTTCGCTGTTCGAACGCATGATGGGCGAGGCGCGTTACGAGGGCCGTTTGTTTGCCGATATTTCAGCCATGCCACAGCTCAATCGCGCTGCCCATCTGGAAAAAATCATCACCCGACCGGAGTGGCATGGACGCTTGCTGAATGGTTCCGACTATCCCCTGCCCGGAGTCATCCCGCTCTTTTCCGTTGACGCCCTGGTCGAAAAAGGCTGGCTGAAAAAAACCGAAGGCGGCGTGCTCAAACAGATTCGCGAATACAATCCGCTGATGTTCGATTTCGTGCTCAAGCGTAGTCTGCGGGTGGCGGGGCGGCGGTTGAGCGATTCGATTTTCGAGACGGGCGCATTCTTTGCGAAAACATGAGGACAGCAATATGACGGACGCACAGACCGCGGCGAACACCGGTACGCATGCGCCGGCACCCGTGCCAACGCGGAGCCAGTTTCAGCTGCTGACGCAGCGGCGTTTCGCGCCGTTTTTCTGGACCCAATTCCTGGGCGCCGGTAACGACAATATATTCAAATTTGCGTTCAGCGTACTGGCGACTTATCAGGCGGCGGCCTGGGGCGGGCTCGATGCCAAGGTCGCCGGGCCGATTATCGGCGGTCTGTTCATCCTGCCCTTCATGCTGTTCTCGGCGACGGCCGGGCAGCTGGCCGACAAATACGACAAGGCGCAGTTGGCGCGTCTGGTCAAGAATCTCGAGATCGTGTTCATGCTGGTGATCGGCGCGGGCTTCATTTTCAGGATGCCGGCATTCCTGTTCACCGGCGTGTTCCTGATGGGCTGCCATTCCACCCTGTTCGGCCCGGTCAAGTTTGCCTACCTGCCGCAGCACCTGGCCGAAAGTGAATTGACCGGCGGCAATGGCCTGGTGGAAATGGGCACCTTCGTGGCGATCCTGCTGGGCACCATGCTTGGCGGCGCGCTGATCGCGATTCCCGAAGCCGGGCCGGCTTATGTGGCTGCTTCCTCGCTGCTGATCGCCATCGTCGGTCGCATCGCGGCGGGTATGTGGCCGGTGTCGCCGGCGCCGGATCCCCGGCTGAAAATCAACTGGAATCCGTTTACCGAAACCTGGCACAACCTGAAAATTGCCGCGCGCGACCGCACCGTGTTTCATTCCCTGATCGGCAACTCCTGGCTGTGGTTTTTCGGCTCGATCTTCCTGACCTCGTTCACCGGCTTCGCCAAGGAAGTGCTGGGCGGCAACGAGCAGGTGGTGACCTTGTTGCTGGCGCTGTTCTCGATCGGCATTGGCCTCGGCTGCGTGCTGTGCGAAAAAATGTCCGGCCACAAGGTGGAGATCGGACTGGTGCCGTTCGGCTCGATCGGCATGACGATATTTGCCGTCGACCTGTTCTTCGCCAGCAATGGCATGAAGCCGACTACGATCGAAGGAGTCGCATCGTTTCTGCATATCGCGCGCAACTGGCGGGTGATGGCGGACCTATTTTTGCTCGCCATGTTTGCCGGCTTCTACTCGGTACCGCTGTATGCATTGATGCAGGCGCGCGCCGCGAAAGTCTATCGGGCGCGGATCATCGCCGCCAACAATATTCTCAACGCCATTTTCATGGTGATCGCCTCGATCATGGCTGCGGTCCTGCTGTCTCTGGGACTGAGCCTGCCGCAATTGTTCCTGGTGGTCGGCATCATGAATCTGGCGGTGGCGGTGTACATTTTCCTGCTGGTGCCGGAATTCCTGATGCGCTTCCTGGTGTGGATGCTGATTCACACTTTTTACCGCGTCAGGAAGGACGGCCTGCAAAACATCCCCGACGAAGGCGCCTGCGTACTGGTGTGCAATCACGTCAGCTTCGTCGACGCGCTGGTCATCGCCGGCTGCATCTTGCGTCCGGTGCGCTTCGTGATGGACTACCGCATCTTCAAGGTGCCGCTGCTCAATTTCGTGTTCCGCACCGCCGGTGCGGTGCCGATCGCCTCGGCCAAGGAAGACCCGGCGATGCTGGAAAAAGCCTATGACCGCATCGATGAATACCTCAAGAATGGCGAGGTTGTGTGCATTTTCCCGGAGGGCCGCATCACCGATAACGGCGATCTCTATCCTTTCAAGAAGGGCGTGATGCGCATCATCGGGCGCACCCCGGTGCCGGTGATCCCGATGGCGCTGCGCGGACTGTGGGGCAGCTTCTTTTCGCGCTGGGGCGGCGTGGCCATGCGCTATCCGCGCGGCGTGTTTTCCAATATCGCCCTGGTGATCGATCCGGCCTGGCCGCCGGCAATGGTGACGCCCGAGGGACTGCAGGTGAAGGTGGCGCAGCTGCGCGGCGACTGGAAATAAAAAGCGAGTCATAAACGCCATGCCAGGAAATTGTAGAACGCCATTTGGCGCGGCTTTAGGAGCAAAAATGCTCTGAACGCCGCGCCAGTGCTTGAGTTTGCAATTCTGAATTAGCCGCGATCCAGCGCGGAACCGGCGACATTTTCACCGGCGTTTCTCGCGCATGGCGCCGCGTTTGGCACCCCGGCCGCGCCGCGTGCGCATGCTAAACTCGAAAGCAATTCGCTTCGGCGCGATTTTCTCCCTGCCCTTCATTCTCTGCCTTTAATTTCGAAACCATCCTATGTCCGGCAGCACCCTCGGCAAACTCTTCACCGTCACCAACTTCGGCGAATCACACGGCCCCGCCATCGGCTGCGTCATCGACGGCTGCCCGCCGGGGCTGGCGCTGAGCGAGGAAGACATCCAGCTTGATCTCGACCGGCGCAAACCGGGGACCTCGCGCCATGTCACCCAGCGGCGCGAGGAGGACCGCGTGGAAATCCTGTCCGGTGTGTTCGAGGGCAAGACCACCGGCACGCCGATCGCGCTGCTGATCCGCAATGAGGACCAGCGCAGCAAGGATTACTCGAACATCGCCGCCAGCTTTCGCCCGGGTCATGCCGATTACACCTATCTGCAGAAGTACGGCGTGCGCGATTATCGCGGCGGCGGACGTTCCTCGGCACGGCTGACCGCGCCGACCGTCGCGGCGGGTGCCGTTGCCAAGAAGTGGTTGCATGAGCGCTACGGCGTCCTGGTGCGCGGTTACCTGGCGCAGATCGGCGTCAACAAGATTGCCTTCGATACCTGGGATGCGGTCAACGACAATCCCTTCTTCGTGCCCAATGCCGGCGCCGTTGCCGCCCTTGAACTGTATATGGACAAGCTGCGCAAATCCGGCGACAGCTGCGGCGCGCGCATCAATGTGGTGGCCAGCGGTGTGCCGGTGGGCTGGGGCGATCCGGTCTACGACCGGCTCGATGCGGCGATCGCGCACGCGATGATGGGCATCAATGCCGTCAAGGGTGTGGAGATCGGCGCGGGCTTTGCCAGTGTCGAGCAGCTCGGCACCGCGCATTCCGACGAAATGCTGCCCGACGGTTTTCTTTCCAATAACGCCGGCGGGGTGCTCGGCGGCATTTCCACCGGCCAGGATGTGACGGTATCGATTGCGATCAAGCCGACGTCCTCCATTCGTCTCGACCGGCAGACCGTGGATGTCGCCGGCAATTCGGTGGTGATCAATACCCACGGGCGCCACGATCCCTGTGTCGGCATTCGCGCCACGCCGATTGCCGAAGCCCTGCTGGCCCTGGTGCTGATGGACCGCGCCTTGGTGCATCGCGCGCAAAATGCCGACGTTGTCGTGGCGACGCCGCGCGTACCGGCGCAGGCACCGCTGTCCGCGCGCCGTGCGCCCAGCCGCAAGGCTGATGACCCGGATCCCAGCGAGGCCTGATTCATGAGCAAAAAAACGGCGCCGATCAAGGTTGATCGCGCGCGCAAGAAAGCTTTGCGCAAGGCGGCTCTTTTCCAGTTTGCGATTGCCGATCGCATCGATTTTCTCAGCGCCCCCGCCTGGGACGCGGTCACACAATCCGCCACCTTTTTCCTGCAGCGCGACTATTTGCGCATGCTCGAGGCCGTCGCCCCGGACAATCTTGAGCCACGCTATGCACTCATCTTTGATGAGGGCCGGCCGGTGGCGGCGCTGTACATGCAGATGGTTGAGCTGACGCCGGATCGCCTGCGCAAGCCGCCGGAGGCAGAGGGCAAGGCCGGCAAGCGAAAAAAAGCCCTGGCCCTGCTCAGCAAATTGAGCGGCAAGACAGGTGCCAAGGTGGGCGATGTCCTGAACGATGCCTTGACCAGCCGCGTGCTGGTCGGGGGCAATCTTTTGTCCTATGGGTTTCATGCAGCGGCCTTTGCGCCCGATGTTGACCTGGATCGCGTCTGGCATGCAGTGGCCGAAGTGTTTTACCGCATCCGCCGCGCGGAGAAATTATCGGGGCAGGCCGGTTTTGTTCTGGTGAAGGACCTGACCGAGAGTGAGCTGCACGTAGACGAAGTCATGGTTGGTTTGAGCTATCGACGCATCGATACCGAGCCGAATATGGTGCTGGCGGTGCCGGCTGGCTGGAAACGCTATGACGATTACCTCGGCAGCCTGGCTTCGAAATACAAGAGCGCGGTGCGCAACCAGATTTTCAAGCCAATCGAGGCGGCCGGCTACCGGGTTGAGCGTCTGCTCGATGTCGCCGCGGAAGGCGCGCGCTTGCATCAGCTGTATATGGCCGTGCACGGCAATGCTTCGCTGCGCCCGGTCACCCTGCCGACCAGCTATTTTCCCGCGCTGGCGGCGATGGCCGGCGAGCGCCTGCGCTGCAGCGTGGTGCGCAATGATGAACATCTCGCCGGCTTCATCATCACGCTCAGGGACCGCGATGAATGCATTGGCTATCACATCGGCTTCGACCGGAAGTTGGCCAAGGACCTGCCGGTGTACCTGCGCCTGCTGCATGCGTCCATCGAGGAATCAATTGGCCTCGGCTGCAAGCGCATTTCTTTCGGCCGCACCGCGCTGGAGCCGAAAGCGCGTCTGGGCTGCGTGCCCGAACCGATGTCCGTCTGGGTGCGGCATCGCCAGCCGGTGCTGAACGCGTTCATCAAGAATCTGCTCGGCAATATCGACCATGACGAGGCGCCGGCGCGCAATCCTTTCAAGAAAAGCGAAGCAGCAGCCGAGAGCTGAGGCCGGGCGAAAAAAGTGCCCCGCACGGCCTTTATTGCGGCGCACCATAAGGGGGCGCTCTCTCTGTATAATTGAAGGTCATTTTCATCGATGGCCGCGCTCATGCCGCAAACGCTTTACGACAAACTCTGGCAATCCCATCTGGTCAATGAAGAACCGGATGGCGGGGCGCTGATTTACATCGATCGCCATCTGGTGCATGAAGTGACCAGTCCGCAGGCCTTCGAGGGCCTGGAAATCAACGGCCGCAAGCCCTGGCGGATCAAGTCGATCGTCGCGACTGCCGACCATAATGTGCCGACCACGGGGCGCAAGGAAGGCATCGCCGACCCGATCTCGCGCCTGCAGGTCGAGACCCTCGACCAGAACATCGAAAAATTCCATGTGCCGGTGTACTTCGGTATGAATGACGCGCGTCAGGGCATCGTGCATGTGATCGGACCGGAGCAGGGCGCTACCCTGCCGGGCATGACCGTGGTGTGCGGCGATTCGCATACCTCCACGCACGGCGCCTTCGCGGCCCTGGCCTTCGGCATCGGCACCTCGGAAGTCGAACATGTGATGGCCACGCAATGCCTGGTGGCGAAGAAATCGAAATCCCTGCTGATCCGCGTCGAGGGGAAGGTCGGGCGCGGCATTACCGCCAAGGACATCGTGCTGGCCATCATCGGCAGGATCGGCACTGCCGGCGGCAATGGTCACGCCATCGAATTTGCCGGCAGCGCGATCCGCGCCCTGTCGATGGAAGGACGCATGACGGTGTGCAATATGGCGATCGAGGCCGGCGCGCGCGCCGGCATGATCGGCGTTGACGACAAGACCATCGCCTATCTGCGCGGCCGCCCGCATGCGCCGCAGGGCCCGATGTTCGACCAGGCCACCGCCTATTGGCGCACCCTGGTCAGCGATGCGGGCGCGGCATTCGACCGTGTCGTGGAGCTTGATGCCGCCGCCATCCAGCCGCAAGTCACCTGGGGCACCTCGCCGGAAATGGTTGTGGGCATCGACGGCAAGGTGCCCGACCCGGTCAAGGAAAGCGACCCGACCCGCCGTGAAGGCATCGAACGCGCTTTGCAGTACATGGGCCTGAACCCGGGTACGCCGATCGACCAGATCAAGATCGACAAGGTGTTCATCGGCAGCTGCACCAATTCGCGCATTGAAGATTTGCGCGCCGCCGCCGGCGTGTTGCGCGGCCGGCATATCGCCGATAACGTCAAACTGGCCCTGGTGGTGCCGGGTTCCGGTCTGGTCAAGCGCCAGGCGGAGGCCGAGGGGTTGGACAAAATTTTCCTTGCCGCCGGCTTCGAGTGGCGCGAGCCGGGTTGTTCGATGTGCCTGGGCATGAACGACGACCGCCTGTCGCCGGGCGAGCGCTGCGCCTCGACCTCGAATCGCAATTTCGAGGGGCGCCAAGGCGCCGGCGGCCGTACCCATCTGCTCAGTCCGGAAATGGCGGCGGCGGCGGCGATTGCCGGGCGCTTCGCCGATGTGCGGCAGATTCTGTAAGTCGTGAATCCATCAATCATTATGGGAAAAAAGATGCGCAAGATTGTTTACGTAGCAATCGCTTCATTGCTGGCAATGGTCGTCCTGGCCGGCTGCAACACCATGGAAGGACTCGGCAAGGACATCAAGAAGGGCGGCGAAGCCATCGAGCAGGCCGCAGATAAAGCCAGAAAATAATGGAAGCTTTCCGTCAACATGCCGGACTGGTGGCGCCGCTCGATCGGGCGAATGTCGATACCGATGCCATCATTCCCAAGCAATTCCTGAAATCGATCAAGCGCTCCGGCTTCGGCCCGAACCTGTTCGATGAATGGCGCTATATGGACCATGGCGAGCCGGGCATGGACAATTCACGGCGTCCGCTCAATCCCAATTTTGTCCTCAACCAGGAACGCTATCGCGGTGCCACGGTATTGCTGGCGCGCAAGAACTTCGGCTGCGGCTCCTCGCGCGAGCACGCGCCCTGGGCATTGCAGCAATACGGCTTCAAGGCCATTGTGGCGCCATCGTTCGCAGACATTTTTTTCAACAATTGCTGGAAGAACGGGCTGTTGCCGATCGTGTTGGGCGAGGCCGAAGTTGACCATCTGTTCAATGCCGCGCTGGCCACCCCCGGCATGAAGTTGAATATCGATCTGGAGCGCCAGGTGGTGGAAGTGCCCGGCGCCGAGACATACAAATTCGAGGTCGAAGCCCACCGCAAGCAGAGCCTGCTCAACGGCTGGGATGAAATCGGCCTGACCCTGCGCCATGTCGACAAGATTCGCGCCTACGAAGCGGCGCGGGCAACGCGGGAGCCGTGGATTTTTTCCTGAGTGTCGGCGCATTGGTTTGGGCCCGCATGCAGGATTGAAGCGCGCACTCATCGTACTTAACAACATAAAACAAAGCAGAGCATGAAAATTGCAGTCATGGCCGGCGATGGTATCGGCCCCGAAATCATGACCGAGGCCTTGCGCGTACTTGAAGTGCTGCGCAAGGATGGCCTCAAGCTGGAATGGGAAACGGCCCTGGTCGGGGGCGCCGCCTACGATGCGCATGGGCATCCCTTGCCCGCTGCCACCCTGAAGCGGGCCAAAGAAGCGGATGCGGTTTTGTTCGGTTCGGTGGGCGGCCCGCAATACGATGCCCTGCCGCGCGAACATCGTCCGGAGAAAGCGATTCTGGGGCTGCGCAAGGAATGCGATTTTTTCGCCAATCTGCGCCCGGCCAATGTGTTTCCCGAGCTGGCCGATGCCTCGACCCTGAAACCGGAAGTGGTGGCCGGCCTCGACATCATGATCATCCGCGAGCTGACCGGCGATATCTATTTCGGCGAGCCGCGCAGTATTTCCGGCGCCAAGGGGAATNNTCAACACCATGCATTACACCGAGGCGCAGATCCGGCGCATTCTGCACGTCGGTTTTCGTACCGCCCGGCAGCGCGGCAAAAAACTGTGTTCGATCGACAAGATGAATGTGCTGGAGGCGATGCAGCTGTGGCGCGATATCGCCATCGAGATCGCACCCGAGTACCCGGATGTGGAACTCACGCATATGCTGGTCGACAATGCCGCCATGCAGCTGATCCGCAACCCCAAGCAGTTCGACGTGATGGTTGCCGGCAATATGTTCGGCGATATCCTGTCGGACGAAGCCTCGATGCTGACCGGTTCGATCGGCATGCTGCCCTCGGCCTCGCTGGATGCCAACGGCAAGGGGCTCTACGAACCGATTCACGGTTCGGCGCCGGATATTGCCGGCAAGGGCGTGGCCAATCCGCTGGCGCAAATTCTGTCGGCGGCAATGATGCTGCGTTACACCTTCAATCTGCCGGAGGTTGCCAATCGCGTGGAAAGCGCGGTGCGCAAGGCTCTGGCCAATGGCTTGCGCACCGGCGACATTGCCAAGCCCCGTGAGGCGAAGGTCGGCACCCGGCAAATGGGCGATGCCGTCATCGCCGCGCTGTAATTTTCGTTGATTGATATCCGTTGAACCAATGAGCAGGGAATGAGCATGTTGAAAGTCGGAATGGTGGGTTGGCGCGGTATGGTGGGCTCGGTGCTGATGGATCGCATGCGCGCGGAAAATGATTTTTCGCTGATCGAGCCGGTGTTTTTCACCACCTCCAACATCGGTGGTCAGGCGCCGAAGGAAGCGGTCGGTACGCCGTTGAAGGATGCGAAGGATATCGCGGCGCTCAAGCAGATGGATGTGATCATCACCTGCCAGGGTGGCGATTACACTACCGAGGTATATCCCCAGCTGCGTAACGCCGGCTGGAATGGCTACTGGATTGATGCCGCGAAAACGCTGCGCATGAAAGACAATGCCGTCATCATCCTCGACCCGGTGAATATGCCGGTGATCAAGAACGCCCTGGCCAAGGGGGTCAAGGATTATATCGGCGGCAATTGCACGGTGAGCTGCATGTTGATGGGGCTCGGCGGTTTGTTCAAGGCCGATCTGATCGAGTGGATGACGTGCATGACCTATCAGGCCGCATCGGGCGGGGGCGCCGCGCATATGCGCGAGTTGCTTACGCAATTCGGCAGCCTCAATGCGGAAGTGAAGGCATTGCTGGATGACCCCGCGTCAGCGATCCTCGAAATCGATCGAAAAATTCTCGCCAGGCAGCATGCCTTGTCGGCCGAGGAGACGCAGCACTTCGGCGTCCCTCTGGCCGGCAATTTGATCCCGTGGATCGACAAAGACATGAACAACGGCATGTCGCTCGAAGAATGGAAGGGGATGGCGGAGACCAACAAGATACTCGGCCGCGGCGACGGCTTCGCAACCCCGGCGACACCGATCGACAGCCTGTGCATCCGCGTGGGGGCGATGCGCTGCCATAGCCAGGCGCTGACCATCAAGCTCAAAAAAGACCTGCCGCTGGACGAAATCGAGGCGATTATCGCCAGCGATAATGAATGGGTGCGCCTGATACCGAATGAACGCGAGCGCTCGATTCGTGAACTGACACCGGCCGCCGTGACCGGCAATATGCATATCCCTGTCGGTCGCCTGCGCAAGCTGGCGATGGGGCCCAGCTATCTGAGCGCATTTACGGTAGGCGACCAGCTGTTGTGGGGCGCCGCGGAACCACTTCGCCGTATGTTGCGGATTTTATTGAATAAATAGCGGTCGATCCCGCTTGGGTGACGCGGGACTTGGGCGCTGCGGGGCGGGCACCCTCGTCCTTGATCCATTTTTCCGGTTGAAAATTCGCCGGGATTCGCTTCTAATGTGAGAAAGCGAATAAAGTTGCAACAATAACTCGTTGATGTTATTTTAATTTGTCTCGAAATCGAAGGGCTGGGGATCACGCATGAACCGTCCACCAAAAACAAAATTGATCGTGGCATTGGGGGGGGCTTTACTGGCCGCATCCGCATCGTTATCGCATGCGGCTGGTCTCGGTAAGCTTTCAATCAACTCTGCTCTGGGTCAGCCGCTTTCGGCTGAAATTGAGCTGGTTTCATTGCAGCCGGGAGAATTCGAAGCTATTGCGGCGCGCGTCGCCAGTCCCGAGTCTTATGGCGAAGCGAAAATCGATTATTCCCCCTTGCTGCGCCAGGTCAAATTCGTCACGGCCCGCCGCGCGGACGGCAGGCCGGTATTGAGAGTAAGCAGCAGCGCGCCGATCAACGAGCCTTTCCTGGATATGCTGGTTGAGGTCACTTGGCCCTCCGGTCGCTTGCTGCGCGAATATCCGATCCTGCTCGACCCGCCCGGCTTTGCCGAGGCCCGTCTGGCGCCGGCTGTGCCCGCTGCACCCGTAGTGGCGCCTGTGGCCGCGCCGGTGGCAGAACCCCCACCCGCTGTACCTCAGGCCAGCGCCGAACCCGCCACCGCGCCAGGCACCGAACCCGCCACTGCGCCGGGTGCGGAGCCGGGCACGACGCCGAGCGGCGAGACTGCCGTGACACCGGCGCCAGCGGAAACTGCCGCGCCAGCGCCAACGGAAACGGCGAAACCTGCCGCGGAGACGGGTCCCGGTCCTTCCGCCAAAGCTGAGGCGCCTGCGGATAGCTACGGACCAGTGAAGCGTGGCGACACGCTCAACAAGATTGCATCGGAAGTGAAGCCGGACTCGGTATCGCTTGAGCAAATGCTGGTCGCTCTGTATCGCGAAAATCGGACCGCCTTCATCAACAACAATATGAACCAGCTGAAGACCGGGCAGATTTTGCGGGTACCTTCAGCTGACGATACGGGCAAGATTTCCCAGGGCGAAGCGCGCAAGGAAATCAGCGTGCAGGTTGCCGATTGGAAAGCCTACCGGGAACAACTGGCGGGCGCGGCTGCCTCGGCGCCGGCAAAACCTGGCGCCAGCAGCAACGAGGCGAGCGGCAAAATTGCGGTTGCGAAACCGGACAAGCCGGCGCCCGCAGCAGCCTCTGCTGACCAACTGAAGATCGCGAAAATGGACAGCGCCGCCGGTAAACCCGGAAGCGCGGGCGCGAAGGGCGGTACCCAGGATCAGCTGAATGCGCTCAAGGAAGAGGCGATCGCCAGGGAAAATCAGCTCAAGGAGGCAAATTCGCGGGTTACCGATCTGGAAAAGCAGATCAAGGACATGCGCAAGCTGATGGAGTTGAAGGGGGCTGCGCCCTCATCAAAAGCGCCGGATGCAAAAGTCCCGGCCCCGGCTGTTGTGCCGCCCAAGGCCGCTGAGCCGCCCAAACCTGCGGCGGAAACGAAGGGCGTTGCGCCCACGCCAGTCAAACCGGGTGAACCTGCCAAGCCGGTCGATGCCAAGACCCCCAATGTATTACCCGCAGATTCCAAGTCGGCAGGAGCAGTCAAACCGGCCGATACCAAGCCCGCAGAGGTAAAGCCGGCTGATACCAAGCCCGCCCCCCCAGCCAAGGCCGCAGTCAAAGCGCCGCCGCCCCCGGAGCCCTCGATCCTCGACATGATCCAGGACAACGCCATCCTGATTGGCGGCGCCATCAGCGTGCTGTGTTTTGGCGGCCTGTTTGCTTTCATGCGCCGGAAAAAAAAATCCTCAAATGGGGGGCCGACTAGCCAGTTGATGAATACCTCGTCGATCATGCCCAGCGACCTGAAGCCGAATACGGTTACGGGTAATCGCGCTGGCGGTCTGGTCGATACGGGCAACAGTTCATTTCTGACGGACTTCGATAAAACCGGTCCTGGCACTATCGACACGGATGAAGTTGACCCGGTGGCCGAAGCCGAGGTTTACATCGCCTACGGACGCGATGCCCAGGCAGAGGAGATCCTCAAGGAGGCGATGACGCGCGACAAGAGTCGCCATGAAATCGCCTTGAAGCTGCTGGAAATTTATCATGCACGCAAGAGTACCCAGGCGTTTGAAACGGTGGCGCGTCAATTGAAAGATTCGATAGGCCCCGACCATCCGATCTGGGCCAAGGCGGCCGCAATGGGGGCCTCGATCGACCCGGCCAATAGTCTTTATGGCGGTCAGGCTTATGCCGCTACCGGCGTCTTTGCCGCCGGCGGTGCGGGCATGGTTGCCGCCGCTGCCAGCGATGATCGGGCCGCAGCCCCGCCCGATCTCGATTTCGATCTTGGCTTTACGGATTCCGCCGCTTCCCCGACGGCCGCTTCGAAACCGATTGACATTACCTCGGCGAATACTGATCAGCCTGCGGCCGGTTCGATGGATTTCGACCTGGATTTGAATTCTTCGACGCCTGAAGTCGCACCGGTCGCGGCCAAGGCCGGCGGACTGGATTTTGATCTGGCGCTCAGCGCCAGCGCGCCTGTCGGCAACCCGGCGCCGGCTGCAGCGGTTGCTGCCGAGTCCTCCGGGTTTGATTTTGATCTTTCCGCGCTTTCCCTCGATGCGCCGGCTGCGACACCAAAGGCCGAAGCGACGGTGGCAGTACCCGCTGCAGCCATGAGTCTCGGCGACTTGAGCCTTGACCTTGATGCGCCTGCCGACGCCGGCTCCAGTGGGGCCAGCGCGGTGGCAACCAAGCTGGAGCTTGCCAAGGCTTACATCGAAATCGGCGATAGTGATGGCGCCAAGGAAATTCTGACCGAAGTTGCGCGCGAGGGATCGACGGCGCAGCAAGACGAAGCGAAGAAAATACTGGCAGGGCTCTAGCCCCCCGCTTCACGCCAGACCGGATTTCGATGGTCAAATTTTGGGGCGCGGCACACCGCGCCCCTTTCTTTTCAAAACATAACTTGCATCATGCGCATCGCGTTGGGTATTGAATACAGGGGTTCCGGATTCTGCGGCTGGCAGTCGCAGGCATCCGGTTGTGGTGTGCAGGACTATGTAGAGGCTGCGCTGACCGCTTTTCTTGGCGAGCCTGCCGCTGTGGTTTGTGCCGGGCGCACCGACACCGGTGTGCATGCTCTGGCGCAAGTGCTGCATCTGGATACCGGCATCATGCGTGACGAAGTGTCCTGGGTGCGCGGAACCAATGCCGGCTTGCCTGCCGCCGTGCGGATTATCTGGGCAAAGCCTGTCGATGATGCTTTTCACGCCCGGTTTTCCGCACGTTCGCGCACTTACCGGTATCTGTTGCTCAATACGCCTGTCGACAATGCCCTGCTGCAGGGCCTGGCCGGCTGGTTTCACGCGCCACTTGACGCGAAGTTGATGCAACAGGCGGCCGATATGCTGATCGGCGAGCATGATTTCTCGTCATTTCGTGCTGCAGAATGCCAGGCAAAGACACCGGTAAAGACTCTTTATGAAGCCTCGGTTTTCCGCCAACGCGAACATTTGATGTTCACCTTTCGCGGCAATGCTTTTTTGCATCATATGGTGCGTAATATCGTCGGCAGCCTGGTTTATGTCGGCGCGGGGCGTCAGGCGCCGGAAGAATTCCGCGACATTTTTGCCAGCCGCGACCGCAAACGCGCAGCACCTACCTTTGCAGCCGACGGCCTGTACCTGAGTGCAATCGAATACGATGATGTTTTCGCGCTGCCTTCCTTCCCGGCCCGTTTTCCCTTGATTGACTGAAGCATGCACCGAACCCGTGTAAAAATTTGCGGAATGCGCAGCGTTGACGACGCTTTGGCAGCGGCTGCCGCCGGCGCGGACGCCATCGGCCTGATTTTTTACGAGCAGTCCCCGCGTGTTGTCAGCATCGACCAGGCGCTGGCGATACGTTCGGCATTGCCGCCTTTTGTTTCGACCGTAGCCCTGTTTGTGAACGCTTCTCGTGCGCAGGTCGCATCCGTGCTTGCCGATGTCAGGCCCGAATTGCTGCAGTTCCACGGCGAGGAAGACGAAGCTTACTGCGCCTCGTTCCAAGTGCGGTACTTGAAGGCCGTTCGCGTGGGGCCGGGGACGGGCGCGAATGATTTGCTACAATCCAAGACTCGTTTTGCCTCCGCCAGCGGCTTGCTGCTGGATGCCCTGCATGCCTCCAAGTATGGCGGCACCGGCGAGTCGTTTGACTGGAATCTGATCCCGGAAGCAATGCGGCCCCAGATCGTGTTGTCGGGCGGTTTGACGCCGCAAAATGTGGGCGGCGCGGTTCGTGCAATACGCCCTTGGGCTGTCGATGTTTCCAGCGGCGTCGAGGCGGGCAATGGCGCGACCAAGGGCATCAAGGATCACGCAAGAATCGCGGCATTCATCAACGAAGTCAGACGGGCAGACCAAGGATCATAGCGATGCAAATGTACGACTTACCGGATGCCAAGGGACACTTCGGGTCCTATGGCGGCGTGTTTGTTGCCGAGACGCTGCAGGCCGCATTGCATGAGTTAAATCTTGAATATGCCAAGGCCAAGTCCGATCCAGCCTTTATCGCGGAATTTCAGAGCGAACTGAAGCATTATGTGGGTCGTCCCAGCCCCATTTATCACGCCAGGCGTCTGTCCGGAGAGCTGGGTGGTGCGCAGATCTATCTGAAGCGTGAGGACCTCAACCATACCGGGGCGCACAAGATCAACAATACGATCGGCCAGGTGCTGCTGGCGCGTCGCATGGGCAAACCGCGCGTCATTGCCGAGACCGGAGCAGGGCAGCACGGCGTTGCCAGTGCAACGGTTGCCGCCCGCTATGGACTTGAGTGCGTGGTCTACATGGGGTCGGAGGACATCAGGCGCCAGGCGCAAAATGTGTATCGGATGAAGTTGCTCGGAGCAACCGTGGTGCCGGTTGAGAGCGGCTCGAAGACGCTGAAAGACGCTCTCAACGAAGCCATGCGCGATTGGGTTACCAATGTAGAGACTACCTTCTATATCATCGGCACGGTCGCCGGCCCGCATCCGTATCCGATGATGGTGCGCGATTTCAACTCGGTGGTCGGCAAGGAATGCCTGTGGCAGATGCCGGAAATGATCGGTCGCCAGCCGGATGCCGTGCTGGCCTGCGTTGGCGGCGGGTCGAATGCGATGGGTATTTTTTATGACTACATTGTGCATGAAGGCGTACGCCTGATCGGCTGTGAAGCCGGTGGCGAGGGGATTGCCAGCGGCAGACATGCGGCCTCACTGTCGGCAGGTTCGCCGGGCATTCTGCACGGCAATCGCACTTATCTCATCCAGAATGCGGATGGACAAATTACCGATACGCATTCGGTTTCGGCAGGATTGGACTACCCCGGAGTTGGCCCAGAGCACGCCTGGCTGAAGGACTCGGGACGCGCGGAATATGTCGCCGTCAATGACGATGCTGCATTGGCCGCCTTCCACCGCCTGTGCCGGACCGAGGGGATTATCCCGGCGCTGGAGTCGAGCCATGCGCTGGCGCACGCCATCCAGATCGCCCCCGGCATGGACAAGGACAAGATATTGCTGGTCAACTTGTCCGGCCGTGGGGACAAGGACATGGCGACCGTGGCCGAGCGATCGGGGCTGCAATTTTTCTGCCGCCCGGACTGCCAGGCGAACCAGACGGTCAATGCCGCCGTCAAAGGTACGTGATGGCGCAAACAGTTTCCCGTATTGCCGCCACATTTGCGCGCCTTGCGCGCGAGAAGCGCAAGGCGCTTATCCCCTTCATAACCGCCGGCGATCCCACCGCGGAAATTACCGTGCCGCTGATGCACGCCTTGGTCGATGCCGGTGCGGACATCATCGAACTCGGCGTACCGTTCTCGGACCCGATGGCCGACGGGCCGGTTATCCAGCGCTCTTCCGAACGTGCCCTGAAAAACGGGGTGGGCCTGAATGGCGTCATCGACTATGTGCGCCAGTTCCGAACCGCCAACCAGGCGACGCCGGTGGTGCTGATGGGCTATGCCAACCCGATCGAGCATATGGGCCTGCGCGTCTTCTCCGAACGCGCCAAGCTGGCGGGCGTGGATGGCGTGTTAATCGTCGATTATCCGCCGGAAGAAAGCGCCGAAGTCCTGCAGGTGCTTGATGAAGCGGGTATCGACTCCATCTACCTGTTGTCGCCGACATCCACGCCGGAGCGTATACGCATGGTTGCGGACAGCGCGCGCGGCTATATTTACTACGTGTCGCTCAAGGGCGTCACCGGTGCCGCGAATATCGATACCACCGAGGTGCGGGCGATGATTGCCGCCATCAAGCGGCAGACCAGCTTGCCGGTGGGTGTCGGTTTCGGCATACGCGACGGCGAGACGGCGAAAAAGATCGCCGAATTCGCCGATGCGATCGTGATCGGCTCGCGCATCATCCAGGAACTTGAAGCCGCAACAGCCGGGGCCGCGCTGGAGCAGGTGCGGATGCTCGTGAGCGGAATCCGCCACGCAATGGACGCCTGAGGAGGCAATATGTCATGGTTCAGAAAACTACTGCCACCCAAGATCAAACGGGAAGGCACCGGTACAAAAAAGGCCGTGCCTGAAGGCTTGTGGAGCAAATGCCCAAGTTGCCAGGCTACCCTTTACTTTACCGATCTTGAAAACAATCAGCACGTCTGCCCCAAGTGCAGCTATCACAATCGGATTTCCGCGCGCCAGCGCCTTGATCTGTTTTTTGATGCGGACAACCGTGCCGAGATCGGCTCCGAGGTGCTGCCGGTCGACAGCCTGAAATTCAAGGACAGCAAGAAATATATTGACCGCCTGGAAGACGCCGAAAAGGCAACGGGCGAGACCGATGCGCTGGTGGTGATACAGGGCAAGGTAAGGGAAGTGCCCCTGATCGCGGCCGCCTTTGAATTCAATTTTCTGGGCGGTTCGATGGGTTCGGTGGTGGGCGAACGCGAAACTTCCGTTCGTGTGTTTTACCGCCACTGGCGGCGCGCGCATGCAGGAAGGTTTGCTGTCGCTGATGCAAATGGCGAAAACGACGGCCGCCCTGCACCAGTTGTCGCGCGCGCGTCTGCCCTTTATCTCGGTGCTGACCGACCCCACCATGGGCGGCGTGTCCGCGAGTTTTGCCATGCTCGGCGACGTTGTCATCGCCGAACCCGGTGCGCTGATCGGGTTTGCCGGTCCGCGCGTGATCGAGCAGACGGTGCGCGAAACGTTGCCGGAAGGATTCCAGCGCGCGGAATTTTTGCTGGAAAAGGGCGCGATCGACATGATCGTCGACAGACGACAGATGCGCGACAAAGTGGCCACCTTGGTTACCCTGTTGCAGAAAGAACCCGCGCCGCCGGCATCTGTTGCAGCTGCCGCGAACTGATGCCCCGGCAACCGGCCACGCTGGATGCATGGCTTGATTACATCTCGAGGCAGCACAGCGCCGAGATCGTCATGGGCCTCGACCGCGTTCATTCCGTATGGGAACGCATGCGCGCCGGCGGGGTGTTGCCGCGTGCACCGGTCAACATTGTCGTCGGCGGTACCAATGGCAAGGGCTCTACTTGTGCGATGTTGGAGGCAATGCTGCATATTGCCGGGTTCAAGACGGGGTTGTTCACTTCGCCGCACCTGGTTCGTTACAATGAACGGGTCCGTATCGATCGGCAGGAGGCGGGCGACGAGCTGTTGATGGCCTCATTTGCCGCGGTGGAAGCCGCGCGCATGGATCCGGTGGCGATACCGCTGACCTATTTTGAGTTCAGCACCTTGTCCGCGCTGTGGATTTTCGCGCAACAGGAGGTCGACGTTGCCATCCTCGAAGTCGGATTAGGCGGGCGGCTTGATGCGGTGAACATGATAGACGCCGATGTCAGCATTCTCACCAGCGTGGACCTGGATCACCAGCAGTTTCTGGGCGATACGCGCGAAAAAATCGGCTTCGAGAAAGCGCATATCTACCGGCCCGGTCGGCCGGCCATCTTTGCGGATCTTGATCCACCCCGGTCGGTAATGGAGCATGCCGGCAAGATCGGCGCACATTTGCTGCTGTTGAACCGCGACTATCGCTACCAGCGCATGGACAACCAGTGGCAATTTACCGGCATGATCGGGGGGCGCGAATTCAGTCGTCATGCGCTGCCGGTCCCGGCCCTGCGCGGCGCCTACCAGTTGAAGAATGCATCTGCGGCAATTGCCGCGCTGGCGGCGCTGCACGACAAACTCCCGGTGTCGCTTGGGCATATCAAACGCGGCCTGCTGGAAGTCGAGTGGCCGGGCCGCCTGCAGGTACTGCCGGGGCGTCCCCTGGTCGTGCTCGACGTTGCGCATAATCCGCACGCGGCCCGTGCGCTTGCAGATGCACTGGGAACAATGGGGTTTCATGAGAATACCCATGCCGTGTTCGGCATGCTCAAAGACAAGGATATTGACGCGGTTATCGACATCATTCGCGATCGAATCGACCATTGGCATATTGCCGGGCTCCCCGGCGAGCGCGGCGCATCGGCAGACCTGCTGGCCGCAAAACTGCGTACCCACGTTCCCGGCGACCGGATTTCGGTTTACACCACAATCGTGCGTGCGTTTGACGGTGCGCGGGAGCAGGCCGGCCAGAATGATAGAATTTTGGTGTTTGGGTCGTTTCTCACGGTTGCCGACGTGATGCAAGCCGTTAAGCCCCACTAAATTTTGGACCGCCGATGGGAATTTCCCCATCATCTCCTGAATTCCATCCATGGCATCGCCTAAATCCACCGAACTTTCTGCTACTGAATTGGAGTTGAAGCGCCGCGGTCGGCGGCGACTGATCGGCGCGATCACGCTGGGGCTGTTGATCGTCGTTTTTTTGCCGATGCTGTTCGACGCAGAACCCAAACGGGACAAGGCGATGTCCCAGGAAATTTCCATTCAACTGCCGTCCAAGGACAGCCTCGCACCCCTGCCGGCGCCGATGGCCATGCCGTCATCGCCGCCCGTCGGGCCAGCTGCCGCGGTGAAACCTGCGGAGTCGTCGCCTTTGAGGGATAAAGCCGGTTCCACGGCTGAACCGGCCAAAAAAACGGCTGAAAATGTGGCGCCGCCGATCAAGGATGCCGCCAAACCCGTGGCTGCTGCCCCCAAGCCGGAGCCAAAGCCAGCCGACCTCAAGCATGGATTTGTCGTGCAGATCGGCGCGTTCAAGGATGCCGACAATGCGCAGCAGACCGCCGCCCGCATGAAAGACGCAAAGCTGCCCGTATATACAGACAGTGTTGCGACCAAGAGCGGTACGGTGACACGTGTGCGCGTTGGCCCGTTCAGCCATAAGGAACAGGCGGACGTCGCACTGGCGCAAGTCAAACTGGCCGGGGCCGATGGCAAAATTGTCCCGCTGCCCTAGGCTGGCCGGGGATGAATGCGCTTGATTACGCAATCATCGCGGTACTGCTGATCTCAATCCTGGTCGGTATTCTTCGCGGCGCAGTTCGCGAATTGCTGAATATGGGCGGCTGGGTGCTGGCCTTCCTGCTGGCGCATGCCTTTGCCGACGATCTGGCGAGCTGGTTGGCAGATTGGGCTGGCGATCCCGTGTTACGCATGGTGATGGCCTGGGCGGCGATATTCCTGCTGGTGCTGATCATTGTTGCGCTCATTGCTAGTCTGGCGTCTGAACTCATGAGAAAATTGGGCCTGGGCGGTCTCAATCGCAGTCTGGGGGCGCTGGCGGGGCTGGCACGCGGGCTGGTATTGCTGATTGTGCTGGCGCTGGGTGCCGGGCTGACCAAAATGCCGCAGTCGGTTTTATGGCGGCAAGCAGCGCTGACGCCATGGCTCGAAGTGGCGGCCTTGTATTCGCGCGGCTTGCTACCAGATACGGTTGCAGCGCGTATCAAATACCGTTCTCCGCCGGCGCGCACGGCCGCAGATCGGCAGTGGCAGGACAGGTCCAACAGGGGTTAATTTATGTGCGGTATCGTCGGAATAGTCTCGAAAAGCCCGGTCAATCAACTGCTGTATGATGGGCTGACGGTGCTGCAGCATCGCGGCCAGGACGCCGCCGGCATTGTTACTGCGGAAGGCCGCACCTTCCATATGCATAAGAACAAAGGCCTGGTGCGCGATGTATTCCGCACCCGAGATATGCGCAATCTGACCGGCAATATGGGAATTGCGCATTGCCGTTATCCCACCGCAGGCTCGGCTTCGAGCGCGGCGGAGTCCCAGCCTTTCTACGTCAATTCCCCGTTCGGTGTGGTGCTCGGCCACAACGGCAATCTGGTCAACACGGCGGAATTGCAGCGCGAGCTGTTTCAGGACGATCTGCGCCATGTCAATACCAGCTCGGATTCCGAGGTGCTGCTCAATGTGCTGGCGCACGAGTTGCAGATCGCGGCGCGCGGCATGCGCCTTGATCCGGACGCCATCTTCAATGCGGTCGCCGGCGTGCATCGCCGCGCCAAGGGGGCGTACGCGATTGTCGCCATGATCGCGGGTTACGGCCTGCTCGCGTTTCGCGACCCCAATGGCATCCGGCCGCTGATTATCGGCAAGCATGAAAGCGCCGAAGGCGGTGTGGAGTTCATGGTCGCCTCGGAAAGCGTCGCCATCGATGTGATGGGTTTTCAGGTCATGCGCGATGTCGCACCCGGCGAAGCCATCCTGATCGACACCTCGGGCAATTTTTTCAGCCGGCAGTGTGCGCAGAATCCCAGCCTGCACCCGTGCATTTTCGAATTCGTCTATCTGGCGCGTCCAGACTCGGTGATCGACGGGGTGTCCGTCTATGAGACCCGCTCGCGCATGGGGGCGTCGCTGGGCGAAAAAATCAAACGCGAATATCCGGACATCGAAATCGATGTGGTGATTCCCATTCCCGACACCAGCCGTCCGTCGGCAGTCGAGGTTGCCCAGGTGCTGGGCGTCAAATATCGCGAAGGATTTATCAAGAACCGCTATATCGGCCGCACCTTCATCATGCCGGGGCAGGACGAGCGCAAGAAATCCGTCCGTCAGAAACTGAATGCCATGGCGGTTGAATTCAAGGGCAAGAATGTGCTGCTGGTCGATGACTCCATCGTGCGCGGCACAACCTCCAAAGAGATTGTGCAGATGGCGCGCGACTGCGGCGCCAACAAAGTCTATTTCGCGTCGGCTGCGCCGCCGGTACGGTTTCCCAATGTTTACGGTATCGATATGCCGACCCGCGCCGAACTGATCGCGACCGGCCGCGACGCAAAACAGATTGCGGAAGCAATCGGCGCCGATGCGGTGTTCTACCAGGAACTGGATGCGCTGATCGACGACATTCGCGCCTGCAATCCGAATATCCGGAGTTTCGATGCTTCCTGCTTCGACGGCAAGTACATCGCCGGCGACGTGACGCCCGAATACCTGGCGGCCATCGAAGCCTCGCGCAAGGACGGTAAAACACGCGGCAGCGAGCTCGCCGAGAGCAGCGCCGACAGCGGCGCCGCCGCGTACCAGCTCGACCTGGGGCTGTCGGCGATAAATTCATGAACGATGATCACAAGGGAAAACGCCCGGGCTTCGATACCATGGCGGTCCGCGCCGGGCAGTTGCGCAGCAATTTTCAGGAGCATTCCGAAGCCTTGTTCCTGACGTCGAGCTTTGTGTACAAAAACGCGGCTGAGGCCGCCAGACGCTTTGCCAACGAAGAGCCGGGATACCTCTATAGCCGCTTCACCAATCCGACGGTGACGATGTTTCAGGACCGTCTCGCCGCGCTGGAAGGCGCCGAGGCATGCACGGCAACCGCCACGGGTATGGCGGCCATTGCCAGTGCGGTGATGGGTTCCCTGAAGCAGGGCGATCACCTCATTTCCTCGCGCAGCGTATTCGGCACCGTGGTGCCGCTGTTCGACCAGATATGCAAACGCTTCGGCATTGAGACAAGCTGGGTATCGCCATCCAGCCTCGACGAGTGGCGGGCGGCGATGCGCCCCAATACGCGCATGCTGTTCTGTGAGACGCCGTCCAATCCGCTGGCGGAGATATGCGACATTGCCGGCCTGGCCACCATCGCCAAGCCGGCCAAGGCGCTGCTGGCGGTGGACAATTGCCTGCTGACGCCGGCTCTGCAGCGCCCCCTGGAACTGGGGGCGGACCTGGTCATCCATTCCGCCACCAAGTATCTCGATGGACAGGGCCGGGTGTTGGCAGGCGCAGTCTGCGGCCGCAAGGAATTGATCGATCCGGTATACGGCTTTGTGCGCACCGCGGGCCCGGCACTGTCCCCGTTCAACGCCTGGATTTGCCTGAAGGGCATGGAAACCCTCAAATTGCGCATGCAGGCGCAGTCGCAGTCGGCGCTCGAGATCGCGCGCTGGCTTGAAACGCAGCCGAAGGTGAGGCGGGTCTATTACGCGGGCCTGGAATCGCACCCGCAGCATGACCTGGCAATGCGCCAGGCGCCCCGGCAGGGCGCCGTGCTGGCGTTTGAAGTGGATGGCGAGCGCGATGCAGCGTGGCGCTTCATTGATGCGCTACAGGTGCTCTCCATCACCGCCAACCTGGGCGATACCAAAACCACCATCACGCACCCCGCCACAACCACGCATGCGCGCATTTCGCAGGCCGAACGCGACGCTGCACATATCGGCGACAATCTGCTGCGCATCGCCGTGGGACTGGAAGATATCGCGGACCTGCGGGCAGATATGGGTACGGGCTTGCAGGCGATTTAAGCGCCTTGCAATGATGCCTTCAGATCATTCGTTCAGCCGTCCACGCTGATCCGCGTCAAGTTGCCATCGATCTCGCCGAGGTACTCGCCGCGCTCATGCCAGTCGGCCAGTACCCAGCGCCGGCAGTCATGACCGTCGACGACATGCCGATGGGTGGCCGGGCGGTGTGTATGACCATGAATGATTGTTGGATAGTCATGCGCGCGAAAGGCGGCATCGACGCTGGCCGGTGCCACATCCATGATTTCTTCCGCCTTGCCCGATTTTTCACTGTCGCTTTGCATGCGGATTGACCTGGCCAGCGCCAGCCGGACGGAAAAAGGCTTGGTCAGCATCTCGCGTTGCCAGGCGGGATTGCGCGCCTGTACACGGAATTTCTGATACGCGATATCGTCGGTACAAAGCGTGTCGCCATGCATCAGCAGGGTCGGTTTGCCATGCAGATCAATCAGCGTGGGATCGGGCAGAATCGTCAGGCCGGCAGCGGTGGCAAAGCGGTCGCCGAGCATGAAATCGCGATTGCCGTGCATCAGAAAAATATCCGTCCCCGACTCGGCAACACGCCGCAGTCCCGCGGCGACATCGCGGCCCAGCGCATCGTGTTCCAGCTGGTCATCGCCGACCCAGTAATCGAACAGATCGCCGAGAATGTAAAGGGTGGCCGCCCCGCGCGTTGTCGTTTCGAGAAAACGAAAAAAAAGCGCGCTGGTGGACGGCCTTGCATCGCCCAGGTGCAGGTCGGAGATAAACAGGGTGTTATGCATTCACCGGCACAAACAGTAAGGGGGGGCGGTGGCCCTCCGGTTGCGCAGGCGCCCGTACATGCTGCCTAGAGACATTCCGCTTTTTCGATTACCACGGTTTCCTGCGGTACATCCGAATCGAACATGCCCTTGGGCCCGGTTTTCACGGCCTTGATCTTGTCGACCACATCGGTACCCTCAATCACCTTGCCGAACACGGCATAGCCATAGTTCGACGGGCCCGCATGGTTCAGGAAGCCATTGTCGGCGACATTGATGAAGAATTGCGATGTGGCGGAGTCAACCACGCCGGTGCGCGCCATGGCCACCGTATAGACTTCATTGCGGAGGCCATTGGTGGCCTCGTTCTTGATTGGCGGATTGGTCGGCTTCTGCTTGAGGTTTTTGTCGAAACCGCCGCCCTGGATCATGAAGTTGCCGATGACCCGGTGGAAGATGGTGCCGTTGTAGTGTCCGCTTTCGACATATTTCACAAAATTCGCGGTGGACAGCGGCGCCTTTTCGTTGTCGAGCGCCAGCGTGATGTCGCCCATATTGGTGGTCAGTTTTACTTTCACGGCAGTGATTCCTTTGTCATTTAGTTTGCAGGAGGCGGCCTTGGCGGCGGCAGCCGGTTTAGCGGTTTTGGCACTGTCCGCGGCAGCCAGTGCGGCGACGGGGTCAAGAATGATGGCGCCGAACAAAATGCCGGCGACCAGATGAAGGCGGGAACGGTTCATGTCTCAATATCCTTGGAAAAAATCATGCGAACAACTGAACGGTATTCATGACGCGGCAGCCTCATAGACGATTTTCCACTGGCCTTTCTCGCGCTGCCAGTACTGGCGTTTTTTCATCTTGCTGCTGTTGTTGCTACTGCGATAATCCTGATCGAAAGTGACGATCATCATCGGTGGCGTGGTTGGCGAAAGCGGGTACTCGAAAATCGACAGATTGCTGATGCCGACCTTGACGAAGCTCTTGGCGGCGTTGATACGGCGCTTGAGTGCCGACCAATCCGCGAACCCTTTGCCGTCGGCGCTGAAGTGCGGGGAATAATGATTCAGGTATTTGTCCGTGTCCAGGCTCTCCCAATCGTGCTGCCATCCTTCCAGAGCGCCATCGAACGCGGCGCGCATGTCGAGCCACTGATCCGGCGATCTCCATTCGACGCTTGGCGTAATGACGATCGGGGTGACGCCCGGATCCACATATTTCTTGATCGATTCGAAGTCGTCATTGGTCAGCACCACGCAACCGTCGCTGGCACGTGGCGGCCGGCTGTAGGTGGTCGACGGCGTGCCATGCAGCCAGATTCCGGACCCGGTCTTGCCGAGTCGCTTGTCCCACTCATTGGGAAAGTTGAGCGGAAATGCGCCGGGGCCGTAGAAATCGCTAAGCCGTTCTTTCGCCACGGCGGGATTGATGGTGTAGACCCCAAGTGGGGTGCGCTGATCGCCTTCGCGTTCCTTGTCCACCCCGTTCTTGCCTGCCGAAATATAGAAGTCGGTGACGAGCTGCGGCGCGCCATCCACATTGCGGAAGATATAGAGGCGCGATTTCTCGCTGTCCATCAGCAGGGCATATTCCTGCTGAGGGGCGAGCTGCAGGAGAGCGGTGGGCAGGTGTCCGAGCGGTGGCCCGTCGAAATAACGGGTCAGACGGGCCTTGGCTTCCAGACGCAGGCTGGCCACCATTTCCGGCTGGGGTGTGCGGCCGGCATAATTGCCCGAAAAGAATGCTACCGGCGCGCCCGATTGCGCCATCAGCAGATCGCCCTTGATCAAGTGGCCGAGGCGGAAATTCGGGTTTTTTTCCAGCGCCAGATCGATCTCGTGGAGCGCTGCCTGAATGCTGCCCTCCTTGAGCGTCTCCAGGGTGCGCACCAAGGATGCTTCCACTTCATTGCTGAAGACCACCGAGGTGGCCGGCGCGGTTTGCGCCCACGATGAATGAACTGCCATCGACAGCAGCGCTGCCGCCAGCAGGACACGAAGCGGTATCAGGAAAGGGCGCATCCGCAATTTGCCGATCGTCGTCGTATTCACATCACAGCAGCGGCGATCAGCCGCCGGCGCGTTCCGTGCGAATGAGCCAGTTGTCCCCGGACTTTATCAGCCGCATTGTTTTAGTGTTGTTGCTGGTGGTCTTGTCGGATCTGTAGGTCTGGCGAAAAACCGCGGTTGCTTCGTTACCGCTGATCGTCACCTTCGAAATTTTGGCTGTCACGCTGATACTTTTGGGCGCGTTGATGCGCTCAATGCGCTGCGCTTCCCAGCTTGCACGCGGAATGCCACCAGGCGTTTCAAAGTCGGGCGCATAGACTGCCAGATAGGCCGCGACATTCTTGTCGGCCCAGGCCTTTGCCCAGGCTGCAATCACGGCGCGCACCTGCGCATCGGCGTTCGCCGGGACAATCTCCGGCGTCGCTGATAAGGGCTGTGCGGGTTCAGCTTTGGCAACCTGCGTTGCTGCCGGCTTGACGACGGTCTCGGCGACAGCTGCCTTCGGCGGTACGAAAAGGTCCTTGACCATGGCCAGCTTGGATTGTGCGGTGGTGTTCGATTTATCGAGCTGCAGCGCCTTGTCGTAGGAACGACGCGCCAGCTGGGCATAGATATCACCCAGGTTCTCGTAAGCCGTGGCATAGGCGGGGTGGGTGTGAATCGCCAGTTCCAGGGCGGCTTTGGCCTTGTCGTAGTTACCTTGGCTCGCATACAGCACGGCCAGGTTGTTGTAAGGCTCCGGCAGTTCCGGATAGTCCTCGGTCAGGCCGGTAAAAACCTGGATCGCATCGGCCGATTTTTTCTGCTCGGTGAGAATCAGGCCTTTGACAAATCGGCCCTGCGCGTCCTTGGGCTGCTGGGCGAGTGCCGCGTTAACCTTGGTCAGCGCATTATCGAGCTTGCCCTGTTGATAGAGTTGCGACGCCTCCTTTACATCCTCGGCGGGCCCTGCCCAGGCGGAGGTGATTCCCAGCGTTGCCAGCGCAGCAATGCAAAAGGGCAGGGCGGAACCGGCCCGGCGGAGGAAGTTTTCACTGAGCATTGCGTTATAATTCATTGAATTTAATAAAAAACAGCGCGATATTGACGCCACACATTCTACCAAGAATGCTTACCTCCTTCACAAGCGTTTGTAATTCCTGTGCCAGTCTGGTCGCAGACCCGCTGCCTGCACGGAGAAACACCGTGCCTTGCCGGCGGTATGCGCTGATTGGGCGATGTTGTTAGCGCCGTAGCTGCCTGGCCCGCACCACACCACCCGGATAAAGATCGAGCGGTGTCGTGGTCCGGCCGGTTCCACTTTGCAAATTGCCTGCCCCCGCTTGTGACTGGCGGGCTCGCGACGAATTCACTCTTTCCCATAAGTCGACATCCATGCAGATTCTGTACAACACCCTTACCCACACCAAGGAAACTCTCAAGCCTATCGAACCGGGCAAGATACGCTTGTACGCCTGCGGACCCACGGTTTACGATTATTTCCATATCGGCAATGCGCGCACTTTCACCGTGTTCGATATGCTTTCCCGCTGGCTGACGGCGATCGGCTTCGAAGTCAGCTATGTGCGAAACATCACCGATATAGACGACAAAATCATCGAGCGCGCCAACGCCAACGGCGAGCCGATCGGCGCATTGACCGAACGCATGACAGCGGCCATGTTTGAGGATGCCGACCGGCTCAATTTGCTGCGTCCCACCGCCAGCCCGCGCGCCACACAGCATATTGAACACATGCTGGCGATCATCAAGACGCTGGAGGACAAGGGGTTTGCCTACCGGGCCGCCAATGGCGACGTCTATTATGCGGTGCGCAAATTTGCGCCTTACGGAAGGCTTTCACGCAAAAACCTGGATGATCTGCACGCGGGCGAGCGGGTGGCGGTTGACGCCAACAAACGTGACCCGCTCGATTTTGTATTGTGGAAGGCCGCCAAGCCCGGCGAGCCGCAATGGCCGTCCATTTTCGGCGGTGGCCGGCCCGGCTGGCATATCGAGTGTTCGGCGATGTGCAAGGCGGTATTGGGCGAGACCATCGATATTCACGGCGGGGGCTGGGATTTGCAGTTTCCGCACCACGAAAACGAGATCGCCCAGAGCGAAGCTGCTTCCGGAAAACCGTTCGCGAATCTCTGGATGCATGCGGCATTTCTCAATATGGACCAGGAGAAAATGTCGAAGTCGCTGGGCAATTTTTTTACCTTGCGCGAAGTTCTCAACAAACTCGACCCGCTGCAAGGCGGCGAGACGGTTCGCTATTTCCTGATGCGCGGGCACTATCGCAGCGAGATCAATTATTCATGGGATACGCTCGAGGATGCGCGACAGACCCTGCTGGGCTTTTACGTCACGCTCAAGGATGTCGCGGCGGTCGATACCGCACCCGACTGGTCGAACGGATTTGCCGCCCGCTTCCGCGAGGCGATGGAAGACGATCTGAACACGCCAATCGCCTTTTCGGTGCTGCATGAATTACGCGGTGAAATCAATCGTAGCCAATCGCCGCAATTGGCCGGTCTTCTCAAGGCGCTGGGGCGCAGCGTGGGCCTGTTTCAGGCCAATCCGGAACAATTTGTGCGCGGCGCCGCCAATACCGGAGCGCTTGATGTCGACGCGCTGATCGCCGAGCGTAACGCTGCCAAGAAGGCGAAGGACTTTGCCAAGGCCGACGCGATCCGCCGCAAACTCGATGAGGGCGGCATTGTGCTTGAGGACAAAGCGGGCGGAATGACCGAATGGCGCCGAAAGTAGCAAGCAAAAAACACCGGAGCAAAAACGCAGAGGGCCCGAAAATCGGGCCCTCTGTTTTGCGGCAACTGGCGAAGAAGTTCCGGTTGCGCGGTCTCGTGCCTAGTTCATGAAGGTTCCGCCGCGGCTGACGATGGTCAATTCCACATAGGAGGAGCCATTGTGATTGACGGGGGAATAGGAAACCTTGAATCCACCCAAGTCGATCGTGCCCAGGCTGCCCATGGCATCGACCAGGGATTCGCGGGTGAGGTTGCGGCCGGCCTTTTTTAGTCCTTCGACCAGCACCTTGGCCGCGATATAGCCCTCCAGCGACGTGAACGAATAATTTTTCTCGTCGCCGATTTTTTTCTGGTATTCGGCCACGATTGGAATCGCGGTCGACCAAGGCAGGGGCACCACTTGCGAAATTCCGGCGCCGCGTGCGTTTTCGTCGCCCAGTTCATTGACCAGAGCTTTTGAACCGACAAAGCTCATGTTCCAGAATCGTGGATAGGCGTTGGCGCGCTTCATTGCGGTGATGAATGCGCTGCAACTCTTGTAGGCGCTGATCATGATCACCGCTGCCGGATCGGCCTTGGACAGCTGTTGCACGGCCGCCGCGACATCGATGGTGTTACGTTCGACCGTGGCAGAGGCGATGATCGGCAGGCCGCGCTTGTTCATTGCCTTTTCAACGCCGGCCAATCCCGCCTTGCCATAGGCATCGTTCTGGTAAAAGACGGCGATTTTTTTGACGCCCTGGTTTACCAGCGAGTCGACGATCTGTTCGGTTTCATCGAAGTAGCTGGCACGCACATTGAAAATATAACGGTTCTGCGGATCGCGCAGGCTTTCCGCACCGGTGAACGCGCCGATGAAGGGCACCTTGGCCTCGGTGAACAAGGGCAGGGCTGCGTTTGAAGTGGGGGTGCCCACATAGCCAAACAGGGCCAGAACCTGATTTTCGGCAATGAGTTTTTGCGTATTGGCCTTGGTGCGATCGGGCTCGTAGCCGTCATCCAGGGAAACCAGTTTGATCTTGCGGCCGTACACGCCGCCATTCTGGTTGACGAAATTGAAATAGGCCTCGGCACCAGCCTTCATCTCCTTGCCCAGCAACTCGGCCGGACCGGACAGCGGCGCCGATTGACCGATCAAAATGGCATCACCGGTAACCCCCTGCGCTCGCGCGCCGACCGACAGTAAAACAAGAAATACGGGGGCAGCACAGCTTGCGACACGACGTAGAAACTTCAGATTCACACGGGCCTCTCGGAAAAACCGCCGGCAGCGCCGGCGCAAGACAAAAAAGGCGCCTGAGCGCCTTTTTCATTATCGGATGTTTTGCCCAAGTCTTTATAGGACCGCGAGGAAAAGCAGTTTTTCCTGCTGATGAGCTGGTGAGAGGCTTGCGTTGCGGGCGGCGGGACCGCCCGCAAGCACGACGCCTACTGTTTGAAGCTTCCGCCGCTACTGATGACGGTCGAGTCGACCATGCTGGAGCCCGCGTGATTGTCGGTGTTGTAAGTCATGCGATACCCGCCGAGATCGAAGCTGCCCAGCTTGTCCAGTGCATCGATCAGCGACTCTCGACTGGGGGCCTTGCCCGCTTTCTTGAGCGCTTCGGTGAACACTTTGGCGGCAATGTAGCCTTCAAGGGAGCTGAAACCCGCCTTGCCCTGACCACCGATACGACCCAGGTACTCGCGCAGCAGTGGATCGTTGCCGGAAAAGGGAAAGGGCACAACTTGCGTGATTTCAACGCCGCGCCCTTCATCGCCCAGTAGCGTGGCCAGGCTGCGCGAGCCGACGGAGCTGAGCGTACAGAACCGGACCGGTGCCCCCAGTTTTTTCATTTCCTTGATGAAGGCTGCGCTGGTGGTTGCACTGGCGGCGATGATCACGGCCTGGGCGCCCGATTTGGCGATGGTTTGCGCGGCCGAACCTACCTTGGTCGAGTTACGGTCCACGCTGCCGAAAATGACGATGCCGAGTTTGCGCTCACGCATGGCGCGATCGACGGCAGCCAGTCCGGCGCGGCCATAGGCATCGTTCTGGTAGAACAGCGCGATCTTGTTCACCCCGCTATTGGCCAGCTGGGTAATCATGCGATTGGCCTCATCGTTGTAACTGGCGCGGATATTGAATACATAACGGCTGCCCGGATCGCGCAAGGCCTGGTCGCCGCTGGCTGCACCGATCAGGGGCACCTTTTGTTTTTCGACAATCGGCAGGATCGCGTTTACTGTCGGTACGCCGACGTAACCGAACAGGGCCAGAACATTCTCCTCGCCGATCAACTTCTGCGTGTTCGCCTTGGCGCGATCGATCGCGCCGCCATCGTCAATCGACACCAATTTGATTTTGCGGCCGTTCACACCGCCCGACTGATTGATGGCATCGAAATAAGCCTCGGCGCCGAGCTTGAAGTCCCGGCCCTGATCGTCGCCGGGATCGTCGAGTGGCGCCGACTGTCCGAGCACGATGAGGTCCGTATTGCCACCCGGCTTAACGGCTTGCGGGCTGCCTTGGGCGGCTGCCGACAAAACGAGGAAACCGGAAAAAACAAGTCCTACGACTGCGATTGCCCGACGCGGAAAAATTGTGATTGTGCGCACGCTATCTCCCTGGGTGTGCCGGCTTGTGACCGGCTGTGAGATTTAAAAATTATTTTTATGATTACCGATGCAACGAAATGATTGTAAACCGCCTGTCGGTAATTTCGTGCACCGCTTGTCGGTCGAGCGCCCAAATGAAAACGGGCCGCATTCGCGGCCCGTTTTTTGGCTTAATTGAGCTTAAGCGCACCTGATGGGTGCACCAGTCTAACCGGCGAAAAAGCTCTTCACCTTGTCCATGAAGCTTTTGGCACGGGGATTGTGCTTGTCGCCGTCGGCGATATTGATTTCCTCCAGCTCGCGCAGCAGTTCGCGCTGGCGATCGGTGAGACGCACCGGCGTTTCCACCACCACATGGCACATCAGATCGCCGGCGGAAGTCTGCCGCACCGGCTTGATGCCCTTGCCGCGCAGGCGAAACACCTGCCCGCTCTGGGTTTCAGCCGGGATTTTGATCTTGGCTTCGCCGTCCAGCGTGGGGATATGGATTTCACCGCCCAAGGCCGCGACCGTGAAACTGACCGGCATTTCGCAATGCAAATCGGCGCCATCACGCTGGAACACCGAATGTTCCTTCAATTGCACCACCACATAAAGGTCACCCGGGGGGCCGCCGTTGACGCCGGCCTCGCCTTCACCGGCCAGGCGGATGCGATCGCCGTCATCGACACCGACGGGAATCTTGACCGACAGCGTCTTGTGCTTCTTGGTGCGGCCGGCGCCGTGACAGGTCGGGCAGGGCTCTGGGATCACCTTGCCGGTGCCGTGGCAGGTCGGGCAGGTTTGCTGAATGGAAAAGAAACCCTGTTGCATGCGCACCTGACCGACGCCGCCACAGGTATGGCAGGTCTTGGCGCTGGTGCCTTTCTTGGCGCCGCTGCCGCCGCAGGTTTCGCATTCTTCCAACGTCGGGATGCGGATCTTGGTTTCGGTTCCGCGCGCCGCCTGCTCCAGCGAAATTTCCAGGTTGTAGCGCAAATCGGCGCCGCGATACACCTGCGGGCCGCCGCCGCGTCCGCCGCGCTGGCCGCCAAAAATCTCCCCGAAAATATCGCCGAAGGCTTCCGAAAACCCGCCGAAGCCCTGGCCATCGCCGCCGCCCATCTGCGGGTTTACCCCGGCATGGCCATAGGCATCATAGGCGCGGCGTTTCTCGGGCTCGGATAAAACCTCGTAAGCCTCCTTGGCTTCCTTGAATTTCTCCTCGGCGCTTTTGTCTTCCGGATTGCGGTCCGGATGATGTTTCATCGCCAGCTTGCGATAGGACTTTTTGATTTCTTCGTCCGAAGCGTCGCGGTTCAGGCCGAGGACTTCGTAGTAGTCGCGTTTTTTCGCCATTGCTCAATATTCCGTATGCATAAAACCGATGGCCGAGTCGAATGCCTGCAACAGGACATTCGAACCCGGCCAATAACCCGCCAGGATAGTCGCAGAATTACGCTTTTTTGTCTTTGACTTCCGTGAACTCGGCGTCCACCACATTGCCCATGTCTTTTTCCTTGGCCGGCTCGGCGCCGCTCTGGCCTGGACCTGCCGCACCGGGGCCGCCCGCGCCACCAGCCGCCTGCGCCTTGGCCTGCATATCGGCGTACATCTTTTCGCCCAGTTTCTGCGCCACGGTTTCCAGGGCCTTGGTCTTGCCTTCGATGCCGTCCTTGGTGACGGAGCCGTCTTTCAAGGTCTCTTCCAGTTCCTTGATGGCGGCTTCGATAGCGGATTTTTCGCCCGCGTCGAGCTTGTCGCCGTACTCGGTCAGCGATTTTTTGGTCGAATGCACCAGGGCGTCACCGGTATTGCGTGCCGTCACCAGTTCCAGCATTTTCTTGTCGTCCTCGGCATTGGCTTCGGCATCCTTCACCATGCGCTGGATTTCTTCCTCGCTCAAGCCGGAGTTGGCCTTGATGGTGATCTTGTTTTCCTTGCCGGTAGCTTTGTCCTTGGCCTGCACATGCATGATGCCGTTGGCGTCGATGTCGAAGGTGACTTCGATCTGCGGCATGCCGCGTGCAGAAGGCGGAATGCCCTCGAGGTTGAACTGGCCCAGCGATTTATTACCCGAAGCCATTTCGCGCTCGCCCTGCAGCACATGGATGGTCACGGCCGATTGATTGTCGTCGGCAGTCGAGAACACCTGGCTGGCCTTGGTCGGCACGGTGGTATTTTTCTTGATCAGCTTGGTCATCACGCCACCGAGCGTTTCAATGCCGAGCGACAGCGGGGTCACGTCGAGCAACAGCACATCCTTGACGTCGCCTTTGAGCACGCCGCCTTGAATCGCGGCGCCAACGGCCACAGCTTCGTCCGGATTCACGTCCTTGCGCGGCTCGCGGCCGAAAATCTCTTTGACCTTTTCCTGCACCTTGGGCATGCGGGTCTGGCCGCCGACCAGGATCACGTCCGAGATATCGGAAATCTTGATGCCCGAATCCTTGATCGCCACTTCGCAAGGCTTGATGGTGCGCTCAATGAGCTCGTCCACCAGCGATTCGAATTTGGCGCGCGTCAGCTTGATGGCCAGATGCTTTGGGCCATTGGCATCTGCCGTGATGTAAGGCAGGTTCACCTCGGTTTGCTGCGCCGAAGACAATTCGATCTTGGCTTTCTCGGCGGCTTCCTTCAGGCGCTGCAGGGCCAGCACGTCCTTTTTCAGGTCGATGCCCTGGTCTTTCTTGAATTCATCGCAGAGATAGTCCATCAGGCGCTGGTCGAAGTCTTCGCCGCCGAGGAAGGTGTCGCCATTGGTGGACAGCACTTCGAACTGGTGTTCGCCATCGATTTCGGCAATTTCAATGATGGAAATGTCGAAGGTGCCGCCGCCGAGGTCATACACCGCAATCTTGCGGTCGCCTTCCTTCTTGTCCATACCGAAAGCCAACGCAGCCGCGGTGGGCTCGTTGATGATGCGTTTCACGTCCAGGCCAGCGATGCGGCCGGCGTCCTTGGTCGCCTGGCGTTGCGAGTCGTTGAAGTACGCCGGCACCGTGATCACGGCCTCGGTGACTTCTTCGCCGAGATAATCTTCGGCGGTCTTTTTCATCTTGCGCAGCACTTCGCTGGAGACTTGCGGCGGCGCCATTTTCTTGTCGCGCACCTGCACCCATGCGTCGCCATTGTCGGCCTTGACGATGGCGTAAGGCATCATGTTGATGTCTTTCTGCACTTCTTTTTCTTCAAAGCGGCGGCCGATCAGGCGCTTGACCGCGAACAGCGTGTTCTTGGGGTTGGTCACCGCCTGGCGCTTCGCCGAAGCGCCGACCAGGATCTCGCCATCGTCCTGATAAGCGACGATCGACGGCGTGGTGCGCGCGCCCTCGGCGTTCTCGATCACCTTCGGCTGGCCGGCTTCCATGATCGCCACGCAGCTATTGGTGGTGCCCAAGTCAATACCAATGATTTTTCCCATGATGTATTCCCTCTTGATTTTGTGTGTTGCGAATTAATTAACCTGTACAGCAGATAGGGTTATCCACAGGCTTTTCAAGCAGCCGCGGTCTTATTGCTTGGCCTTGGCGACGGTAACCAGTGCCGGGCGCAGGATGCGATCGTGCAGGGCATAGCCCTTCTGCATCACGCTCACCACCGTGTTGGCTTCCTGGTCCGACTCGACCGCGGCGATGGCCTGGTGCCTGGTCGGGTCGAACTTCGCGCCCAGCGGATTCATCTCCGCGATCGAGAATTTCTCGAACACGGTCGTCAATTGGCGCGCGGTCAGTTCCACGCCCTGCTTGAACGATTCGATCGAGGTGTTTTCCACCACAAGGGCCGCGTCCAGGCTGTCCTTGACGGCGAGCAGGGCGTCGGCGATTTTCTCCACGCCGAATTTCTGTGCCTTCAGTACATCCTCGGCGGCGCGGCGGCGGATGTTTTCTGTATCGGCCTTGGCGCGCAACCATTCGTCCTTGTGTTTTTCGGCTAGCGCGATGGCCTCGGACAGTTTGGCCTCAATGGCGGCCATCGGATCGTTCGCTGCCGCAGTTTCAGCAGCTACATTGGCAGCAGCACCGGTCGCAGCGGAATCACCGACGCTGCCGCCGGAAGTCGTCGGCGCATCGTTTGTTGTTGTGCTCATCCCTTAAATCTCCAATAAAAACAAAGTCTTGGAAAAGATGGGGATGCCCCTATTAATTTCAAGGGCTTTGTTGGAAATTTTCTTAATTCGGCAGGTTTTTCTCCTGGTTGGCCTTCTTGTCGCTGAATACCAGCCAGGAAATCACCAGCGAAATCACGCTGTACATCAGCGAGCCGACCAGGGCCGCCATGAAGCCGTTGACGTTGAATCCCTTGATGATCTCGGCCACGAACCAGAACAGCAGGGCGTTGATCACGAAAATGAACAGGCCCAGGGTCAGCAAGGTCACCGGCAGGGTCAGGATCACCAGCACCGGGCGGATGACCGCATTCACCAACCCCAGCAACAATGCGGCCATCAGCGCCGGGAAAATGCCGTCGACTTGCACGCCGGAATACAGATAGGCCACCAACATCAGGGCCAGGCCGTTCAACAATAGTCTGAGCAGCAGTGTCATGTTTCCCCCTCCTGGGCTAAAGCGGCATAATACCGCCCCTTACCTTATATTCTGTCGATCATGAGCGTCCACAAGGCTGCAAAGCGCATTTCCATTCCCGATCTTCGCGCCATGAAGGGTCCGGGAAAGATCGTCATGCTGACCGCCTACACCAAGCCGATGGCGCAGCTGCTCGACGCGCACTGCGATGTGCTGCTGGTCGGCGATTCGCTGGGCATGGTGGTCTACGGCCTCGACAGTACCTTGGGCGTTTCGCTCGACACCATGATCGCCCACACCCAGGCCGTGATGCGCGGCTCCAGCCATGCCTGCGTGCTGCTCGATATGCCCTTCGGCAGCTATCAGGAATCGAAGGAACAGGCCTATCGCAACTGCGCCCGCGCCATGGCCGAATCCGGCGCGCAGGGCTTGAAACTCGAAGGCGGCGCCGAGCTGGTCGAGACCGTGGAGTTCCTGGTCGCGCGTGGCATCCCGGTCATGCCGCATATCGGCCTGATGCCGCAGCGCGTGAATGAAATGGGCGGCTTCAAGGCGCAAGGCCGCGAAGACGATGCCGCGAAAAAGTGGACCACCATCGCCAAGCAATTCGAAGCTGCCGGCGCGTTTGGTTTGTTGATCGAAGGCACCGTCGAACCCGTCGCCCGCGCGGTGGCTGAAGCGCTCAAGGTGCCGCTGATCGGCATTGGCGCCTCGCCCGCCTGCGATGGTCAGGTGCTGGTGACCGAAGACATCCTCGGCCTGTTCCCCGACTTCACGCCCAAGTTTGCCAGGCGTTATGTGGAGATGGGGGTGGCGGTGGGTGAAGCTGCGGCGGCTTATGCCAGTGATGTCAGGACAGGAAAATTTCCCGCGCTGGAGCATTGCTTTGGGGTGAAGAAGTAGTCGCGGCTAGTCCGACGGGCAATACAATTCAGATTATCAAACTCTAGCATTGGCGCGGCTTTTAGAGAATTTCTGGCTGGAAATGCGCGCCAAATGGCGATCCGCGAGATTTTTCTCGAGTTGAGGCGGCGCAATGGAAATATGATGTTGACCCTGTACTCTATTTTTCCAATGCTATTTCTCTCATATCTGTTATTTATCTGCTGTCCTATCCCCAACGATTGGGAGGAACATTTCTTTCGAGTCGATCCTGCTCTTCTGCGATTAGATTGCTTTTCGTTATTTTAATGTCTGAGTACCGGCGAAACCACGATTCTTGATCGTATAGCGAAAGTAGCAATTCGATTTGCGCTTCATCGGGGTCTAAGGGAAGCCCGCGGCGCAGCAGGTCTAGGCCCTCACGAAGTCTTTTTAGTTCATCAACTGGTGTTTTGCGGACAAAGTCAGTCATTTCGATCATTGTCATATTGCATCCTATGCAACTCGATGAATCAAAAGAGTCATCGACGCGATTTGAGAATTTTAGCGACCAGTTCGTCCTTAATCATATTGGCAGTCGAATTGGAAAGCTTGCTGAAAAGCAGAAGAAGTCCTGCATCTGCTAGGGCATCTACGACTTGATTTCGGTTCCAACCGCTCTGCTCGCTAAGTGCGTCAAACATTGCCAGACGATCTTCCCTAAATCTCATGGAAACTTGATTTCCTCCAGTAGAAGGAGGTCGAGAAAAAGCGTTCGCTTTCTGCTCCAGCGCATTGCATAGCGATTGCACAAAATCCGGACCGCCTTCAAAGGGATTGTCTCGAGCCATTTTCTCTGTCCTGTAGGATCACGATTGTAATACAATTGTGATACAGTAAATGTTCCCAGTGCAGAGGTCAAGCACTATCCCGCCCTACGACGCTTTTCACGAATCCTAGAATGTCATTTGCGTCATTAAACGCAATTTGCGCGGCGACGGCACTAGCCAGCTTATTTTGCTCATGAGTATTGGGCTCAATTCCAAACAGCAGCTTTACGATGTAAAGCAATACAAGCGAAAGATTGTCAGTTCCGTCTTGGTGTTCACTGAGAAAGAATTCACAGTCTCCTAGGTTGATTTCATCGAGCGAATGTGTTTTGGAAAAGTCTGCAATCAGCTTGCACAAAACGAGCCAGCTAATGGACCTGACGACATCCATTATTTTTGAATGATCAATTCCGGCACTGGCGAGTGCGATCGTCAAAAGAATAGTGTCCGCATAAGCCGTGTCTTGTGGCGCGGTGGGACGAAGAGTTTTGTCGAGCACAACGACAAATGTGCGACCCTCCATGCCGAGTCTTGCACGATCAGAAAAAAATTCTACGAGCTGGTGAATTTGAACACTACTTAGAGTCATATTTTTCAACGCGCAATTTTCGTAATCTTAAGGGGCAAGCTTTCCATTACCGCATTGCTTATCCGCTTTATGAACAGAATGTTCTATGGAGTTAACAAGTTACTCCCCACCCATCGCCTTAGCCCGTTCCGCCGACAACGCATTCTCCCTCCCCGCCGCCTCCCGATCCCAACTCTCGCTGATCCAACCCTGCAAATGCTCGCGCGCAATATCGGTTAGCGCGCCGACGTAAGCCTCGGTATCGTTGGCCACCGGCAAATAGTTGAATTCCTTGCCGCCTGAGTGCAGGAAAGTTTCCTTGCCCTCATCCGCAATTTCTTCCAGCGTCTCCAGGCAATCCGCGGCGAAGCCGGGACAGATCACATCCACTCGACGCGTGCTGTCCTTGCCCAGCGCCTCCAGCGTTTTGTCGGTATAGGGCTGCAGCCATTCCGCCTTGCCGAAGCGTGACTGGAAGGTGACGACGTACTGGCCCTTTTTCAGACCGAGGCCTTCGGCAATGAGGCGCGCGGACTTGTGGCTTTCGCAGTGGTAGGGGTCGCCCTTGTCGAGGTGAAACTTGGGCACGCCGTGGAAGGTCATCAGCAGTTTGTCTTTGCTGAAATCGGGGCGGCCGAGTTTCATCCAGTGCGCTTCGACATTGCGCACGATCGCCTGGATGTAAGCGGGATGATCGTGAAAGCTGCGCACCAGGCGAATGCCCGGCACATTGCGCCGTTTCATCAGCACCTGCGCGACCTTGTCGAAGGTGGAGGCGGTGGTGCTGGCGGCGTATTGCGGGTACAGCGGCAGCACCAGGATATTGTCGCAATGCTGCGCCTTGAGTTTGTCGATGCCGGCTTCGATGCTGGGGTTGCCGTAGCGCATGGCCGGCACCACCACCAGCGGGCTCTTGATGATTTCGCCGAGATAGCCGCGCAGCATTACTGCCTGCCGCTCGGTGTAGACGCGCAGCGGTGAGCCTTCCTTCATCCAGATGGTTTGATATTTGGCGGCGGATTTGGCCGGGCGCACATTGAGGATGATGCCGTTGAGAATGAGCCACCAGATCCACCGCGGGATTTCGACGATGCGCGGATCGGAGAGGAATTCCTTGAGATAGGTTTTGACCGAGGCCTTGGTCGGCTCGTCCGGCGTGCCCAGGTTCACCAGCAGGATGCCGGTTTTGCGCTGGGTGCCGTGGGGGAAGGGGGGTTCGGGTTGGTAAGCCATGTCGCTTATGCAAAATGAAACTCAAGCATTGGCGCGGCGTTTGGGGCAAAAATGGCTGGAACGCCGCGCCAATGCTGGAGTTTTGTTATTTTATCTGGAGAATCGGTGCCGACTTAGTGTTGACTAAGCGCCGCCGACAACAGCTTGGAAGTGACATCGACAATCGGGATCACGCGCTCGTAGGCCATGCGCGTCGGGCCGATCACACCGACCGTGCCCACCACCTGGCCATCGACTTCATAGGGCGCAGTGACCACCGAGAATTCGTCCAGCGGCACCAGCGCCGATTCGCCGCCGATGAAAATCTTCACGCCTTCGGCCTGCTGCGAGATATCGAGCAGTTCCATCAATTGCGTCTTCTGGTCGAACACATCGAACAGGCGGCGGATCGAGGCCATGTTCGAGGAGATATCGTCGACATTGAGCAGATTGCGCTCGCCGGACATGACCACGCCCTTGTTCTCGCCGGCATTGGCGCGGGCATCGACCACGGCCGACATCAGGGTGGAAATATCGTGGTGCAACTGCGAGAGCTCGAACTTGACCTTCTCGCGGATGCGGTCGAACTCGTAGCCGCCGTAATGCTGGTTGATATAGTTGGCGGCCTCGACCAGTTGCGCGGGGGAATAGGGTTTGTCGGTGATGATGATGCGGTTCTGCACATCGCCGTCGGTGGCGACGATGATTAGCAGCACGCGTTTTTCCGAGAGCTGCATGAACTCGACATGCTTGAGTCCCACGCCCTGGCGGCGCGGGGTCATGACGATGCCGGCGAAATGCGTCAGATCGGAAAGCATCTGCGAGGCTACCGTCACCATCTGGCGCGGATCGGCCGGACGCAGCTGCTCGCGGATCTGCTCATGCTCCATATGTTCCAGCGGCTGGATCGTCAGCAAGGTATCGACGAACAGGCGATAGCCCTTGGGCGTCGGCACGCGGCCGGCCGAGGTATGCGGACTGGCGATATAACCCATTTCCTCGAGGTCGGCCATCACATTGCGGATCGACGCCGGGGACAGTTCCATCCCCGAGAATTTCGACAAGGCGCGCGAGCCCACCGGCTGACCGTCGGCGATATGACGTTCGACCAGGAATTTGAGCAGTGTGCGTGCGCGTTCGGAGAGCATGATCCCATTGTATGTAAAACTTGCCCCGCGGTGCAAAACGATTCCGGTGTCCGCCGATTCGGCGCGATTCGGCACGATTCGGTGTTTTCTCGGTCGCGGCTGTCGCCCTGGGCCGATTGTTATGCTTTAATCGCCGAAATGAATAATAAATTCCAGATTGTCGCAATCATCGGGCGGCCCAATGGGGTGGCGCTGGCCGAACCGGTCCGGGCGCTGCATCGCCTGCTGCTCGCGCGCGGCGTGCGCGTGCATACCGACCCGCGCGTCGCCGAGCTGCTGGAGCGCACGCCCGACCAGGTGCTGCCGATGGAAGCCCTGATCGCCAGCGCCGATCTGGCGATTGCGGTGGGCGGCGACGGCACCCTGCTGGGGGTGGCGCGCATCGCCGCCGCCGCCAAGGTGCCGATTGTCGGCGTCAACCTCGGCACCCTGGGCTTCCTCACCGACATCCCCAAGGATGAGATGGAGACCCTGGTTTCCGCCCTGCTGGATGGCCGCTACACCGAAGAGGCGCGTCTGATGCTGGACGGCGAAGTGCGGCGCGGAGCCGAGACGATTTTCAAGAGCGTGGCCTTCAACGACGTGGTGGTCAGCCGCGGCGCGATGGGCACCATGATCGAGTTCGCGGTCGAGGTCGACGGCGAGTTCATTTATTCCCTGCGCGCCGATGGTTTGATCATCGCCACGCCCACCGGCTCGACCGCCTATGCGCTGTCCAGCGGCGGGCCGATCCTGCAGCCCGGCCTGGCGGCGATGGCCCTGGTGCCGATTTCGCCGCATACCCTGTCGAACCGGCCGATCGCCATTCGCAGCAATTCCGAAGTGCGCGTAAAGCTGATCAGCGGCGCCAATGCGCGCGTCAACTTCGATGTACAGGCCTTCTTCGATCCGCGCACGGACGATGAGGTCATCATCCGTGCCCACCCGAACCCGCTGCGCCTACTGCATCCGATGGGCTATTCCTATTTCGGCATGCTGCGCACCAAGCTGCACTGGAACGAAAGAACGTCATAGGAAGAACCATGCTCCGCGCCCTGGCCATTCGCGACTTTGTCATCGTCGATTCCCTCGAGCTTGATTTCGACTCGGGCTTCACCGCGCTCACCGGCGAAACCGGCGCCGGCAAGTCGATCATGATCGATGCCCTGTCCCTGGCCCTGGGCATGCGCGCCGACGGCAATGTGGTGCGCGTCGGCCAGGCGCGGGCGGAAATCACCGCCGAATTCGAGCTGTCCGGCGCCGCCGACGCCAGGCAATGGCTGGTGGACAACGAACTCGCGGACGACGACGCCAATATCTGCATCTTCCGCCGCGTGCTCGACGCCGGCGGGCGCTCCAAATCCTTCATCAACGGCACCTCGGTCACGCTCAGCCAGGCGCGCGATCTGGCCGAGCGGCTGATCGATATCCACGGCCAGCATGAACATCAATCCCTGCTCCGGCGCGACGCCCAGCTGACCCTGCTGGACGATTTCGCCGATAACGCGAGCGTGCTGGAAACGCTGGCGGTGAAACACGCGGCATGGTCGCAACTTGCCGCCACCCGCGCCGCGCGCGAGGCCAATGAGGCCGCCATCGTGCGCGAGTTCGAGGAGCTCAGCTACCAGATCGCCGAATTCGAAAAGCTCAATTTCTCCGCCGCGCGCTGGGAAGACACGCAGGCCGACCAGCGCCGCCTGGCGAACGCCGCCAGCCTGATCGCCAGCACCGATGCCGCCATCAACGGATTGTCGGAATCCGAGTCGGCGGCGCTGTCGCAAATCGACGGCATCGCGGCCGACCTCGGCCATGCGGCCGATACCGACCCGGCCCTGAAAGAGGCGCTGAGCCTGATCGAATCGGCCGGCGTGGAATTGCGCGAGGCGGTTTCGTCCCTGCGCCACTATCTGCGCAAGCTCGAGGTCGATCCGGCGCGGCTCACCGAACTGGATCGCGAAATATCGGATGTGCAGGAAATTGCCCGCAAATTCCGCATCGAGCCCAAGCGTATTCCCGAAATGCTGCAGCAAAAGCGCGATCGTTTGAGTGCGCTCGGCGGCGGCCAGTCGCTGGACGCCCTGATCGAGCAGGAACGCGCCGCCGAGGCTGCATACATGGAATTGGCGAAAAAGCTGACCAAATCCCGCCAGACGGCGGCGAAGAAATTTGCCACCGAGGTCACCAAATCGCTGCAGTTGCTGGCAATGGCCGGCGGCCGCTTTGCCGTCGAATTTTCGCCGCGCGAACCCTCGGCCGCCGGACTTGAAACCTGCGAATTCCAGGTCGCCGCGCATGAGGGCCAGCCGTTGGGCCCGCTGGCCAGGATCGCCTCGGGCGGCGAGTTGTCGCGCGTGTCGCTGGCGATCCAGATGATGGCCAGCGCCCGGGGCGGCGTGGCCACCATGATCTTCGACGAGGTCGACGCCGGCATCGGCGGGCGCGTGGCGGAAGTGGTCGGCCGCCTGCTGCGCGCACTGGGGATGAATCATCAGGTGTTGGCGGTGACGCATTTGCCCCAGGTCGCGGCCTGCGCGGTGCATCAGTTCCAGGTGGCGAAGATGGCGCGCGACGGTGTCGTCACCACGTCGATCACGGCGCTGGCGGCGGAACAGCGCGTGGACGAGATCGCGCGCATGCTGGGCGGCATCACCATCACCGCGGCCACGCGCAAGGCGGCGGCGGAAATGCTGGAGAATGCCGATCGGGTGCTGCGCTAGGTTTCCCGGCCCGCGCCGCGCGGGCAAGATCGTTCAGTGCAGCAAGCTGGTCCAGGCCGCGATGACCGCGTGGCGTTCATCGCTCAGTTCTTCCGTTCCGATCCAGGTCTTCTGCTCGTTATTGGTTCGCGCCCGGTGCTGCCGGTCGCGATAGGCCAGGTAGGCCTTGGCGACGCGCGCGGCGATGTCCTCGTCGAGAATGCCCAGGGCGCCGGCCCGCGTCAGCAGTGCGAAATTGCCGAGGTTGCGCAAAAACTCCGGGTGCTCGTGCGCATAGGCGAGGATCAGGTATTGGACGATGAACTCCACGTCGACAATGCCGCCGCGGGTGTGCTTCAGATCGAGCTGATCGGCGCGATCTTTTTTTTCGGCGCGCATCTTGTCGCGCATCTCGACAATTTCCGCGCGCAGTTTTTGCCGGTCGCGCGGTTTGCACAACACCGCGCTGCGGATCGCCTCGAAGGGCGCCGCCAGCGTCTCGTCGCCGGCGCACCAGCGCGCCCGGGTCAGCGCCTGATGCTCCCAGGTCCAGGCGCGCTGCTGCTGGTAATCGCGGAACGCGTCCATGCTCGATACCAGCAGGCCGGCGGCGCCGTCGGGGCGCAGGCGCAGATCGGTTTCATAGAGCACGCCGCCGGCGGTCATGGTATTCAACCAGCTGCTGAGGCGCTGCGCCAGCTTGCCGTAGGTTTCCGCGGCAATGCCGGAAGCGCCGTCGTATAAAAACACCAAATCGAGATCCGAGGCATAGCCGAGCTCCTTGCTGCCGAGTTTGCCGTAGCCGATCACGGCAAAGCCGGGCGGCGCGGAGGCGTCGCTGCCCGGCATGATGGCTTTCCAGGCTTGCGCCAGCGCGGTCGCAAGCAACATATCGGCGAGCGCCGAGAGCTCGTCGGACAGCGCCATCACGCCCAGCCGGCCCTCGATATCGGCGATGTTGAGCCTGAGGGTGATCACCTGCTTGCAGTGGCGCAGAATTTCGTAAAGCCGCTCGACGTCCCCGGCCGCGCGTGCGCATTCGGCATTCAGGCGCGCATGTTCCGCCACCCAGTCGATGGTGGCCTGGCTGGGGCGCCGCGCGCGCAATTCATCGAGCAGCACCGGATGGCGGCGCAGCAGTTCCGCCGCCCAGGCACTGCGCGCGGCGATATGCGTCACGCGCGCCAGCACCTCGGGATATTCGGCGAGCAGGGCGACATAGGTCTCGCGCTTGTCGATGGCGTCGAGCAGATCCAGCACGCGGAAAAAAGTCTGCTGCGGCGCGAGCTCGGCCAGCGCCAGCGTCAGGGCGGCGGGAATCAGCGCGGCGATGCGCTTGCGCGTGCGTTCCGACAGGGTTTTGGTGCGCGTGGCATTTTGCCAGGCGAGCACGCGTTCAATGACGGCCGGGCGTATTTTTGCCGCCGCGCCGTCCGCATCAATAGTGTCGAGAACCGCATGGATACTGGCTTCCAGGGCAGTTGCCCCGGCGGGTTCGGTGCGTGTGTCGGCATCAAACCCGGCGGCCGGATCGATCCCGCGCCGGGTTTCGGCAGCGGCAAACAGGGCGTCGAACTCGCGCGTGACCACGCCGCGATGCGCCGCCAGTTGCGCTTCGAATGCCGGCCAATCGGCGGTGTTCATGGCTGTGGCGATGCGTTGCCGCTCGCCCTCGTCGAGCGGCAGGGCCTGGGTCTGCTGGTCATCGGCATATTGCAGCCGGTGTTCGAGGTTGCGCAGGAAAGTATAAGCATTGCCCAATTGTTCGACACGTTGCGCATCCAGCAGGCCCAGCCGGCCGATTTCAGCGAGCGCTTCACGCGTCGAGGTCAGTTGCAGGCGATGTTCGCGCCCGCCGCGAATCAACTGGTGAAGCTGCACGATGAATTCGATTTCGCGGATGCCCCCGGCGCCGACCTTGATATCGTTGAGCCGGTTGCGCTTGCCGGCCTCGGCACGGATCTGCGCGTGCAACTCGCGCATTTCGCCGATGGCGCCATAGTCGTGATAGCGGCGGTAGACAAAGGGCGTCACCAGATTCATCAGGGTCGCCACGGTCGGGACCGCGCCGGTGATGGCGCGCGCCTTCAGCCAGGCATAGCGCTCCCAGGGGCGCGCCTGTGTCAGGAAATAGTGTTCCATCGCGCGCAGGCTGGAGACGAGGGGACCGCTGTCGCCAAAGGGGCGCAGGCGCATATCGATGCGAAACACGAATCCGTCCTCGTCCACCGCGTCGAGCGCGCGGATCACGCGCTTGCCGACCTCGGCGTGGAACTCATGCCAAGAGCGTTCGGCAGTCGCCTCGCCGTCCTCGGCGTAGACAAAAATGAGGTCGATGTCCGAGGATACATTCAGCTCATGGGCGCCAAGCTTGCCCATGCCGACGATGAGTGTCTGCGCCCCGGCCCCGGCCAGCATTGCATCGTCGAGGCCGAAAGCGGCCCCCACCATCCGGCGGTGAAAATCGAGCGCCGCGATCAGCGTGATATCGGCAAGAGCGGAAATCGTGGTGACGGCTTCGGCCAGATCGGCAAGCCCATTGATGTCGCGGAAGATCAATCGGAGCATGACGCGTTGCCGCAATTTGCGCAGGACACGGTGCAGGGCGGTTTCCGATTCGCCTGTGGTCACCAACTCCGCGCGCATCGCTTCTGCCGTATACACCGTGTCGCTCCCGACCAGGAGGGCTTCGCGTTGTCCCGGATCGGCGGCGCAAAGCCGCTCCGCATAACGCGAGCAGCGAAACGTTTTGGCGAGCCGGGAGTCGAAAAGGGCGGAAATGGGTCTTACCTGCGGCAAAAATGCGTCTGTCGTCCAGAATGGCGGCGCGACCGTTAAAATAGCATGTAGATCAACAATAACCAGATTGCGCCGCCGGAGCCGGATCATCAGCAAGTTTCGCTTTCATGTCCATATCGGACTTTTTTGCGCCCGAACCCTGTTCTGGGCGGCAATTGTCATCGCCATCCTGGTTTCCCTGGCTGCACTGGTACTGCGCTTTGCCGTGCTGCCGAATGTGGAACGCTATCAGACGGATATCATCAGCCGCGCCGCCACTTCATCGGGCATGGATGTGTCGGTCGGCGCGATCCGCGGCGGCTGGGTCGGCTTTCATCCCTATATCGAGATCGAGAATCTGGTTTTTCTGGAGCCGGCCTCAAGCACCTCGACCCTGCGCCCGGCGGGCGCGGTTGCCCTGAAACTGCCGCATGTGGACGCTTCGCTGTCCTGGTGGTCGCTGCTGCTGGGACAGATACGTTTTGCCGAAGTGAGCCTGCAGGCCCCTGAACTGACCCTGACGCGCGGCAAGGATGGGCTGATCTATTTCGCGGGCCGCGCCCTCAACCAGCCAAAAAACGGCGAGGACGACAGTCGTCTGCTCAATTTCCTGCTCGAGCAACCCGGGCTGCGTGTACAGCGGGCCAGCCTGACCTGGCGCGACGATCTGACGGCGCACGACGAATTGCGCTTCACCGATGTCGGGCTGCGGATCGAAAAGGCCGGCGCCTTCCATCATTTGGGCTTTGTCGCCACTCCGCCGCGACAGCTGGCGCGTGCAATCGAGGCTGCCGGCGATCTGCGGCTGGACAATAGCGATGGCCAGTGGCGCGTCAATGGCCGGCTGTTTGCCACAGTGAGCGGCGCCGACCTGAGCGCCTTGCGCGAGCATATTGCGGTTCCCGATGCCTTGCAGTCCGGGGTGGGCAATGTGCGGGTCTGGGTGGACATCGATAATTCGGCCATGGCAGTGATTGCCCCGGCGGCGGCGAGTGTGGCGCCGGCGACCGTCGTGTCTAATGGTGCGGCCACCGCAAATACGGCGCCGGATGCCCGGCCGTCCGGCGCCGCCAACGATACCTTGGCCCTCTTTAATCCGATCCGCCTCATCACCGCCGATCTCAATCTGGTCAATGCGCGTGCGCAACTGCAGGCCGACCTGGCCCCGCTGAATCTTTCCAGGCTGGCCGGGCGTATCGAATATCAGGCCCGCGAGGGCGGCTTCAGTATCAGCAGCAAGGGGCTTGAGATACGCACCCGCGACGGCGTGGTGTTGCCGGCCGCCGATTTCTCGTTGACCCTGCAGAACCTCGGCGATGCGGCCAGGGCCAGGGGCGAGATTAGCGGCAATGGGGTCGATCTCAAGGTGATCGCGGCATTGCTGCAGTATTTTCCGGTCGGCAAGGAGGTGCGTGAAGGCGTTGCCGGCTTCGGTCCGCGCGGCGTGGTCAGGGAGTCGGTGTTCACCTGGACCGGGCCCCTTGAAAAACCTTCCAGTTACCGCATCAAGGGCGCCCTCAGCGATTTCGGTGTCAACGCGGTCGGCCGGATTCCGGGGGTCAGCAAATTCTCCGGCACCGTCGAAGGCGACGACAAAGGCGGTAAATTCACCGTGGCCGCCAGGAATGTGTCGCTGGACGTGCCCAATCTGTTTCGCGCGCCGCTGGGATTCGATACTTTCGATGGCGATGGCGCCTGGCAGGTGACGCCGGAAGCGGTCGTGGTCGAGCTGGCCCGTCTCAGTTTCACCAATGCCGATCTCACGGGCGAAATTGCCGGGCGTTATTCGCGGCTGCGCAGCGCATCCGACCATGCCGGTACGGCGATCTCGGTGGAAAAACAACCCGGCTCGCTGGATATCAAGGGAACATTCGCGCATGTGAAAGCCACCAGCGTGGGCAATTATCTGCCCAATGGCATCGCCCAGACCCGCGACTATCTGGATTGGGCGATCCGCGGCGGCGAAATGACCTCGGCAACCTTTCAGCTGAAGGGCGATATTTACCAGTTCCCGTTTCGCCACGGTAAAGGCGGCGAGTTCAAGAGTGTCGCCCACCTTGCCAAGGTGGATTTTCGCTATGCCGAAGGCTGGCCGATCATCAATGATATCGGCGCCGAAATGGTGTTCGAGAACACCAAATTCAGCGTCCGCTCGGATCGCGCGCAAATTTTCAAAACCAGGCTCGGCGTTACCTCGGTGCTGATCAATGATCTTGCCGAGCAGCCGCAAACACTTGAAATAAGTTCCAGTGCAGATGCACGCGCCGAGGACGTTTCGCGCTTCCTGCGCGAAAGTCCGCTGGCCTCCAGCGTCGGGGCGTTCACGCGGGTTGTGAGTCTTGAAGGACCCGGCAGCCTTGAACTGGCGCTGAAGATACCGCTGGGCAGCAAAGGACAGGTCAAGGTGGACGGCAAGTACAGTGTCAATCGCGCGACAGCGAAAACCATTTTCGGTCCGGTGATCAGCAGTCTTTCCGGCGGCGTCACCTTTACGGAAAACGGCGTGAAAAGCTTTGCGCCGACCGGGACCGCCAATGCCCTGAGCGGCACCGCGTTCGGCAACCCCTTCTCGATCGGCATCAATGGCGGCGGTAGCGCCGGGGTGACCACGGAATTCAGCGCCCGCGCGGACCTGGCGCAATTGGCCGATGTGCTGCCGTTCAAAATGCCGCAGCAAGTCGCGGGCACCGCGAATTTCGATGGGCGCATTCTGTCCCGATCCGGCGGCACCGAGGTCATTATTGATTCTCCGCTCACCGGCATCGCATCGGCACTGCCGTACCCGCTCGCCAAACGCGTGGATGAGGCGCGCGCGCTACGGGTGCAGATTGTCGATACGGCGCAGGCCACGGAGCGCATCCTGGTCGCGGTTGCGGGCAATGCGGCTGCCGGCGGGCAGGCCGAAGCGCCCGAGACGCGGATTGAAGCACGCTTTCAGCGGCGCTTTGACAGCAATGGCGTGCCGCAGGGACTGTTCGGCGGCATGGCGATGGTCGGCATGCCGGCGAAGGACGAGACGATTCCGGCGGGCTTATGGTTGGGTGGCACCCTCAGGCAATTCGATTTTGATGCCTGGCTCAAGGCCTTCAAGGATTTTTATCCGCCTGCGCAGCCCGCAGGCGCCGATGCGCCGACGCCGACAGGCAGCGGCGCGGTTCAGATCGCCGGCTTCGATGTCAAATTGGACAGTCTGCTGGCCTACGGCCGTCCGTTTGGCGCCATGAGCCTGAAGGGCCGCCAGACCAGTAACGAATGGCAATTTAATGTGGACAGCGCCGAGGCCGTCGGCGAATTCAGCTGGCGGCCTGCCGCTTTCGATGATCGCGGGGAGGTGCGCGCGCGTCTCGTTAAATTTGTGCTCAATGACGAAAGTTCGCCGCTGACCGCGCCGCAGCCGATCGTTGAGGCGGTGCGCGAGACGGACTTCCCGGCGCTCGATATCGTCGCCGACAGTTTTACGCAAAAGGATCGCTGGCTGGGCAAGCTTGAATTGCGCGCCAGGCCGCAGGGCCGCGATTGGAAAATCGACCAGCTGAATATCTCCAATGGCCATGTCACCCTGCAAATGGATGGCATCTGGCAGCGTGCCGTCGAGCCGGCGTCCTCGGTGGATGGGACGCCGACATCGCGCACCACGATGAATATCAGCCTCGATTCATCGAACCTGAATGCCCTGCTGGGCCAGTTTGGCTATGGTGATCAAATCCGCGGCGGGACCGGCAAACTGAGGGGAAAACTTTCCTGGCCGGGCCATGTCTACCAGATGAAGCTGGTCAATTTGTCGGGGAACTTCGCCATTGAAGCCAACAAAGGACAATTCGCCAAGATCGAACCCGGTGCCGGCAAATTGCTTGGCCTGATGAGCTTGCAGTCCCTGCCGCGCCGTCTGACGCTGGATTTTCGCGATTTATTCTCGGAGGGATTCGCCTTCGACTCCATCGAGGGCGACTTCAGCATCAAGGACGGCATCATGTTTACCGATAATTTCCAGCTGGCCGGCCCGGCTGCCGGCGTGCGCATGACCGGCGATATTTCGTTGCCTGCGGAGCGTCAGAATTTGCTGGTGACGGTGGTGCCCAAGCTCAGTGAAGGGGTTGCTCTGAGTATTGGTGTGGCCACGCTCAATCCAGCGATAGCGCTGGCTGCCCTGTTCGGGCAAAAGGTGCTGCAAGGCCCGGTCGAAAAGATTTTCTCGTTTCAACTGGCTGTTTCGGGGACATGGGATAATCCCCAAGTGGAACGCCTTGCCAAAGGGGGGGCGCCGGTGGTACTGCCGCCGGGTGCCATTTCCCCGGTTCCTCCAGTCGCGCCTGCCCCGGGCGCCGACCCTGCCAAATCCGAACCTGCTGTCAAGGCGACACCGTGATCCTGACCCGCAACTCCTCGCCTCTGCCTGACGACCTTGCCAAAGTCCAGCAGTCCACGCAATCGTTTTTTCGCGTCGCTGCCATTCAGATGGCCAGCGGTCCGAACATCCAGGCCAATCTCCAGGAGGCAACCCGTTTGGTCGAGCTGGCGGCATCGACCGGCGCGCGCATTGTCGCCCTGCCGGAATACTTTGCGATCATGGGGATGAAGGACACGGACAAGGTGGCGGTGCGTGAGCGCGAGGGGGATGGTCCGATTCAGAACTGGCTGGCCGAAACGGCGGCGAAACATCGTATATGGCTGATCGGCGGCTCGATCCCGATGGAATCCGGCATGCCGGGTGAGGTGCGCAATTCCTGCCTGGTATACGACAAGGAAGGCCGCCAGGTCGCGCGCTACGACAAGATCCACCTGTTCAATCTCTCCCTCGGCACCGAGAATTTCTCGGAAGAACGCACCATCGAGCCGGGTAGCCGCGTGGCGGTGCTGGATTCGCCGTTCGGACGCATCGGCCTGTCGATTTGCTACGATCTGCGGTTCCCCGAGTTGTATCGGGCGATGGGCGATGTCGATATCATCCTGATTCCCTCCGCGTTTACCGCCACCACCGGCAAGGCGCACTGGGAACCGCTGATTCGCGCGCGCGCCATCGAAAACATGGCCTATGTGATCGCTCCGGCGCAGGGCGGCTATCACGTCAACGGCCGCGAGACGCATGGCGATTCGATGATCGTCGATCCCTGGGGGGTGGTGCTGGACCGTCTGCCGCGCGGTTCGGGTGTGGTGGTCGCCGGCGTTTACCCGCAATATCTGAAAAAAATCCGCCAGAGCCTGCCGGCATTGAAGCATCGCACCCTGGGCCTTGGCCGCGGCGACAGCGCCGACGGCTAGCCTGGAATTTACCGCAATATCCCCCAAGTTACCCTTGTCTCCGGCCATTCGCGCCGCATCTGGAATGTCATGAACACTTCGCACCTCAGTATTGCCCGGCAAACCCTGCTGGCTCCCTACGCGCTCACCGAGTCCTCGCTCGAATCAGTGTTCGGCGACATCATGCTGCATGACGCCGACTACGCCGACCTTTACTTCCAGTACTCGCGCTCCGAGGGCTGGAGCCTCGAGGAAGGGCGGGTGAAATCAGGCAGCTTCAATATCGACCAGGGGGTCGGCGTGCGCGTGGTGTCGGGCGAAAAGACCGCCTTCGCGTATTCGGACGACATCAGCCTGCCCGCCTTGCAGGACGCGGCACGCGCCACGCGCAGCATCGCGCGTGTCGGCGGCAACGGTGGGGCGACGGCGTCGACGCAGAAAGCCGGCCACGCGCTGTATATACCCACCGACCCGGTGTCGAGTTTTGCCGATGGCGAAAAAGTGAAAATCCTCGAGCGCCTCGAGCAATTCGCGCGCAGCATCGATCCGCGCGTCAAGGAAGTGATGGGACGCCTGTCGGGCGAATACGAAGTGGTGATGGTGGCGCGGCACGACGGCGTGATGGCGGCGGATGTGCGCCCGCTGGTGCATATTGGCCTGACCGTGATCGCGGAGCAAAACGGCCGGCGCGAGCAGGGCCACACCGGCGGCGGTGGCCGCTATGACTATCACTACTTTACCGACGAGGTGCTGAAAGGCTATGCGCAGGCGGCGGTGCGCGAGGCGCTGATCAACCTCGATGCGCGCCCTGCGCCGGCCGGGCAGATGTCGGTGGTGTTGGGCCCCGGCTGGCCTGGAATCCTGCTGCACGAGGCTGTCGGTCACAGCCTCGAGGGCGATTTCAACCGCAAGGGCAGCTCCGTATTCGCCAACCGCATGGGCGAGCGGATTGCGGCCCCCGGCGTGACGGTCGTCGATGACGGCACCATGACGGACCGGCGCGGCTCGCTCAATGTCGACGACGAGGGCAACCTCACGCAGCGCAATGTGCTGATCGAGGATGGCATTCTCAGGGGCTATATGCAGGATTCGCTCAACGCTAGGCTGATGAAAGTGTCCGTCACCGGCAATGCGCGCCGCGAGTCGTATGCGCATATTCCGATGCCGCGCATGACCAACACCTATATGCTGGGCGGCGACAAGAGCCGGGATGAAATCGTCGCCTCGATGAAGCGCGGGCTTTACGCCGTCAATTTCGGCGGCGGGCAGGTGGATACCACCAGCGGCAAGTTCGTGTTTTCCGCCTCGGAAGCGTATATGGTCGAAGACGGAAAAATTCTCTACCCGGTGGTCGGCGCCACCCTGATCGGCAACGGCATCGAATCGCTGAAACAGATCACCATGATCGGTAACGATATGCAGCTCGACGGCGGCCTCGGGGTATGCGGCAAGGAAGGCCAGAGCGTGCCGGTCGGCGTGGGCCAACCCACCTTGCGTATCGAGGGACTGACCGTGGGCGGTACGGCGTGAACGGCGGAGATCGCCAATAATGACTGAAGCGTTGTCCGGGGCCGATGTACCGACCATCGGCCCCGAACGGATTCCACTGTGTTTTCCGGATGGGTTTTCGACGCGTGCCGTCATGGCGGTGATGACCGAAAAGTTCGGCCTGCGCGGCCTGCGCATTGCCGCCATGATCGGCTTCATGGTCGGCTACCTGTGGTGGAAGGGCTGCTCGTCGATTCCTTGCGCCTTGCTCTATGGATTCGCGGTGCTTTGCCTGGTGTTCTTTGCCGGCGTGGTGTGGGCGGCCAAGGATGCGCTGGACAAGTTCGTGGCACGGCACCAGGGCGATGCCTGGTTGATCGTTGACGAAGCCGGCATCGGCGGCGAGGCGCGCGGTGAACGGTTTCAGATACCCTGGGAAGGGTTTCGGCGCATCGTCGCGCGCCGCGATTTCTGGCTGTTGGAAACCCGGCAGGGCGGCTGGATGGTATTGCCCACAACGGCGTTCACCGCGCGTGCCTGGACCTTGTTCAGGCAAAAGGCCAGAAACCGCTAGCCCGCGCTGCTGAGGGTTCGTCACAAACCGCCAGGCACCGAAATGGTGCCGCGGTAGGTCAATGGTGTCGCATCTGGTCGTGTGCGTCGCTGTTGCCGATGTTAAGATTTGGGAATTGTTTTTTTGACTGAGCCGATGAGCAACGATTTCATTCTCGAAACGCGCGATCTCACCAAGGAATTCCGCGGCTTCATCGCCGTCGACAAGGTGAATATCAAGGTCCGGCGCGGCAGCATTCATGCCTTGATCGGCCCCAACGGCGCCGGCAAGACCACCTTCTTCAATCTGCTCACCAAGTTTCTCCCGCCGACCCGCGGCTCCATTCTCTACAACGGCATCGACATCACCCACGAGAAGCCCGCGCAGACCGCGCGCCGCGGTGTCATCCGTTCCTTCCAGATTTCGGCGGTATTCCCGCATCTGACGGTGCTGGAAAATGTGCGCGTGGCCCTGCAGCGCAAGCTTGGCACCAGCTTTCACTTCTGGAAATCCGAGGCGACGCTTTCGCACTTGAACGAGCGCGCCATGCAATTGCTCACCGAAGTCGATCTCGCCGGTTTCGCCGATACCATGACGGTTGAGCTGCCCTATGGCCGCAAGCGCGCACTGGAGATCGCCACCACACTCGCGGTCGATCCCGAGTTGATGCTGCTCGATGAGCCCACACAGGGCATGGGACACGAAGACGTAGGCCGCGTGGTTGAGCTGATCCGCAAGGTCGCCGCCAATCGCACGGTGCTGATGGTTGAACACAATATGAATGTGATCTCCAACCTGTCGGACATGATTACGGTGCTGGCGCGCGGCACGGTGCTGGCGGAAGGGCCCTACGCCGAGGTATCGAAGAACCCGCTGGTGCTCGAGGCCTATGTCGGTTCCACCGAAGCGGAGGCCGCATGAGCGCCTTGCCGCAAACCGCCGTCCAGTCCGCACTGAGCATCTCGGATCTGCATGCCTACTATGGCGAGTCGCATATCCTGCATGGCGTCTCGATCGATGTAAAACGCGGGGAGCTGGTGACCCTGCTGGGCCGCAACGGCGCTGGGCGCACCACCACGCTGAAGGCGATCCTGGGCCTGACCGGCAAGCGCGCCGGCTCGGTGAAAGTAAACGGCACCGAGACCATCGGCCTGCCCTCGCACAAGATTGCGCGTCTGGGGCTGGGCTACTGCCCGGAAGAGCGCGGCATTTTTTCCAGCCTGTCCTGCGAGGAAAATCTCCTGCTGCTACCCAAGGTCGGCAAGGGCGGCATGGGCATCGACGAAATTTACGCCATGTTCCCCAATCTCAAGGAGCGCCGCAGCAGCCAGGGCACGCGCCTCTCCGGTGGCGAGCAGCAAATGCTGGCGATGGCGCGCATCCTGCGCACCGGCGCCGATATCCTGCTGCTCGATGAAATTACCGAGGGCCTGGCCCCGGTGATCGTGCAGGCGCTGGGTCGCGTGATCCGGGAACTCAAGGCCAAGGGATTTACCATCGTCATGGTCGAACAGAATTTCCGCTTCGCCGCCCCGCTGGCCGATCGGCACTACGTGATGGAACACGGCAAAATTGCCGCGATCGTCGAGAAGCACGAGCTGGCGGCAAAGACCGCCATGCTTCACGAGTTTTTAGGGGTGTAGGCGGCTTCGCGGACCCGGCCGGGGCCGGCGTCCGATGCAGGACATCCCGCAAGAGTGTAATAAGGCGTCTTGGTAGTCCAATAAAACAAAGGAGGATTCAACATGAAACGTAACTTGATTGCGGCGCTGGTTGCCGCCGCGTTTGCAGCAGGTGCAGGCAGCGCTTGGGCTCAGCAGGGCAAGCTGTCCGACGGCATCGTCAAGATCGGTGTATTGACCGATATGTCGGGCGTGTATGCCGACTACGGCGGCCAGGGTGCGGTTACCGCAGCCAAGATGGCGGTGGAAGATTTCGGCGGCAAGATGTTCGGCAAGACCATCGAAGTGGTCAGCGCCGATCACCAGAACAAACCCGACGTCGCCAAGAACGTCACCCAGCAGTGGTTCGATCGCGACCAGGTCGATGCGACCTTCGAAAACCTGAACTCCGGCGTCGCGCTGGCGGTGCAGGCGCTGGGCAAGGAGAAGAACCGCATTACCGTGGTCACCGGCGCGGCATCGGCGCGATTGACCAATGAAGACTGCTCCCCCGGCACCGGCATCCATTACCTGATGGATACCGTGGCGCTGGGCAATGTGGTCGGCAAGGCGATCGTCAAAGACGGCGGCGACACCTGGTTCTTCCTGACCGCCGATTACGCTTTCGGCCATTCGCTGGAAAAAGACACCGGCGAAGTGGTGAAAGCGGCCGGCGGCAAGGTGCTGGGCGCGGTGCGTCATCCACTCAATACCGGAGATTTTTCCTCGTTCCTGTTGCAGGCGCAGGCTTCCAAGGCAAAGATCATTGGCCTGGCCAATGCCGGCGGGGATACCGTCAACAGCATCAAGGCCGCCTCGGAATTCGGCCTGACCCAAAACCAGAATCTGGCGGCATTGCTGATGCTGATTACGGATGTGCACGCGGTGGGCCTGAAGACCGCGCAGGGCCTGTACCTGACCGAAGCCTGGTACTGGGACCTGAACCCGGAATCGCGCGCCTGGGCTGCTCGTTATGAAGAGCGCATGAAGAGAAAACCGAATTCGAATCATGCGTCGGTCTATTCCGCGGTGATGCATTATCTGAACGCGGTCAAGGCGACCGGTACCGACGACACTGCCACGGTGCTGAAGAAGATGAAGGAAACGCCGATCAACGATATGTTCGCCAAGGGCGGCAAGATTCGCGAAGACGGTCGCATGGTGCACGATATGTATTTGTTCCAGGTGAAAAAGCCCTCCGATTCCAAGCAGCCTTGGGACTACTACACCTTGAAAGCCACGGTTAAGGGCGAGGATGCGTTCCGGCCGATGTCGGCATCGCTGTGCCCGGCATTCAAGAAGTAGGCATTGATCCAACGGGGGTGGGTCGCCCGCGGCGGCTCGCTCGGTTTTGCGTTGATGCCGGCCTCTAGCCGGCAAGTTTTTGGCCTTTGCACCGATCATCCATCCGAACCCGCAGAACAATAAATGACTGAAATTTTTGGCGTACCTGTCCAGGCCCTGATGGGCCAGTTGATGATCGGCCTGGTCAACGGCTCGTTCTATGCAATCCTGTCGCTGGGACTGGCGGTGATTTTCGGCATGCTCAACATCGTCAACTTTGCGCACGGCGCAATGTACATGGTGGGCGCCTTCTTTTCCTGGTTGCTGCTGGATCAACTCGGCATCAACTACTGGTGGTCGCTGCTGCTCGCGCCGATCGGCGTGGGCCTCATCGGCGTGGTCATCGAAAAGACCATGCTGCGCTGGCTGTACCAGCTCGATCATCTCTACGGTCTGTTGCTGACCTTCGGATTGGCGCTGATTTTTGAAGGCCTGTTCCGCGACAAATACGGCGTATCCGGGCAGCCCTATGAACTGCCGGATATCTTCAGGGGTGCCTTCAACCTGGGCTTCATGCTGCTGCCCAAATACCGCGCCTGGGTGGTGTTGGCTTCGCTGGTGGTATGCCTCGGTACCTGGTACACCATCGAGCGTACCCGGCTCGGGTCCTACCTGCGCGCCGGTACCGAGAATCCGAAACTGGTGCAGGCCTTCGGCATCAATGTGCCGCTGATGGTGACGCTGACTTATGCTTTCGGCGTCGGGCTTGCCGGGCTTGCCGGTGTGCTGGCCGCACCGGTTTACCAGGTCAATCCGCTGATGGGCTCGAATATCATCATCGTCGTGTTTGCGGTGGTGGTGATTGGCGGCATGGGGTCGATCATGGGCGCCGTTCTTACCGGTCTTGCGCTGGGCCTCGTCGAGGGCCTGACCAAGGTGTTTTATCCCGAGGCTTCGGCCACCGTAGTGTTCATCATCATGGCGATCGTGCTGCTGATCAGGCCCGCGGGCCTGTTCGGTCGCGAGGCTTGATGATCATGGAAAAGACAATGAATACTGCAATCACGATCCCCGCCGCTGCCGACCGGCAAAAACGCAGCAAGATCCTCTATGCCATCCTGTTCGCCGGCCTGTGCGTGGCGCCATTCGTGGGCTATCCCATCTTCTTGATGACCTGCCTGTGCTTCGCCCTGTTCGCCTGTGCCTTCAATCTGCTGATCGGTTTTACCGGCTTGCTGTCCTTCGGGCATGCCATGTTCTTCGGCTCGGCCGCCTATGTATGCGGTTATGCCGCCAAGTTCTGGGGACTGACCCCGGAGCTTTCCATTCTGCTGGGCACCCTCAGTGCCGCTGTGCTGGGCTGGGTGGTCGGCTGGCTGGCGGTGCGCCGCCAAGGAATTTATTTCGCGATGGTGACCCTGGCCTTGTCGCAGCTGGTCTACTTCATCTGCGTGCAAGTGCCGTTTACCGGCGCCGAAGACGGCATGCAGAGCATTCCGCGCGGCAAGTTGTTCGGCCTGATCGATCTGGGCAATGACATCGCCATGTATTTCGTGGTGCTGGCCTTCTTCGTGTTCGGTTTCTGGCTGATCTATCGCACCATACATTCGCCCTTCGGCCAGGTGCTGAAATCGATCCGCGAAAACGAGCAGCGCGCGTTGTCGCTCGGCTATGACGTCGACAAATACAAGTTGATGGCCTTCGTGATCTCCGCCGCGCTGGCGGGACTGGCGGGCGCCGTCAAATCGCTGGCGCTGGGGCTGGCCAGCCTGACCGATGTGACCTGGCAGATGTCTGGGGAGGTCGTGCTGATGACCCTGCTGGGCGGGATGGGCACCATCCTCGGCCCGGTATTGGGTGCCAGCACTATCGTCACCATGCAGAATTACCTTTCCGGCTACGGTTCCAAGGTGACCATCATCATGGGCGTGACCTTCGTGGTTTGCGTGCTGGCCTTCCGCCGCGGCATTGTTGGCGAGATCGAGCACCGTCTCGGCAAATAACCAGGTTCGCCAGAAGCCGGGCGATCGGACACTGTCAATCACCCCCAAAACCATAAAAACCGGTTCTGCCGACCGGCACGGTGTCGGTTCTCGTCTATAATTCAAACGCTCGTTTTAATTCGTCGCTGTTCCCTGTTCCCCTCCACTGCAGGCTGTTTCCGCCATGAAAATTCTCGTTCCCGTGAAGCGGGTTGTCGATTACAACGTCAAGGTCCGGGTCAGGGCCGATCAGACCGGCGTCGATATCGCCAACGTCAAAATGTCCATGAATCCCTTCGATGAAATTTCCATCGAAGAGGCGGTCAAGCTCAAGGAAGCGGGCATCGCCACCGAAATTATCGCCGTTTCGATCGGCGTGGCGCAAAGCCAGGAAACCCTGCGCACCGCGCTCGCCATGGGTGCGGATCGCGCGATCCTGGTCGAAACCAGCGCCGAAGTCCAGCCCCTGGGCGTGGCCAAATTGCTCAAGGCGATCTGCGACAAAGAGGCGCCGCAACTGGTGATTCTGGGCAAGCAGGCGATCGACGACGATTCCAACCAGACCGGGCAGATGCTGGCGGCACTGTTGAATTGGCCGCAGGCGACCTTCGCCTCAAAAGTGACCATCGCCAACGGCGAAGCCGAAGTAATGCGCGAAATCGACGGCGGCATGGAAACCGTGGCGATCAGATTGCCGGCCATCGTCACCACCGATTTGCGTCTGAACACGCCGCGCTATGCGACCCTGCCGAACATCATGAAGGCCAAGAAAAAACCACTGGACATCACCTCCACAGAAGCGCTGGGCGTGGATATTGCGCCGCGTCTTAAAACCCTCAAAGTGGTGGAGCCGCCCAAGCGCAAGGGCGGAGTGATGGTGGCCGATGTGGCGGCGCTGATCGACAAGCTGAAGAACGAAGCAAAGGTAATCTAGATGGCTATTCTCGTCATTGCGGAACACGATAACCACGCGCTGAAATCCGGTGTGACCAATACCGTCGCCGCCGCTCAAAAATTGGGCGGCGAAATCCATGTGCTGGTGGCTGGTCAGGGCTGCGCGGCCGCGGCGAGCGCGGCGGCGGCCATCGCCGGCGTCGGCAAGGTGCTGGTGGCGGATGCGGCGCATCATGCCGGCGGCGTCGCCGAGAATCTGGCGCCCCTGATCGTCGGCCTCGCCAAAAATTATTCGCATCTGCTGGCCGGCGCCACCGCCTTCGGCAAGAATGTGATGCCGCGTGTGGCGGCGCTGCTCGACGTGATGCAGATTTCCGATATCGTCGCGGTCGAATCCGCCGATACCTTTGTGCGTCCGATTTATGCCGGCAATGCCTTCGCGACGGTGCAATCGTCGGATGCGATCAAGATCATCACGGTGCGCTCCACCGGCTTCGATGCGGCGGCGGCGACCGGCGGAAGCGCCCCCATTGAAAATATCGCCCCCGGCGCCGATGCCGGCGTATCGCGCGTGATCAAACAGGAGCTCACCAAATCGGATCGCCCGGAACTGGCGGCCGCCAAACGCATCGTCTCCGGAGGGCGCGGCATGGGTGACGGCGACAAATATCGCGCCGTACTGGAACCGCTGGCCGACAAGCTGGGCGCCGCCCTCGGCGCATCGCGCGCGGCGGTCGATGCGGGTTTTGTGCCCAATGATTATCAGGTCGGCCAGACCGGCAAGATCGTCGCGCCCGAGTTGTATATCGCCATCGGCATTTCCGGCGCGATCCAGCATCTGGCCGGCATGAAGGACAGCAAGGTGATCGTCGCCATCAACAAGGATCCGGAAGCGCCGATTTTCCAGGTGGCCGATTACGGCCTGGTCGGCGATCTGTTCCAGCTGGTGCCGGAGTTGACTGCCAAGTTGTAAATTCAGCGCTTTTATTTTTCCCGCAAGCCGCACCCGTATCGATTGAAAGCGACCGCCATGAGTGAATACACCGCCCCGCTGAAAGACATCAATTTCATCCTCAAGCATGTGGTCGGCCTCGACAAGATCGGCGCGTTGCCCGGCTGCGAGGAAGTGACCGCCGATCTCGCGGAAGCCATTCTTGATGAAGCGGGCAAGTTTTCGGCCAATGTGCTGTCGCCGCTCAATCGCTCCGGCGATATCGAGGGCGCCAAATGGGACCAGGGCAAGGTAACGACGCCAAAGGGTTTCAAGGAGGCGTACTGGAAATATATCGAGGGCGGCTGGAGCCTGCTGGCCGGTCCCGCTGAATACGGCGGCCAGGGTCTGCCGCATACGATCGCGATCCCGGTCAGCGAAATGCTGGGCAGCGCCAATATGGCGTTCAAGCTCTGCCCCCTGCTGACCAATGGCGCGGTCGAAGCGTTGGTGCAGCATGGCTCCAAATACCTGCAGGACACCTATTTGCCGAAGATGGTGGCGGGCGAGTGGACCGGCACCATGAACCTGACCGAGCCGCAGGCCGGTTCCGATCTGGCCCTGGTGCGGACCAAGGCGGTGCCGCAGGCCGATGGCAGTTACAAAATATTCGGCCAGAAAATTTTCATTACTTACGGCGAGCACGACTACACCGAGAACATCATCCATCTGGTGTTGGCGCGCATCGAAGGCGCGCCCGAGGGCGTGAAGGGGATTTCGCTGTTCGTGGTGCCGAAAAATATGGTGAACGCCGACGGCTCGCTCGGGGCGCGCAACGATGTGAAGTGCGTGTCGATCGAACACAAGCTCGGCATTCACGCCAGCCCCACCTGCGTGATGGTCTACGGCGAGGACGGCGGCGCCACCGGCGATGTGGTGGGCGAGCCGAATCGCGGCCTCGAGTACATGTTCGTGATGATGAATGCCGCGCGCCTCGGCGTCGGCCTCGAGGGTGTGTCGATCGCCGAGCGTTCCTACCAGCATGCGCTGGTGTGGGCGCGCGAACGCGTGCAGGGGCGTCCGACGGTGCCGGTGCCGGCTTCGCTCGGCCCGTCGCCCAAATCCGTGCCGATCATTTTTCACCCGGATGTGAAGCGCATGCTGCTGACCATGCGCGCCTACACCGAGGCCACGCGGGCGCTGATTTACTGGACCGCAAGCTGCCTCGACATCGCCGAGCGCTCGACCGATCAGGCTGAAAAGCACATGCATCAGTCCCTGGTCGACCTGATGATCCCGATCGTCAAGGGCTGGAGCACCGAAGTCGGCATCGACGTCACCTCGCTGGGCGTACAGATCCACGGCGGCATGGGCTTCATCGAGGAGACTGGCGCGGCGCAGTACTATCGCGACTCACGCATCTCGGCGATTTACGAAGGCACCACCGGCATCCAGGCGAACGACCTGGTCGGCCGCAAGGTCGGTCGCGAGGGCGGGCAGACCGCGCTGGCGCTGATCAGGGAAATGGAAAAACTGCTGCCGCAGCTTGAGGCGGCGAACGACGTGAATTTGACGGCGTTCGCCAAGGCGCTGGCTGCCGGCATCAAGGAATTCAAACGCGCGACGGAATGGATCGCCACCGTGTTCCCGGGCAATCCCGGCGCAGTCAATGCCGGTGCGGTGCACTATCTGAAACTCGCCGGCACTGTTTGCGGTGGCTGGATGATGGGGCGCGCGGCACTGGTTGCGGCCACGCAACTGGCGACGGGCGAGGGCGATACCGATTTCCTCAAAGCCAAGATCATCACCACCCGTTTTTATGGCGATCACATCATCACCCTCGCCACCGGCTTCGCCGATGCGATTACCACCGGCGCGGACAGCGTGCTGCAGATGGAAGAGGCGTACTTCTAGGTTCTTGGCGGCTGAAATTTCCTTGCCGATGGCGCCTGTAAAGCCGGATGTTGCCAATGCGCCGACCGGGCGGTACAGCTGCGATGAATTTAAAAGTCCAGCATTGGCGCGGCTTCCAGAGCATTTTTGCCCCGAAAGCCGCGCCGAATGGCGTTCTACGTTTTCTTATTGGGGCTTGCGATACCGGGCTGAGCGCGCATTCCCGGCGCCCCGCTTGAACACTCAGCCCTTTTTGTAAACGATTTTCTTGGTGCCGCCTTCGCAGCTGCCAACGACCTTGCCGTCCTTCACCTGGTCATTGGGTACGGCTTCGAGGGAGTAGCCCTTGACGCCATTGGCGTCCATTTTGGCGGCGATTTCCGCCTTCAGTTCATCGCAGGATTTTCCGGCGAATGCGGGTGCGGCAGCGAGTGACAGAACGGCGGTGGCAATTACGGCAAATGCGGTCTTCATGAATACCTCCACTGGTATGACGATTGAATGACTGGACGCCCGCCTCACAATTTCAAGTCGACTGATGATGGCGGGCGCGCCCAACGAAATCCTCTTGCCTCACCTGCGTTCTATGGGACGCCGAGGGATTTTCAGGATTTCATCATAATTTCCGGCGCAATGGGAAATTGTCATTGCTTTCCCACCTGCAGCGGTAGTCGGTGCGGAACATCGGCGATGACCCTGGCGCGATATTCCGGCTAGCGTGGGCGCTGCGCCTTCGCGGCTTTCTCCGCCGCCAGACGCGGCTGCCATTTTTTCTTCCACAAGTCCCAGGAGCGCACATACTCCTGCCAGACCACATTGGCGGCGACTTCGCTGTCGTCCATGTAGACGACGTTATCGGTGCCACCGGCCATCATCATCGCCTGGAACTGCATCTTGGCGTTGTGGTCGAGGTAGACGGTGCGGCCGACCGCGATCTGGATTTTCTCGCCGACCACCACTGAGCCATGGCCCCGCATCAATGCTGCGGGATGCTTGCCCAGCTTCCGCGCCAGCGATTCGCCGAGAAAGCTGTTGCGCACTAACATATCGGTGCCCATCTGTGCCTCGCGGATATCCCAGTTGGGAATGCCGAGGCCGATGAAGGCCGACATATGGAAGATCGGTCGCAACTGGCAGGGCGTGCAGCTGAATGGCACCACCGAGTGCGAATGGTTGTGGACGATGGCATTGATCTCGGGGCGCAGCTTGTAGATCTCGCCGTGGATATAGCGCTCGTTATAACCTGCCGGACCGCCGGCGATGACTGGATTGCTGTCGAGATCGAATTCGAGGATGTCGTCCTCGGTGATCAGTTCCGGGGCGATGGCGCGCGCCATGAAGTAGCGATCGCGGTCGCGGTCCGAGCGCACGCTGACGTGGCCATAGGCATCGATCACGCCGTGTTCGGCGCAGGTGCGGGAGGCGATGACGAGGTCTTCGATAATGCTCATTGGAAATTCCGGAAATAAATTGATCGGGCTATTCGGTCTTGATTTTGGCGGTGGCGACCACCCTGGTCCAGCGCGCGATTTCCAGCGCCAGCAAATCGCGCAGGCGTTCGGGCTTGCCGCCGACCGGCAGCAGGCCCTGCTTGGCGAAAGCTTCACGAATGTCCGGCAGTTGCAAGATGGAATCGAGTTCGGTATTGATCTTCGCCACAACCTCCTGCGGCGTGCCAGCCGGCGCCAGCACCCCATACCAGGTATCGACCACCAGAGTGGGCAGGCCCAGTTCCTTCAGCGTCGGCACATTGGGGAATGCCGGCGCGCGCGCTTCGCTCATCACCGCCAGCATGCGCAGTTGCCCGCTGTTGACGAAGTTGCCCGAGGTTTGCAAGGAAACGATGCTGGCCTGCACATGGCCGCCGATCACGTCCGTCAATGCGCCAGCCGTGCCCTTGTAGGGTACATGGACCAGTTCTGTGCCGGTTTCCTGCATGAACAATTCCATCGCCAGATGCTGCGGGCCGCCGGCGCCCGGGGTCGAATAATCCAGTTTGCCCGGCTGCGATTTGGCGAGGTCGATGAATTCCCTGAGGGTTGTGGCCGGCACCTTGGGCGATACCACCACGCCCATCGCACTCGTCGCCAGCAGCGATACCGGCACGAAACTCCTGATCGGATCGAACGGCAGCTTCGGTTTCAGTGCGGGTACGGTGCCATGCGCCGTGGCGGCGAACAGCAAGGTGTAGCCATTGGGCGGCGCCTTGGCGGCAGTATCGGTGCCGATGATGCCGGAAGCGCCGGCGCGGTTCTCGGTGATGGTGGCGACGCCCCAACGTTCAGTCAGCTTGGCGCCGAGCAGGCGCGCCAGCGAATCGGCCGTGGTGCCGGCGGTGTAGGGCACGATCAGGGTAATCGGTTTGTTGGGGTAGGAAGTGGGCTGCGCATCGGCGGCTCCGGATTCGATGGCGCAGATCGCCAATATGCCGGCCAGAAATGCCGATGGCGTGAATCGTCCCGCATGCGGCTGAAGCATGTTTTCTCCTCGGCGATGCGGGCGCGCATTGCAATCCATGCGCTCGCTTTATGGGGTCATTTCCAGCGCTGTCTCATCGTTCCTTCAGAAAGAACGATGTTTCATATTCGTGGTTTTAGGTTAGCATGCGCCTAAGCAAACAACAATAAATTGCGCGGTGTTCCGGCCAGTGATGCAACAGGCAAACGGTACCGATGCAAGCCCGCAATTTGATCGCGACGAGGAGCGCTTCCCATGGAATTGGCCCGTACTTGCGAGGTGTCGCGCGGCCCGGCCCGCGATGGCTCGCGCTTCCCGCATTCAGTGCCGGTCTGCCGGCGCGAACAGTTACCTGCTCGCCACTGAGACCCAGTCAGGCATATAACAAACATGTCCCCGCAGGACTTCGTCATCAACGACCCCGCGCACCAGGACTTCCAGGTCAATCGCCGCGCCATGGTCGATCCGCGCGTGCTCGAAGCCGAGATGCGCCGTATTTTCGATACCTGCTGGATTTATGTCGGTCATGAATCCGAGGTGCGCGCTGCCGGCGATTTCAAGACGCGCAATGTGTGCGGCCGGCCGATCATTTTCTGCCGCGATTCCAAAGCGGAGATTCGCGTCTACCTGAATGTATGCCGCCATCGCGGCGCCATTGTCTGCCGCGAGCCGGAGGGCAATGCCAAGGGATTTTTTTGCTTTTATCACGGCTGGAGTTATAACCGCGACGGCGAACTTGACGGCGTTCCCGGCCAGGCCAGTTACCCGCCCAGCTTTGATCGCTGCAAGCTGGGACTCGCCGAACCCGCGCATGTCGACAGCTACAAGGGTTTCGTGTTTCTGTCTTTCAATCCCGGAGCGATGCCGCTGAAGGAATATCTGGCCGGCGCCTGCGCGTACATCGATCTCATCGTCGATCAATCTCCATCCGGTCAGATGGAAGTGATACGCGGCACCCAGGAATACGATATCAAGGCCAACTGGAAATTGCTGGTCGAGAACAGCTTTGACGATTACCACCTGATGACCACGCACTCGACCTGGCTCAATTACATGAAGCGTTCGGGGGTGGAGATCAAGAAGCCCGGGAAGGGTGCGCTGATGCCCTCGCACGGCGTCGGCAAGGTGCTGGGCAATGGTCATGCCGTGATCGACAATGTGAACTTCCGCGGCCGGCCGGTGGCGAAATGGATTCCGCTTTATGGCGAAGCCGCCAGGCCGGAAATCGAGCGCATCCGCGCCGAACTGGTGGCGCGCCTGGGCGAGGAACGCGCCACCCGCGTGGCCGACACCAACCGCAATCTGGTGGTGTTCCCCAACCTGGTGTTGAACGACGGTTCCTCCGTGACGATCCGCACTTTCCACCCGCTGGCGCCGGACCTGATGCAAGTGCGTGCCTGGGCACTGGGACCGGTGGAGGAAACGCCGGCGGCGCGCGCGGTGCGGCTCGACAGCTTTCTGACGTTTTACGGCCCCGGCGGATTCGCCACGCCGGATGATGTCGAGGCGCTGGAGTCGGTGCAGAAGGGCCTCGCCTCGTTCCGCGAAATTCCCTGGTCGGTGATGTCGCGCGGCATGGCCAAGGAGGGCGAGCAATTGAACACCGATGAACTGCATTTGCGCGCCTTCTGGTTGCGCTGGCGCGAATTGATGGCGGATGCGCCATGTTGAACGCCGCCACCATTACCCGCGCCGAAGTCGAAGATTTTCTGTATGAAGAAGCCGCCTTGCTGGATGCTTGGCAACTCGATGCCTGGCTGGCCCTGCTGACCGAGGACGCCATCTACCGTGTGCCGTCCAATGACGCGCCGGCTTCAACGCCGGCGGAGGCCCTGTTCATGATCGCCGACGATGCGCGGCGCATTCGTGAACGGGTGATGCGTTTGAAGGACCGCAATGCGCATGCCGAATTTCCGCATTCGCGCACCCGTCGCATGATCGGCAATGTGCGCATCGTCGGGCGCAGCGATACCGAGATCACGGTGGAAGCCAATTTTGTCGTCTATAGGCATCGCCGCAACGACGATATCCGAACCTATGTTGGCCTTTACCGTTACGTCATTCGGACGACGCCTGACGGTCTGCGCATCGCGCAACGCAGCGCCATTCTCGACGCCATGGAACTGGGCGCGATGGGGCTCGTCAGTTTCATTCTCTGAATCACGCCGCGATACTTTCATGAAATTTTTTGACACCCCACGCCACAAAGGTTTTCCATGAGAAAAATCGACATCTTCAATCACATCTGGCCGACCGCCTATTACCAGGCGCTGAGCAAGCAGATGGGCAGCATGACCGACATCACCAAGCGCAGCGAAGCGGTGCCGATGATCGTCGACCTGGATACCCGCTTCCGGGTGATGGACAAGTTCGACGACTACCAGCAGATTCTCTCGCTGGCCTCGCCGCCCCTGGAACTGGCCGGCGGCCCCGAAATCGCGCGGCAGCTGGCACGTATCGGCAACGAAGGCATGGCGGAGCTGTGCAAAAAATACCCGGAGCGCTTTCCCGGCTTTACCGCCACCATTGCCATGCATGACACCGAAGGCGCGGTGGAGGAAGTGCGTTATGCGATCGAGGACCTCGGCGCCTGCGGCATCCAGGTTTATACGAACGTCGGCGGCAAGCCGCTGGATGCGCCCGAATTTCGCGGGGTGTTCAAAGCTGTGCATGGCTACAACAAGCCGATCTGGATCCATCCTGCGCGCGGCGCGGCATTTGCCGATTACAAATCCGAAGAACGTTCCCTGTTCGAGATTTGGTGGACCTTCGGCTGGCCCTACGAATCCAGCGTGGCACAGGCGCGCCTGGTGTTCTCGAAAATGCTCGATGAGATGCCCGGCCTCAAGGTGATCGCACACCACGGTGGCGGCATGGCGCCGTTTTTTGAAGGCCGCGTCGGCCCGGGCTGGGATCAATTGGGCGTGCGCACCTCGTTCACCGATTACAAAGTGCTGCTGAAGGAACTGAAAAAACGTCCGATCGATTACTTCAAGGATTTCTACGCCGATACCGCTACTTTCGGTTCGAAATCAGCCATTGAATGCGCGCTCAATTTCTACGGCCCCAGGCACGTGGTGTTCGCCTCGGATGCGCCCTTTGATCCGGAAAAGGGCCCCATGTACATCCGCGAAACCATCCGCTGCATCGAGGAAATCGAGATGCCGGCGGTGGATCGGGCGCGTATTTTCCACGGCAATGCCATCGAATTGATGGGTCTGAAGGCATAATTTGCTCGTCCTGCGCGCTTCCAGCTTCTGCGTAACGCCGGTTAAATTACGAGAAATGCAGCGTAAATTTGCCAATTTATGCTGTATTTGCGCGTAAAAGCGGCTAAATACTGATTTTTGGTCTAATGGGCTTCGTCGGTATTCCAGGGTTTTGGTGTAAGCGCGAACCAAATCGTATCGCCGCCCTCAAATCTGTATAGGAACCATTCCTATTCTCATTTAAAATAGGATTTGGTAAACACTGAGCAGAATTGCCGATTCCGATTCAAGCATCCATGACCAACTACCTAAACAGCAATGCGCCCACCGGCGCCACGACCACGCTGGACAAACTGCCGACCGGCGTCAGCGGCGTGGTGATGGCGGTTACCCCGCATGTGGAAGAGGGCGGCACCGATTTTTCGCATCGGCTGATGGAGCTCGGCTTTGTCAGCGGCGAACCGGTGCGCATCCTGGCGCGCGGGGTGTTTGCGGATGAGCCGATCGCAGTGCGCATCGGCGGCACTACCTTTGCCTTGCGCAAATTCGAAGCCGCGCAGATTTCGGTCAGGCCATCGACGCCGGCAGCGAGCTGATCATGAACGCGCGCACCCTCGATAACTCCCTGTCCCTGATCGCCTTGGTGGGCAACCCCAACTGCGGCAAGACGGCTCTGTTCAATCGCCTTACCGGCGCGCGCCAGAAAGTGGCGAACTACGCTGGCGTCACGGTTGAGCGCAAGGAAGGCAGCTTCGTCTCGCCGCAGGGTCGCACTTGGCGCGTGCTCGACCTGCCCGGCGCCTACAGCCTGACGGCCACCACGCCGGATGAGGTCATCACCCGCGATGTGGTGTTCGGACAACGTCGCGACGAGCCTTCGCCGGGCGGCATCATCTGTGTGGTGGATGCCACCAATCTGCGCCTGAACCTGCGCCTGGTGCTCGAACTGAAACGTCTCGGCAAACCGATGTTGCTGGCGTTGAACATGATGGACGTCGCCAACAAGCGCGGCATCAAGATCGACACTGAAAAATTGAGTCGCGAGCTGGGCATGCCGGTGGTGGAAACCGTCGCGGTGCGTTCCGGCGGCGAGGCGCAATTGCTGAAAGCGCTGGATCAATTTGACGTCGATGCCGCCGGCGCGGCCTTGCCGGTGCCGGGCGATTTCGCGCTGGCCGAAACGCAGAGCGAGGTGCGGCGCATTCTCGCCGACTGCGTCAGCGAGCCGGCCAATATGCATCGCGCCTCGGAAAAAATCGACGCCATCGTGCTGCATCCGGTGCTGGGGTTGCTGCTGCTGGCGGTGCTGATGTTCATGGTGTTCCAGGCGGTGTTCAGTTGGGCGCAGTGGCCGATGAATGCGATCAAGGATGCCATGACCTGGAGCGGGGCGCTGCTCGGCTCCATCCTTGAGCCAGGCATGCTGCGCAGCCTGCTGGCCGAAGGCATCGTTGGCGGTGTCGGCAGCGTGCTGGTTTTTTTGCCGCAGATCCTGATTCTGTTTTTGTTCATTCTCGCGCTGGAAGATTCCGGCTATCTGCCGCGCGCGGCCTTTTTGCTCGACCGCCTGATGGGCAGCGTGGGGCTGTCGGGTCGCGCCTTCATCCCCCTGCTGTCGAGTTTCGCCTGCGCGATTCCGGGCGTGATGGCAACGCGCACCATCCAGAACCCGCGCGATCGTCTGGCCACCATCATGATCGCGCCATTGATGACCTGTTCGGCGCGGTTGCCGGTGTATGCCCTGATCATCGGCGCCTTCATCCCCGATCGGACGGTATGGGAAATTTTCAATCTGCAGGGCGTGGTGTTGTTCACGCTCTATGTCGCGGGGATTGTGTCGGCGATGGCAGTGGCCTTCGTGCTGAAGCGGTTTGCGGCGCGCAAGGTGCACCAGTCGCTGATGCTGGAATTGCCGGATTATCATTGGCCGCATTTGCACAATCTGATGATCGGCCTGTGGGAGCGTTGCAAGATTTTCATGACGCGTGTCGGTACCATCATTTTGTCGCTGATGATTTTGCTCTGGTTCCTGTCGACGTTTCCTTCACCGCCCGAAGGCGCCACGCATCCCGCCATTTACTACAGCATGGCCGGCATCATGGGCCGCGGTCTCGAGGTCGTGTTTGCGCCGATCGGTTTCAATTGGCAGATCTGCATCGCCCTGGTGCCCGGCCTGGCCGCGCGCGAAGTGGCGGTGGGTGCGCTGGGTACCGTATATGCGCTGTCGCAGACCGGCGATGCGCTTGCCAGCCAGCTCTTGCCGATCATCGCGCAGACCTGGACCCTGCCGACCGCGCTGTCGCTGCTGGCCTGGTATGTGTTCGCGCCGCAGTGCGTTTCCACCCTGGTGGTGGTGCGACGCGAAACCAATTCCTGGCGTTACCCGATCATCATGGCCGGCTATTTGTTCGGCCTGGCCTATATCGCCTCGTTCATCACCTATCGCATCGCGGTCGCGGTGCTGGCATGAGGAAGTATTGAAATGATGCAGAATCTTGTCGTTGCCCTGATGGTCGCTGCCGCCGCAGTTTATGTGGCACGGCGCTATGCACCCAAGCGGCTGACACGCAAGACCAGCGCCTGGCTGGCGGCCATGCTGGCGGGGATCGGCTGGGGCCGCGCCGCCGAGGTGCTGAGCCGGGAATCGCCGGCAGGCAAGTCCTGCGGCAGCGGTTGCGGAAGTTGCGGAGCCTGCGGCGATGAGTCGGCGCCTGCCACAGGCACGCCCGGGGCAACGCGGGCAGTGGTGACGTTTCATCGGCGATAGCGCGGGCGCGCTATTGCGCCGACTGGGCGCGGGCTCGTCGTCCCAGCACGATATGCAGAATCAGCAGCGGCGCCATCGCCAGTCCGATCGCCCAATGCGCCAGGCTGGTGAATTGCCGTAATTCCTCGCCGCCGGCGTAATACAAAAGATAGCCGCTCAGCGCCAGCAGTGCCAGCAATACCACCATGCTGCCGCCGCTGCCGCGATTCTTGCGATGGTGCCAGGCGTTGCGGATATGCCCCGGCATCAGCGAGCCGAACACGATCAGCGCGAGCATCGCGGCGAGGCCATGCAGTTTCAGCCACCAGGCTTCGAGCGGATGATGCGTATCGCCAAACTCCGTTTTGAGGCTGATGAAGTAATGAAAACCGAGCCACAGCAGGCCTGTTGCGAGCAACAGGACAAACACGGCGTAGAGCATGCGGCGATGTACATTGCCGAGCCGGTTGTTGAGTTGCCGCCGGGGCTTATGCATAGGAGAGTTGCGCTTGTGCCGCGGCGTTGCGCAGCACCCGGCGCTGGCGATCGATGACCATGGCGCTTGCCGCAAAAAAATCCAGACAATGCGCGGCAATCGCGCCGCCGCCATCGAGCATCACGACCTTGGTCAGGGCATCGGCAACCATGCAGGATGATGCCAGCACGGTTGCGCCAATGAATGGCGATGCATCCGCGGGTTGCGATTGGAATCCGGCCGGGACAAGATGGACCGGATTGCCATCCACATAGACAGAACTGGCGATCGCGGGACAATTGCCGGCATCGATATCGAACAGTCGCGATTGATCGAGCGGATGCCGGATCTGGATGCGCTGGCCGATCTGTCCTTGTTCTTCTCCATACCGCGCCAGGTCGCCGCCGGCATTGATGCGCGCCGCGCGTAGCTGCGGCCCGGCCCGGTGGCAGACATCCAATGCCTGGTCCACTGCAAAGCCTTTGGCAATGCCACCCAGATCAATCAACAGCGGGCGACGGAATTTTATGCGGTCGTCGCTTCCAATGACGATGTCTTTCCAGCTGGCATCTGGGTCCGGCGGCGGTGAATGATTGCCTGATGAACCCGGCGGCAAATGTCCATGCTCGCACAGCCGTGCGGCCACGGTTATATCGAACAGGCCATCGGATTGTGCGGAAATATTCTTGGCCATTTGCAGCACCTTGGCTACCTCTGCCGCGACCTTGACGGACCGCATCGCCGCTTCGCGGTTGAGTCGCGAGACATCGCTGGCGGCATCATGGAAACTCATCAGAAGATGCACACGTTCGACCGCCGCAAAGCAGGCCTCCATGGTGGCAGCCAGCAGCGCCTCTTCATCACCCTGCAGGGTGATATCGACCAGGGTTCCCAGCCAGGGGCGTGCGCGGCGCCGCGTATGGGCGGGGATCGACCTCATCAGCGAAGGTCCTTCAGCGCGGCCTCGTAAATCGCGAGTATGCGCCGCACGCCGTCGGTGACATGCCGGCAGGACAGGGTGGCGCCGCTGATATTGGCGATATCGGCATCGAGCTTCACGGTATCGCTGGCGCGCTTGCCGGCGAACTGCGCGCGCCAGCGGGCGTTGCGGATCTCGAAGCCGTGGCTCTCGCGGTAGGCGAGAATTTCCACCGTCTTCACCTTGCCTTCGGCGTCGAGAGCAACGGCATAGGTGATGTAGTCCTGCTTGCCGATGACGTCGTGCACGAAGAAATAGCCGGCCAGTTTTTCACCCTGCTTGTCACCCTCCCGCACCTGCCAGATGCGCGGTTCGATATTGCTGTTGGCGATGGCGCTGGCATTGATCTGCTGTTGCTGCGCGGGCGTGAGCGCCAGATGCAGGGGTTCGAAGCGCGCGGCGCCGAAGATCTGCTGCTGGGCCGCTTCTACCGACAGGTATTGCGCGGCATAGGCGGCAGGCATCGCGACGATGGCGGCGGTAGCCGAGGGCAGGGCGATCCAGAGAGAATTTTTCATTGCAGCGATTGCCTGTTTTTTGGGCGTTGAGCCGGGAAATAAAAAGTAAAAGTCCAGTATTGGCGCGCCTTTCCGGCCAAAAATGCCCGGGAAGGCGCGCCAAGTGGCGTTCTGCGATTTTATTGTTGGCTGTTCCAAATACACTAGAACATGAAGCCCAGGCCAAGATTGAACCTGTCGCGCAGATTATCCACCTTGAACTTCTGATAGTCGGCCTTCAGCACCACATTCGGATGCAGTTTGAAGCTGGCGCCGGTGGTAATCACGCTTTCCGTGGCCGCCGCATCGGGCGTCAGGCCTGCGCCGATATCGGCGAACTTGGCGGCGGTGTTGAAGCGCTCGTAACGGACAAACGGGCTGAAGGAATAATCGCCCTGCGACCATAGTTTGTAGGCGACTTGCCCGTAGGCGCCCCAGAATTCCTTGGGCACCAGGGTCGGGTTGCCGACAAAGGTGAGATTCAGCGCCTCGGTATGGCTGATAGTGCCTTTGGCATAGAGCGCGGAAATATCCCAGGCGCCGGGCGTCCAGCGCGCATGCGATTCGACGATGGTGATGCGCGCTTCGGGCGCAGCAAAGCCCGGCGTGCCCTGCGCCGCCTTGCCGGTAAAAAATCCGCCGCCCACATTGAAGCCCGGGGTGCCGCGCCAGTTGAGCGCGCCGACGATGCTCAGATCGCGCGCCTTCGCCAGCGACAGTTCCTGGTGAATGCTGCCCAGCGGGGATTCGCGGCCCTCCGTACTGGCGGCATCCCATTTGGAAAGATCGAAACCGGTCGATATGCCGGCATCCCAATGCAGGCCGCTGTCGGTATGGCCGCGCAACAACACGCCACCCTCGCGCCAGGTGCTGGGGATGATGGCAGTCTCGACGAAATTGCGCTCCACGCCGTAAAACGTCGGCGGCTCATGACGTTCGTTGATCAGTCCCAGCGGCACCAGGAACAGGCCGCCGCGCACCGTCAGATTGTCGGTAGGGCGATGATCGATGTACAACTGCTCGACCGCCATTTCGCCCTTGTCGCTTGAGGAAGCAATGGCGTGCTCGTTCTCCAGTTCGGCCGCGAATTCGGTTTTTTCATTGAAGCGGTGGCCGACGCCGATCACGAAGCGGCGCACATCGGCCTGAGTTTGCGAACTGTCGCGGCGCGGCCGGTTGTAGTTGATTTCACCATAGCCGAACAGGGTGGTTTGGCCGTTGGTGAAAGAGGACAGGCCCGGCATGGTGACGCTGCTTGCGGGAGCAGCGGCAACCGTGGGTGCCGGCGTGGCCGTTGCGGGCGCCGCGATTTGTGCGGCTTTTTCCCGCTCCTTTTCCTCCTTGATGCGCTTCAATTCGGCCTTGAGGGATTCGATCTCGTTGCCGAGTTGGTCGAGGCGCTGCAGTAGCTCGGCCTCGCCGGCGAATGCGGTGGTGCTGGCTGCGCTCGCGGTGAACAGGGCGGCAATACAGAATGCAAGGGTGGTCTTTTTCATAGGCGCTCTCGAAAAATAATCAGGGGGTGTCAGGGATTAGGGTTGGTCAGGGTTTGAAGCCGTCGGTGAGGGTGTTCAGGAACGCCACCACATCGTCTATTTCGGCATCGCTCAGTGCCGGTGCATCACCAGGTTTGCGGTTGTAGGGCGCCTCGGTGACGTTGACATTGCCGTGATATGCGGCGGGCAGATCGTCGAATTTATTGATGCTGCCGTCGGCGTTGCGCGGATACCATTCCTCGGGATTGGTGTCGCGTCGCACATAGAACGCCACCACTTCTTTCAGCGTGGCAAAGCGGCCGTTGTGAAAATAGGGGGCAGTCTTGGCGATATTGCGCAGAGTGGGGACCTTGAAGGCGCCGCAGAGATCGCTGCGGTTCTGAAGGTCCAGGCGGTCGGGGCCGCATAGTCCGAGATCGAAGTAGGCGGGGTCGGCGGTAGCCGGGATCGCAGGATTGCGCGGCACGCCGATGTTGTCGTAGGTGAAATCCGTGAACAGCGGCGCCGATCCATCCGTGCCTTTGCCGCTGATATGGCAGGCGGCGCAATTGCCCTTGGCGGCGCCGGTGAACAGCGCCAGGCCGCGCAGCTCATCGTCGCTCAGGCGCAACTTGCCAGCGAGGAAGGCATCGTATTTGCTGTCGAAAGGGCGGAAGTCCGGATCTTCTTTTTGATATTGCGCCAGCGCGAAGATGATGCGGTCAAGCGCCGTCGCCGGGTCGTCGAAAATACGCCCGCCAAACGTGCGTTTGAAGTCGCCGGCATAGCCGGCTCGCGACAGACGGGAAATGACGTCGGCGGGTGAGGCATTGGCCATTTCATGCGGTGCCAGGAAAGGGCGGCGCGCCTGTTCGGCCAGGCTGTTGGCGCGGCCATCGCGGTTGAATCCGCCAGTCGGCGTGCCGTCGTCGGCGAAGAAAAATGCCGGATTGCCCTGCAAATATTTGAGCGAGGGCGCATTGCGGGATCCCGGCTGATCCAGCGCAATGCCGCCCAATGGCACCGCCAATGTGTTCGGTTGTGCATAGGCGAAGTCGGGGCTGTGGCAGCTTTCGCAGGACAGACTCCCGGAGGCGGACAGGCTGGCGTCCTTGAATATTTGTTTGCCAAGTGTTGCAGCGGCAGACAGGGACGATGCACTCGAAGTTGCGCTGTTGCTCGCATCAGAACCCCCGCCGCCGCAGCCGGTAAGAAACAGGGCAAGTAAGGCGATTGCTGCTGTTTTTTGGGTTGAGAATGCAGGTGGGTAAATGATGGCGCGCATTGACGGCATTCGTATATTTTGTAAATTAATCAATGAACTGCCGTTATTTATACGGCTGCTTCATTATTTTTTAAATAAGAATCATTCCTGTTCGTATCTTATAAGTATTGAGAATTATTCGCAACAATAATTCGCAAATTCAGGGAACTAGAATGTGGCGATGGTGCGCCATATGGCGTGGGCGTGGGCGTGGGCGTGGGCGTTGCGGCGAGCAGGGATAGGCGTGAATCACGAGACCACCAGCTTTCCCAGCCAAGCGGGTAGATTCAAGCAAGGCCGGTCAGGGCGATCCGATCGGGCGTTGCACCGGTCTTCTTTGCTATTAGTAGCAGCAGCGCTTCAGGCAATTAAACGAATTTCAATAACTGCCAATCGGGTTGCGCATCACGCCGATGCCCTGAATTTCCGTCTCCAGCAGATCGCCGTCCTTCATGAACTCTGGCGGGGTGCGTGCATAGCCCACGCCCTCGGGTGTGCCGGTGGAAATGATGTCGCCCGCTTCCAGGGTCATGCCTTCCGAGAGGTCGTGAATCAGGCGCGGAATCTTGAAGTACAGATGCCTGGTATTCGACTTCTGCTTGGTCACACCATTGACGCGGCATTCCACATCAAGATTGGCCGGGTCGAGCACATCGGCGGTGACGATGCAGGGCCCCATCGGGCAGGTGCCGTCGAGGCTTTTGCCCTTGTGCCATTGGCCGCCATGGCGGCGCTGGATATCGCGCCAGCTCACGTCATTGATCACGGTGTAGCCGAAGATATGCTTCATTGCATCGGCCTCGGCGATGTTCTTGCCGGTGGTGCCGATGATCACGCCGAGCTCCACTTCCCAGTCGAGTTGGGTCGATACCTTGTCGTCGGTGGGGATTACATCGAAGGGGCCGTTGACCGTGGTCGGCGTCTTGGTGAAGAAGACCGGGTACTTGGGCAGCTCGCGATTGTCCTTGAGCATGGCGCCGCCTTCCTCGAAATGGTCGAGGTAATTCCAGCCCACGCAGAACACATTCTTGGCGGGGCGCGGAATGGGCGCTTTCAACAGCGCCTTGGTCAGCGAGACCGGCTCGGTTTTGGGGCTGGCTTCGATCTCCCGCAACAGCGCCATGACCGGCGCGCCGCCATGGATGATATCGAGCATGGTGCCGACTTTCAGCGTGCTGCCGCGTGCGCCGACTTCCCTGGCGATATCGAGCACCTGGTCTTTGGCGATCTGGATGCCGGTAAGGAGGTCGTGGGTGTTGAGCGGCTGATAGGTGACGAGGCGCATGGATTTTCCTGAAAGAGTTTTTGTAGGGCTTAGCCGAACCTGGCTTCGAGATTTTGCAGCGGATGCGCGGCAGGCGGCCATTTTGGCGCGAAGAAGGCATCGATCATCGCCGGCGTCACCGCATCAAGGGTGGCGGGATTCCAGCGCGGCTGGTTGTCCTTGTCGATCAGCAAGGCGCGAATGCCCTCGACCACATCGCGCTGCGCAAAACATTGTTCGACCAGATTGAGCTCCATGCGAAAGCAATCCGCCAGCGTCATGGTCGCGGCGGTCTCGATCTGGCGCTTGGTCACGCAGAGCAGGGTAGGCGAATGTTTTTTCAGGCGGGCGACGGTCTGCTGCGCCCATTCCAGATGTGAGGGTCGCGACTCCTGTTCCAGCGAGGCGATGATTCCCTGAACCGATTGTTTGCCGCCGAAATGCATTTCGACATCCGGGCGCAATGCCTGCAAGCCCGGCACCGGCGCGCCCTCCGCAACCGTAATCGAGAGCGAACGGGCCAATTGCGTGACGTGACCCAGGGCGTTGCCGGACCAGGTCAGATGATCGAGCGCCGCAAAAAATTGCTGCTGTGCCTCGCGCGTCATATGCAGATCCGCGAGGCTTGCGTACAGCGCATCGGCAGCCTTGATGGTCACGCCACTGAGTCCCAGGTAGAGGCCCAGCGCACCCGGGCATCGCGACAGAAAATAGCTGCCGCCGACATCGGGAAACAGGCCGATGGCGGTTTCCGGCATCGCCATCTTCGTGCGCTCGCCGACGATGCGCAGGGTCGCGCCCTGCGACACACCCATGCCGCCGCCCATGACGATGCCGTCGATCATGGCGATATAGGGCTTGCCGGTATTTTTCAGGAAGCGGTGCATCTGGTAGTTGAGCGCGTACTCGACCTTGAAAAACGAATCGTGCACTTCGCCGGAAGGATCGGTCAGGCTGGCATAAAGGCCGCGCACATCGCCACCGGCGCAATAGGCTTTGTCGCCGGCGCCCATGGAGATGACGGCTTTGATGTTCGGATCGTTTGCCCATTGGCCGAACAGCTCGCTCATGCTGGTCAGCATGGCGGGGGTCAGGGCGTTGAGGGCAGCGGGGCGGTTGAGGGTGAGGTAGGCGACGTGGTTGCGGACTTCGACTTGGAGTTCGTTGTTGGTATGCGGTTTCATGTCGAGATCGTTGTCTTCCACCAAGCTACGAACTGCTTCGCAAATTTCCGCTCATATTCTAAATTGCCACTCAATCCCATTCGTTGGGTAGCGATGCTGTTGAGATGCTGTGTAATTGCTTCAACATCGGCTCCTGAACGCAGCTTTCCCAAAATGACCGGAGCATAGGAATCATATTCGTCCAATGGAGAATCTGGATCAGCAGGATCAATCACGCCGATTGGATCCCATGCACGAAGGATTTCTTCGACGGAATGAATTTGATCAACAACGATTTTTTTTAGTTCTTTGTTTGCCTTGGTCACGGCCAGTACCCCAATCGCTCAATTATTCTTCCATTCCGGCTTCCGCTTCTCCAGAAACGCCGTCACTCCCTCTTGCTGGTCTTCAAAGCCGAACAAATCCATGAAGCGTTCGCGTTCCAGTGCCAGGCCGGCGCGGCGCGGGATGCCATTGCGCGCATTGTGGATCAGGGATTTGCAGAACTCGACCGACTTGGGCGAGAGCGTGGCGACGCGTTCGGCCATTACCTTGGCGGCATCGAGGGCTTTGCCTTTTTCCACTACCTCTTCGACGAGTCCGATGCGCAGCGCCGTTTCGGCATTGATCTGCTCGCCGGTGAGGATGATGCGCTTGGCCCAGCCTTCGCCGACCAGCCAAGGCAGGTTCTGCGTGCCGCAGCCGCCGGGCAGCAGGCCGACCTTCAGTTCCGGCAGTGCCATTACGGCGTGGGCTTCCGCGATTCGCATATCGCAGGCCAGGGTGCATTCCATGCCGCCGCCCATGGCGTAACCGTTGATCGCGGCGATGGTGACGAAGCGGGCGTTCATCCAGGCTTCGAAGGTCTCGCCGAAGATATGGATGAAGCTGCGCGCGGCCAGCTTGTCGGCATCGGTCTTGCCGGTGAAGCGCTTCAGATCGGCGCCGGCCGAGAAGAATTTTTCACCGGCGCCGGTGATGACGGCGGCGTAGACATTCTTGTTGGCATCCAGTTCGTGGGTAAGATCGAGCAGGGCACGCAGCGATTCCGGCGTCCAGGTATTGGCCGGCGGATTATTGATGGTGATGAAGCAGGTGTGACCTTCAATTTTGTGCTCGATCATTTTTTATCCGACGGTAATTTTGAATGCCAAACGCTGCATTTTGATCATGGTAACTTCGGAGTACTTCTCACTTTGCAAAAGGGAGATTGAGAGGGATTTAATGTCTGCGCCAAAGTGCGACGACAACCGAAAATCCCCCCGACCCCCCTTTGCAAAGGGGGGCCGCATTCCTCAGTCTTTCTTGTACAACTTGATGATGCTCGAAAAATCCAGCGCGCCGTTGCCGTTGGCGCTGTGCATCTGATAGAGCTGCTGCGCGGCGGCACCGAGCATCACCGGCTGCTTGGCGGCCTTGGCGGCCTCGGTCACCAAGGTCAAATCCTTCAGCATCAGGTCGGCGCCGAAGCCGCCGCTGTAGCCGCGCGATGACGGCACGTTTTCCAGTACGCCGGGGTAAGGATTGTAGGTATCCGAACTCCAGCAGCGCCCGCTCGAGGTATTGGCGATGCCCGCGAATACTTTCGGGTCCATGCCCAGTTTGGCGGCCAATGCCATGCCTTCGGCGGTGGCGATCATTTCGATGGCCAGCATCATGTTGTTGCAGATCTTGGCGATCTGGCCGTTGCCCGCGCCGCCGCAGTGCACGATGTTCTTGCCCATGGCTTGCAGCACGGGTTTTGCCTTGCCGAATTCCGCGACATCGCCGCCGACCATGAAGGTGAGCGTGCCTGCTTCCGCACCGCTGGTGCCGCCGGAGACGGGGGCATCGACCATCGGGTTGCCCTGCTTGTTCGCCGTCGTGGCGACTTCGCGCGCCGTCTGCGGGTCGATTGTCGAGGAGTCGATCAGCAACACGCCTTTGGCCACGCCTGCCAGCACGCCATTGTCGGCGGTGTACACCGAGCGCACATGCGGCGAGGAGGGCAGCATGGTGATGACCAGCTCGACGCCCTTCGCGCAATCAGCGGGCGAGATGGCCACCTGGCAGCCCAGGTCGCTAAATTGCTGGACCGAGGCGGCAACCACATCGAACACTTTCAGCGTGTGACCTGCCTTGAGCAGGTTGCGCGCCATAGGTCCGCCCATATGGCCAAGGCCGATAAAACCGATTTTCATATTATCCCCATTGAAAGCAAATGCGCGGTGCGATGAAGGATCGAGGATCGCGCCGCGCTTGGGTGGCTGCTGCCGAATTACTTCAGGCTGATGGTGGTGTTCACGCCGCTGTGCATGGCATTGTCATCAAACCAGCGCGCCGTGACGGTCTTGGTCTGCGTATAAAACTGCACCGCCTGCTTGCCATAAGGACCAAGGTCGCCAAGCTTGGAGCCGCGCGAGCCGGTGAAGCTGAAGTAGGGAACCGGCACCGGGATCGGCAGGTTGATGCCGACCTGGCCGACATCGATCTCGTTCTGGAACTTGCGGGCCACGGCGCCGGATTGGGTGAAGATGCCGGTGCCATTGCCATAAGGATTGGCGTTGACCAGATCGATGGCTTCCTCGAGAGTATCAACCGAGACGATGATCAGCACCGGCCCGAAGATTTCCTCGTCGTACACCCGCATGCCGGGCTTGACGCCGGAGAACACCGTTGGCGCGATGAAGTTGCCGTTCGGGTAGCCGTCGATCTTCGGGTTGCGGCCGTCGAGATCGAGCTGGGCGCCTTCCTTGACGCCGGCCTCGATCAGGCCCTCGATGCGTGCGCGTGCGGCCTTCGAAATCACCGGGCCGACATCGGTGCCGGCGATGGTGCCGGCGTTGACCTTGAGGGTTTTGGCCTTGGCGACGATATCGGGAATCCATTGATTGGCTTCGCCAACCAGCACCGCCACCGAGGTCGCCATGCAGCGCTGGCCGGCCGCGCCGAAACCGGCGCCGACCAGGGCGTTCAGCGATTGTTCCTTGTTGGCGTCCGGCATCACCACGGCGTGGTTCTTGGCGCCCATCATGCACTGCGCGCGCTTGCCATGCGTGCTGGAGAGCTTGTAGACATGCTCGCCGACATAGCAGGACCCGACGAAGGACACCGCCTTGATGGTCGGGTGGGTGCACAGCGCATCGACAGCTTCCTTGCCGCCGTGAATGACGTTCAACACGCCGGGCGGGACCCCGGCCTCGATCGCCAGCTCGGCCAGCAGCATGGTGGTCATCGGGTCCTGCTCGGAGGGCTTGAGCACGAAGGTATTGCCGGTGACGATGGCCATCGGGAACATCCACAGCGGAATCATCGCCGGGAAGTTGAAGGGGGTAATACCGGCGCAGACGCCGATCGGCTGGCGGATGAAATAAGTGTCGATGCCGGTGCCGACGTTCTCGGCCATCTCGCCGAGGCTCAGCGTGCCGATCGAGCAGGCGTGTTCCACCACTTCGAGGCCGCGGAAAATATCGCCCTCCGCATCCGGCAGGGTCTTGCCCTGTTCGGCGGTGAGCACGGCGGCAAGCTTCCTGGTGTCGCGGCGGATCAGTTCCTGCAGCTTGAGCATGATGCGTGCGCGGGTGCCGATCGAGGTGTGCTTCCAGGTCTTGAAAGCCTCGGCGGCGGCGGCGATGGCGGCATTGATTTCCTCAGCCGTCGCAAAGGGCACGCGCGCGATCACTTCCTGCGTAGCCGGATTGACGATATCTTTCCAGACCTGCGATCTGGATTCGACAAACTTGCCGTTGATCAGCAGTTTGACGGTGGGGGACGATTGGGGTTGGGTTTGCAGTACGGCGGCCATGATGTGCTCCTCGGAAGCGGTTTGCGCAGTTATCGTTTATCGACAACTCACATTATAAGTTTGGCGGGGCGGCGCAGGGGATATGAAGTGCGCGCCGGAAAAGTAAAACGAAAAATGAAACTCCAGAATTGGCGCGGTATTTGGAGCATTTTTGCCCCGAAAGGCGCGCCAATGCTTGATCTACGAAAATTCTATTGAAATGTGAGCTCAAAACTCGTCATTCCGGCTCATTTTGGTAACTGAGCCGGAATCCAGTCCTTCGTAGGTTTAGAACAACGAGTGGACTTGGGGTGAACGCATGCGTTCACGCCTACGCTGGGACGACGGTTTTTCAACGCATCCCGGATTTTGTCGGCCAACTATTTTTCCTCGGCAAACGCAAACAGCACCGCATCCGCCGGCACCATATCCCCCACCGCGAAGGCCACGCGCTCCACCACGCCCTCGCGCGGGCTGACGATGGTGTGTTCCATTTTCATCGCCTCCATGATGATCAGGGCCTGGCCTTTTTTGACCTTGTCGCCGGCGGCGGCCATCACCTTCACCACGCGGCCCGGCATCATCGCGGTCAGGCGGCCATCATTGCTGTCGTCACTGGCTTCAAAATGGAAGGGGTCGACCAGGCGCAGGCGATGACGGCTGTGCGCCAGCAGCACCGCGAACTGCGCATCCACCGCCAGCACGGTCGCGACATGCGCCACGCCGTTGGCGGTGAAACGCACGACATCGCCGCTGACCGCCGACTGGCTCAGTTGATATTGCCGGTCGGCCATTCGTAACTGAGGCAGTTGCCGGCCGCGGCCCGCGCCGAGATTGTCGACTTGCACCGTAATGCCGGCATCGTCATCGCTACCGGCGGCATGAAACTCGAGGCTGCGGGTGGCGCCGCGATTCAGCCACCAGCCGGTCTTGCTGTCCCATATGCCGTTGCGGCCACCGCCGATAGACGCTTCCTCGCGGGCCAACTCGCGCAAGGCTGCCGCGATCAGGGCCTCGTCCGGTGTGTTGCTTTCATCGGGCATCAGCTTCGCACGATGACGGGCAATGAAACCGGTATCGGTTTCCCCGTCGATAAAAGCCTGATGCCGCACCAGCTGCTGCAAAAAACCCAAATTGGTTTTGACGCCGATCACCTCGGTTTCGGCCAGCGCGCCCTGCATGCGGCGAATCGCCTCATCGCGATCCGCGCCCCAGGTGATCAGCTTGGCGATCATCGGGTCGTAGTAGACGCTGATCTCGTCGCCTGAAATTACGCCGGTGTCGAGACGCACATCGTCATCGGCCTGGATGGCCGGCACGGCGAACACCTGCATACGGCCGGTCTCGGGCAGAAAATCGTTGGCCGGATTCTCGGCGCAGATGCGTACCTCGATGGCGTGGCCGCCGGTGATGATTTCCTTCTGCTTCAGGGGCAGGGGTTCACCCGCGGCGACGCGCAGCTGCCATTCGACGAGGTCCTCGCCGGTGATCATCTCGGTGATCGGATGCTCCACCTGCAAACGCGTGTTCATTTCCATGAAGAAAAATTCGCGATCCTCGCCGGCGATGAATTCGATGGTGCCGGCGCCGCGATAGGCGATGGCGCGCGCGGCGGCTACGGCCGCATCGCCCATTTTCTTGCGCATGTTCTCATCGAGATAGGGCGAGGGCGTCTCCTCGAGAATCTTCTGGTGGCGGCGCTGGATCGAGCATTCGCGCTCGAACAGGTGCACATAATTGCCATGGGTGTCGCCGAACACCTGGAACTCGATGTGATGCGGGCCGAGCACAAAGCGCTCGATCAGCACATCGTCATTGCCGAATGCGTTCTTGGCTTCGCGCCGCGCAGCCTCCAGCTGCGGAATGAACTCCTCCGATTTTTCGACCAGGCGCATGCCCTTGCCGCCGCCGCCCGCCACCGCCTTGATCAACAGCGGATAGCCGACGATATCGGCCTGCTTGGCGAGAAATTTCGGGTCCTGGTTGTCGCCGTGATAGCCGGGCACCACCGGCACCTTGGCGGCCTGCATCAAGGCCTTGGCGGCGCTTTTGGAACCCATCTTTTCGATGGCTTCCGGCGTCGGGCCGATGAAGACGATGCCGGCGTTTTCGCAGGCACGCGCGAAGTCCTCGTTTTCGGACAGAAAGCCGTAGCCGGGGTGAATGGCCTGCGCACCGCTTTGCCGCGCGATGGCGATGATAGCCTCACCCCGGAGATAGGAATCCGCCGGGCGCGGGCCGCCGAGCAGCCAGGCTTCGTCGGCCTGCTTGACATGCACGGCGTGGGCGTCGGCTTCGGAAAAAACCGCGACGGTGCGGATGCCCATGCGTTTGCAGGTTTTAATGACCCTGCACGCTATTTCGCCGCGATTGGCGATGAGGATTTTATTGAACATGATTATTCTTTATCCCCGGCGATCCAGGAGGGTTTGCGTTTGTCGAGAAAGGCGCCGATGCCTTCTTTTCCGTCCGCGCTGCAGCGCACGCGCGCGATGCGCTGGGCAGTATCGGTGGCGAGGCGGCCGTCGATCGGTCGGTTGGCGACGGCTGCGATCAACTGCTTGGCCTCGCCAATCGCTGTCGGGCTGGATACCAGGATCGCATTGACCAGCTCCTCGATTTTTTCGTCCATGGCGTCTTCGGTCGGCATCAACTCGCTCAACAGGCCGAGGCGGTAGCCTTCGGCGGCATCGAAACGTTCGCCGGTCAGGAAATAGCGGTGCGCGGCGCGTTCGCCGATGGCGGCGATCACATAGGGCGAAATCGCCGCCGGAATTAGGCCGATGCGCACCTCGGACAAGGCGAAGGCGGCAATCAATCCCACGCCGCCGCCATAGGCCGCGCCCTGCACGCGCGCGATGGTCGGCTTGGAGAGGCCATGCAGCGTGCGCATCAGCCCGGCGAGTGCGCTCGCGTCGCGGAAATTTTCTTCCTCGGTGTAGCCGGCCATGCGCTTCATCCAGTTCAGATCCGCGCCGGCCGAGAAGGATTTGCCGGCGGCCGACAGCACCACCACACGCACGGCACCGTTGGTATCAAGCGCCTTGAACGTGGCGGCAAGGTCGGCAATCAGGGCATCGTCGAAGGCGTTGTGCTTGTCGGCGCGATTGAGCGTAACAACGGCGATCGGGCCGTCGATATCGGTGGAAACGTAGGAAGTCATTGGACGCAGTTCTGTGGGAAGTTCAGTTGATATCGGCCGGGAAGGCGGTGCCGCGAATCCAGTTCTTGATGGCGCTGACCGTCTCCGTTTCCTTGCCAAAATAGCCATGCGCCGCCAGCGGGGCGCAGCTGTCGGATTCGGCCGGCTTGCCGCCGTGCACGGTGATCAGCGGGTAGCTGTCCGCCTGCCGCCTGGCGCCCGAATAGGGAGTGACGCTTGATCGTGCCGTAATCGAAGCCCGCCAATCCCGCGCCGCCGCGGCCGGGATTGAACAGCGTGGAACTCAGCACCACCTTGTCGACGGCCGTCGGCAGATGGCGCGCAATCGACGCCGCCGATATCGAGCCGCGACTGGTGCCGACGAGCGTCAGCTTTGCTTTCGGGAAACGCCGGCGAAGATCGGCAATAACCTTGGCGATATCGTCGGCATGGGTCTGGCTGAGGCGGAAGTTGTCATCCATTCCGTCGTCCCGGTGGTCGGAAGGCACATCGACCACGGCTGCTGCAAATCCCCCGGTCGCCCAGAGATAGCGGGTGCGCACCAGAAAATTGCCGCGCTCGGCAAAGGCTGTTGTGGTGCTGATCGGGCGCAGCTTCACCCGACCACTGCTGCCGGAAAACAGCAGCGCGATTTGCTCGACCGGCGACGCGTTATCGGCCACCAGCAGGTAGGTTTCGCTGACGCTGTCGCGAACGGGCAGGGTGACGAGTTCTGCTGCGGCAGCAGCGAATACGTTGGGCGTAATAGCAACTGTGGTGGCGATAAGGGCGCCCAGGAATATGCGATAGAAGTCAGGAAACCTGCTCATGAGCGCGACTCCTCCCTTTGCAAAAGGGAGGGCGGGAGGGATTTTCGGTCGTCGATATAACGATGAATCATCTCGAGCACGCTTGCCGTTGTCATAAGGACTTGATGGTTGTCGAATCGCATTACGTGCAATCCCAGCGATTCAAGGTGCGCACTTCTTGTCGTGTCACTTGCAGCTTGATCAGCTTCGAAATGTTGCGAGCCATCGATTTCTATGACCAGCTTTTGTGAGGGCGCATAAAAATCCACAATGTATTCGCCAATGGGCCTTTGCCGGTAGAACGTCACATTAAGTATCTGTTTCCGGCGCAAGTGAAACCATAACTTCTGCTCGGCATCAGTCATTTTGCCGCGCAATTGTCTCGCTAGCGGTTTCAGGGTGTCGCGGTAGTTCAACACCGAAAATCCCCCTCGATCCCCCTTTTGCAAAGGGGGAAGTACTCCGTGTTGGCCAGTGCGAAGTGGCACTCCTCCCATTTGCAAAGGGAGGGCGGGAGGGATTTACAACGGTCAAATCGAGACAGCATGTCCATGCATTACATCCGGAACACGCCGTAATCCGTCTTCTCGATCGGCGCATTCATCGCCGCCGCCAGGCCAAGGCCCAATACCGTGCGCGTCTGCGCCGGGTCGATCACGCCGTCGTCCCATAGCCGCGCGGTGGCGTAGTAGGGGTTGCCCTGGCGCTCGTATTGATCGCGGATCGGCGCCTTGAACTGCTCCTCCTCTTCCGCGCTCCATTTGCCGCCCTTCAATTCGATACCGTCGCGCTTGACCGTGGCGAGCACGCTGGCGGCCTGCTCGCCGCCCATCACCGAAATACGCGCATTCGGCCAGGACCACAAAAAGCGCGGGTTGAAGGCACGGCCGCACATGCCGTAATTGCCGGCGCCGAAGGAGCCGCCGATCAGCACCGTGAACTTGGGCACCTTGGCGCAGCTGACGGCCGTCACCATCTTGGCGCCGTCCTTGGCAATGCCGCCGGTTTCGTATTTCTTGCCGACCATGAAGCCGGTGATGTTCTGCAAGAACACCAAGGGGATGCCGCGTTGGTTGCACAGCTCGATGAAGTGCGCGCCTTTCAGCGCCGACTCGGAAAACAGGATGCCGTTGTTGGCGACGATGCCGACCGGGTGGCCCCAGATGTGCGCGAAGCCGCACACCAGGGTCGAGCCATACAGCGCCTTGAATTCATGGAAGTCGGAGCCGTCGACGATGCGCGCAATGACTTCGCGGATATCGAAAGGCTGGCGCGGGTCCTTGGGGATGATGCCGTACAGCTCCTCGGCGGCGTATCTCGGCTCCTCGACGGCGCGCATCGCCACCGGAGAAATTTTTTTGCGGTTCAGGTGCGAGACGATTTCGCGTGCAATCCCCAGCGCATGCTTATCGTTTTCGGCCAGGTGGTCGGTCACGCCCGAGGTACGCGAATGCACATCGCCGCCACCCAGTTCCTCGGCGGTCACCACTTCGCCGGTGGCGGCCTTCACCAGCGGCGGGCCGCCCAGAAAAATCGTCCCCTGGTTTTTGACGATGATCGATTCATCGCACATCGCCGGCACATAGGCGCCGCCGGCCGTGCAGGAGCCCATCACACAGGCGATCTGGGCAATGCCCTGCGCCGACAGATTGGCCTGGTTGAAAAAGATGCGACCGAAATGTTCCTTGTCCGGAAACACCTCGTCCTGCAGCGGCAAAAAGGCGCCGCCGGAATCGACCAGGTAGATGCAGGGCAGATTGTTCTGGGCCGCCACTTCCTGCGCGCGCAAATGTTTTTTCACCGTCAGCGGATAGTAGGTGCCGCCCTTGACGGTGGCATCGTTGGCGACAATCACCACCTCCTGCCCCGAGACGCGGCCGATGCCCGTGATCACGCCGGCGGCGGGTGCATCTCCGGGACCGTCTTTGCCATCGCTTTTTCCATATACGCCCCATGCCGCCAGCGGCGAGAATTCGAGGAAGGGTGCGCCCTGGTCCAGCAGCGCCTTGACGCGATCGCGTGGCAACAGCTTGCCGCGCGCAGTGTGTTTGGCATTGGCGTCCGCGCCGCCGCCCTCGGCCACCTTGGCGGTATGGGCATGCAGTTCCTCGACCAGGCTGCGCATTTGTGCGGCGTTGGCCGCAAAGGCGGGGGAGAGGGTATCGAGCTTTGATTTGAGTTGGGGCATTTTTGTTTTCAGTTATTGACTGCTGGTGACGCTGAAGATTGCTTCAGTGCCAAAGGGTCTCATGCCGTCGTTGCATTGCGCTCTTTGCTCGCCAGCTTCAGCCATTCGCGTTCATCGGCGAGCATGTTCTTGTTGCGCTGCCCGGCGTCGATAACGGCATCGAACAGTTCGTTGGCCTGCGCCGGACGTCCGCTGTTCTTCAGCAGCAAGGCATAGCGGTATTTGGCTTCGAAGCCGACGTAATGGTCTTTCAGCTTTTCGTAATAACGCTCGGCCTCCACCGAATTGCCCAGTGACTCGTAAGAACGCGCCAGCATCAGTTCGACTTCGTTGCGGTGAAAGTCCCTGTGCTCGCCATGCAGACGTTCGAACAGGACCTTGGCGTCGGGAAAATTGCCGTTGTAGAAATAAGCGCGGGCCAGGCTGAACATCAATTTGGGGTCCTTGGCAAAGGGCCCGTTCATGGCACTCAGGTACATGGTGATCGCCTCGTCGAACATGCCCTTGTCCAGGCACTCCTCGGCCAGCGCCGTCTTGTTCACCACGGTATCGCTGACCTGCAGCTCGGCCGCGCGCCGCTTCAGCTCGCCATCGGGGTTCAAAGACTTGGCGATATCGCGGATGCCCTGGCGTACTTTGCGCTCCTCGCGCGAATTCGGAAAAATTTCCACAAAGTAATAGGCGAGGCAGCCGATCACCGGCGCGAACATGATGATCCAGATCCACTTCTGGTCGCGGCCCGATTTGAAGACGTGGATGGCGTGGCGAAGGTGATCTGGATAATGAGGATCAGCGGGGCGAGCAGTCGGATCATGGAGCAGTTATCCTTATTTTGACTTGTGTGTAATCTTGCAACGGGACTAGTCGGCCACGAGTTCCCGCGCAATCACCATCCTCTGAATCTCGCTCGTCCCCTCGTAAATCTGCGTGATGCGCGCATCGCGGTAGTAGCGTTCAACCGGATAGTCTTCCAGATAGCCATAGCCGCCGTGGATCTGAATGGCCTTGCTGCACACCCATTCGGCCAGTTCGGAGGCGTAGAGCTTGGCCTGCGAGGCTTCGGACAAACAGGGCAGGCCTTCGCTGCGCATGCGTGCGGCGTGATGGATGAGCATGCGCGCCGCGTTGAGGCGGGTGTGCATATCGGCCAGCATATTGGCGATCGACTGGTGCTCGGCGATTTTCTTGCCGAACTGGGTGCGGTCGTTGGCGTAGGCGAGCGCCGCATCGAAAGCGGCGCGGGCGATGCCCAGCGCTTGCGCGGCGATGCCGATGCGTCAGCCCTCGAGATTGGAGAGCGCAATGGCCAGGCCCTTGCCGCGCGGGCCGAGCAGATGATCGCCCGGGATGCTGCAATTGTCGAGCAGGATGGCGCAGGTGTCGGAGGCGCGGATGCCGAGCTTGTGTTCGGGGCGTTGCACATTGAAGCCGGGCGTATTGGTCGGCACGATGAAGGCCGAGAGGCCTTTCTTGCCGAGCTCGGGGTCGGTGACCGCGAACACGATGGCGAGGTGCGCGCGCTTGCCATTGGTGACGAATTGCTTGGCGCCGTTCAGCAGCCATTTGCCGTCGACCAGTTTTGCCGTGGTCTTGAGGTTATTGGCCTCCGATCCGGCCTGCGGCTCGGTGAGGCAGAAGCAGCCGATCTTTTTGCCCTGCGCCAGATCGTGCAGATAAAGTTGTTTCTGCGCCTCGGTGCCCCAGGCCAGAATCGGCCCGCAGCCCACCGAGTTGTGTACCGACATCATGGTCGAAGTGGAAGCATCGCCGGCGGCGATTTCCTCGATCGCCAGGGCATAGGCGGTGTAATCGGAAAACGAGCCGCCCCATTCTTCCGGCACCACCATGCCGAGCAGGCCGAGTTCGCCCATTTGCGCGACGACCGCGTCGGGAATCCATTTGTCCTTTTCCCACTGCGCAGCATGCGGCGCCAATTCGTTCTTCGCAAAATCGCGCGCCATATCGCGGATCATGCGCTGGTCTTCGGTCAAAAAATCGTGGCTGGCTTTCATGAGCATGGTGACTCTCTCTGGCTGTTTTGCGCCGTTTTGGATTGTGTCCGCAGGGCGCAAGGGTGATCGGGCGGCATACGAATGCCGGCCGCCGCTATTTGCTGCTGTCTTCGATTTTTTTGCGCGCGTCTTCGGCCTGCTGGTCGACGGTGGCCTGTACGCCCTTGGCCTTGTCGAGCGCCTGCACCTGTGTTCCCCAGACCGCGTTGCCACGCACCGCTTTATCGTTGGCGGCTTTCTCGGCGGCGCGCTCCTCGGCGGTCTTGGCGGGCTCGGCCTTCTTGCCGCAGGCGCCCAGGGACAGGCCCGCAAGCGCGAGGGCCAGGAGGATTGCCGCTTGCCGCAAGATGCTCACCATGGAATGATCGCTCCGTCGTAATTGAAGAATTTGCCGTTGCCATTGCTGTCGCCGGCTGCCGCTGCCGAGGCGATCACCTGGCGCATGCCGGCGATGCTCACGGCCGGTTCCAGGTCGGCGCCGGCGCCGCCCATATCGGTCTTTACCCAACCCGGGTGCATCACGAACACGGTCACGCCCTGCGGGCCCCACTCCAGCGATGCCGATTTGACCACAGCATTGAGCGCCGCCTTGCTGGCACGGTACAGGGTGCCGCTGGTCGAGCCCATTTTGCCGATCGAGCCCATCAGGCTGGAGACAAAGGCGAAGGTACCCTTGCTGCGATGAAGATGCGGGGTAAGCGCCGGAATGGCGCGCATGGCGCCGAGCACATTGGCGTGCATCACTTCATCGAAGGCGTGGCTGGACGGTGCACTGACACCCTCGGTACGCGGGCCGTAAACGCCGGAAACATAAATGCAGACATCGATGGTCAGCGGTTCGATATGCGAACCGAGACGCGGAAAATCCTCGGCCCTGGTGACATCGAGCGGGAACACTTCGGCGCCTAGCGCCTTCGGTGCGGCGGCCTTGTCGAGATCGCGCACGGTGGCGATCACGTTCCAGCCATCGGCACGATACTGACGGACAAATTCCAGGCCGAGGCCGCGCGAGGCGCCGATGATGAGTGCGGTTTTCATTGGGGCTTTCAAAAGTGCAAACTCCAGCATTGGCGCGGTGTTTGAGGCATTTTTGCCCGGAGAGCCGCGCCAGTGCTGGAGTTTCGTTTTTAGATCATTTCGACTGCGAGCGCCGTCGCTTCGCCACCGCCGATGCACAGGGAGGCGATACCACGCTTGCCGCCGCGTGCCTTCAGCGCATGCAACAGCGTCACGATCAGGCGCGCACCGGAGGCGCCGATCGGGTGGCCCAGTGCGCAGGCGCCGCCGTTCACATTCACCTTGGCGTGCGGCAGTTTCAGGTCGTGCATCGCCGCCATCGTCACCACGGCGAAGGCTTCGTTGATTTCGTAAAGATCGACATTGTCCGGACCCCAGCCCAGTTTCTTGTGCAGCTTGTCGATGGCGCCTACCGGGGCGGTGGTGAACCATTCCGGCTCATGCGCATTCGAGGCGTGGCCGACGATGCGGGCGATCGGCTTCAGGCCGCGGGCCTTGGCCTCGGATTCCTTCATCACGATCAGGATCGCGGCGCCGTCGGAAATCGACGACGACGAGGCGGCGGTGACGGTGCCGTCCTTGGCGAACGCCGGCTTCAGGGTCGGGATTTTTTCCGGCTTGCACTGGCCCGGCGGCTCATCGGTGTCGAGCACCACATCGCCCGCCTTGCCTTTGACGGTGACGCCGGCGATTTCCGCCTTGAAGGCGCCGCTGGTCACGGCGGTCTGGGCGCGCTTGACGCTCTCGGCGGCATAGGCATCCTGCATCTCGCGGGTAAAGCCGTACTTGACGGCGGTGGCGTCGGCGAAAGTACCCATGGCCTTGCCGTCGTAGGCGTTTTCCAGCCCGTCGAAAGCCATATGGTCGAGGCATTTCACATGGCCGTAACGGAAGCCCTGGCGCGCTTTCGGCAACAGGTAGGGCGCGTTCGACATCGATTCCATGCCGCCGGCGACGATCACGCTGGCCGAGCCGGCCAGGATCGCGTCATAGGCGATCATCACGCTCTTCATGCCCGAGCCGCAGACCTTGTTGATGGTGGAACAGGCGGTGGACTTGAGCAAATCGGCGCCCAGCACGGCCTGGCGCGCGGGCGCCTGGCCGAGGCCGGCCGGCAATACGCAGCCGATGATGGCCTCGGTGATGTCTTCCACCCTCAGGCCGGATTGCGCTACTGCGGCCCGGATCGCGGTCGAGGCGAGCTGCGGCGAGCTGAGCGGCAGCAACTGCCCGTTCATGCTGCCGATGGGGGTGCGCTTTGCGGCGACGATGACGACGGATTCTGACATGGTGTTCTCCTGTTTTGCGACGTAACTGAGCGGTAATAACGGCAATTTTTCAGGCAGCGTTCGGGCACTGCCGTAGCCCGGATGCAGCGCAGCGCAATCCGGGAGCAATATACAAAACATCCTCGATTGCGCTGCGCTTCACCGAGGCTACATTTTCCGGTTTTCTTGCTAGGCCGACTCGCCGAACAACTCTCGGCCAATCAACATTCTGCGAATTTCATTTGTTCCGGCCCCAATGTCATACAGCTTCGCGTCGCGCAGCAAACGACCGGCCGGGTATTCATTGATATAGCCATTGCCGCCCAAGGTCTGGATCGCTTCCAGCGCGACTTTCACGGCGGACTCGGAGGCGTACAAAATACAGGCCGCCGCATCCTTGCGCGCGGCGCGGCCGCGGCCCTGATCGAGCATCTCGGCGACGCGATAGGTGAAGGCGCGCGAGGACTGCAGCGCCACATACATATCCGCCACCTTGCCCTGCATCAGGCCGAAAGTGCCGATGGCCTGGCCGAACTGTTTGCGCTGGTGCAGATAGGGCAGCACGATATCCATCGCCGCCTGCATGATGCCGATCGGCCCGCCGGAAAGCACGGTGCGTTCGGTGTCAAGGCCGCTCATCAGCACCTTCGAGCCGCCGTTGACGCTGCCGAGCACGTTCTCCGCCGGGATCTCGCAGTCTTCAAATACCAGCTCGCAGGTGTCCGAGCCACGCATGCCGAGCTTGTCGAGCTTCTGTGCGGTACTGAAGCCCTTCATGCCTTTTTCGATGATGAACGCGGTCATCGCTTTCGAGCCCATTTCCTTCGGCGCGGTGCGCATGTAGACAATCAGCACATCGGCGTGCGGGCCGTTGGTGATCCACATCTTGTTGCCATTGGCGATATAACGGTCGCCTTTTTTCTCGGCACGGCAGCTCATCGAGCCGACCACGTCGGAGCCGGCGCCGGGCTCGGACATCGCCAGCGCGCCGACGAAATCGCCCGAACACAGCTTGGGCAGATATTTGTTCTTCTGCGCCTCCGTGCCGTTCAAGTAAAGATTGTTCACGCACAGATTGGAATGCGCGCCATAGGCCAGGCCCACCGAGGCCGAGGCGCGCGACACTTCTTCCATCGCCACGGTATGCGCCAGGTAGCCCATGCCGGTGCCGCCGTACTCTTCGGCCACCGAAATGCCGAGCAGGCCGAGGTCACCCAGCTTTTTCCACATGTCCATCGGAAAGGCATTGTTATGGTCGATCTGCGCGGCGCGCGGCGCCAGTTCAACGTCGCACATGCGTTTGACGGTATCGCGCAGGGCGTCGGTATCGTCGGTGATATGGGTATCGAAAATCATATTGTCTTGTCCTCAATCGCGGTGCCGCCAGCGGGCGCTTGGTATTTTTGTTGCAGACGCTATTTTGCGCCCATTCTGATGGCGCCATCCAGCCGGATCACTTCGCCGTTCAGCACCTCGTTCTCGATGATGTGTTTGGCCAGGGCCGCGTATTCATCCGGCCGGCCGAGGCGCGGCGGGAACGGCACCTGCGCGCCTAGAGAGGCGCGGATTTCCTCGGACATGCCGGCAAGCATCGGCGTATCGAAAATCCCCGGGGCGATGGTCATGACGCGGATACCGAACTTGGCCAGCTCACGGGCGATCGGCAGGGTCATGCCGTTGACGCCGGCCTTGGAGGCGGCATAACCGGCCTGGCCGATCTGGCCTTCGAACGAGGCCACCGACGAGGTATTGATGATCACGCCGCGCTCACCGGACGCGTTCGGCGCAGAAGTCGACATCGCATTGGCCGCCAGGCGAATGACGTTGAAGGTGCCGATCAGGTTGATATTGATGGTGCGCGTGAAATTGACCAGGGAATGCGGCCCGCCCTTGCCGACCACGCGTTCGCCCGGGGCCACACCCGCGCAATTGACGGCGCCATGAATGCCGCCGAAGACCGAAATGCACAGATCGACGGCCGCCTGCACGCTCGCTTCACTGGTGACATCGGTTTCAATGAATTTCGCCCTGGCGCCGAATTCCGCGGCCATTTTTTCGCCGGCCGCCTTGCTGACATCGGCCAGCACGACATTGCCGCCATTGGTGACCAACAAGCGTGCGGTCGCCGCGCCCAGCCCCGAGCCGCCGCCGGCGACGAGGAAGGTGTGATTCTGGATTTGCATGGATTTGCTTTGAATAGGAGGGTGCAGATTTGCACGAGGGCGAAATTATAGCCGGGAAGGGTGCTTGGTACCGGGGTGTCCTGTGCCAAGCAAGCGCACCGCGATGTGAAAGATTCCGTTTCCGGATGACCTCAAAAAAATCAGAAATTCAAACTTAACGTAATCGACCCAAACGCCTGCGGCTTCTCCTGTCCCTTGAATTCCTTGGTGCGCAGATAGTGGGCGTAGGCGATCTTGCCGGTTTTCCAGATCCAGGCCACACCCAGCGCGGAATCGGCGACCAAGGTCTTTTTTTCGACATGCGGGCTGTCGCGGAAGGTGTTGCCGTCGAGAAAAATATTGCGCGCCACGGCGCGAGCGTCGACCGAGGCGAAAATATGCAGTCCGGTGGAGGAGCTACCGCGGCGGTCACGGTCAAAAAATGGGGCGGCATTGTCGCCCCCGGGGCGAATCGAGGAGGTGCCGAAGTCGTCGGGCAGGTAGAAGCCGATGCGCACTTCACCACCCACGTTGGCATAGGTGGCCACATTGCCGAGGCTGGCGCCGTAGTGGGTGATGGCGTCGACCGAGAGTCCGAAAAGTCCTGGCGTCGAAGTCCATTTGTCCTTGCGCTCGGAAATCAGCTGCACACCCAGTTCATTGCCGAGCTGGTGCTCCCAGCCTTCAAATCGCTTGATATCGCGCGCATCGTGGATCAGGTCCTGCGACTGGCGGCCCAGTGCAGCCGGGCCGACCACGCCGAGATTGAGTTCATAGGTGCGCATGAAATCGGCGCCGCGGGCGTTGTAGCCGAGGCCGAGATACAGCCAGCCGGCATAGGGGCGGTCCTTGGGGTCGGGCGGGTTCAGGTCGGGGTTCTTGGGCGTGAACATCGACTGGCCGAGGCTGATGCTCATATTGCGCGAGGCATAGCTGCCGCGGTCGACGAACTCGAGCGTGCGGTTGATGCCGCGCACCCATTGCGGCAGGCAGGGATCGTTCGAGTAATCCTGCACATTGGCCGACACCCAGGAGAGCTTGATGCCATTGGTATAGTCGGCGTCGGTGCCGGCGAAGAGGTCGTTCTCGAGCTTGAAGGTGAAAGTCTCAGGATAGCGCTTGATGCCGGCAATGCCGGTGCTGCCATCACACCGCGAGAGGCTGGGGGCGGCGGGCTTCACCTCCGTAGCAGAGGGATTCGGTGTCTGCGCGGCGACGCCGCCGGGCAGAAGAAATGCGCAGCAGAATGAACAGCACAGCAGTAATGAACGGCAATGGCCGCGGGCAGGCGAGGACATGGGATTCGACAATTTGAAGGTCCGGTAAGTGCGGGGAGACGGGCGGCGGCCGATGCGCGCTGTCGCTGTCATCGCCCGCAAGGTTTGGCGCTGGATTTTACCGGCAAACCGCGGCGGCGTCTGTGCTTTGTACGCCGATGATCGGGCTGTTGCGCGGGTGATACCATCAGGACAATATTGCCCATTTCATACATGCCCGCGATCTTTCATCCATTGCAGCCCGGCGTCACCGTCATCGAGCGCGGCTGGCTGAACTGCAACCAGATCGTGTTGACCGCATCTACGGGTGGTGTGCTCATTGACAGCGGTTATGGCCGCCACGCGACGCAGACGCTGGCAGCCGTCGCGCAGGCATTGAACGGTGCACCGCTGGCGCAGCTCATCAACTCGCATTGCCATAGCGACCATATGGGCGGCAACCGTGCGCTGCGTGAACGCTACGGGTGTCGCGTGACCATTCCAGCGGGCGAGGTCCGCCATATCGTGCCGTGGACGGCGCAAAGCTGCTGGTCGGCGCAGATGGACCAGTACGCCGAGGAATTTCGCTTCGACGACACCATCGATGCCGGCGATATGTTTGCCGGGGCCGGGTTGCAATGGGAAGCGATCGCCGCCCCCGGTCACGATATGGATGCGCTGATGTTCTGGTGCGCCGAGCTACGCATCCTGATTACCGGCGATGCGCTGTGGGAGCGCGGCATGGGCTTTGTGTTTCCGGGCGATTCGCCCGGCGCGCATGGTGCCATCGGCTCAAACGTCTTTATCGATGCGGCTTTCAGCACCCTGGATGCGATCGAGGCATTGAATCCGCGCCTGGTCATTCCCGGCCACGGCGCGCCGTTCGGCGACGTTGCCGCCGCACTTTCTGTTGCGCGCAGCCGGCTTAAGGCGCTGGCCGCCGACCCGGCCAGGAATGCGCGCAATGTGGTGAAGGGCCTGTTCGTGTTTGCCTTGCTCGACAAGGGCAGCATGCCGGTGGACGAATTGCCGGCTTATCTCGCGCGCGTGCCGGTTTATGGCGAACTGAGCGAACGTTTTCTGCACCTTGATTTTGAGGCGCTGGCCGAGGCGATGCTGAGTGATCTGCTGAAAATTGGCGCGCTGCAAATCGATGAGGGCCGTATGCGGCCGACGATGCGGGCCTGATCGCATTCGCCGTTTTCGATTCGCCGCCTTTTTATCCTCTGAACTGCGCGCGCAAATTTTCAATCCGTTTGCGATTGACTCCGAAATCGCGAATGCCCAGCCGTGACGCGGAGCGTACCTGGACGACGCCGGCCTTGGCGTCCAGCGCGAATTCCACGTCGTCGACAAAACCGAGGCCGGCGCTTTTGAATTCGGCGTACAGATAATCGGGCTGTTCCTTGATGACGGCGGTATTGGGCTGCGCCTTCACGGTGCCGACCAGTTTCAGCCAAGCCGAGGCGGCATCGCCCGAAAAAGCCAGTGGCGCAATGTAATGCTTGGTGTCGGATTTATCGACGGTGGACGACACGCAGTTCGGCTTCCACGGCGGCGCCTTGAATTGGCCGTTGTTGAAACCGAGTCCGTCGGGGCGTGAGCCGGAAAAAAGTCCCATGGGGTGTCCTCCTGAATATTCGATGGCGATGAGTGCGCCGATGAGCGCCGCGATGGCAAACAAGCCGAGCGCGATGCGTTTGAGCGGCATGGCAATTTTCATGCGATCCAGTGTAGCAGGCGCCGCCGCAACGCGAGATGCCTAGCTCATCAGCGTTTTTACGCCTGTCGGGGTGCGAATGTAGGCGCACATGGTCATGCCGGAGTAGGGCGGCGTGGCGGTCAGCGTCAGCATGCCCGCCAATCCGAGCTCATCCAGCAGGTAACGGATTTTTGCCGGATGGGGATGCGCGGCTTCCATCCACTCGAGACGGCAGCCCTGGTCGGGCAGGCGCTGGCAGGGATGGATGGGTACGTCCCATTGAATCAGCGCCGGCAACAGGCCGGCTTCCACCGGATAACCATCTTCGGGAATGGTGATGCGCCATTTGAAATCGCCGCGTTCCATCGACTGCACGCTGCCGAGCAGGCCGGCGGTTTTCTCGCTCAAGGTATCGATGGCGTCGGTGCGAGCCGCCCAGCCCAGCAAACGCGGCTTTAGCGCGATGCGCTCCTGGACATCGCGGGTATCGAGGCCGAACCAGCGCGGCATGAAGGGCGGCGCTGATGAATTGCGGCCAGCGGGGTCGATGGCGATCAGTTCCAGGTAGCAATCCGGCCCCAATGACAGCAGGCGGTTGTGCGTGCCCATGCGTAGGTGCGTGCCGACATCGCTGAGGGTCACGCCGAGAAAGCGTTCCAGCCAAACCTTGCCGCGCGCCAGATCGGCGCAGCCGATTACCAGATGATCGAAAGTGGTCATGGCGCGCAAGATTAGCATGCAGGCTGGGGAACCCCTTTGTGAATACAGTGAAACCGCTAGAATGGGGAAAAACAAGCCGTTAAACCCATGGAGGAAGTCATGAGATGTGCATTTGCGGCGCTGGCCGCTGTGGCCGTATTGGCCGCACCCGCTTCAATCCAGGCGCAAGCCTGGCCCGCGAAACCGGTCAAGCTGGTCGCGGTGTTCCCGCCGGGCGGCTCGGTCGATCAGGTGGCGCGTATTCTGTCGCAGCCCCTGCAACAGGTGCTGAATCAGCCGGTGGTTGTCGATAACAAAGGCGGTGCCTCGGGTTCGATCGGCACTGCCGCGGTTGCGCATTCCGAGCCGGACGGCTACACCTTCGCAGTAGTGTTCGATACGCACGGCGTGAACCCCAGCCTGATTCCGAATCTGTCCTACGACACCCAAAAAGACCTGCTGCCGGTAATGCTGATTTCGAAATCGGCGATGATGGTCGCCGCGCATCCATCCACAGGTTTCAGGAGTTTCGCCGATGTGGTGGCGGCCGCCAAAAAAGAGCCGGGCAAATACGGCTTCGGCAGCATCGGCTCGGGCAGCCTCGCGCATCTGGCGATGACGCAGGTGCAGAATCAGGGCCATTTCGAGTTGACGCACGTACCCTACAAGGGCGGCGGGCCGGCCTTGCAGGATGCGGTGGCCGGGCATGTGCCGCTGATCGCCGGCACGGTGTTCCTGATCAGCCCGCAAGTCGACGGCAAGAACCTGGTGCCGCTGGCGGTGACCTCGGCCAGACGCATTCCCAAATATCCGGAGGTGAAGACGATCGCCGAGCAGGGCTTTCCGGGTTATGAGTCGATGGCCTGGTGGGGTGTCTTTGCGCCGGCCAAAACGCCGCCGGCCATCATCCATGCGATGAATGCGGCGCTGGTGAAAGTGCTCAACGAGCCGGCGGTGCGCGACAAGCTGGTGGCGCAGGGCATGGAAATCGTCGCCTCTTCCCCCGATGAGCTGAGCACGTTTGTCGACGGCGAGATCGACCGCTGGGCCAAGGTCATCCGCGACAACAAGATCAAGGCGGGAGAATGAACATGCAGGACCGGATGCCGCCGATCGCCGATGCCGATATGAGTGCGGAGCAGCGCGAGGCCGCCAGGGAACTTGCCTCGGGCCCCAGAGGCGCGGTGTTCGGCCCCTTCGTGCCCTTGTTGCGCTCGCCGGAACTGCTGCGGCGCGTGCAGAAGACCGGCGAATACCTGCGCTACAACTCGGCGCTGCCGCCGCAGCTGTCGGAATTCACCATCCTGATCGTGTCGCGCTGGTGGACGCAGGGCTTCGAATGGCATGTGCATTCGAAGATCGCCGCCGAAGTCGGCGTCAGTGCCGACACCATCGCCGCCATTGCCGACGGACGCCGCCCGCCCGCGATGAGCGACGGCGAAGAAATGGTCTACAACTTCTGCATGGAACTGCATGTGAACCGTGCGGTGTCGGATGCGAGCTATGCGCGCATCGCCGGCAAGTTCGGCGAACGCGGCGTGATCGATCTCACCGGCATTTGCGGTTACTACGGGCTGCTGGCGATGGTGATGAACGTGGCGCGCACGCCGGTGCCGGCGGGCGGCAATACGCTAAAGCCCCTGCTTTGATCTTGCGGGACTGTCGCGCCTGGCGTTTTAGCGCCCCGGTTTTTCCGCGCGTCGCCGCATCGCGTCATCGAGATACGACAACAGCGAACCCGCTGGGCTTTGCACTATTGCCCAGCCCAGCAGCACACCAATGCCATTGGCCACCATGTCATGCGTATCGAAGGTGCGCCAGCCGGTCCAGCCCTGAATAAATTCCACGGCGATGCCCATCAGCGTGAACACGATCGCCAATTGGAAACGCCGGCGCAGTGCAGGCCAGTATTGCCCCCACCACCACATGGTGCCGCCGTAGGCGACGGCGTGGAACAGCTTGTCTTCATTTTTCACGCCGAAGGTCGGCGGCTGCGGGATCAGCGACAGCACCCACAGCAGAAGCAGGATGGCGATGCCGCCGATCAGCCAGAGGCGGCGCAGGGTTGAGTTTTGAGCGGACATTTGTATAGCGATTTCACAGTAGAAAATTTGTTAGAACGCCATTTGGCGCGCTTTTCGGAGCAAAAATGCTCGGAAAGGCGCGCCAATGCTAGGGTTAGCTAAACAGGTTTCTTCTGCGGCGGCAAATCGGTGCAAACGCCCTCGAACAATTCCGCCGCCATGCCGACCGATTCACCGAGAGTCGGATGGGGGTGAATGGTCTTGCCGATATCGGTGGCGTCGCAGCCCATCTCGATGGCCAGGGCCAGTTCGCTGATGAGATCGCCGGCATGGGTACCGACAATGGCGCCGCCGATGATGCGATGCGTTTCCGCATCGAAGATCAACTTGGTGAAGCCCTCATCGCGGCCATTGGCGATGGCGCGTCCTGACGCTGCCCAGGGAAAGACGGCCTTCTGGACCTTTTGCCCGCGCGCCTTGGCTTCATCTTCGGTCACGCCGACCCAGGCGACTTCCGGATCGGTATAGGCTACGCTCGGAATCACGCGCGCATCGAAGAACGATTTCTGTCCGGCGGCGGCTTCGGCGGCCACATGGCCTTCATGCACGGCCTTGTGCGCCAACATCGGCTGGCCGACGATATCGCCGATGGCGTGAATATTGGGCACATTGGTGCGCATCTGCTTGTCGACCTCGATGAAGCCGCGATCCGTCACTGCAACCCCGGCCTTGTCGGCGCCGATCTTTTTGCCGTTCGGCGCGCGGCCCACGCTCATCAGCACCATATCGTAGCGTTGCGCTTCTTTCGGTGCGCTGTTGTTGTCCCCGGCGCCCTCGAACTTGACGTAGATGCCGTCCTTTTTCGCTTCCACCGCGACCGTCCTGGTCTTGAGCATGATGTTGTCGAAGCGCTTCTCGTTCATCTTCAGCCACACCTTGACGAGATCGCGGTCGGCGCCCTGCATCAGGCCGTCCAGCATTTCCACCACATCGAGGCGCGCGCCCAGCGTGGAATACACCGTGCCCATTTCAAGTCCGATGATGCCGCCGCCGATCACCAGCATTTTTTTCGGGATTTCTTTCAGCGCCAGCGCGCCGGTGGAATCGATGATGCGCGGGTCGTCCGGCACAAACGGCAGGCGCACGACCTGGGAGCCGGCGGCGATGATGCACTTGGCAAAGCGCACCACTTTTTTCTCGCCGGATTTCTCCTGGCCGCTGCCGGTGGTGAGCCCGACCTCGATATGGTTGGCGTCCAGGAATTGCCCCACGCCGCGCACCACTTCGACCTTGCGCATTTTCGCCATGCTGCTCAGACCGCCGGTGAGCTTGCCGACGACCTTGTCTTTCCATGCGCGCAATTTGTCCAGGTCGATCACCGGCTTGCCGAAACTGATGCCGTGCTCGGCCAGCGCGCTGGTCTCGTCGGCTACCGCGGCCACATGCAATAGCGCCTTGGACGGAATGCAGCCGACGTTCAGGCACACGCCGCCGAGTTGCGCATAGCGCTCGATGATCACGGTTTTCATGCCGAGATCGGCGGCGCGGAACGCGGCCGAGTAGCCGCCGGGGCCCGCGCCGAGCACGACCATTTCGCATTCGATGTCGGCCTTGCCTTTGTACGAGCCTGCCAGCGGGGCAGGGCTGGCTGTCTTGGGGGCCGCGACGGGGGCGCCGGCTGGCGCTGGTGCGGGCGTCGCGGCTTTGGCCGGCGTCGCCGCAGCGGAATCAGCCGCTTCCACCGTCAGGATCACGCTGCCCATGGAGACCTTGTCGCCGACCCTGACCTTGATTTCAGTCACCACGCCGGCGTGGGTGGAGGGTACTTCCATGGTTGCTTTGTCGCTCTCCAGCGAGACCAGGGAGTCTTCCTTCTTGATGGTATCGCCGGCCTTGACCAGGATTTCGATGACGGGAATATCGGCGAAATCGCCGATATCGGGAACCTTGACGTCGATGAGATTTGCCATGTCGCTACCCTTACAGAACCAGCTTGCGGATATCGGACATGAGACTCGCCAGATAGGTGGAGAAGCGCGCGCCGGCGGCGCCGTCGACGACGCGATGGTCATAGGACAGCGACATCGGCAGGATCAGGCGCGGCACGAATTCCTTGCCGTTCCACACCGGCTTCATCGCCGAGCGGGAAACGCCGAGGATCGCGACTTCGGGCGCATTGATGATCGGCGTGAAGAAAGTGCCGCCGATGCCGCCCAGCGAGGAGATTGAGAAGCAGCCGCCCTGCATTTCGGTCGGCGACAGCTTGCCTTCGCGCGCCTTGGCGGCGAGTTCGCTCATTTCCTTGGCGATCTCGATGATCGATTTGCGATCGGCGTTCTTGATCACCGGCACCACCAGGCCGTTCGGCGTATCGGCCGCGAAACCGATGTTGAAATATTTTTTCAGCACCAGGTTTTCGCCGCCCGGTTCCAGCGAGGCATTGAACTCGGGGAATTTCTTCAGCGCGGCCACGCTGGCCTTGATCAGGAAGGCCAGCATCGTGAGTTTGACGCCGCTCTTGGCGATTTCTTCATTGGTGCTGACGCGGAAGGCTTCGGCCTCGGTGATGTCGGCTTCGTCCTGCTGGGTCACATGCGGGATCGTGATCCAGTTGCGATGCAGATTGGTGCCCGACAATTTCTTGATGCGCGACAGGGGACGCGCCTCGATCTCGCCGAACTTGGTGAAATCGACGAAAGGCATCTGCGGCATCGCAAACGCGCCGCCGCCGGCGACGCCGGCCGGTTTGGCGAGTTCGGCCTTGACGAAGCCCTTGACGTCTTCCTCGGTGATGCGGCCCTTGGCGCCGCTACCCTTGACCTTGCCGAGATCGACGCCGAATTCGCGCGCCAGTTTACGGATGGACGGGCTGGCGTGAACATGCGCCGGGACCACGCCATCACCGCCGGCGTGCTTTGCCGCCGGCACTGCCGGCGCGGGGGCAGCAGGGATGACAACAGGGGCGACGACAGCGGCCGGCGTAGCGGCTGGCAGCGATGCAGTCGGTGCAGCCGCCTTGGGCGCTTCGGCTTGCGCCGCCGGTGCGGCGGGCGCAGCGGCGGCAGCAGCTTCCTCAACAATCGCGACCACCGTGCCCATCGACACCTTGTCGCCGATCTTGACCTTGATTTCCTTGACCACGCCGCTCTGCGAAGATGGCACTTCCATCGTGGCCTTGTCGCTTTCCAGCGAGACCAGGGAATCTTCCTTCTTGATGGTGTCGCCCACCTTCACCAGAATTTCGATGACGGGTATGTCTGCGAAGTCGCCGATATCGGGGACCTTTACTTCAACGAGATTTGCCACGCAAATCCTCCTGTTTTTTTTTGTTAAATACGTATTGTTCGGTATGTTTATCGCGAGCGGGATTAAACGGTCCAGGGTGCCGGTTTCTCGGGATCGATCGCGTATTTCTTGATCGCTTCCGACACCGTTTTCAGCGGCACCAGGCCTTCGTCGGCGGCGGCTTTCAATGCCGCAATCACCACGTAGTAGCGGTTGACTTCGAAGAACTTGCGAAGTTGCTTGCGCGTGTCCGAGCGGCCGAAGCCGTCGGTGCCCAGCACGACGTATTTGCGGTCGTTGATGTACGGGCGCACCTGGTCGGCGAAACTGCGCATATAGTCGGTGGCAGCGATTGCCGGTCCCTTGCGGCCCTTGAGCATTTTCGTGACATGCGGCGCCTTGGCGGTCGCTTCCGGGTGCAGGAGGTTCCAGCGCTCGGCGGCCATGCCGTCGCGGCGCAACTCGTTGAACGAAGGACAGCTCCAGATATCGGCGACCACGCCCCAGTCGAGTTCGAGCAATTCGGCGGCGGCGATGACCTCGCGGAAAATGGTGCCGGAACCCATCAGCTGCACGCGCGGCTTTTTCGCCTCCTTCGATTCGCGGAACAGGTACATGCCCTTGAGAATGTCCGCCTCGGCGCCCTTGGGCATCGCCGGGTGGGTGTAGTTCTCGTTCATCACCGTGATGTAGTAGTAGATCGGTTCCATCTTCTCGTACATGCGCTTCAAACCGTCGTGCATGATCACCGCGACTTCATAGCTGAAGGTCGGGTCGTAGGAAATGCAGTTGGGGATGGTGGCGGACATCAGGTGCGAGTGGCCGTCTTCATGCTGCAGGCCTTCGCCGTTGAGCGTGGTGCGCCCCGAGGTGCCGCCCAGCAGGAAGCCGCGCGCCTGCATGTCGCCCGCCGCCCAGGCCAGATCGCCGATGCGTTGGAAGCCGAACATGGAATAGAAAATGAAGAAGGGAATCATGTGCTGGCCATGATTGGCATAGCTGGTGCCGGCCGCCATCCACGAGCAGAACGCGCCCGCTTCGTTGATGCCTTCCTGCAGAATCTGCCCGGCCTTGTCTTCCTTGTAGAACATCAGTTCGCCCGAGTCGACCGGCTCGTACAACTGGCCGACGTGCGAGTAGATGCCCAACTGGCGGAACAGGCCCTCCATGCCGAAGGTGCGCGATTCATCGGCGACGATCGGCACTAGGCGCGGACCCAGTTCCTTGTCGCGGGTGAGGGCGGTGAAGGCGCGCACAAAGGCCATGGTGGTGGAAATTTCGCGTTCTTCGCTAGATTTCAGCAGCGGTTCGAAGATTGCAAGGTCCGGCACCTTGAGCGCGGGAATATTGTGGAAGCGCACCGGCAGCGAACCGCCCAGCTTGTCGCGCGCGGCCTTGAGGTACTGGACCTCCGGCGAATTTTCCGGCGGCTTGTAGAACGGCACGTCGGCGATGACGTCGTCCGAGACGGGAATGCTGAAACGATCGCGGAAGGCCTTGAGTGACGCCACATCCATCTTCTTTTGCTGGTGGGTGGGGTTCAGTCCCTCGCCGGCCTTGCCCATGCCGTAACCCTTGATGGTCTTGGCCAGGATCACAGTCGGCTGGCCCTTGTGTTTCACGGCGGCCGAGTAGGCTGCATAAACCTTGTAGGGGTCGTGGCCGCCGCGATTGAGACGCCAGATGTCGTCGTCCGACATCGTCGACACCATTTTTTCGAGCTCGGGATATTTGCCGAAGAAATTCTTGCGCACATAGGCGCCGTCGCGGGCCTTGTAGTTCTGGTATTCGCCGTCGACGGCTTCCATCATGCGCTTCGACAGCAAGCCGTCGGTGTCCTTGGCCAGCAGCGGATCCCAGTAGCGGCCCCAGATGACCTTGAGCACATTCCAGCCGGCGCCGCGGAAATCGGCTTCCAGTTCCTGGATGATCTTGCCGTTGCCGCGAACGGGACCGTCGAGACGTTGCAGATTGCAGTTGACGACGAAGATCAGGTTGTCGAGACCTTCGCGCGCGGCCAGGGCGATGGCGCCCAGCGATTCCGGCTCGTCCATTTCGCCGTCGCCCATGAACGCCCAGACCTTGCGGCCCTCGGTATTGAGTATGCCGCGGTCGTTCAGGTATTTCATGAAGCGCGCCTGGTAGATCGCCTGGATCGGGCCCAGGCCCATCGACACCGTGGGGAACTGCCAGAAATCGGGCATCAGCCAGGGATGCGGATAGCTGGAAATGCCCTTGCCGTCGACTTCCTGGCGGAAATTTTCCAGTTGCTCTTCGCTGATCCGTCCTTCCAGGAAGGCGCGGGCATAAACACCGGGCGCTGAATGGCCCTGGATGAAAATCATGTCGCCGCCATGCGTTTTCGACGGTGCGTTCCAGAAGTGGTCGAAGCCGACGTCGTACAGTGTCGCCGCCGACTGGAAGCTGGCGATGTGTCCGCCGAGTTCGGAGGATTCGCGGTTGGCGCGCAGCACCATGGCGACCGCATTCCAGCGGATGATGGCGCGGATGCGATGCTCCATCTCCTGGTCGCCGGGCAGCAGGTCTTCCGCGTGCGGCGGGATGGTGTTGATATAGGCAGTATTCGCCGAGTAGGGCAGATTGGCGCCGGAACGGCGGGCCTTGTCGACCAGCGATTCGAGCAGGTAGTGCGCACGTGCCGGGCCTTCGGCATCGAGCACGCCGTCCAATGCATCCAGCCACTCTCGTGTTTCCTGCGCGTCAATGTCGTTTTCGAGAAAGACGGGACGATCCATATACTTCTCCTCTGATTTTTGTCGTATTTTATGTCTCCGGTATTAGACCGCATTCCCATCAATCATGCTACTTGGCGCCGGGGAAAAGTACTTTTGCCATTTGCGTGGCAATGTGTCGAATTCGGCAGCTTGAATGCGATCGCGGGTAAAACTCTGCGGCGATGGCATTCGGGTTTCGCGGGGATTGGCGGCGGCAAGTCTAATTTTTCAATTTCCATTTAAAAATCAATGACATTGATGTCGTTCCGGAAAGGTTTATTAAAAAGAGTTTTTAAGCTATTATAAATGCGAGCATTTAATGCTATGTTCAGCATGGACAGGCATAGCGGTAGCAGAAGACCAAAACAGGCGCTAACCCACGAACGTGACCTTAAGACGTGATCGGGATAGTTGTGCAATAGCAAAAGCAGAATGAGACAGTGTTGCGGGAGGCAACGTGGCGATTACTGATGCCCTGCAAATCATAAGCATGACTGACCCCGGCAAAGTCCGTGGGCACAATGAAGACTGCGTGGAATCCAGGCCGGCTATCGGCGTGGTGGTACTTGCGGACGGCATGGGCGGCTACAACGCCGGCGAGGTGGCCAGCGGCATGGCGACTTCGCTGATTGCAACCGGCTTGGCCGAAGNNNCAGGCTTCGGCATTGTCGCAACAATTGCTGCAGCAACAGGTTACGCAGGCGAATACCGCCATTTTCGAGGCGGCGCAAAGAGACCCCCAATGCGCGGGCATGGGCACCACGCTGGTGGCCTGCATTTTTTACGACAATTTCCTGACGGTCGGTCATATCGGCGATTCGCGCCTGTACCGGATGCGCGACGATGTGCTGGAGCAGGTGACGCGCGATCACTCGCTGCTGCAGGAGCAGATCGATTCCGGTCTGATCAGCAGGGAAGATGCGCGCCAATCGCACAACAAGAACCTGGTCACCCGTGCGTTGGGTATCGATCCCGAGGTCGAGGCGGAAATTCACAGCTATGAGGTGCTCGAGGACGATATTTATCTTCTTTGCTCCGATGGCCTGAACGATATGATCGAGGACGAGGAGATCCAGATGACGCTGATTGCGCTGCGCTCCAACCTCGACCTGACGGCGCAGCAGCTGGTGCAGGCAGCAAATGATGCGGGCGGACGGGACAATATTTCCGTCATGCTGATCAGGGTTGTGTCGGACTTTGCGGTTGAACGCGGCTTCTGGGCGCGGATAAAGTCATGGTTTGCATAGCTTCAAGGACGGGCAGTCGTAAAATAACGGCTTAACGGTATGCCGCATCCGCACGGTGCGGCGATACCATCGCATCTGAAAGTAATTTCTTAGGGTTAAGACCATGGCAAAACTGATCTTGAGTGTCGATGGCACGGTGCTGAAAGAGATTTCGCTCAACAAAGAGCGAACCACGCTCGGCCGCAAGCCGCATAACGATATCCAGGTGGACAACCTCGCCGTGTCCGGCGAGCACGCGGCGATCATCACCATCCTGAACGATTCGTTCATCGAGGATCTGAACTCGACCAATGGGACGCTGGTCAACGGCAAACCCATCAAGAAACATTTTCTGCAGAACAACGATGTGATCGAAATCGGCAAGCACAAGTTGAAGTATTTCAACGACGCGCCGGCGCAGGCCAGCGCGCAGGATTTCGAACGAACGATGATTATCCGCAAGCCGCCGTCGGTGGCGGCCGAGGCGGCCAAGCCTTCATCGGATACGCAGACCAATCTGAAACCGCTCACCACACCTGCAACGGCACCTGCGCCAGTCGCTACGCCTGCAGCAACGGCGGCGCCTGCTGCAACGACGACGACAGCACCTGCCGCCGCCGCTGCATCGACGCCCGCTGCGGCTTCGCCGACCGCGCGAGAAGCCGCCATTCAGGTACTGTCCGGCGCGGCTGCCGGGCGCACCCTCGATCTGACCAAGAATCTCACCACGATCGGCAAGCCCGGCGTTCAGGTCGCCGTCATCACGCGCCGCCCCAATGGATTCTTCATCACCCATGTCGAGGGCGCAAATTTCCCGACTATCAATGGCACCGCGATGGGCGGCCAGGCGCTGCAGCTGACCGATCATGACCTGATCGAGATTGCCGGCGTGAAAATGGAATTTTTCTTCAAGCCGTAGAACGGCCTGTACGCATGAATGCGATGCGCGGCGCACTGACGTATAAGCGTGGTGCGCCGCTGTCGTTATGGAACGGCAATCCGCCGTCGAGTAGACATATCGTAAGCGCGAAACGCCAACATGTGCCGACCATGCTGTGCGGTTGAACACAGCTTTTGGCAAGCCGAACCCGCATAATCGCTGTAATATCAAGGCTGTCATCAAGATTGCGTCGTCATCCGCATGCATGTCGCGGTCAACGATCAGCAAAAGCCAAGAGTCTGCTATCCGCAAGCGCACGAGGCCTAAATGCGAATCAAAGTTCTGGGGTGCAGTGGTGGGATCGGGGGGGATCTGCGCACTACATCGATGCTGGTCGATGACGATATACTCATTGACGCAGGTACCGGTGTGGGCGATCTGTCGATCGAGCAGTTGGCGAAAATCGACCACATCTTTATCACCCACGCCCACCTCGATCACGTCACCAGCATTCCCTTCATGGTGGACACTGTGTGCTGGATGCGCGACAAGCCGGTGACCGTGCACTCCACTGCAGCCACACTGCAGGTGTTGAAAGACCATCTTTTCAACTGGAAAATCTGGCCGGATTTTTCGCAGATTCCGGATAGTGACAAGCCGTTCATGGTTTACAGCGAGCTGACGGTGGGCAGCACGGTCGATCTGGGGGGGCGCAAGTTCACCGCGGTGCCGGCCAATCATGTGGTTCCCGCCGTTGGCTATCTGGTCGATAGCGGCAAGGCGAGTTTTCTGTTCAGCGGAGATACCACCGTCAACGATGCGCTGTGGGAGGTCGCGAACGCCACCGCCAATCTGAAATACCTGGTGGTCGAGACTGCATTCTCGAACAAGGAGCGCAGCATTGCGGTGGCGTCCAAGCATTTGTGTCCCAGCATGCTGGCCAGCGAGTTGTCCAAACTCAAGCGGCCCGTCGAAGTATTCGTGACTCATCTGAAGCCGGGTGAGGTGCAGCTGACGATGAGTGAAATTGAAAAAGAGGCGGCGAAGTGGAAACCGCGCATGCTGGAAAACGGCCACGAGTTTCAGCTATAGCAACTGAGGCTGGGCTTGTCTGGAATGGGAAGCAATCCGCAAGGGTAACGAGGTGAGCGAGCTATGAGTGCAGTACTGGAACCCAAGACGGGCGGGGCCGCCAATGTGGCGGACATATCATCGAAGCTGGCGTTTTCCAAAAAACTGCAGGCGGTGATGAACCGCATCCACTCGACGGCCAATATCGACGAGATCATGCTCGACGTGACCCGCGATATTTGCCAGTTGTTCGATGCCGACCGTCTGACCATCTACACCTTGTCAGAGGACGCGCAATCGATCGTCTCCAAGGTCAAGTCCGGCCTGAATTCGTTCAAGGACATCAAGCTGCCGATCTCGGAAAATTCGATCGCCGGCTGCTGCGCGCTCAACAAGCGGTTCATGAACATCAAGGATGTCTACGACGACGCCGAGCTCAAAAGTTATTCGCCCAACCTCGCATTCCTGAAGGCGGTCGACCAGCGTACCGGCTATCGCACCAAGCAGATGATGGTCGCTTCCATCCTTGGCGGCGACAGCGGCAACGATCTGCTCGGCGTCATCCAGGTGATCAATCATTTGCCGGGCACACCGTTCCCGCAGCTCTCTGAGGAGGGCATGAACGAGCTCGCCAAGACGCTGGCGATCGCCTTCCGCGTCAGGCAGCAGATTCCCGGGCAGGTCAAGTCCAAGTTCGAATACCTGGTGGTCGATAACGTCATTTCCGAGGGTGAACTCGAACTGGCAACGCGCACGGCACGGCGCAAGAACAAGAATGTCGAGGATATCCTGATCGATGAATTCCAGGTCAAGCCGGCCTCGATCGGCGGCGCCCTGGGCAAGTTTTTCGGTGTCGAGTACGAGCCTTTCAAGGCGGATCGCATCAAGCCCATCGATTTGCTCAAGAACCTGAAGAAAGACTACGCGGAGTCTTCCAACTGGCTGCCCATCGAAGACAGCAAGGCGGGTCTGCTGGTGATGACCACCGACCCCGAACATGTAAAGAGTTCGCGCGTGGTGGAGAATATTTTTCCCAAGCTGAAGCCGGTCTACAAGGTCTGTACCGGACGCGATTTCACGCTCACCTTGAACCAGTTCTTCGGCGCAGACGGCATGACATCGGAGGATATCGGCGATCTGTTGTCGACGATGGACGACGATGCCGAGGCCGGAGAGATCGGCCCGGATGAAGTATCGGCCGCGGCGGACAATGAGCTTGTCAAACTGGTGAACAAGATCATTGTCGATGCCTATAACCAGGGTGCATCCGATATTCACATCGAACCGCTGCCCGGCAAGGGCAAGACCGGCGTGCGCTTTCGCAAGGACGGCACCCTTTCCAATTATATCGAGGTGCCTTCAAGCTACCGCAATGCCCTGACGGCGCGTCTGAAGATCATGTGCGACCTTGATATTTCGGAGAAGCGCAAGCCGCAGGACGGCAAGATCATGTTCAAGAAGTACGGCCCGCTCGATATCGAATTGCGTGTCGCCACTATTCCCACCGCTGGTGGCGTGGAAGACGTGGTGATGCGTATTCTCGCCGCCGGCGAGCCGATCCCGCTGGACAAGCTGGGGCTCACCAGCAAGAACAAGGAAAACCTGGTCAAGGCGGTGTCGAAGCCCTACGGCCTGTTCTTCGTCTGCGGTCCGACCGGCTCCGGCAAGACCACCACCCTGCACTCGGTGCTGGGTTCCCTCAATACGCCCGACACCAAGATCTGGACTGCCGAAGACCCGGTGGAGATCACGCAGAAGGGTTTGCGTCAGGTGCAGGTCAATCGCAAGGTGATCGATTTCCCGGCGGTGATGAAAGCCTTCCTGCGCGCCGACCCGGACATCATCATGGTCGGCGAGATGCGCGATGCCGAAACCACACACATCGGTATCGAAGCATCCTTGACCGGCCATCTGGTGTTCGCCACGCTGCACACCAATTCGGCGCCCGAGGCGATCACGCGGCTGCTCGATATGGGTATGGACCCGTTCAACTTCGCCGACGCGCTGATCGGCATCCTGGCGCAGCGCCTGGCCAAACGTCTGTGCAAATGCAAGGAGCCCTATACGCCCGACGCCGAGGAGCTCAAGCAGTTCATGAACGAGTACACCGCGGACTTGCGCCAAACCGAACCCTGGAAGAAAGACCCGCAGGGCGAGGCCAAGAAGCTCTACGATTATTGGCTGAAGGAGTATGGCAAGGATGGCAAGCTTACCTTCTTCCGCGCCAAAGGCTGTGATGTCTGCGGCGGTAGCGGTTACAAGGGCCGCGTCGGCCTGCATGAGCTGATGGTGGCCAGCGAGGCGGTCAAAAAGCAGGTGCAGGAAAAAGCGCGCGTTGCCGATATTTTCGTCAAAAGCGTGGAGGAGGGCATGACCACGCTGAAGATGGATGGCATGGAGAAAGTGATGATGGGCGTAACCGATATGAAACAGGTGAGGGCTGTCGCGATTAAATGACCGCGCCCGCCGACGCCACTGCGATCAGCCGCCGGTTTGTCGCGCTGCAAGGCAGCGCGCCACAGGAACGCTTATTCACTTCGCTCGAGTATCTCAACCAGGTCGGTGTGGCCCTGTCGAAGGAACGCGACATCAACCGGCTGCTGGAAACGATTCTGGGCGCCGCGAAAAACATCACCAATGCCGATGGCGGCACATTGTACCGCCTGCTTGACGACAAGCTCAAGTTCGAGATCGTGCTCAACGACAGTCTTGGCATCAAAATGGGCGGCACCAGCGGAACGCCTGTTCCCTTCTACCCCATTCCGCTGCACCAGGCCGACGGATCCGCCAACAACTCGATGATCGCGGCCTATGCCGCGCTGCATGCCGAGAGCGTAAACATCGCGGACGCGTATATCGCGGATGGCTTTGATTTTTCCGGCACGCGTAACTTCGACAAGAAAACCGGCTATCGCTCGACCTCGTTTCTGACCATTCCCATGCAGAATCACGAGGGCGAAATCATCGGCGTGCTGCAGTTGCTGAATGCGCTGGATGGCGACGGCAAGGTGGTGCCGTTTACCGTCGAGGATCAGCGCCTCGCCGAGTCACTGGCTTCGCAAGCGGCCATCGCGCTGACCAATCGCATGCTGATCACGCAGCTCGAAGCGCTGTTTGAATCGCTGATCGAACTGATCAATACCGCCATCGACGAAAAATCCCCCTACACCGGCGGGCATTGCAAGCGTGTGCCCACCCTGACGATGATGCTGGCGGAAGCCGCTGCCAAAGAAACGACGGGACCGCTGGCGGATTTCCGCATGAGCGACAAGGACCGCTATGAACTGAAAATTGCCGGCCTGTTGCATGATT
>WNFM01340523.1_pt1 | contig 173385 bp, 160 predicted proteins | sample 5400271 | NCBI WGS metagenome assembly WNFM01 (sample SAMN13153352, study PRJNA577476) | soil metagenome | isolation source: 60 cm saprolite on Douglas fir-dominated hillslope | place: USA:California | collected 2013-09-17
TGGGGCCTCGGGCTACGCCCTCCGCCCCAGGATCGGCGACCAGGTCAAACCGGACAATCTATGTGCTACAGAACCGGACAGTTCTATTTGCTACCGACATGCGGCGGGCGCTAAACGCGCCGACCGCAGCGCCAAACGGTTAAGCTAGCGAGCATGCTCCTGGGGTCTGAAAACAGCGCTGCCGCCGTGCCGCTCTGGCTGGTGACCGAAAGCCAGCTGCCCCAGTTTCGGGCGCAATTGGAGCCGCCGGCCGCGGCATGGCTGGGTAGCCACGGCTTCCTGGCCGAGCGGTCCCGAGTCATCTCGATTCCGGCAGCGACGGGCGGCATTGACGCGGCGGTGGCGGGTCTGGGCGCGCTCCCGGACGCATCCCAGCTCTGCCTCTGGGATGGGGCGGCCTGCGCGGAGCGCTTGCCGGCGGGCCATTACACCCTCGCCACCGAGTTGCCGGAAGCGGCGGCGACCGCCTTCGCGCTCGGCTGGCTGCTCGGCAGCTACCGCTTCAACCGTTACCGCAGCCAGCCCAAGGCGGACTGCGCGGTGCACCTGGTCCGGCCGAAGCGCGCGGACGCGGCCTATGCCGAGGCCGCCGCCACTTCGATCGCCTGGTCGCGCGATCTCATCAACACGCCGGCCAACGAGCTCGGTCCGGCGGAGCTGGCCCAGGCCGCCGCCGCTCTGGCCGGGGAATTTGGCGGACAATTCGCCGAATGTACCGGGGAGGCGCTGCGCCGCCAGTACCCGCTGATTCACGCCGTCGGGCAGGGCAGCAGCCGGCCGCCGCGCCTCATCGACTGCCGCTGGCCAAGAGCCGGGGCGGCGCGCCTGACGCTGGTCGGCAAGGGCGTGTGCTTCGACAGTGGCGGTCTGGATCTGAAGCCCTCGGCCGGCATGCTGCTGATGAAGAAGGACATGGGCGGCGCGGCCTGCGCACTCGGGCTGGCCCGGCTGCTGCTCGCGCTGCAGGCGCCCGTGCAACTGCGGGTGCTCATTCCCGCCGTGGAAAATAGCGTCGGTGGCGCGGCCTACCGGCCCGGCGACGTGTGGGTTTCGCGCAAGGGTCTCACGGTGGAAATCGGCAATACGGATGCCGAGGGACGCCTCGTGCTGGCCGATGCACTCGCGGATGCCGACAGCGAGCGCCCGGATCTGCTCATCGACCTGGCGACGCTCACCGGCGCGGCCCGCACGGCCTTGGGGCCGGATCTGCCGGCGCTGTTCGCCAGCCGCGCAGCGCTGGCCGCTGAAGCGCAGGCCGCCGGGGATAGCGTCGGCGATCCGCTCTGGCCGTTGCCGCTGTGGGCCGGCTATGACGAGGAGTTGTCCAGTCGCGTGGCGGATCTCAACAATGTCTCGGCCGGCACCTTTGCCGGGGCCATCATCGCGGCGCTGTTCCTGAAACGCTTCGTCACCGCGACGCCCGACTGGCTGCACATCGATCTGTACGCCTGGAACCCGAAGGACCGCCCCGGCCGGCCGCAAGGCGCCGATACGCAGGGGCTGCGCGCCCTGTACGCGCTGATTCGCCGGAAATTTGGCTGAGGCGCGCCCCAGTCCCGGCACCGGGGCGGCGGGCGCGCGTCCCAGCCCGCTCGTTGAAGCGATGTATGCCCGCGAGCTGTGGCCCTGGACGCTGCTGGGCATTGCCAGCGGGCTGGTGGAGGGCGGCACTGTCGCCGTGCTGGTCAAAAAAGGATTCGCGGACCTGGTCGCACCGCAGTGGGTGAATCTGGCCGTGGCGCTGGTCAGCGGTGCGCCGGCGCTCGCGAACATCTCCAGTTTTGCCTGGGCCAATCTGGCGCACGGACGGGCGCGCGTCGGGGTGCTGGCCAGCCTCCAGGCCGCCTTCGCGGTTTCGGTCGGGCTGATTGCCCTGGCGCCCTTCGCCGCCTCGGGCCTGGCGCTGACTGTCGTCGCGGTGATCATCGCCCGCGTGCTGTGGGCGGGGATTCTCACCGTGCGGGCCGCGGTGTGGAGTGCCAACTATCCTCGCCACGTGATGGCCCGCATCACCGGCCGCATCGTGATCGCAGGTTCGCTGGGCGTCGCCGCCATCGCCCTGCTCGCGGGCTGGATACTCGATCTGCACACGCCGGCGGCGCGCTGGCTGTACCTGCTCGCGGCGCTGAGCGGCCTGCTGGCGGCGTTCCGGTATCGCGCCGTGCGGGTGCGCCGGGAGTACCGCCTGCTGGCGGCCGAGGCGGGGAGCGGTCTGGCGGACGGGGCCTTCAGCCTGTCGATGCTGCGGGAAATCCTGCGCCAGGATTCCGGTTTTCGCGCCTACATGTTCTGGCTGGGGCTCTACGGGTCGGGCAACCTGATGATGAACGCGCAGCTGGTCGTGCTGTTCACGGATCGGCTGCACCTGGGTGGCCTGACGCAGATCCTGCTGCTGACCGTCGTGCCTCTGACCCTGACACCGGTGTTCCTGCCGCTGTGGGCGCGGCTGTTCGATCGGGGTCACATCATCGAGTATCGCTCGCGGCAATGCTGGGTCCTGGTGGGCGCCATCGTGGTCCTGACGCTGGCGGTGATGCTGCGTCTGCCCTCGCTGCTGTGGGCGGGTGCGGTACTGGTGGGTGGCAGCTATGCCGGCGCAAACCTCGGCTGGAATCTGGGCCATAATGATTTCGCCTCGCTGGGCCGCGCGCAGCACTACATGGGCGTGCACGTCACGCTCACCGGCGTGCGTGGCCTGCTGGCGCCGCCGCTGGGGATGCTCTGTTACGAATGGCTCGAGGGGCAGCGGGCGGGATGGGGTGCGGCGGCGATGCTGCTGCCCCTGGGGCTGGTCACGGCAGGCGCGTTCGGCTTTCTGAAGATGCGCGATTCGGCCCGCAACGAGATTAGAGAATAGACATGATAAAACGTACACAAAAGATTGATATCCGTAGATTTTCGTCGCAAGTCGTGGATGGCGTCAAGCAGACGGGGGCGCGGGCCATGCTGCGCGCGGTGGGTTTCAGCGATGCCGACTTTTCCCGTCCGCAGATCGGCATCGCCTCGACCTGGTCGAATCTCACGCCCTGCAATATGCACATCGCCGAGCTGGCGCGCGAAGCGGGACAGGGCGCCGATGCGGCCGGCGGCAAGAGCGTGCCCTTCAACACCATCACGGTCTCCGATGGGATCTCGATGGGCTCGCCCGGCATGCGCTACTCGCTCGTGTCGCGCGAGGTGATCGCCGATTCGATCGAGACGGTGGTCGGCGCGGAAGGCTTCGATGGATTCGTCGCCATCGGCGGCTGCGACAAGAACATGCCGGGCTGCGCGATGGCGATGGCGCGGCTGAACCGTCCCGCCATCTTTGTATACGGCGGCACGATTCGTCCCGGCGCGCAGCGGCGCGACATCGTTTCGGTCTTCGAGGCGATCGGTGCTCATGCGGCCGGAAAGCTCTCAGCGGCCGAGCTGGACGAGGTGGAGCGCACTTCGATCCCGGGGCCGGGCAGCTGCGGGGGGATGTACACGGCCAACACCATGGCCTCGGCGATCGAGGCGCTGGGACTGAGCCTGCCGAACAGCTCGGCCCAGGAGGCGGTCGGGGAGTCCAAGCGCGCGGACTGCCGCCGCGCCGGCGCAGCCGTGGTGGCCCTGTTGAAACAGGGACTGCTGCCCGCCGATATCCTCACGCGCCGGGCTTTTGAAAATGCCATCACGGTGAGCATTGCGCTGGGCGGCTCCACCAACGTGGTGCTGCACCTGCTGGCCATCGCGCAGGCCGCGCGGGTGCGATTGAAGCTCGACGATTTCACGCGCGTCGGCCGGCGCGTGCCGGTGCTCGCGGATCTGCGTCCCAGCGGCCGCTACTCGATGTCCGAGCTGATCGCCATCGGCGGCCTGCAGCCGCTCATGCGCACGCTCCTCGAGGCCGGTCTGCTGCACGGGGAGTGCCTGACGGTGACCGGGCGGACCGTCGGCGAGAATCTGAGTGCCGTGCAGCCCTATCCGCCCGGCCAGGACATCGTCCGGCCCCTGGACCAGCCGCTGAAGGCGAGCAGCCACATCGTTGTGCTATATGGCAACCTGGCCCCCGAGGGCGCGGTGGCCAAGATCACCGGCAAGGAAGGTCTGCGCTTCGCAGGACCGGCACGTGTGTACGACGGTGAAGAACGCGCGACGCAGGCGATCCTGGCCGGACGCGTGCGGGCGGGCGAGGTCGTGGTCATCCGTCACGAGGGACCGAAAGGGGGACCGGGAATGCGTGAGATGCTGAGCCCGACCGGCGCCATCGTGGGCCGCGGCCTGGGCGACAAGGTGGCCCTGATCACCGATGGGCGATTCTCGGGTGGCAGCCACGGCTTTGTCGTGGGGCATGTTTCGCCCGAGGCCGCCGTGGGCGGCCCCATCGGACTGCTGCGCAACGGGGACCGGATCAGCATCGACGCGGCACGGCGCCGCATCGAGGTCGAGTTGCCGGCCAGCGAACTGCGGCGGCGCGCCAGGGCGAGCCGTCCGCGCAAACCCTATGCGAGCCAGGGTGTATTGGCCAAATACGCGCGCGTGGTAAGCAGCGCATCATTGGGAGCGGTGACCGACCTGGCCGACTAAAGGCGCATTTCTGGAGGGTTGTAACGGCGAGTCGTTGCGGCTAAAGTTCGGACGGAAGAGGCTATTCGCGCTTAACGCGGCGCGGGCCCTGCGGATCTCCGGGGCAATGACTTTCCCTGGGGACTCGCCGGGCGGGCGCCCAGCTACAGGGTGGAAAAAAATATATGGCGGGGTACATGCACGATCCAGGTTACAGCCAACGCCGCATCATGGCGTTCGTGGCGATTATCGCCCTGCATGTGTTCATCGCCTGGGCCTTTATCACAGGATTTGGGCAGGCCATGGTGGCGCAGATCGTCAAGGACGTGCAGGTCAGCATCATCAAGACCGACGAGGTCAAGGAAACGCCACCGCCGCCGCCCAAGCCCAACCTGGACCGCCCGCCGCCCGTCTCCGTCCCGCCCCCGATCGTCACGATCAATATTCCGATCGAAGCGCCACCGATGGTGGTGACCGATCGGCCGCCGCCCCCGCGCCCGGTGGCCATCGTCGCGTCCACGCCGGTCGTCACCGTGCAGCAGCCCGATTGCGGTGAGGACTACTACCCCGCGCAGGCGCTGCGTCTGGACCAGCATGGCTCCGCGGTCGTCAAGGTCTGCGTGGGTCTGAACAACAAGATTGACCGTCCCATCGAGCTGGTGACCACTTCGGGATTCCCGATGCTCGATGAAGCGGCCGCGAAGTGCATGGCGGCGGGCCGGTTCAAGGCCGGCACCATCGAGGGCAAGCCCGCCGCTTCCTGCAAGAATTACAAGGTGACATTCAAGCCGAAGGATTAGTTTCGCCATTCAATACGGTCAGAAGACCTGATTACAAGACAAAGCAAGAGGAATAAACATGGATAGCCCCGTCGCCGCCAGTCAACAGGTTTATGGCCTGATGCCCCTGTGGAACAACGGCAATATGGTCACGCGCGCCACACTGGCGGTCCTGGTGATCATGTCGCTCGGTTCCTGGTTCATCATCTTCACGAAGGTGTGGGACCAGCGAAACATGAAGAAGTCGGCCCGGCTGGTCGAGAAGCAGTTCTGGACCGCGCCCTCGATCAAGGACGGCGTCGAGCGCCTGCCGAAGGGCGATGACTTCCGCTTCATCGCCGAAGACGGCCTGCGGGCTGCCTCGCACCACGAGGGACGGCTCACCGATCGCATTGATCTGCACGAGTGGATCACCATGGCGCTGATGCGCGCGACCGATCTGGTCAACGGCAAGCTCTCCAACGGCCTGGCGTTCCTCGCGACCGTGGGATCCACCGCGCCCTTCGTCGGCCTGTTTGGCACCGTCATGGGCATTCTCAACGCGCTGATCGCCATCGGTGTCGCCGGCCAGGCGAGCATCGACAAGGTCGCCGGCCCGGTCGGCGAGGCGCTGATCATGACGGCCATCGGCCTGTTCGTGGCGGTGCCCGCGGTGCTGGGCTACAACTGGCTGCTGCGCCGGAACAAGGGCCTGCAGGACAGCCTGCGCAATTTCTCCGGCGATCTGCACGCCTACCTGGTGGGCGGCGCACGGGTCGACACCGGCGGCGGCGCGGCCGCTCGCAAGTAGCGTCGGAAGCGCCCGGAGCTGAGCCACAGGTGAGTTCACCATGTCAATGAATGTCCAAAGTTCGGATGAGGAAGAACACGGCATCATGTCGGACATCAACACGACGCCGCTCGTGGACGTCATGCTGGTGCTGCTGATCATCTTCCTGATCACCATTCCGATCATCACCAAGACGGTGCCGGTCACGCTGCCGAAAGCGGTGAATATCCCGACCAAGACCAAACCGGAGAACATCACCATCTCCGTGGATGCAGCCGGGCAGATCTGGTGGAACGGCAAGCTGGTGGCCGACCGGGATACGCTGATCCGCAAGGTGGTCGTCGAGGCGGTCAAGGTGCCGCAGCCCGAAATCCACATCCGCGGCGATGCGGGCGTGCGTTACGAGGCCATCGGCCGGACGCTGTACTCGATCCAGCGCGGCGGCATCGTGAAGATTGGTTTTATCACCGAGCCCGATCGCGTCCTCGGGCGTTAGTAGCAGGCGGAGTCAGCACATATGTCGATGAGCGTGGGTGGAGAGAAGCAGGGTGTGATGTGCGACATCAACACGACGCCCCTGATCGACGTCATGCTGGTGCTGCTGGTCACGCTGATCATGTCGCTGCCGATCCAGACGCACGCGGTCAAGCTCGACATGCCGCCGCCGATCCTGAATCAGCCGCCGCCGGAAATCCTGCCCGAGGTCATCAATCTGGACATCGATTTTGACGACAGCATCTACTGGAATGGCAACAAGGTGGACCTGACGCAGCTCGATGGATTCTTCATCAGCGAGCGCACCAAAGACCCTCAGCCCGAGATCCACCTGCGTCCCGACAAGCGCTCACACTACGATACGACCGCCAAGGTGCTGGCTTCGGCGCAGCGCAATCAGATGCTGAAGATCGGGTTTGTGAATACGACGGAATTCGCGGAATAACTGCCTGATCGTTGTTGGTAAATTGCGGCGTTCGTGGCCAGCGCCTGGAACGATTACAGGGCCAGTCGCTCAAATCTTTCAGGCCAGTCAGCCAGGTTCAGACCCGCACAGAGGTTCAGTATGACTCGTGTTGCAGTAGTGTTCGCCGCAGTTCTCGCCCTTGCCCTGGGCAGTGGCGCCTTGCGCGCCGATGAGCAGGGGCAGGTGAGCAAGGGCACAGCCAAGATCCTCAAGGCCGCGCAGGAGGCGCTGGCGGCGAAGAACTACAACGAAGTTCTGGCCAAGACGCGCGAGGCGGCGGCTGTCACGCCGCGCAACGCCTACGATGATTTCGTGATTCACTCGCTTCAGATGGCGGCCTACGGCGCACAGAGCAACTACGCAGAGACGGCAACCTCCATTGAGGCGGTCATCGATTCGACCTATCTGCCGTCGGCCCAAAAACCCACGCTGCTGCGCACCCTGATGAGCATCGAATACCAGGACAAGGACTACGACAAGGCCGTCCTGTATGGCGAGCGGGCACGCGCCGCGGGTGATCTCAGCGCGGATACGGCCCTCACCATTGCCCAGGCCTACTTCCTGAATGGCAAGTACAAGGAAGCGCTCGCGGGCATGGAGACCATCGTTGAACACGATGAGCAGGCCGGACGCAAGCCCGCCGAGAAGGCGCTCAGCCTGATCTGGACCTGTGCGCTCAAGGTCAAGGACGAGGCTGCGGCTTCGCGCGCCGTGGAAAAGCTGATCGTGAATTATCCGAAACCGGACTACTGGGCGAATGCCATGGTCGGCGTGCAGCTGAAGAGCACCGATAACGACGATCGCTTGCGGCTCATGACCTTCCGCCTGATGGCGCAGGTGGGCGTGCTCAAGAAGGGCGGCGATTACACCGAGATGGCGCAGATTGCGCTCGACCAGGGCAACCCGGGTGAAGCACAGTCGGTGCTCGAGCAGGCCCTGGCGAAGAATCTGTACACCGACTCGCACGAGAAAGAGCGCAGCCAGCGCCTGCTCGACAAGGTGCGCAAGGTGGCTGGCGAGGATCGGGCCAGCATGGCGCGCGACGAGAAGGATGCCTCCAGCGCCGCGACCGGGGACGCCTACGTGCAGGTGGGTGCGGCCTACCTCGGTTTCGCCGAGCCCGACAAGGCGGTCGCCGCGATCACCACTGGCATTGCCAAGGGCAAGCTCAAGCATCCCGATGAAGCCTACCTGCTGCTGGGTATGGCGTATGAGCGAAGCAAGAACAAGGCCGAGGCCATCAAGGCCTTTGGCAGGGCAACGAGCGATCCGAAATATGCTCGTCTGGCCAAACTGTGGGTGCTGGAGGCTCGCTCCTGACAGGCCACGTACCGAGGAGGCACTGATCCATGACGATCAAGCCCGGCGACCGCATGCCCGCGGGAAAATTCAGGGTCATGGGTGACAAGGGTCCGCAGGACCTGAGCACCGCCGACCTGTTCGGCGGCAAGCGGGTGGTGCTGTTTTCCGTCCCCGGTGCCTTTACGCCGACCTGCACCGCCAAGCACCTGCCCGGCTACCTCGGCCAGGCCGCCCAGCTCAGGGCCAAGGGGATCGACACCATCGCCTGCATGGCGGTCAACGACGTGTACGTGATGAACGCCTGGGGAAAGAGTGCCAATACCGGCACGGCCGTGCAGATGCTCGCCGACGGCAATGGCGAATATGCGCGCTCGCTCGGACTGGAACTCGATGCCCGTGGATTCGGCATGGGAGTGCGTGGCCAGCGCTTTGCGCTCGTGGTCGACAACGGTGTCGCCACCCAGGTGCTGGTCGAGGCGCCGGGTGAGTTCAAGGTTTCGGCCGCCGAGCATGTGCTGAGCCAGCTTTAAGAGCGGCTGTTAGTGACCTGATTTGTCACTGACTCAATCCCAGATTGCGGACGTCCTGGAACGGGGCGGGACGGTCGTCGTGCCCAGCCGCCAGCGTGAGGTGGCCGTGCGCCTGGCGCACACCCGCCAGCGACTCGCCGGCGGAGCGAAGGCCTGGCCGACTCCTGATGTCTGCAGCTGGCCCGCCTGGCTGGAACGCTGTGCGGAACAGGCGCGCCACGGGGTCCTGCGCGGCCGGCGCCGCCTCGGGTGGGGCGAGGAATGGCTGCTGTGGCGTGAAGCCGCTGAGGAGGCCTGCGAGGGCCTGGGTGTCATGCACCCGGCGGGGCTGGCCGATGGTCTGCACCGCGCCTCGCTGTTGCAGGACGCGTGGAACCTGCGCTGGGCGGGTGCGCCGGTAGCCGAATATGGCGTGCTGCAGCGGGCGCGGTCAGCCGTGGCACGCCAGTGCCGCGTGCGGCAGGCGTATGCCGCCGCCGATTGGGCCACGGTGCTGGAAGGGACCCCGTCGGCGCCGGGCTCCCTGCTGTTCGCGGGTTTCGCGCCACGGGGCACCGCGTTGGACGCTCGCCTGCGCGCCCTGGGTGCCTGCTTCGCGGAGGACGGCGCCGATCCGGTGCTTGTGGCCGCCGGCTACCCGCTGCGCTCCGGCGCCAGTCGCGAGGACGAACTGCGCCTGGCCGCCCAATGGTGCCGCGAGCGGCTCGAGCAGGATCCCCGGGCGCGGCTGCTGGTGGTGATCCCCGATCTCGTGGAGCTCCGCGCCGGGGCCATCCAGGCCTTCGAGCACGCGCTGCACGGAGGGGCCGCGGGGCAGGGTGATGCCCTGTTCGTGCTGGAAGGCGGACAGGCCCTCGGCAGCTACCCCCTGATTCGCGCGGCCCTCGGCGTGCTGGCCCTCGCCAGCGCGCCCGTGGCCTTCAGCCAGGCCGGCGCGCTGCTGCGGTCCCCTTATGTGGGTTGCGGCACACCGGCGCAGCGTGCTGCGCTGGAATTGTCGCTGCGCGAGCGCAACGTCCATACGACCGACTTTGCGCAGCTGCTGGAACTGGCACGCCGTGAGACCCGCGGCCCGGCAGCGGGACTGGGCGCCGTCCTGGAAGCGATCGCTCCTGCGATGAGCCTGCCCCGGAACACGCGCGCCGGAGCCGGGTGGTGGGCACGGCGTTATGTCGAAATGCTCGAGGCCATGGGCTGGGCCGGGACTGCGCCCCTGGGGAGCGTGGAGCTGCAGCAGCGCGAGCGCTTCCGCGAGCTCCTCGGGGAACTGGACCGGCTCGGGTCGGGCGGGACTCAGCTGGGGCCGGAACAAGCCCATGAACTCCTGAGCGCCCTGGCCACCAGGACTGCCTTCGAGGCCGAAAGCGCCGATGTGCCGGTCACCCTCACCGCGTCCCTGGATGACCCCCTGGTGGACTACGACGGCATCTGGGTGGCCGGCCTGCAGGCAGAGCGCTGGCCCGCACCGCCCCAGCCCGAGCCCTTCCTGCCGATCCTCCTGCAGCGCGAGCGGGGCCTGCCGGCGGCGAGCCCGCAGGGGCAGCTGCAGTCCGCACAGCGCGCGATGGCCGCCTGGGCGAGCTGCACTGGGGAGCTCGTCTGCAGCTGGCCGGAATTCGAGGGCGAAGTGCCGCTGGAGCCCAGCACCCTGCTGGCGCCGGCGCCGCGCCCGCCGGCGAGGGCCGGCGGGCGGCCGCTGGCGGCCCCGTGCCCGGACCGGCTCGTGCAGGCGATCCATCGTTCGGCGCAGCTCGAGGCGCGCGCGGCGGAGCAGGCCAGCGCCTGGCCGCACCAGCAACCACTCCCCGGCGGCACCCGCTCCCTGCAGCTGCAATCCCTGTGTCCGTTCCGCGCCGTGGCTGAGCTGCGCCTCGGCGCCATTCGCGTGCCCGAGCCCGTGCCGGGCCTCGACCGGCGCGAGCGCGGCCGGCTGCTGCACGGGGCGCTCGAACTGCTCTGGCGGGAGCTGCAGGGATCGCGCGTCCTGCAGGCGCAGTCGCGCGACGCGCAGGCGCTCGGCGCCGTGGTGCACCGGGCCGTGGCGCTGGCCCTGGAGGCGTGCCTGGCGCGGCGTGCGCTGCCGCTCGCCGCCGCGCTCGTGGACAACGAGCAGCGGCGCGTCGAGGCGCAGATCCTGGCCCTGCTGCGCCAGGACCTCGCGCGGGCCGAGGCGGCGCCATTCACGGTCAGCCAGCTCGAGATGAACCAGGAGGGCGAGCTGGGTGGGCTGGCCCTGCGCGTGCGCATGGACCGGATCGACCGGCTGGATGACGGACGCCTCATTGTCCTGGACTACAAGAGCGGCAGCGCGAAGAGTTTTCGTCCCCTGGATGAACGCCCGCGCCAGGCACAGCTGCTCGCCTACGCCCTGCTCGCGCCCGCGCCGCTGGCCGGCATCGCCGCCGTATACGTGCCGGCGGCCGGCATCCGCTGGTGCGGTGCTGCGGCCGAACCCGGCCTGCTGCCCGCGCTCAGCCGCACGCGCGGTCCGAGCGCGCCTTTCCCCGAGCTGCTGGCGCATTGGCGCAAAGTCATCGATGGGCTCGCGGGCGAATTCGCCGCCGGCCTGGCGGCGGTGCAGCCGCTGGCCGGCGCCTGCAAGGAATGCCACCTGCCGGGCTTGTGCCGCATCGCCGCCGCCCGCCAGCCGCCGCCGGATCCCGACAGTGAGGACGTGCCGGACGATGGCGTCTGAATCACCGCACCTGACCGAAGAGCAGGCGCTGCGCGACGATACGGCCGCGCGCGCCGCGGCCCTCGATACCCGGCGCGCCTTTCTGCTGCAGGCGCCGGCGGGGTCGGGCAAGACCACGGTGCTGAGCTGCCGCCTGCTCGCGCTGCTGGCGACGGTTGATGAGCCGGAGGAGATCCTGGCCCTCACCTTCACGCGCAAGGCGGCGGCGGAAATGCGCACGCGCGTGCTGCACGCTCTGCAGGCGGCTCGCGCGGGGGAGGGTGGACGGGAACTGGAGGCGCCGCTCGCGGCCGCCGCGTTGCGCCAGGATCGGGAGCGCGCGTGGCGATTGCTGGAAACGCCGGCACGCCTGCGGGTGATGACGATCGACGCCTACTGCCAGGGCCTCGCGGCGCAACTGCCGATCGCCGCGCGCAGCGGTTTGCGCCTCCAGATCGCGCAACCGGCCCAGGCCCTGTACGCCGCCGCGGCGCGGCGCGTGCTCGAACGTGCGCTCGCCGATGCGGAGCTGGTCGGGCCGGTGCAGCTGCTGTTCAGCCGCCTGGACAACGACTGGTCGCGCTTCGAGGAACTGCTGGTCCTGATGCTCCAGCAGCGTGCTCACTGGTTGCCGCGGGTGCTGGCGAACGAAGGGCCGGCGCTCGAGGCGCGCGTTGCCCTCAGTCTGCGAGTGCTGGTCACGGAGCAATTGGAGGTCGCGCTGGCCACGCTGCCGGCGGCGCAACGGCGATGCGGTGAGCAGCTGGCGGCGCAGGCCGCGCGCACGCTCGTGAGCGCGGCCGCGGGCGATGCCGCCGCGCTCGATGCCGGAGTGCGGGCCTGGCTGGAGGCGCAGTCCCCCTTGCGGGCCACGCCGGAGGATCTGGCACGCTGGCAGTTCATGGCCGGACTGGCCGTCACCGCCGCCGGGGAATGGCGCCGGCGCTGGACCCGGAAGGAAGGCTTCGATCCCGCGCAGCGCGCCGAGAAGCGTTTGCTCGAGAGCTGGGTTGCCGAACTCGCCCGGCTGGATGCGGGCCGGACCCTGATCAACACCCTGCTGCTGTTGCCGGAGGCCCTGGTCAGCGCGGAAGATGCCGCGGCCCTCGCGGCGCTCTCGTTGCTGCTGCGCCATGCCGCCGCCGAGCTGCAGGTGGAGTTTGCGGTGCAGGGGCGCGTCGATTTTGCCGCGGTCGCGGCCGCCGCGCGCGCGGCGCTGACGGAGGAGGGCAAACCCACCGATCTGGCGCTGCGATGCGGCAACGCCATCCGCCACATCCTGATCGACGAGTTTCAGGATACCTCTCTCGATCAGTTCGAGCTGCTGCAGGCGCTCACGGCCGGCTGGGAGAGCGGGGACGGCCGCACGCTGTTCGCGGTCGGGGATCCGATGCAATCGATTTACCAGTTCCGCGAGGCCGAGGTGTCGCTGTTTCTGCGCGCGCGTGCGCTGGGCATCGGCGCGGTGCGCCTCGAGTCCCTGCAGCTGCGGCGCAATTTTCGCTCGGCGCCGCAACTCATCGAGTGGGTCAATGCCCACTGCGGAGCCCTGTTCCCGCAGCGCGACGACGCACGCCTCGCCGCAATCCGCTATCTGCCCGCGGTCGCAGCGCGCCTGGATCTGGCAGGGGGCGTGGCCGTGCATGCCTATTGCGCGCCGGCGGCCGACGCCGAAGCCGCCGGCATCGTGGAGCTGGTGCGCGCGCGGCGGGCGCAGGAGCCGCAGCTCGAGATCGCCATACTGGTGCACGCCCGGGCGCAGGCGGCGCCGATCGCCGCCGCGCTCCTGGCGGCCGGCATCGTCGTGCGCGGCCTCAAGCTCGAGCCGCTCCGTGAACGGGCGGTCGTGCGTGACCTGTGCTCGCTTGCGCGCGCGCTGCAACACCCCGCTGACCGCAGTGCGTGGCTGGCTGTGCTGCACGCGCCGTTCTGCGGCCTGACGGTGGCCGAACTGCAGAAGCTGTGCGAGTCGCAGACCGCGACGCTGTGGGAACTCGCCAACGATTCCTCGCGCGTGGGCTCACTCCCCGCGCAGGCGCAGCGCCGGCTGGCACGCCTGTGCTTCGCGCTGCAGCCGGGCATCAGCGGGCCGGAGCGGGCCCTGCCGCTGTGGCAGCGGGTCGATCGGGCCTGGTTGCGACTCGGCGGGCCGGCCGCCTGCGCTGAAGAGCGCGAGCTGCTGGACGCGCGCGAGTTCCTGCGTGCGCTGGCCGCGGAGCCACATGCCGAGGAACTGTCCGGCGATGCGTTCGATGAATTTGCCGCGGCGCTCTACGCCGCGGCGGCAGGGCCGAGCGGCGCAGTCGAGATCCTGACCCTGCACGGCGCCAAGGGGCTCGAGTGGGACCTCGTCATCGTGCCCGGTATCGGCCTGAGCCAGCACTCCGACGCCGAGCCGCTCCTGCACTGGCTGGAATGGCCGGGGACAGGCACCGGCCCGGAGCTGCTGATGGCGCCGATCAGTGTCCGGGGTGCGGGACACGGGCGCACGCTGGCGCGCTACATCCAGCATCTGCGCCGCGAGCGGGCGCGGCTGGAACGCGTACGGTTGCTGTACGTCGCGGCCACGCGCGCGCGGCGCGAGCTGCACTGGTTTGGCGCCGCGCCCGTCAACAGCGCCGGCGAACCCGCGCCGCGCTCGGGCACGGCGCTGGCGCTGCTGTGGCCGAGCATCGGTCATGAATTCGTGGCGGCTCACGCCGCCGCCGCGGCCCACGCGGCGGCGGGGGCGCAGGGGCCGCGAGCATCGATCGCGCCGGAGCCGCCGGGCTGGCGCCTGAGCGCGGACTGGGAGCCCCGCGACCTGCCGCCGCCCGTGGCGGCCACGCGCCTGGAGCATTCCCTCCGCGATGCCGCCAGCGAGCCGGAGTATTCCTGGGTCCGGCTGGCCGCGCGCGCCGTCGGCACGATCGTGCATGCGGAATTGCAGCGCCTCGCGCAGCTGGCCGAGCTGCCCGACAGCGTCGATACGGCGCCGGAAGACTATGAGGCGTGGCTGGCGGAATACGGTGTGGTGGCGGCGGAACGCGCGGCTGCTGGGGCACGCGTGCACGCCGCGCTCAACGCGACGCTGCGCGATGCGCGTGGCCGCTGGCTGCTGGGCGCGAATCATCGCGAGGCCTGCAGCGAGTGGCGCATGAGCGGTTGGCACGGCGGGCGCATCGTGAATATCGTCATCGACCGGCTGCTCCGCGAGCCGGACGGTGAGCGCTGGGTTGTGGACTACAAGACCGGCAGCCACGAGGGAGGCCAGCTGGCCGCATTCCTGGCGGAAGAGGAACTGCGCTACCGGCCGCAATTGCAGCGCTATGCGTCCCTGGTACGCGCCGCTGCGCCCGGCCCGGTGCGCACCGCCCTGTATTTCCCGCTGCTGGGGGAGTTTCGCGAAGTCGTGCTGGGCGCGGCGGACGAGTAAGCCCGCGCTACAGGGTACCCGCCAGCGAAAAAGGGCGGCGCCCCTGCGCATCGCTCGGACCGAGAAATTCCACGCCCTTCACCAGATCGGCACTGGCGCCAGACCGGGCGCTGACCAGGCCGTGGAGTTCGTAGTCGCTCCCGTTGCGCAGCAGCAGCGTGCCGGTGACCGCCAGCGGCCCACCCAGATCGCGCAGCTTTCCCTCGATCACGTCGTTCCGCTGGGCCGCGGCGCCAAACTGCAGCTCGTAGCTGCCGTAGACGATGGGCGGAAGGCGCTGCGCCAGATCGGAGGCCGTCGCCGTGCCCTGCAGGACGCGCAGGCGCTGCTGTTCGAACTCGACGCGCGTGAGTTCAAGACGCAAGCGGCCGCTCCAGGTGGTGGGAAACAGGGGCAGAAATTCCGTGCCGACCGGCAGCTGGGCGTGCAGCTCGCGCAGCACCAGGTGACCGCCGGGGCTCATCGATAAGTGCACGCTGCCCGGCGCACGCGCATCGGCGCTGGACAGATCCAGATCCAGATGCGCGCGCAGCAGCGGCCAGGGATGCAGGATCCAGGCGACGTCCAGCAATTCGATTCCCGCGACGCTCATCCGCGCGCAGGAACCCCGCCACAGCGATCCGGCCGCGAGCGAGCAGCTGATGCCCGCCGGAGCCAGTTGCAGCGCCCAGCCCGCCGGCGCCCTGATCAGCACCGTGAGCAGGAACAGCGACGCTGCCAGGACCGCCAGAAATCGTCCCCGCATCGGTGTGCTGTCCTGACGGCCGTCCGGGCCTAACGGGGCGCCAGCAGGAAGCTGGCGCTGACCAGACCCGGATTGTTGCCGGCCTCGATGCTGGCGGAAATCACCCGCACGCCGTGCCGCTGCACCAGTGCACCGGCCCAGTTCAACAGCGCGTCGAATGAAATCTGCTCGACCCGCACGCTCAGCGCGCCATCGCCGTTGGACTGGCTGGTGAGTGCCCGGGCGATGCCGGTCTCGCGCGCCACCCGATCGACGAGCACCACCAGCGATTCACGGCTGGCCGCGGGCGCCGTGGTCCGCAGCGCGCCGAGCTGCGGCGCGACCGACTGCAACCAGGCCAGATCCGCCTGCCGGGTCTGCACGCGCTGCTCGAGACGGGCGACGTGGCGGTCGAACGGCAGCAGGATACCCAGCAGCAGCAGGCCGGCGACGACGGCGGCCCCGACCAGCACCACGCGCTGCTCGCGCGGCGTGATGCCGTGGAACCATTCGAGCAGCCGCTGCATCAGGAGGCCCCGGCACGCAGCTGCACGTTGCCTTCGAAGGCATCGCCGGCGGGGGCGCCGGAGACCAGCTCCGCCCGCCAGCCAGCGCTGCGCAGGGACTGGTTGATGCGATCGAGACTCTGCGCGTCACTCGCGCGCACTTTGAGCTGCAGCGCGCCGTCCCGGAAACTCAGCGCCTGAATGCGCGAGCCCGGCACGGCGTTCATGGCCTCGGCGAGCACCTGCAGCGCCGGCAGCAGGCCGCTGCGCCCACTGCGGCCTTGGGCATCGGCCAGCGCCAGCCCCACGCGCTCGCGTATCGAGCCGCTGCCGCTGGTCCATTGCGGATCCACGAGCTCGGCGATCAGGCCGTCCACTTCATGCTCCGCGCGGTTCAGGTGCCACCACGACCAGGCCTGCGCGCCGACATGCAGGAGCAGCAGGCCGGCGGCGAGCCCCACGGCGATGCGCCAGCGTTGCCAGTGTGCACTGAAGTCGCCGCGCGGCGCGTAGCTCCCCTGCAGCAGATTGATCGGCGCCGTCGCCGGCAGCTGCGCCGCCAGCCAGGGGAGTGGACCTGAACCCAGCAGCTGCGCCTTGAGGCTGCCCAGAGCTGCGCGCAGGCCCTCGATCTCGGCAGAGCGGCTCTTCCACTCGAGCGAGGAGAGGTAGAGGAGCAGATCCGTGGTGGCGGCCGCCTCGCCGCAGGCGATCGCGAGGGCGCCGGCGAGGGCGCCGGGCGGAGCCGAGAGGCTCAGCACCGGCGCGTCCCCGGCACTCAGACTCAGGGTATCGCCGTCGAGCAGCGCGACCGCGTAGCCAGGACTGCGCGGCAGCAGCTCCGCCTCGCTGCACACCAGGCTGGGCGCGAGGCCGGCGGCGCTGAGCTGCCCCAGGCAGTGTTCGAGAAAGGTCCGGGCGACCACCGCGATGCGCATGCGGCCGGACTTGTCCGTGGCGCCCAGGGCACAATGCTGTGCTTCGATATCCGCGGCGATGCGCTCTTCAATCGCAAAGGGTGCGAGTTCCGCGGCGCGCGCTCCGACCCGCTCGGGCAACTCGATCTCGAGGCTGAGGACGTCGGCGGCTCCCACGAGCACGGCCACGCGACGGCCGGCGGCCTCGGCTGCCGCCCCCTCGAGCGGGCCTTCCTCCACGGCGCCCAGCGGCAGCCCGGTCGCATCGACGGCCAGCCAGCGAGCCGTGATCTCGGTGGCGCGGGGCATGCGTACAATGAGCCAATCCGCCATGCTTATTCCGTGCCGAATGTTCTTAAAATTGGGCGGGTCTGACCGCTCTGATCCTGCTCGATCAGACTGTACAAGCTGAAGCGGGTGGTGCCAATAGTGATCCAGGTGCGCAGGCGGAAAAAGGCCGACGTGGTACCGATATTGAGCCCGGCCTTTTGCGCCGGACTCATCCCGTTCGTGAAGCCGGCGAGGTCAGGAAAACAGGGGTTTTTCTGCCGTTGCAGCGCCAGCTGCTTCGGGTCGAGCGCATAACTGCGTACGCCGCTGATCGCGTCGAGCACTTCTCCCGGTGCGGTGCAGATGTTGAGCTTGGTGTTCGGCGGCAGGGCGGTGACGAAGGGCGCCAGCCGATCGTAACTGGCCCGGTCCATGCCCATTGCCAGCAACTCGGAAATGCTGGTCAGCGGGAGATTCGGGACGCGATGCGCGGGCTCCTGCGCGAGGTAGAAACTGTCCTCGCCGCCGCCGGGAAAAGTCGGCTGATCGTCACTGTCGATCCAGTCGACCAGGCGCGCCGCGTAGCCGACGTCCAGATTCAGCGCCTCCAGGAGCGCCTTGAACTGGGCCATGCCGGTGGGGTTGCCGACCAGGCCGCCCGCGGGCGCCGGCGCGGGCGCCGTGCCGGGAGTCGGGCCCGGGCCCGGGCCCGCCGCCGCCATCACGACGCTGTTGAGATTGAACTTTCCCGCCTGGTCTTCCAGCGAGGCTTCCAGGACTGCGCCGGGCTCGATCTCCACCGGCCCGTAGGGCAGCGCCCAAGCCTGGCCGGGCGCGACGAACTGCGGGTTCTTCTGCCGGTTGTCGCGCAGCGCCCAGGCGGCCATGCTTTCTGCGCCTTCGGCGAGCGCCAGGCTTTGCGCCACGGTGAACACGGCCACCGCGCGGCGAGCGGACAGGGAGCTTTGCCAGGCGATGGCGGTGGCCACGATCGCCGCGAGCGCCACCAGGATGATCGCCGTGAGCAGCGCCACGCCCTGCTCGGCCGCTCGCCTGCGCAGCTCGGCCCTCATCCGGCGATCTCAACGATGCGCTGCAATTTTCCCCAGTCCTTCAGCTGCAGCGTGATTTCAATCGCGACCGGCCGGACGCGCAGCAATTCCGTCGCGGGGCCATTGAGCTGTATGGCAGGGGGCCAGCCTTTCTGCCAGACGAGGCCCCCGTCCATGTAGCGGAAACTCAGCGCCTGGACCTGATCCAGCAATTCCCGCTCCTCGTAGGGCAGGGCGGCGGTGGCGTCGAGTACGGCCAGGTGACGGCGAATCAGTTTGCCGTCGCGCAGCAGGTAGTTCACCCGCTGCAGTTCACTGCGCGGGAGCCCGGCGGGATTCGCCCAGCCGCCGCGTGTAAAAGTCAGCAGCACGGCCGGCGTGGGGGTGCCGACGCTCTGGGCGGTGCCGGCGTCCACGCCGATCACGGCGTTCTCATAGCCATTGCCGAGCACGTCGCGGACCGGTCGCGGCTGCATCAGTTCGATGTCCTGTTCCATGACGCGCAGCGCCTGCTGCACGGCGTTGAGGCGCGCGGCCTGCTCTTCGACTTCCTTGCGATTGTTCAGCGCCTGCGACAGCGCCCCGTATCCCATTGCAAAGATGATGGCGGTGATGAACAAGGCCACCAGCAGCTCCACCAGCGTAAAACCCGCTGGCCCGTGGCGTTGCATCACTTGGGCTTGCCGGGCGTGGCGGGCGTGGCAGGCGCGGTGGGCGGGCCGCCGGGACCGCCCGGACTGGCGCCGCTGTCCCAGCCGGACAGCACGCCCAGGGGAGTGCGGACGGCGTCGCCGCGAAAGCCCGCGACGGTGGCGAGCCAGCGATCCTTCGGTACCTCGTCGCCGGCATGCCGGACCTGTATGACGATGCGCTTGAGTCCGGGTATATCCATGTCGCTGACCTCCTGGTGCCAGTGCCAGCCGGAGCCCGCAAATTCAACTTCACCGTCGCTCTTGCCCGTCGCCGGCAGGGCGTGACTGAGGCGCACCGTGGCCAGCTGATTGAGCCCGACCCATTCGGCGAAGGATTTCTCGCGCAGTTGCAGCGTGCTCTGGGCGGCGGAAGTCAGCGCCGTCATCACGGCGCCCATGCCGAGGGCGACGAGCACCAGTGCCACCAGCACTTCGATCAGCGTGAAGCCGCGCACCCGCCGCTCGCCGCTCACGGCGGCTTCCCGACGATTTCACCCACCTCGAACTTTCCGGCGCTCGAGCCCGTCAAGGCGGTGCTGCGGCCCGTGCCGGGGCGCGACAGGGTCAGCTTGAAACTGGTCAGATCGCCGCTGGAATACAGCATGACCTGCGGAGTCAGGTCCGGCCCGGCGCCTCGCGGGGGTGTCGCAACGCTGGCTTGGGCCGCAGCGCCGACCTGAGTTGCACCCTTGGCGCTGATCGCAGCGGCGGGGGCCCGTGTGGTCGGGGCTGCAGGCGATACCGCTGCCGCACTTCGCGGCAGCACGATGGCGCGACCCTCGACCACCAGCGCGATTTCCAGTCCGTCGGGGAGCTGGCGCGGGCGCAGTGCATCGTCCAGCGGATCCTCGAGCCAGCGTGCCTGCCGGTTGTCGTACATGAGGAAGCGATAGTGGCCCTGTTCGCACCGCAGCCCGTACTCCACCGTCTGCAGCGCCGCCCGTTCGCGCACGTAGTCGATCAGGGCCGCGAGGCGGTCGCGCTCCTGCTCGAGCTGGCTGTCCTTGCCGCTGCCACCGAGCGACAGCAGGGTGGCGGCGGCCACGAGGCCGATGATCACGATCACGACCATGAGTTCGATCAGCGTGAAGCCCGCCGGTGAATGCCGGGCGGCCCGGTTCCGGCTCACGGCCGGGGACGCCGCAGCGGGCGCGGTGGCGCGCACGGACCGCTACTGATCCAGATTCCAGTTGCCAATGTCGGCATTGATCCCATCGCCGCCAGGGTGGCTGTCGGCGCCGAGCGAGTACAGGTCGTAGTCACCGCCATGCTTGCCCGGGATTTCATACAAATAGGCGTTGCCCCAGGGATCCTTGTTGAGGTGCTGCAGATAGCCACCGGCGCGCCAATTCTTGATCAGGGTGGAATCCGGCTTCTGCACCAGGGCCTGCAGGCCGAGTTCCGTGGTCGGGTACACGTAGTTATCGAGCTTGAACATGGTCAGTGCCGTCTGCATCGCCTGGACGTCCTGCTTGGCCTTGGCGATGCGGGCGTCGTCGACGCGGCCGAGGAACTGCGGTACGACCACCGCGGCCAGCAGGCCGATGATGATGACCACGACCATGATTTCGATGAGCGTGAATCCGCGCTGGCGCGCCGGCAGCGGTGGCACAGGATTCCGGGCTGGGCGCTCGTGTCTACGCATGGTGTTTCCGTGCCGGCTTAGGCGTTAGCATGGCCATGGATGATGATAACAAATGCCCGTGAGCACCCGGCGAAGCCGGACCCCGCGCTCCTGCGTTCGCTCAACTGCGACGGCCGCTACGGTTTGACCCTGCTGGCGCTCCTCGGGTTCCTCGGCCTGCTGGCCGCGGGCGGAGCCGGCTGGGCCGACTCGTTGCGCTACGAGCGCGCGGCGATCCGCGCGGGTGAATGGTGGCGTCTGCTCAGCGCGCACGGGGTCCATCTGGGGGCGAGGCACCTGCTCCTGGATTCGGCCGGGCTGGTGCTGCTGTGGGTGCTCTACGCGCGCGAACTGCGCCCGCTGAACTGGCTGCTGGCCCTCGTGGGCGCGACGGCCGTGATCGACGCCGGATTGTGGTGGGGCGAGCCGCAGCTGCAATGGTACGTGGGGATCTCTGCGCTCCTGCACGCCGGCTGGGCGGCGGGCGCCGCGGCGGGAGCGATGCGAGGGCAGCGCGCCGGCTGGATCATGCTGGCGATCCTGGGGATCAAGCTGGGCGTCGAGCTGTACGCGGGAGGCAGCGTGGTGACGCAGGCCTTTGCGGTGGTGACCGCGGCCCACCGCTATGGCGCGCTCGGCGGCCTGCTGGCCGTGGCGGCGTTGGCCCTGTGGCGCAAGCCGTTATAATCCGCGCCGCCGCTAACACGAACCGCACTCGGCTTACAGGGGTCTGCATGCTCGCGCTGGTATTTCCCGGGCAGGGGTCGCAGTCGGTCGGCATGCTCGGCGAGCTGGCCGGGCAGCATCCGCTCGTGCGCGGCACCTTCGAGGAAGCCTCGGCGGCGCTGGGGTACGACTTGTGGCAGCTGGTCGCCGGCGGACCGGCCGAGCAGCTCAATCGCACGGAGTACACGCAGCCGGCCATGCTGACGGCCGGGATCGCCACCTGGCGGCTCTGGCGCGAGCAGGGCGGCGCGGCGCCGGCGCTGGTGGCGGGACACAGCCTGGGTGAATTCACCGCGCTGGTCTGCGCGGAAAGCCTGGAGCTTTCGGCAGGCGTCAGACTGGTGCGCGAGCGGGGCCGCTACATGCAGGAGGCCGTGCCCCGGGGCGGAGGCGCGATGGCGGCGATCCTGGGGCTGGACGATGCTGCGGTTGAAGCGGCCTGCGCCGAAGCCGCGCAGGGCGATGTGGTCGAGGCCGTGAACTACAACGCGCCCGGGCAGGTCGTCATCGCCGGTCAAGCCGGTGCCGTGGAGCGGGCGATGGCCGCGGCCAAGGCGCGCGGGGCCAAACGCGCGCTCACCCTGCCGGTGAGCGTGCCAGCCCATTCCTCCCTGATGCGCAGTGCGGGCGAGCGGCTGCAGGAGCGGCTCGGCGATCTCGTCCTGAGGCCGCCGGCGTTTAACTACATCAGCGCCGTCGATGCGCTCGAGTATCAGGATCCGGAGCAGATCCGCGCCCTGCTGGTACGCCAGCTGGCCAGCCCGGTGCGCTGGAGCGCCACCGTGCAGGCCCTGAGCGCACGCGGTGCGACGCTGCTGATTGAATGCGGGCCCGGCAAAGTGCTCACCGCCCTGAACCGGCGCATCGAGCGCCGCCCTGAGATCAGCTGCTGCGCGGTCGAGGACAGCGCGTCATTGCAGGCGGCGCTCAGTGCCGCCGGGAGTACCTCTTCATGACAGCAACGGATGTGGCGCTGGTCACCGGCGCCTCGCGCGGCATCGGGCTGGCCATCGCGACGGCACTGGCAGGCACCGGTGTGCGTGTGATCGGCACGGCGACGACGGCCGCAGGCGCCGCAGCCATCACGACGAATTTTGCGGCCCGCGCGCTGCCCGTCCGCGGCGCCGTCTATGATGCCAGCGATCCGGCCGGCGCGGAATCACTCGTGGCCGACCTCGAAGCCCACGAAGGGCTGCCCACGATCCTGGTCAACAACGCGGGGGTCGCCCGCGACGGCTTGCTGCTGCGCCTGAAGAACGCAGACTGGGACGAGACGATCAATATCAATCTCTCCGCGACGTTCCGCCTCACCAAGCTGTGCCTGAGGCGCATGCTCAAGGAGCGGCGCGGACGCATCATCAATATCAGCTCGGTCATTGCCGCCATCGGGAACCCGGGCCAGTCGCACTACGCGGCGGCCAAGGCCGGGCTGATCGGTTTTACGCGTTCACTGGCACGCGAGTTGGCCTCCCGCAACATCACCGTGAATGCGGTCGCGCCCGGTTTCATCGAGACGGACATGACGCGGGCGTTGCCCGAGCCACAGCGCCAGGCCTACCAGTCGCAGATTCCCCTGGGGCGCTTTGGCGCGGTCGAGGACGTCGCTAACGCCGTGATTTATCTCGCCGGAAGCCAGGGCGCGTACCTGACGGGCCAGACCCTGCACATCAACGGCGGAATGTACATGGGGTAGGGCGTAGGCTTCCGTACAACTGCAAATCATCAGAAAAATCAAGAACTCGCAAAATAAGCTGGTGGCGGTGCGCAGGGTGTTCCCCTACAATACGCCGCGCGTACGGGAGGCCTGCCGGGCCGCATTGCCAACAACAAGTGAAGGCGATCGTTGCCGAGCAACTAGGGGTCAAGGCCGAGCAGGTCACCAACGCTGCTTCCTTTGTTGACGACCTGGGTGCCGATTCGCTCGACACGGTCGAACTGGTCATGGCCCTGGAAGAGGAATTCGAAATCGAAATTCCCGACGAAGACGCGGAAAAGATCACCACTGTGCAGCAGGCCGTCGACTACATCAACGAGCGTCGCAGCAAGGCCTGAGCCTGACCCGCTCGGCCGCCGGCTCGCCGGGGACACCTGGGCGCCCAGACTTCAAGTAGCCAGGTTTGCTTGTGAGTAAACGTCGCGTAGTCGTTACCGGTCTCGGCATGGTCTGCCCGCTGGGCAGCACCGTGACGGACGCCTGGGCCGCGGCGCTGCGTGGCGAGAGCGGCATTGGACGCATCACCAGCTTCGACACCGCCGCCTTTCCGGTGCGCTTCGGCGGTGCCGTGCGCGGATTTGACCTCAGTGCCTACCTGCCGCCCAAGGAAGCGCGGCGCATGGATCCGTTCATGCATTACGGCGTCGCGGCCGGAGTGCAGGCGGTGGCGGATGCGGGGGCTGATTTCGAGCGCCTCGATCGCGATCGCTGCGGGGTCATCATGGGCGCGGGCATCGGCGGGCTGAGCACCATCGAGTCCGAACACAACGCCTTTCTGGCCGGCGGCGTGCGCCGGATCTCGCCGTTTTATATCCCCGGCTCGATCATCAACATGCTGGCCGGGCACCTGTCGATCCGCTTCGGTCTGCGCGGTCCCAACCTCGGAGTGGTGACGGCCTGCACCACCTCCACTCACGCGCTGGGCCTCGCGGCGCGCAGCATTCAGTATGGCGACGCCGACCTCGTGATCTCCGGCGGCGCCGAGATGGGCACCACACCCACCGCGGTGGGCGGGTTCTCCCAGGCCAAGGCGCTCTCGACGCGCAACGATTCGCCGTCCACGGCCAGCCGCCCCTGGGATCGGGACCGCGACGGCTTCGTGCTCGGTGACGGTGGTGGCGCGATGATTCTCGAAGAGTATGAACACGCTCGGCGGCGCGGCGCGCGCATCTACGCCGAGCTGGCCGGCTTCGGCATGAGCGGCGATGCCTACCACATCACGGCGCCGCCCGAGGATGGCGCGGGTGCGCGGCTGGCGATGGACAATGCGCTGCGCGATGCGGGCATCAGCGGCAGCGATGTGCAGTACCTCAATGCCCACGCCACCTCGACGCCGCTGGGCGATCGGGCCGAGACCGCGGCGATCAAGGCCAGCTTCGGCGATCATGCCTACAAGATGGCGGTGAGTTCCACGAAATCGATGACCGGTCACCTGCTGGGCGCGGCGGGCGTGGTTGAAGCCATCTTCTGCGTGCTGGCCATGCGCGATCAGGTCGCGCCGCCCACCATCAATTACATGAACCCGGATCCGGATTGCGACCTGGATTTCGTGCCGAATGCCGCGCGCAAGATGCGCATCGACGTCGCGGTATCGAATTCCTTTGGCTTTGGCGGCACGAACGGCACCCTGGTCCTGCGCCGCCTGCCGGGCTGACCCGTCCGGAAGCCCGTCATGAATACGCGCGGCCTGCAGGTGCGCGAGGTGCGGGCCACGCATGCGCAGTTACGCGCGCTGGCGGCACGCCGTCCGCGCCAGTTCCCGGTCCTGTTCGACAGCGCCGCTCCCGGCGTGCTGAGCCGCTACTCGATACTCGCAGCCCTGCCACGCGCCTCGCTCGTGCTACGCGGTGATGGACGACTCGAGCAGCACGGCGTCCGCCTCGGCGCCGGCACTTTCCTGGGCGCGCTTGATGAGTGGTGGCGGGCCGAGCATGAACCGGCGGATCTCTCCGGCCTGCCGTTTCGCGGCGGCTGGGTCGTGTTCCTGGGCTACGAGCTCGCCGCGAGCATCGAGACGGGGCTGAAACTTCCGCCGCTGGCGCGCGACGCGGCTTGCGCCGCCGCCATCCGCGTCGGGGGCGCGCTGGTTTACGATCACGCGCAGCAGCGCTGCCAACTGGTGGCTGAAGCGGAGGCCGGCGCCGACCTGGCCGTGATCGAAGCGGCCCTGTCTGATCCGGAAGAGCCGGAGTCCGGGCGGCCGGCTGCGCTCTGCGTGCCCGGCGCGATCATCGAGCAGGATCCGGAGGAATTTCGCCGCGCCGTGCTGCAGGCCCAGGCGCATATCGGCCAGGGCGACATCTACCAGGCCAATCTCTCGCGCTACTGGCGCGTGCGTCTGGACCAGGGTGCCGATGCAGGCGCGCTGTACGAGCGGCTGCGCCGGGCGAACGCGGCGCCGTTTGCGGCGCTGGCGCACATCATGGACATGACCCTGCTGAGCTCCTCTCCGGAGCGTCTGGTGCGGGTATCGGGCAACCTGGTCGAGACACGGCCGATCGCCGGGACCCGCGGGCGGCTCGGCACGCCGGATGCCGACCGGCCCGAGCGGCTGGAACTGCTGGCGAATCCCAAGGAGCGCGCCGAGCATGTCATGCTCATCGATCTGGAGCGCAACGATCTGGGCCGCATCTGCGAGGCCGGGAGCGTGGAAGTCAACGAGTTCATGGTGACCGAGAGCTACCCGAACCTGCATCACATCGTCTCGAACGTGCGCGGGCGGCTGCGCAGCGGCACCACGCCCGGCGACACCCTGCGCGCGGTGTTTCCGGGAGGGACGATCACCGGCTGCCCCAAGTACCGCTGCATGCAGATCATCGCCGCGCTGGAAGACGGGCCGCGCGGCGCCTACACCGGTTCGCTCGGGTATCTGAATCGCGACGGCGACATGGACTTCAACATCCTGATTCGCACCGCGACGCTGCGCGGAGGCGAGCTGCAGTTTCGTGCCGGAGCCGGCATCGTGGCCGATTCGGACTGGCAGCGCGAGCTGGCCGAAACCCGCTCCAAGGCGCGCGGCATGCTGCGCGCATTTGGCGCGGGCGAGGGCGCGAACGGAGCGGGTGCGTGACGCCCGCGCCCGCGGCCCCCGTCGGGATTTCCGCTGAGCGCGTGGCGCTCGTCAATGGTCTGCCCCAGACCACAGTCTCGGTTCATGACCGCGGGCTCCAGTACGGCGACGGACTGTTCGAGACACTGCGCTGCGAGCAGGGGCGGGTGCGGTGGTTCGATCGTCACCTGGCGCGCCTGGCGGCCGGCTGCGCGCGGCTCGGCTTGCCCGCGCCCGATGGGGCGGTGCTCCTGCACGAAGTCCAATCTCTCCTGGCGGACTGTCCACGCGCGCTCGTGAGGCTCGTGCTGACGCGCGGCGTGGCGAAGGCGCGTGGCTACCGGCCCACGGGCGATGAGCTGGCCACGCGCATCCTCACCCGTCATCCCTGGCCCGCGTCCGCAGGCCACGAGTTCCGCCTCGGCCTCTCAGCCGTTCCGCTGGCCTGCAATCCACTGCTCGCGGGCCTCAAGCACCTCAATCGTCTCGAGCAGGTGCTGGCGCAGCGGGGTGCGGCCAGCGCGGGCGTCGATGAAGTGCTCATGTGTGCCCGCAACGGGGACGTGGTCAGTGGCAGCATGTCGAACCTGTTCCTGGTGCAGGGCGGGATGCTGCTGACACCGCCGCTGCTGGAATGCGGTGTCGCGGGAGTCATGCGCTCCCTGGTGCTTGAACTTGCGCCGCAACTGGGCTTTGAGGTGTGCGTGACGCCGCTGTCGGTGGCGCAGCTGGCGGCGGCGCCCGCTCTATTCATGACGAATGTGCGCCTCGGCATACAGGACGTACACTGGTACGAGGGCCGCCGGCTGCAAATCGACGCCCGTAGCCCGCGGCTGCAGGAGTTGATCGACCATGCGGAGCGCTGATGCCGGGAAAATGCTCGCCAGGCTCGCCGCCATCGCGGCGGTGCTGGCAGGGGCGGCGCTGTATGGGGCGCATCGGCTGGAGGGCAGCCTGGAGGAGCGCTCGGGCGTCGTCGCGGGCACGCGCATCCAGGTGCACCCGGGCGCGAGCCTGCGCGCGGTGCTGGGCGAGCTGGCGCGAGTCGGCGCCGTGCCGCACCCGCGACTGGTGGAGTGGGCGCTGCGGCTCCATGGCAAGAGCCTGCGCGCACTGGCGGGCAGCTATGAGCTGGCGCCTGGAGAAACGGTGCGGCAGGTCCTGGAGCAGCTCAATGCCGGACAGGTCGTGCTGGAGCAGCTGACCATCGTGGAGGGCTGGACTTTCGCGCAGCTGCGCCAGGCCTTCGATGCGAGCAGCACGCTCACTCACGACTGGCGTGCGCTGGAGGACGGCAAGCTGATGGCGGCGCTGGGGCAGGCGGGGGTGGCTCCCGAGGGCCGCTTCTTCCCCGACACCTACCGCTTTGCCGCGGGCACCAGCGACCGGCGCCTCTATGAGCTGGCGATGCAGCGCATGCAGGAGCACCTGCAGCAGCAGTGGGCGGCGCGCGAGCCGAATCTGCCGCTGGCCGACGTCAACGCCGCGCTCACCCTGGCCTCGATCATCGAGAAGGAGACCGCGCGCGAGGATGAACGCGACAAGGTCGCGGCCGTCTTCATCAACCGCCTGCGCGTCGGCATGCGCCTGCAGTCGGACCCCACGATTATTTACGGCCTGGGCCGCAGTTTCGACGGCAACCTGCGCCGGCGCGACCTCGAGACCGATGGCCCCTACAACAGCTACACCCGCAGTGGCCTGCCGCCAACGCCCATCGCCCTGCCCGGGGATGCCTCGCTCCGGGCGGCCCTGCATCCGGCCGCCATCAATGCCCTGTATTTCGTGGCCACGGGCCGCGGCGACGGCAGCCATCATTTTTCCGCCACCTATGCCGAGCACAACGAAGCACTGCGGCAATTCCTCAAGCGCACCGGTGCGGTGCCCGATGCGGCCGTGAATGGAGGCGGCGGCTGATGCCGGCGCAATTCATCAGCCTGGAGGGCATCGAGGGCGCGGGCAAGTCGAGCATCGCCACGGCGCTGCAGGCCGAGCTGGAACGGCGCGGATGCCCGGTGCTGCTGACGCGCGAGCCCGGCGGGACGCCGCTGGCGGAAGCCCTGCGTGCCCTGCTGCTGCGCACCGGCGCCGAGCCGATCACGCCGACCACCGAGACGCTGATGATGTTCGCCGCACGCGCGCTGCATCTGGACAACGCCATACGCCCGGCCCTCGCGGCCGGCCGCTGGGTGATCTGTGACCGCTTCACCGATGCCAGCTACGCCTATCAGGGAGCGGGGCGCGGCGTGAGCGCGGCCCTGCTGGATGAGCTCGCCACGGCGGTACACGCCGATCTGTGGCCCGCGCGCACGCTGCTGCTGGATCTGCCCGTGGCCGCCGGACTGGCGCGCGCGCGCGCGCGCGCCGGCAGCGCGGACCGCTTCGAGAGCGAGTCCGGCGAATTTTTTGAACGCGTGCGCCGCGGCTACCTGGAGCGCGCCCGCCGGGATCCGCAGCGCCTGGTGGTGGTGGACGCGCAGCTCCCGCTTGCGCAGGTCCTCACGGCGGCGATCGCCGCGATCGCTGACCTGCTGCCGCCATGAGTGCAAGTTCACCATCGGCCCCCGAGTTGTACTGGCTGGGGCCGCAGCGTGCGGCCTTGCGCCAGGCGCGCGCGCAGGGGCGCTTCCCCCATGCCCTGCTCATCCAGGACGCGCCGGGCGGCGGCGGCGGGCAGTTGGCCCTGGCCGCGGCGCAGACGCTACTGTGTGCGCGGCCGGACGCGCCCTGCGGGGAGTGCCGGGACTGCCTGCAGGTGGCGCGCCTGGCCCATCCGGACCTCTGGCTGGTGGGGCCGGAGGAGGAATCTCGGCAGATCCGGGTGGATCAGATCCGGGCGCTGAATGAGACGCTGGCCCTCTCCGGGCACGGCGCGACGGGCACCGTGGCGATCATCGATCCGGCCGACATGCTCAACGCCAACGCCAGCAACGCCCTGCTCAAGACGCTCGAGGAGCCGCGGCCGGGCGTGCTGATCGTGCTGGTGACGATGGCCGCAGCGCGCCTCGCGGCGACCGTCCGCAGCCGCTGCCAGCGCCTCGCGATCCGCGTCCCGGAGCCGGCCGCCACCGCCGCCTGGCTGCGCGGGCAGCGGGGCGACGGTGCGTGGGAGGAAGTGCTGCAGATCGTTGGCAACGCGCCACTGCGGGCGCTGGCGATCGAGCCGGGCGAGTTGCTGCGGGTACGCGCCGAGACGGACGCGCAGCTCGCCGGTGCCCTGGCCGGGACGCTGGAGATTCCGTCCGCCGCCGCCGCGTGGGCGCGCGATGACTTCGAACTGCGGCTGCAGTGCGCTGAGAACTGGATCACACGCTGCATGCAAGAGCGCCTGGAGCGGGGTGGCCATATGACAGAATTGCACAGTGGCGCGCACTTGCCAGCGGCCACTTCCTCTATGAATATGCGCAACCTGGTCCGGTTGGCGGATACACTGCATGAGCTGCGTCGGCTGGCGGCGACTTCGATCAACAAGGCCCTCGCCATCGAGCAGCTGCTGTGGCAGTTATGTGCCGCAGGCACGAGTCAGCCGGGTGTGGGCGCGGGCTGAAGGCCGAGTAAACGAGATGGTGCAAAGGTGAAGGAAAACCAGGCCCGAAGTACGGACGCCGGCGGTCGCAGTGACGGCCTGCCGCGCTCGGATCTCGGGCGTACCGGCGCTTCCAAGCCCGGTCTGCTGACCCTGACCATCAAGGACAAGAGCGCCCTGTACCTGGCCTACATGCCCTTCGTGTCCAACGGCGGACTGTTCATTCCCACCAACAGCAATTATCGCATCGGCGACGAAGTGTTCATGCTGTTGAACCTGATGGGCGAGGACGAGAAACTGCCGGTCGCCGGCCGGGTCATCTGGGTGACGCCCAAGGGCGCCCAGGGCAAGCGCACCGCCGGCATCGGCGTGCAGTTCAGCGAGCAGGATCGGGGCCAGACGCGCCACAAGATCGAGAATTATCTGGCCGGCGCCCTCTCGGGCGACAAGGCCACGCACACGATGTAGCGCCCCTAGCCCGGCCGGCGCAATTCCGGCTCGGCACTCGACAATCCCCCGGTCAGCACGTAGGCATTGAAGCCGCGTTCAAGCAGGATGAAGGCACCGGCGGAGCTGCGCCGGCCCGTGTCGCAGTAGACGACGTAGGGGACGTTGCGATCGAGCGTCGCAAGCTTCAGCCGGATGAAATACAGGGGAATGTTGAGGGCCCCTTCGATCGCGAGGTTCAGGTATTCCGAGGGCAGGCGTACATCCAGCCAACGCCCGCCGCGCTCGATGATCGCGCGTGCTTCCGCGTAGTTCACCCACTGCTGCAGCGGTTCATTCATCAGCTCGCGGAAATCCACCTTGCTGAGGCGCATCAGCACGCCGTCGGTGAGCATGACCACCGTCGCATTGCGCTTGGCCTCCGAAATCAGTGCCTCCTCACCGAAGGTTTCCCCCACCGTGAGTTCCGCCAGGCGGATGCCCTCGCGGTTCAGAGGCGTCTCGCGCGTGACCACGCACTTGCCGCTGACGATGGCGTAGAAGTAATCGCCCTCGGTGCCCTGCTGGATGATCACCTCGCCCGTGCGGCAGGACACCCGCTGCATGCGCATGAAAATCGCCTGAATGTTGGCGGGCGGGATGCGGTGGAAGGCCTTGGTCTGCAGCAGCGTCGTCATCCAGTCGTCGCCCCCGCCGGTGCCGAACTGGGCCTGCAGCTCACCCACTTCATAGGTGCCGGTCTGATCCCAGGTGATCATCATGTCGAGCAGGTCCGCCTCGACGACGATGTATTCCACGGTGTCGACCGCCCGCGCCGTGGCGCGCCGCGGCAGATTGGGGGACAGCTGATTCCTGGCCTCGGGCGTGCCGCCACGGATCATCGCCACCGTGCGTTCGCTCTCGCGCAGCTCCAGCATGCCGGAAATCAGCCAGTAACAGCGTCGCTCGGTATCGCCCTCCTTGAACAGGAGGCGATTGGCGGCCAGTTCGTTGATCTGCACCTTGCGCGCCAGCGCGGCCAGATTGTCGTTTTTCATCCCACCCAGCGGCGAGAGCTTGCGCAGCATCGGTACGCTGGCTGGACGACCCTCACTCATGCGAACCCCTCGAGAATCAACACCGCACGCGATGTTAGCACAGCAAATTGTTCCAGCCCGCGTCAGGGTGGAAGCGCTTGCCATAGCGCTGCTCGAGTTCATTGAGCCGCGCCACGACTGCGCTGCAGCCGCGGGCACGCGCGTAGTTGAGCGGGCCGCCGCGGAAGGGTGCGAATCCAGTGCCGAACACCACGCCGGCATCGAGCAGGTCGGCGTCGGCCACGACCTGCTCGCGCAGGCAGGCCGCACATTCGTTGACGAGTGCGAGGATCAGGCGATCGGCCAGATCAGCCGGCGCGGCAGCGGCTTCAGGGGCTCGCACCGGTTTGCCCGCCTGCCAGGCGTAGAAACCCTGACCGCTCTTGCGCCCCAGCTGTTTCGCAGCGACCAGTTCGCGCAGGCGCTGCGTGTACGGCGGCATCTCCCGCCCCAGCTCGCGCGTGATGATCTCTCCGACGTGGACGATGACATCCAGCCCGACCACGTCGGACAGTTCGATCGGGCCCATCGGCATGCCGAAATCCACCGCGGCGCGATCGATCACGCCCAGCGGCACGCCTTCGCCGGCGGCGTACAGGGCTTCGTGCAGATACGGGAACAGCACGCGATTGACGAGAAACCCCGGTCCGCTGCGGCAGGGCAGGGGCAGCTTGTCGATGCGGCGCGCAAAGGCCATCGCCGCAGCCAGCGGTTCGGGTTTCGTATGCGCCGAATGGATCACCTCGACCAGCGGCATCTGGGCCACCGGGTTGAAAAAATGCAGGCCGACGAGCCGTCCGGGATCCTGGAGCGTCTGGGCCAGCAGCTCCAGCGTGATGCTCGAGGTGTTGCTGGCCAGGACCGCCGCCGGGCCGAGGCGCGGCTCGGCCTGCGCGTACAGCGCGCGCTTGGCCTCGAGGTTCTCGAAGATCGCCTCGATCAGGATGTCCGCGTCGCTCACGCCCGCGCCCGCGACGTCGGCGCGGAGCCGTGCCTGCGCCGCAGCACGCTCGGCTGGCTCGCGCAGCCGCCGCGCGTAGAGCTCCGTGGCCCGCCTGAGCGCCGGATCGATGAACTGCTGCTCGCGATCCTGGAGCGTGACGTCCAGACCGCGCAGCGCGCACCAGGCGGCGATATCACCGCCCATCACGCCCGCACCGATCACGTGCACGCGCTTGAGCGGCGTGGCGGCCTTGCCGCCGAGGGACTTGAGGCGATCCTGCAGCAGAAACATACGCACCAGGCTGCGTGCGGTCTCGGTAGCAAAGAGCCTGGCGATCGAATGTGCTTCGGCCTCGTAAGCGCCTTGCCCGCGTGCGCCATAGCGGACCCACAGCTCGATGATGGCGTAGGGCGCCGGATAATGATCGCGGCGAGCCTGCCGCGCGACCCGGGCCACCAGCGAGGAGCGCAGCAGGGGCCTGATCCCGGGTAGACTGAGCAGCCGATCCACGAACGGCGCCTGCCCCGGGGGCGGCTGCTCGGCCAGGATCCGGCGTGCCTCGCCCTCCAGATCAGCCGCGCTCACCAGTCGATCGACCAACCCGACCGCCAGCGCGCGATCCGCCCGCAGCGGTTTGCCCGTCAGCATCAGTTCCATGGCCGCGCGCACGCCGAGCAGGCGCACCGCGCGCACCGTGCCGCCAAAACCCGGATGGATGCCCAGCTGCACCTCCGGCAGCCCCAGCGACAGGCGGGCATCGCCGACCGCCACCCGGTAGCGGCAGGCCAGGGCGAGCTCCAGGCCACCGCCCAGCGCGAAGCCCTGGATCGCCGCCACGGTGGGGCAGGGCAGGGCCTCCAGCTGTGCGAACACCCGCTGGCCGTTGCCGATCGTCTCCAGGGCGTCGGCCTCGCTGCGGAACTGCGTGAATTCACGCACATCGGCGCCTGCGATGAAGCCGGAGGCCTTGCCTGAACGCACGATGAGGCCGCGAGGTGGGTCGGCGTGGAGCGAGCGCAGCAGCTCGCCCAGTTCGAGCAGCACTGCGCGGCTCAGGGAATTGGCCGAAGTGCCGGGCCGGTCGAGGGTCAGGCAGGCGATACCGTCCGCTTCGCGATCCAGCCGCCAGGCCGTGCTAGTACTCATGGTCCACCCCCTGAGGGCCTGATTATTTCAAAATCACAGATCAGCGGGCGGTGATCGGAGTAACGGACTTCCGGAATGCGAAAGCCCGTGACTTCAATCCCGGCGCTGACCAGCACGAAGTCGAGCTCGACGCGCGGGTGGCGCGCCGGATAGGACAGCAGGCCCTGCGTATTGGCGCTGTGCAGCCCCGCCGCACGCATGAAGAGGTAGATCTCGTGCGTGCCCCAGAAGGTGTTGAAGTCCCCGGCCACGATCACCGGCTTGGTAGCGCCGGCGATCAGGTCATACAGGGTGCGCAGCTGGTATTGCCGGTGGCGGTACTTGAGCGACAGGTGCACCAGAAATACGCACACCTGGTCCAGTTCCAGTTCGATGATCAGGCGCTTGATGCCGGTGTCGAAATAATGAAAGCGCTCGCCCGTGACGCTCGGTGCGGCCAGCAGCGCATTGGCCTGCTTGCGCACGATCGGTAGCAGGTTATTGAGCGAACGCGAACCGTATTTACACTCATACGCGGTGTAGTGGCCCAGCGAGGCGGCGATATGCTCAGCCTGGTTCACCATGCCGCTGCGTATCGATCCGGTGTCGACCTCGATCAGGCCCACCAGGTCGGGGCTTTCCTGGCGGATGAACTGGGTGATCTCATCCAGTACCTGCCGGCTGCTGCGCAGGTATCCGGCGCCGGGGATCGGCAGGTGGAAGGCGGGGCCCGCACCGGTCGCATAACGGATGTTATAGACGAGCAATCGCAACGGTTTCCCTCATCAGGGCTGGCACAGTACACTTAAAGCCATGGCACAACCCGATCCTATACGGGTATATGTCACCCACGCGTTCGAGCTGAGTGATGATTACCTGCGGGTCTTCGAGTTCCTCGAGAGCGCCCGCAATTTCTATTATCGCAATTGCGGCGGCCCGGAACAGCGCCCCGTCGACATGACCACCGAAGGCCAGCACGCGGCGTTGCGCCAGCAGATGGGGACCACGGAAGTGGTCGTGGCACTGTCCAGTCTGTACACGGGGCACCGCGAACTGCTGCTGTTCCAGCTCAACTACGCCAGGGCCAGCGAGAAGCCGGTGGTCCTGCTGCCGGGTTTCGGGCGCGAACTGGTGCTGCCGGCCGAAGTCATGCAGATGTCGGCCGAGCGGGCGCGGTGGGACGAGCGCGGCCTGGTGGATGCCATTCGCCGCCAGGCACGCCATGAAGACACGACGCGCTGGGACACCATCGAATTCAAGATCGATTGAGCCCTGCGCCGGTCATGGCGGGCAAACCCTACGGATTGTTGGCGAGGCCGTTGCGCGCGGCGGCGCCGCTGCTGCCTTCGATCGTCAACAGGGACACCAGTGAAGTGGTGGCGCGTGGCGTGGCCCCGATGCGCGCCGGCACCTTGGTCCCCGCGATCAGGCTCTGCAGCCGCAGCGCGTGCATGCGCACGATCAATGCCGAATATCGCAGTGCTTCGTCACTGGAAAGTTTGCGCACCGAAGCGCGCACGACGTTATCGCCGGGTAAGGCGCGCGCCAGATGCATGGTCCTTGACATCTGGGCATATTCGGCTTGCACTTCGCCGGGCAATTCGAGTTCGTCGATGTCGTCCAGGTGTTCGCGAAACGCTGCGGCGAGTCTGTCCTTGAGCGTGCCGTCGCCGGCGAGCAGCAGCACGGCCGATTCGAGTCTGTTGGAAAGAGAGGTGTTCATGGCTTTCGTCCTGGCGGATCGGCGAGCTGAAGATGCGCAACTTCGGTACCTGCCTCGCGGTGCCGTCTTAGTTGTTATTCCGTTCTAAAGGCTTTCGCCTCATAGACCTAGGCAGAGAATATCGCGTGCTGCATGCAATGATCAACGTACTTTTTGCTGTATTTGGCGGGAGCGGGGAGGCGGAGCGGCCGATGGTAGGGCTATCGGGTAGGAGACCCGCCCGCGTGGGTCCGCGCGAACCCGCGCGCAGAAGTTTACATTAAGAGTCGCCTTTAACTGGTCTGATATCATTAGCTTTACCAACGACGGCCTGAACGCATGACTGAGACTTGGCGCGGCATTTACCCCATTACGAGCTTCGTGCTCGAGGCTCTGGGGCGCAAGCGCGACGCCGGCCCGCCCGGCGCGCTGACGGGGCGTGAGCAGGTCCTGCTCATTGCCGTGGAATTCTGGGCCGCCGCGGCGCACGGCACGCTACATAAGCACCTGCAACCGGAGCCGCAGACGCGGCTCCTGGAGGCCCAACTCGCCTTCGGTGCGATTGGAGCGGTACGGGTCGTGAGCCTGCTGCGTGTCGCCGTGGAAGAGCTGGATGACCGGGCGAGCGGGCAGTCCGCGGAATCCGTGATCAACCAGCTCGACGAGCGGCTGGCACGCACCGATGACAACGTGGATGATCTGGTGGCGCGATACGTGGATGCAACCGAGGAGTCGCCGCTCAGCGCCGGCGCGGGCTGAGGGATGAGCATCGCGGTCTTTACTACCGGCGGCACCATCGACAAGGTCTATTTCGATGCGAAGGGCGGCTACCAGGTTGGCGCGCCCATGGTGCTGGAACTGCTGCGCCATGCGCGTTTGCCCGCGCTTCCTGAAGTGACGGAACTGCTCCGCAAGGACAGCCTTGAAATGACCCCCGCCGACCGGGAAGTGGTTCGAGCGGCGGTCGAGGCCTGCGAGGCGCAACAGATCCTGATCACCCACGGCACCGATACCATCGTGGAAACCGCCCGCGAGCTGGCCGGGATTTCGGGCAAGACCATCATGCTCACCGGCGCGCTGCAACCCGGGCGCTTCAGCGACAGCGACGCGGCCTTCAACCTGGGCCTGGCTTTTGGGGCCGTTCAGCTCTGCCCGCCGGGCGTTTATGTGGTCGCCAACGGCACCGTTTTCCCGGCCGCGCGGGTGCGGAAAAACCAGGCCCAGAACCGCTTCGAGTGGGCTTAAAGGCTGTATTTAAGCCTCCGCAAGCCAGTTTCCTGACTATCTGTAGACCCGGTTCACAGACCGGCGGGCCGTGGCGCGTTAGTTTCGTGTCTTATGACGCCCGGCGCGCCCGCCCATGCAGGCCGGAACCTGCGGCCAGCGCATTGTTGCCGCGCTGCCGCTGCTGTGGGCCAAGTGGGTGTCCCTGCACGATGCGGCCGGCAGGATTCACTGGCACCAGGGCGAGGTGCTCGGACCGCCGGAACGCGAAGCCATGCGCGTGGCGCTGGAGAGCTTCGTCGGCCGCGGTGCTCCGATCCGCGTCAATCATCCGTTGCAGCGCGATCGCACCGCGGTGCTGTTGCGCACGGGCGATGACGCGCATGAATTCCTGGGTTTCGTCATGCTGGTGGTCGATGACCGCTGGCTGAAGGGCAATGGCAATTCGGCGCCAGACCTGCCGGTGCCGGTGGTGCGCGCGGTGCGCGAATGGGGCGTCACGCTCGCCAGTGGTGTCCAGCCGCCACCGCCGGAGCAGACCGCGACCAGTGAGCAGCTTGGATCCTCGCCGGGGGTGGCGCCGCTTGAGAGCGCCGCGGTCAATGCCGCGGACGCCGCCCAGTTTGCAACCCGCGTGCGCTCCTTCGCTCTCGAGCTGCACAGCCAGAGCCTGACGCCGATCCAGGCGGGCATCCGCATCCGCCGCTATGAAATTCTGATGCGCGACATTGGACAGGCGGACCCGAACGTGGCCCCCCAGGAGCTGATACGCGGCGCCGAGGCCCATGGGCTGGGGACGGTACTGGACCGCCGGGTGCTGGGCGAGCTGGTGAGCTGGCTGACCGGGCACCATGAAATCTGGTGCGATGAAGCCACGCAGTTCTCGGTCAACGTCACCGCCGGCTCGGTCCGCGACCGCAAATTTCCCGCCACGGTGGCCGAGTCGATCGCTTCCGCCGGATTGCCCCGGGGACTGCTGGCCTTCGAGGCGCAGCACGAAGTCTGCCTGCGCGATCCACGGCAGTTCGCCAAATTCGCCGCGCAGCTGGAAGAGGCGGGCGCCGGGGTGGTGATCGACAACTTCAGCCTGAGCGAAGCGGGCATCGACCTGCTGCTATTGCCCGGCGTGCGCCTCGTCAAGCTGGACGCCCGCCTGACGCAGGATCTCGTGGCGGACCGGGGCCGGCAGGCCAGGATTGCGGCCATTGCGCAGGCCGCACGGGTCGCCGGCGTGCACGTCGTCGCCAAGCGCGTGGAGAGCGAAGAAGGGCAGTCCATGATGCGGGCGCTGGGCGTCGATTTCATCCAGGGCTTCGCGGCCAGCATGCCCACAGCGCTCGAGACTTTCGACACCACACCACAGCAAGCCGCGGCCGGCTGACCCCCCGTCCTGGCTTCACGGTGTCCGACTTCCCCGGTGTCTCTGAAGGCCTGGACGGCGAACGCCGTGGGGGCAGCGAGCGCCGGTCTCGCCCGTGGTACGCGCTGCTCGCCGGCGCCTGGCGCGCTCGTCGCCGCGATCTGCGCCGCGGAGAACGCGGGAGCCTCGGCTACGTGGACTGGCACGCCCCGCAGTGGTTCGCCGCGGCCCTCCTGGTCCTGATCCTCTCGCTGGTCGATACCTTCCTGACCCTCGTGCTGCTCAGCCACGGTGCCATCGAAATCAACCCTCTGATGCGGGTCTTCATCGCCGGCGATGGGCGCGAATTCGCCTTGGTCAAGCTGGCCATGACGGCCTGGGGCGTGGCAGCGCTGGTGGTGCTGGCACGGGTGCCCGTGTTCAGCCGGTACATCGCCGGGCCGGTCCTGGTTGGCGCCGCGGTAGTGTATTTGTCGCTGGTCGGCTACGAATTATGGCTGCTGGGCTGGGTGGTGGCGTAGGATTCAACTGACCGCAAATGTAGCTGTCGCGCGCCGATAACTGCGCTACCCTGAGCCTGAACTTCACCGGGACCAGAGGATCAAAGCAGCTGATGGACGAGGGGAACAAAAACACATTGATCGCCGCGCGTCTGGTGCGTACGCCCTGGTGGCGCACGGCCCTCGATCGGCTCGGCGCTCGCTCCCAGGAGCAGCGCTACCGCGAGACGCTCGGTCGCCTGGCGGAACGTGACGTCAGCGACACCATCGGCGAGGAGGACCTGAAGTCCTGGCTCGCCATGCTCGAGGGCGAGTCGAAGTTGGAGAGCAAGGACGCGCCACGGCCGCGCCGACCCTGACTTCGCCTACTGTATATCGGGCAACCCCTATCGAGGGCCCTGAGCGGCCGTAAGCGCCACGGCGGTATGCCTGAATAAGACTTAACAACCACATTGAGCACTGCGCGAATAATAAAGCGCCAAGCTCGAGGGTGAGTGTGAGTACCCGCGGCGCTCATGCAAAGCGTTAGGGGGAGTTGCTATGCCAACTCGAAGCACGATGAGTCAGCGGTTTGCATCAGCGCCACTGGCGGTAGTGGTTCTGGCGCTCTGTAGCCCCGTAGCGGCGTCTGCCGCAAATTTGCTTGGCTTCTACGCCGGCGCAGCGGTCGGACAGGCCGACGTTAAAGCGAATGAAGTGGCTCCCTCGGGATTCAACGAACACGCGACGGGGTGGAAGGTTCTGGTCGGTATCAGGCCGATCTCGCTCATCGGCGCAGAATTGGAATACGTGAATTTCGGCCATCCGTCGGCACAAGTACCCTTGCAGCCCCAGGGCATCTACAACGCGAATATCCAGGCTGACGCCCACCCGAGAGCGACGATACTCTCTGGATTACTCCATGCGCCGCTTCCCGTACCGTTTCTCGATCTTTACGGCAAGGTCGGCCTGTCACGCCTGCGGACCGAAGTGCACGCAAGTGTGGTCTGCACCGTCAACGGCATAAACACTGCCTGTCCCCCGAACTTCCCGTTTCCGGCTTTTGACCGCGACGAAACGACCACCGAGTTCGCCTACGGTGCGGGCGCGCAGCTGAAATTTTCGGCATTTGCCGCTCGGCTTGAATACGAACGGATTAGCGCCAGCGGAGGTAACCCGGACCTCCTGTCGATAGGAGTAACCTGGACGTTCTAGAAGTCCGCTATCGCAATCTTTGGTGGGGGCGTGAGGCGTGATCTGTTGGGCGCCGCCCATTGTCGCGATCGGCCTGGCCTACTTCGCATAATGTATATTATGTTAACTTGAGGATTGGTACAGGTTGACCCCGCCTGATTGCAGTCCGCGTCGCCCTCCCGACGCCCTAAGTCCCCTTCCGCCACCCCACGCAATCCGCCGGCCATTCCGGGTGGCAGGTGTTCCCCGTTCTATTTTGTGGGGCGGCTATACGCTAGGCTGCACGGCCAACTTAAGGACACCCATGGCCCTGGAAGAAGTATTCGTCAGCTATTCGCGCGAGGACAACGACAAGGTGCTCGCGCTGACGGCGAAGCTACGCGCCGCGGGCGTGCCGCTGTGGATGGACGTGCGCAGCATCGATGGTGCGGCGATGTGGGGCGAGGAAATCGTCAATGCCCTGGATAGAGCCAAGGTCCTGCTGCTGATGGTGTCGGAATCGGCCGTCCGCTCGCACAACGTCACCAAGGAGGTCCTGCTGGCGAGCGAGCGCAAGGGGCACATCCTGCCCGTGGATCTCGAACCCACCGTGATTCCGCCGGGCCTCAAGTATCCACTCGCAGGCATCCAGCATATCGAGTACTACCACGGCAGTTCCGACGAGCACCTGCAGGCCATTCTCCGTGCGCTCGAACGCGTCGGGGTGACGATCACCAAGCCGCGCAGCGAACCCAGCGCACCCGCAGGTCCCGGCACGCCGGGTGCCGCGACGCCTGCCTCGACTGGCGGAGGCGCTGAACCGGCGATCGAGTCGGGCGCCCTCGCAGTGCTGCCCTTCGACAACATCAGTTCCGACAGCGACGCCAGTTACTTCAGCGATGGCTTGACCGAGGAGCTGATCGCAAGGCTGTCGCTGGTCAACGAAATCGAACTCGTGTCGCGCTGGGCGTCGATGCAGTTCAAGGACGCCAAGAAGGACCTCAAGGCCATTGGTCGCGAGCTCGGCGCGCGCTACATCGTCGGTGGCAGCGTGCGCAAGTTCCAGGACTCGGTCCGCATCACGGTGCAACTCGTCGATGTCGGGACGAATCGGCAGATCTGGGGCGACACCTACAAGGGCAAGCTCGACGACATCTTCGACATCCAGGAAACGGTCGCGAAGCAGATCGTCGAGGCCCTGAAGCTGAAGCTGAGTTTCTCGGAGAAGCTGTCGCTGACCAAGCGGCAGACCATCAATGTCCAGGCTTACGATTTCTACCTGCGCGGCCAGGACTATCTGTATCGGCTCAGCAAGCGCAGTGTCGAGTACGCGATTCAGCTGTTTGAGAAGGCCATCGAACTCGATCCGCGGTATGCCGCGGCGTATGCGGCCTGTTCCAGCGCCTATGGCCAGATGTACCAGTACTTCTCACGCCAGGAAACGTACCGCGACAAGGCGCAGGAATTCAGCTTCAAAGCCCTGATGTACGACAGCAACCTGCCCGAAGCGTACGCCGCGATGGGGCTGTCCTATTTCATCTGGGGGAAGTTCGACGAGGCCGCGGCCTCGGGTCAGAAAGCCATCGAGCTGGATCCCGACAATTTCATCGCCTACTGGACGCTCGGGCGCATTCACTTCTCGACCGGCAAATTTGCCGAGGCGCTCAAACTGTTCCAGTGCGCCATCGACATCAAGCCCGGGTTCTATGTGGCGCACGCCGACCTGAGGCAGGCCTATACCTGCCTCGGCCGCAAGGCAGAAGCGGAGGCTGTGAACCACCACCTGGTGGAGCTCATGCCCAACTACCTGCTCCAGAATCCAGATGATTCCCGCGCACGGATGTTCTACGCCATCGCGCTCGTGGAGGTCGGCCGCCGGAAGGAAGCGATCGCCGAGGGCGATGCGGCGCTGGCGGCGAGCCCTGGCGACTCCCTGATGCTCTACAACGGCGCCTGCCTGTATTCCCGGATTGGCGAGACGAAGAAGGCCGTCGTCACGCTCCGCGAGGCGATCGGCGCCGGGGTCACGAACTACGGTTGGATCAAGAATGACCCGGATTTCGACTCGATCCGGAACGATCCGGAGTATGTGGAGATGATGGCGGGGAAATAGCGGGCGGGATGCGTGCCCTGCCCTCACACCGCTGGACAGGGCCTGCCAAAAGACAAAGACGTTTTACCGAGGGTTTACCCCGGTCGTTTGTGTACCCGAATCATCGGCCGAGCTTGCGTTTGAGCGCACGTCGGACCCTCCCCGAGCGCGCGCAGCGCACGTTTCAATTGCGCGCGCGACGGCCTCCGGTAGTTTCTTTGAGACTCTAATGCCCTGTCGATGCGGTCCGTCAGTGGTTCGCAAACCCACCAGGACATCCGGCTGGATGCCCATCACCTCATTGGAGCCATCTGAACGCATCCGTGCACAATCGGGCAACTCTAAAATACCACCGCTGTTTCTGAGTGTTGTGGGGGTGCCGCCATTTGTATGTCCGCACCCCGCACCTGCTGTCGGCGCACCCATGACGACCGCGGCGTGATTGTCCTGGAGCACCGCTGCAAATTGCTCGGCCGCCGATCCGGTGCCTCCATTCACTAATACGATTAACGGTCCGCGCCAGACCCCTTCGTCATAGGGATATTGAATAGGCGTGAAGATATCCTTCGCCCAGGGCTTGCTCTTAATGACCTTCGGATCAGCGGAATCGATTACCCCCGATGCGTAAAATCCCTGTCCGAGCCAATCACACGATGGGGGTATGCCTTGCCACAATGGCTGCGAGTCGCAAAGTATCTCCGCCTCACGCTGATATCCTTGCACCTGTTCCGCTAATCCATTGAGCATCGCCCCGTCCTTTTGGGGCGCGCCTTTTGCATCGGCGCGCAGATCGGCGACAGTATCTGCGAAGTGCTTCGCCCAATGCGCTCCACGCACGAATCCCATCCGCTCGGATTTCAATCGAACTGCGGTTACCATCCGGGCAGCGGCTTCCGCCCATTCCGTACCTCCGCCGTTGTTGACGACATCGATCAGCAGCACGTCGGCCCTGGCGTCCTCAATTGCACGAATCCGGGCATCCAAGTCGCGAGTCATCCGTTTCGAGACCCATGCTTCAATTCGATATTTGCAGGCTTCATCGCACGCAGTACCTGGAGCGATTGAAAGTGCGATCAGGGATTCCGCGCAGAGTTCCGGCATACCCTCGGGAGCAAAGATACCGATCTTGATTACCCCGACCCGATGACCACTCACTTGTATGGTTCCCGCAGGGAATTCGCTGCCGGGGCCATTTGCAAGCGGTAAATATCCTGGAACAAAAGCAGCGGCGACGCCGCCGCGAATTCCCTCATCGTACCCAAGCGCCGCGCAATTGGCGTAGCGCGTCTTTGTAGGACTCGGATTGCTCGACCATCTAAACCGCACATGTCCATCGCCAAATCGTCGCGCTAACCTATCCAAAACCGCACGGGCATCTGCGTCGCTTGCGGAAGACCGCAGCTGCGTTTGCGCCTCGGCAAACAGCGCCGCCAGATCTATTTCACGTTCAAGCACAACCCATTCCAGGTTGGCATACTTGGTGGCAATCGCCTCTCGCGTCTGCTCGAGATCCTCAAGCCAGGGTTTCGGATCAAACGGCGTCGGAGCGGTCACGGCTATCTGGGCAATTGATCTTGTCGCAACTGCCATCCAGACCAGCAACACGAGCATCGATACACGCATCAACGTGTGCCAAGGACCTTATGGGCTGCGCCGGTCGACCAGGACTCTGCGTACCCCAGATCTGCCAGCAACGGCGCTGACTTCGCCATAGAGATCGCCAGGACTGGCCGTGGGCGTGCCGCCCGCGGAAATACGCGCCACCACCCGCACCGTCTGGCCAGCCGCAAAGCTGTGGTTGGCGAGCACCGAGTCGGTGGCCGAAAGGTCCAGCTGCTGCGGGAACGTGGCGCTGAGTCGCTTGACGGCCAGGGGCGGGCCGCCCTGGGGAGAGCGCACGAACACGAACAGCGCGGCACCGGCCGGCACCGCGCCTGTCAGCGGCGCGGCCAGCTCCACCCGCAGATGGATGGCCGTGGCCGGGTCGGTCCGGTGCTGGGCGATCTGGACGTCGATGGCGGCGATCTGCTTGTCGAGGGCATCGACCACGGCTGGCGGTGGGCCCAGCTCCCGCAGAGTCGCAAAGCGCGCCCGGGCGTTGACCAGATCGCCCGCGCTCAACAGGGTGATCCCCGTGTAGAACAGGGCCTGGGGCGAATGCGGGTCGAGCTGCAGTGCCCGATTGAACAGCTCCATGGCCGCAGGCGTCTCATTGCCGCCGTTCTCGAACAGAATCGTTTCCCCCAGGCCGCTCAGGGCCGCCGCGTTGCCGCCATGGCCCAGATGGTCCGCGTGCTGGAAACTGCGGCGTGCCAACGGCCATTGCTGGATCTTCAGATAAGCGCCGCCGAGATTCAGCCAGGCCTGTAAATCTTCAGGATGCTCGACCGTAGCGCGCGTGAGCGGTGCGATGGATTCGGCGTCCGTCGCCGGCACCGCGCCCCAGGGATAGTGGCTCCACAGCGGATAGAGCAAAGATGCCGCGAGGATGAGCAGCAGACTGACGACGGCTCCCGTGCGGCGCTCTGCGGGCGCTGAGCCCTGCCGGGCGCGCAGCAGCGGCCAGGCCACCAACAGCGCCGCGCCAACGGCGCCCAGGGCCGCCCAGATGACAAAGCCGGTCATGCCGCAGGGGTACTTCCGGGCTCGTCGTCGTCCGTGATGGGCAGGCTGGCGCGCTTTCTCATCACCCTGATCGCGATTCCGAAGCCGGCGAGCAGCATCAGGCCGGGCGCGCCCCAGAGCCAGGCGTTGTGCCAGTTCATGCGGGGGCGGAACAGGATGAATTCGCCATAGCGGGCCACGAGGTAGTTGCGAATGTCCTCGTCGCTCTTGCCCGCGAGCAGCATGTCGTGAATCTCGAGGCGCAGGTCGGCGGCCAGGTTCACGTTGGAATCGGCCAGCGCCTCGTTCTGGCACTGCACGCAGCGCAGCTCGTGCGTGAGGGCCAGATAGCGCTGCTGCATGATCGGATCGGGCAACGCGGGCGTGTTGTCGACCGCGAGCAGCGGCGTGGTCCACAGACCCGCGCACAGTGCAGCGAGCGCCGCCAATTGCCGGCCGCGCTTCATGTGCCGGCCCCGGCGTTCGACGGTGCGGCGGCCGCCAGGTGCGGCAGAAAACGGCTGTTCCAGGCCTCCATCGTCATGGCCCCGATCAGTTTCTCCACCACGATGCCCTGCGGGCTCACCAGGAAACTCTCGGGCGCGCCGTACACGCCCCAGTCGATGGCCGCCCTGCCGTCGTGATCGGTGGCGACCACTTCGTAGGGATTGCCGAGTTGCGACAGCCAGGCCGTTGCCGTGGCATCCTCGTCCTTCCAGTCGATGCCGATGATCGGCACCCTCCCCTCGCTCTTGATCTGCAGCAGCGTCTCGTGTTCCGCGCGGCATTCGGGGCACCAGGTGCCCCAGACGTTCACGAGATGCCAGCCGCCGAGCAGCGCCGTGTTTTTCAACGGCGTTCCGGCATCGGGCAGTTCCGGCAGGCTGAATTGCGGCGCGGCCTTGCCCAGGAGCGGCGAGATGATTTCTTTCGACCCATTCTTGGGCGCGTTGTAGATCCCGACGGCCAGCACGATCACGAGCAGTGCAAAGACTCCCAGGGGCAGCAGAAAGCGCTTCATGGCTTGGCCTGCGGACCGCCTTCGACCATCGCGGCGAACCGGTAGCGCCGGTCGAACAGGGTCGTGATGCCCCCGAGCGCCATGATCGCGGCGCCCAGCCAGATGAAGCGGATCATCGGGCGGTACTGCAGGCGCAGGCTCCAGGAATCATTACCCACGTCCTCGCCCAGCGCGGCCAGCAGATCGCGGTTCCATTTCGCGGCAATGGCCGCCTCGGTCATGACCGATCCCTGCACGAAATAATGGCGCTTCTCCGGGCTGAGTTCGGCGACGACCCGACCATTGCGGATTGCGGTGACGTGGCCGCGAAAGCCGTCGAAGTTCGGGCCCTCGATGCTCTCCCCGCCGTTGTAACGGAACATGTAGTCACCGACCTGCTGGCTCGCCCCACGCGCCAGCGCCACGTCCATCTCGATCGTATTGGATTTGACGAAGGTGATGCCCAGCACGAAACATCCCAGGCCGATGTGCGCGATGGTCATGCCCAGCACGCTGGCCGGGAGCGTGAGGCGCCGTCGCAGGCGATCGAGCGGATCGATGAGCGAGGACAGGATGATCCAGAATCCGACCACGGCACCTACCGGTGTCAGCAGGCTGGCGCCGCCGTAGAAACCGTAGGTGACGGCCAGCCCGATGAGCAGCGCCCCAGCGAGCGCGCCCAGGATGCGGCGCCTGGATTCCCCGAGAGCGCCGCGACGCCAGCGTGAGTGGATGCCGATCGATACCAGCATGACCAGCGGCAGCGTTGGGACCAGGAAGCTGGGATTGAAATACGGCGGGCCCACCGACAGCGTCCCGAGCCGGAGCGTGTCCGCGATCAGCGGCGCGAGCGTGCCGCCAAAGACGACCGCGGCGGCCACGACCAGCAGGATGTTGTTGAACAGCAGGAAGGATTCCCGCGAGACGATCTCGAAGCCCGCGGAGGAGCCCAGGCGGGGCGCGCGCCAGGCAAACAGTGTGAGCGCACCGCCGATCATCAGTGCCAGGAAGCTGAGGATGAAAATGCCGCGCGCCGGATCGGAGGCAAAGGAATGCACGGACACCAGCACCCCGGAGCGCACCAGGAAGGTCCCCAGCAGGCTTAAGGAAAACACACCCACGGACAGCAGCAGTGTCCAGCTCTTGAACAGGCCGCGCTTGTCGGTGACGGCGAGTGAATGCACGAGGGCGGTGCCCACCAGCCAGGGCATGAAGGAGGCGTTCTCGACCGGATCCCAGAACCACCAGCCGCCCCAGCCGAGCTCGTAATAGGCCCACCAGCTGCCGAGCGCGATGCCGCAGCTCAGGAAGGCCCAGGCGATGATCGTCCAGGGCCGCTGCCAGCGCGCCCAGGCGTTATCCGTCCGCCCCTCCAGCATGGCCGCGCAGGCGAAGGCGAAGCTGACGCTCATGCCGACGTACCCGGTGTACAGGATCGGCGGATGGATCGCCATCGCGAAATCCTGCAGCAGCGGGTTCAGATCATTCCCGTCCACGGCGGCCGGAACGAGGCGCTCGAAGGGGCTCGAGGTGGAGAGCAGGAACAGCAGGAAGCCGAAGCTGACCACGCCCAGGACGCCCAGCACACGCGCGGCGTAGGCTCGCGGCAGATGATCGGAACGCAGCGCCACGGCCACCGTCCACAGGCCCAGCACGCAGATCCACAGCAGCAGCGAGCCCTCGTGCGCGCCCCACAGCGCGGAGATGCGATAGAACAGCGGCAGGGCCGAGTTGGAATGCTCGGCGACATACTTGACCGAAAAGTCGTTCACGACGAAGGCGTGCACCAGCGTGCCCGTCCCCAGGGCGAGGAACAGGAACTGGCCGGCGACCGCCGCGGGCACCACCGCCAGCCAGCGCTCACGGTTCAGTGCCGCGCCCGCAAGCCCGAAGAACGCCTGCGCCGCGCTGAGCAGCAGCGCCAGGATCATGGCGAAGTGACCGATCTCGATCAGCATCAGTTGGGCGCTCCTGCCTTGAGAGCCGCCGCCGCCTGCCCCTGCTTCAGGGAACGGGCCACTTCGGGCGGCATGTACTTCTCGTCGTGCTTGGCGAGCACTTCATCGGCGACGAAGGTCCCTTGCGCATCCAGACGGCCCAGGGCCACGACTCCCGCCCCTTCCTTGAACAGGTCCGGCAGCACCTTGTCGTACGTGACCGGCACCTCGTGCGCGAAGTCGGTGACCACGAATTTCACATCCAGCGAACCGGCAGCGCGCTGCACGCTGCCCTTGACGACCATGCCGCCGAGGCGAAAGTGCTCGCCCTGCCTGACCTGGCCGGCGGCGACCTTGCTGGGGTCGAAATAGAACATCACGTTCTCGCGGAAGGCGCGCAACGCCAGAGTGCCGGCAATGCCGACGCCCGCGACGATCACGGCGACCAGGGTCATGCGGCGCTGTCGAGCAGTCATGCCCTGCCCTGCTGCGCCGCCGGGTTGTGCGCCCGGCGCTGCGCTTCCAGCCGCGCGCGCCGCGCACTGCGTTGCGCCCAACCGACGTTCAGCACGAGTGTCAGGAACGTCAGCAGGTAGGAAGGCCAGACGTACGGCCAATACCCGCCCATGGCCAGCCAATGCATCATGACGGCGCTCCCAGCAGTTCGGCGATCCAGCGCGCATTGCGCTCGCGCCGCAGCACCTCGCCGCGGGCGCGCACCAGCACGATCGCGGCGAAGTACAGCATGAAGCCGAGCATCAGCAGCAGCAAGGGCACCAGCATGCTCGGTGGCATGGAGGGCTTGCCGAACTTGAGCAGCGTGTGCCCCTGGTGGAGCGAATTCCACCAGTCCACCGAGTAGTGGATGATGGGCAGGTTGATGACCCCGACGAGCGCCAGCACCGCACTCGCCCGGTCCGCGCGCGCGGTGTCGTCGATGGCGCCGCGCAGGCCCATGTAACCCAGATACAGGAACAGCATCACCAGCTCGGAGGTCAGGCGCGGGTCCCATTGCCAGTACGTGCCCCACATCGGCCGCCCCCACAGGCTCCCGGTGACCAGGGCCAGGAAGGTGAAGGAGGCGCCGATACCCGCGCAGCTGGCCGCCACCGCGTGCGCGACGTTCATGCGCCAGATGAGCCCGACGCCGGCGGCGGTGGCCATCGCCGCATAAGCCATCGTGGACAGCACCGCGGCCGGGACGTGCACATAGATGATGCGGTACCCCTCGCCCTGTTGATAATCCGGTGGTGCCAGGATAAGCCCACCGATGAGCCCGGCCACCCCGCTGATCGCCGCCAGCCATGCGAACCACGGAATCAGGCGGCCCGCGATCCGGTAGAAGTGCGGCGGCGAGCCGAAGCGGTGAAACCAGGTCCAGTCCATCATTACTCCAGGCTGATGCGCACAGCGGCGGCCGCGGCCAGCGGCGCCAGGGTGGCGCTCAGCACGGCGATCGCCCCCAGCAGATACATCGGCGCCGCCATCGGCTCCTGCGCGATCGCCAGCGAGGTGGCGCGGGCCCCGAAAATCAGCACCGGCACCGCCAGCGGCAACACCAGCAACGCCAGCAGTACGCCGCCACGCCGGAGCCCCAGCGTCAGCGCGGCACCCACCGCGCCGATCAGGCTCAGGGCACTGCTCCCCACCAGGAGCGCCGCGAACACGCCGGGGATCGAAGCGTAAGGCGCGCCCAGCGCCGTCGCCACCAGCGGGCCGGCCAGCACCAGCGGCAGGCCGGTCAGCAGCCAGTGCACGCAGGTCTTGGCCAGCAGGAGCCATGGCAACGGCAAACCCGAGACTGCCAGTTGCTCCAGAGTGCCGTCCTGACCGTCTTCACGAAACAGCAATTCCAGGGCCAACAATGAGGATAACAGTGCCGCCACCCATAAGGCACCGGGCGCCATGTCTCTGAGGCGCGACAGCTCCGGATCGGTGGCCAGCGGGAACAACGTCGTTACGACAAAGAAAAACACCAGGGGTTGCAGCCATTCTCCGGGACGGCGCAATCCCAGCCGCAGATCGCGCTGCGCGAGCAGCCAGCCGGCACGCCCGGGCGACACCCCTGCTGGCTCCGGAGCGTTCATGTGAGTTCGAGCGTCTGCAGGCGCTGCGCCGGAACCGGCAGCGGCTGGTGCGTCGCGACGACGGCGAGACCATCGTTCTGCAGATGGGCGTCCAGCAGTTGCCCGAACATCTCCTGGCCGCTGCGGTCGAGATTGGAGGTGGGTTCATCGAGCAGCCACAGCGCGCAATCCAGCAGCAGCACGCGCGCCAGGGCGACGCGCCGCTGCTGCCCGGCGGACATCTGCCGCGCGAGGCGCTGGTCGGCGTGAGCGAATCCGACGCGCGCGAGCGCGCCATCGATGTGCGCCGGATCGAGCTCGCGGCGCAGACCGGCGGAGTAGCGCAGGTTCTCCCTTGCCGACAGATCGCCCTTGAGGGCCGTGCCGTGGCCCAGCCAGGCGAGCTCGCTGTGAAACGCGTACGGTTCGCGCCGCGTGTCGGTGCCGCGCCAGCTCACCGAGCCCTGCTCCAGCGGCAGGAGACCGGCCAGTACGCGCAGCAGGCTGGATTTGCCGGCGCCGTTGATGCCCGTCACCTGCAGGCAGCACCCTGCCCCGACGGCGAGGGAAATGCCGCGCAGCACGTGCAGCTCACCGCGCCACAGCTGCAGATTGTCACCGACGAGCAGTTTCATTCGTGGTGCGGACGGCGGGACTCGAACCCACACTCCCCTTTTGAGGGAAGCAGATTTTCCTGCCACTTCGGCTTTCGCCGCCGCCCGCTTACGATCGCGGGCGTTCGTGGTCTGGACTATCCCTTCGCCTTGGCCTCCTAAAGTCAGTGGCTGTAGGCGCCGCCCGTCTAGTCTCTACACCTTCCCCCTGCGGGGCTTGGCTCGGGATTGGCCTGGGTCGTGACCGGTAGCGTTCCCCGAATTTGGGCGGTTCTGCACCGCAGGTTTCCCCGCGGGCACTCCAGTCAAAGTCTGCTGCGTATACCAGTTTCGCCACGTCCGCAAATGCAATGGAGGCTAGGGTCGGAATCGAACCGGCGTACACGGCTTTGCAGGCCGCTGCATGACCACTCTGCCACCTAGCCTTCAAGAGTGATTTGGAGCGGGAAACGAGGCTCGAACTCGCGACCTCAACCTTGGCAAGGTTGCGCTCTACCAACTGAGCTATTCCCGCACCTTAAGAAGGCCGGAATTGTAGGGTGTGGCACGCTCAAGTCAAGGTAACGCATGCGCTAGAAGGCAAAACCCACCGCCACCACCAGCGTATTGGGATTGAAATCGATGTGCGTGCGGCGTAGCACGCCGGCGGTGTTGGCGATCAGATTGCTCCGCACCACGGAGTAGGAATACGAAGCGTACAGGCCCCAGTGATCGCGCAGATGCCAGCTCACGCCCAGCGTCGTGGCAGGTCCCAGGGAGTTGCTCAGCGAGATCGAGGTCGGACCGCCGCTGCCGGCATTTCCCGCCGCGGTCGACTGCCGGTCGTAGAAGTGGGTGTAATTCACGCCGACGCCGAAGTACGGTCGCCACGCCGTCGATTCGTCAAAGAAGACGTAATTCAGCAGCAGGGTCGGCGCGAACCACTTGGCGGTCGAGATTACCTGGCCGTTGTACGGCACCGAGCCCAGTGCCGCCGGACCTTTGCCCACGGTTTCCGTCTTGGGCGGCACGCCGGCGGCGAGCTCGAGCACGAAATTCGGCGACAGGCGGCGAACGTAGGCCACGTAACCCGTGTTGACGTTCTTCACGTCCAGATTGACGCCCTTGGGGACGAACGGACCGGTGATGTCGTCGGCGTGCACGTCGTAGCGCACGACGTACAGACCCGCCCGAATCTCATTGCTGCGAATGGGATCCGCCGCCAGGGCCGACCCGGCGCAGCACATCGCCAGGACCCCGAAGCTCGCCAAAACTTTAGTGTTTTTCATGATGGCTGCCTCTAGAACAAACCGAAGAAGCCGCGCGCCGCCGCAGCGCAGAACGGTGCGACGGTGCCGTGGTAAGTCGCCACGACCGCCTGCTGCCCAGCGGCGCCACCGCCCGCGCCGGCAAAGATCGCGGCTTCGGCCTGGCCGAAACCAATCTGTGCCGCCCCGCTCGGTGGGTTGGGAGTGGAATCCACGTCGAGGACGTTGACGACACCCGGAGGAGCGGGCGCCACAAAGGTCCAGAAGCCCTGCATCACGCTGGTATTGACCGGGAAGAACACCACCGGATCCTGGTGTCCACCGCACATCAGCATGGGCGCGGTGGGCACCCAGTTGCGCAGGTCATTCAGCTTCAAGGCCTGCCGAAAGGTGTTGCCGGGGGTAGCGGCCGGAAGCAGATTCGTCTGCATGGGAACGGCGCCGTCGGGATTCGCGATCGCGTCCAGCACGTAACCGAGTCGGTACGTATCCTTCACCAGGTTATTCGGGCCGAAGCCCAGGCTGAACAGCGGGTTCGCGGGCACATCCAGGGCGCCATCGAGCGCAGGACTGCCCGTATTCCAAACGGTGTCGTGGAACAGCTGCAGCTGCGGCAGTTCGCCATTCCCGATGATGTTGGCCAGTGGCGTGGTGCTCGGCAGCAGACCCTCGATCGTGGACGCGTAGGCCACCTCGAAGATATCCGTCGTCGCGGTGTAGATGGTGCCGTAGGATTTCTGGTAGCTGGTCGTCAGGAGCGGCGTGAAAATCGTCGAGCCCAGATCCACATTGCCGTAGAACACCGCGTCGCCGAAGGCCTCCAGCGCATACGGCCCGGACATCGGTGCGGAGGCGGTCACCGTCATGCCGGCCGCCTGCATCGCTTTGTGCGTGGCCATGGCCACGTAACCGCCCTGCGAATAGCCGGTGATGAACAATTTGCCGTTGTCGGTCGTCGATGCGGCCAGCACGTGGCCCAGCGCCTTGCGCGCGGCGGTGAGCGCATCGATCATGTCCTTGGACTGCGCGTCCCCGTTCAGGTATGGGTGATAGCCCAGCGACGAGGTGTCATAGCCGGCGTAGTTCGGCGCCACGACGATATAGCCCTGCGCCGCGAACATCGCCGCAATCAATGCCCCCTCGCTGTTGGTCGGGTCGGTGATATCCGCGAGATTGCGATTCTTGTCCGTGTCCGTGCCGTGCGCATAGAGCAGGATGGGTCGTGCCCCGGAGCAGCCCGCGCCGCCGGTGGGCACCATCAGGGCACCCGAGGCCGAGGCGCTTTCGTTCGCTCCGCCCACGGTCCAATAATGAATGTAGTTGAAATCCACACCGCAGACCGGGGTTCCCGCGACCAGCAACAGCTGCTGCCCGGAGCTGCTCGCCATCAGGTCGGCGTTGAGCGTGGCCGCGTCGAGCGAGGCGATGCGCAGCGGCGGATTTTCCACCAGCGTGCCGCGCGCCGTGCTGGTGGTGTCGATGGTCGATGTCTGACTGTCGGTACCGCAGGCGGCAAGTACCAACAGTGCGGCGACTGCGCCGATCCGCAAACTTTGTGTCGTCATGCCGGCCTCCTGACCCCGTGGGCGGCGAGAGTTGTTTCTCTAGGGGGCGGTCCCCGCCCGGTGTTTCCGGCGCGCAGTGTACGCCAGAAGGACACTAATAGGCGACTGGCGCGGCCACTGGATTGGAGTGGCAACTGAGCGCGTGGCAATTGCTTTGACAGAGAACTACGGTCCGCCTTGACGAAGCGCTTCTCGAGCGCGCCCGTCACGAAGCGGTGCGGCGCGCCGTCGTGCTCCCTGAATGCAGCGCAGGCGGTAGCGCCGTCCCGGGCGTCGATCTTAATGACAGCGCTGCCCTGCTCGCTCGCTTCCGGGGACTGCGCTGGCGCACGCCGTCCTGGTTGCTGCGGCCCAAACCACTCCGAACAGGTCTTTGCGCCTTGGTTAAATTGGTCGGGGCGCCGAGATTTGAACTCGGGACCCCTTGCACCCCATGCAAGTGCGCTACCAGGCTGCGCCACGCCCCGACCGGAAACTCAATGATAAATCAGCGGCGGAGAACCCGCAGTACTTCTTCGAGCTCGAGGCGCACCTGCCGCACGATCTGCTGGCTCTGGCTGATGTCCGTGCGAGCCTCGTCACCGCCGAGCTTGTTGCGCGCACCGCCGATGGTGAAGCCCTGCTCATAGAGCAGGCTGCGGATCTGGCGGATGACGATCACATCCTGGCGCTGGTAGTAACGGCGGTTGCCGCGCCGCTTGACGGGCTTGAGCTGCGGAAACTCCTGCTCCCAGTAGCGCAGCACGTGCGGTTTGACGCCGCACAGCTCGCTGACTTCACCGATCGTGAAATAGCGCTTGCCGGGAATGGCCGGAAGTTCGTTATTGTTCTTTGGTTCCAGCATAGGCCTCGACCCGCGCCTTGAGCTTCTGCCCCGGCCTGAATGTCACGACGCGCCGTGCGCTGATCGGTATTTCCTCGCCGGTCTTCGGATTGCGGCCAGGGCGCTGATTCTTGTCACGCAGGTCGAAATTGCCGAAGCCCGAGAGCTTAACCTGTTCGCCCGTGGCCAGCGCGCCGCGCACCTCTTCGAAAAAGAGATCGACGAGTTCACGTGCTTCGCGTTTGTTCAGGCCGAGCTGGTTGAACAGCGCTTCGGCCATTTCTGCCTTGGTGAGAGCCATCCTTTTATTCTCTTATTCTCGCGTCCAGACTCGAGCGCAATTCCGTGCACACTGCGGCGACGACCTCATCGGCGTCCGCGTCTGTAAGAGTGCGACTTATATCCTGCAAAATCAAGCCCAAAGCCACACTTTTTCGACCTGATTCTACACCCTTCCCCTGGTAGACGTCGAAAATGCGCAGCTCATGCAACCGGGTTGATGCCGCAACACTAACACGTTCGGCAATCCGTCCAAAGGTCTCGGAGGCCGCGACCGTGAAGGAAATATCGCGGCGGATCTGCGGAAAGCTGGACACCGGCGCGAAGCGCACGGCCTCGCTGGCGGTCACGGCGGCGTAATCAAGTTCGAACAACAATGGGGCATATGTAAAATCGAGGTCGCGCGACAACCCTGGGTGCAATTCGCCAAGTTGCCCGATCACGCGGCCATCACGCACGATCTGCGCGCTGCGCCCCGGGTGCAGGGCCGGCAGGCTGGTGCCCGCGTCGAAGCGATAGACCGATTCAGGGGCCGACAGGCTCAGCAGGGCCGACACGTCAGCCTTGAGGTCGTAGAAGTCGGCGAGCGCGCGTGCCGTGCCCCATTGTTCCGGCAATCGGCTCCCGAGCACCACCCCGGCGATCATGGCTTGCTCGATGACCCCTCCCTCAGTGCCGCGCTGAAAACGATGCGCAATCTCAAACAGGCGCACCCGTTCACGCTGACGGTGCAGGTTGGCGCGCGCGGCCAGCAGCAGGCCCGGCCACAGCGATGCACGCATGACCGACAGATTGGCGGCGATCGGATTGCGCACGCGGACCGGTTCCGCGGCGCCGCAGAGCTGCGCCAGCAGGGCCGGATCGGTAAATCCAAAGGTCACCGCTTCACTGTAGCCGCGCGCCGTCAGGCGTTGCAGGACTGCATGCTCGCCGATCCGCGCTTCACTGCTGCCGCTGATCAGGCGCTGTCCCAGGGGCGCCGCTTCGGCGATTGAATCAAGCCCGGCGGAACGCGCCAGTTCCTCGACCAGGTCGGCTTCGATCGTGATGTCAAAGCGCCACGACGGCGGGCTGACCTGCCAGATTCCCGGCCCGCTCTCCTCCACCTGCAGTCCCAGAGAACGCAGGCGCTCGCTGACTTCCGCCGCCGTGAACGACTTGCCGAGCAGCCGGGCGATCTGCGTGGCGCGCAGCCCGATCGCCCCGCGCTGCGGCAATTCCTGCGGCAACTCCTCGAGGCAGGCGGGGCCGGCTCTTCCCCCGGCCGTCGCAGCGATCAGTTCGCTCGCCCGTTCGAGGGCCCGCTCCTGACCGCTCGGATCGACGCCGCGCTCGTAGCGCTGGCTCGCATCGGTGACCAGTCCGTAGCGACGCGCCCGGCCGGCGATCACCGCCGGATCGAACCAGGCGACTTCGAGCAGCACGTCCGTGGTGTCAGCCGTGATGGCGCTGCGCTCCGCACCCATGATGCCGGCCATGCCGACGGCGCCACGGGCGTCCGCGATCACGAGCACGTCGGAGTCCAGTTTGACCTCGCGTCCGTCGAGCAGTTGCATCGTCTCGCCCGGCGCCGCGCGGCGCGCCTGCACCAGGTCGCTGAGCTTGGCCAGGTCATAGGCGTGCATCGGCTGTCCGAGCTCCAGCAGCACGAAGTTCGTGACATCGACCACGGGACTGATCGAGCGCAGCCCCGATCGCTCCAGCCGCTCGCGCAACCACTGGGGTGTCGGGCGCCGATTGTCGAGCCCGCGGAACACCCGGCTGGCAAAGCGCGCGCAGCCTGCCCCGGGCGTCAGCCGGATGGGGAAGCGCTCGGCGCTCGTGTCCTTGAGTGCCTGCAGGGGCGGTGGCCGCAGCGGCCGGCCACTGGCGGCGGCCAGTTCGCGGGCGAGGCCGCACACCGACATGGCATCGCCCCGGTTGGGCGTGACGCTGATTTCGAGCAGCGTCTCATCGAGCCGCAGATAATCGCGCAGGGGGGCTCCGAGGGGCGCATCCGCGCTCAGTTCGATGATGCCCTCGCCGGCTTCCGCAAGGCCCAGCTCACGCGCCGAGCACAACATGCCCTGCGATTCGACTCCGCGCACTTTGGCCTTCCCGATGGTCACATCGCCCGGCAGCCGCGCGCCCACCGTCGCGAGGGCGCTGCGCAGTCCGGCGCGGGCATTGTCGGCGCCACACACGACCTGCAGCTCAGGGCCACCGGCATAGACCCGGCAGACGCTCAGCTTGTCCGCCTGCGGGTGTCGCGCGACGCTGCGGATTTCCGCCACCACGACGCCGCTGAAGGCTGGCGCCACCGGGCTCATCGCCTCCACTTCGAAACCGAGCATGGTCAGGCGCCCGGCCAGTTCGCGATCGCTCCAGGGCGGATCGACCCAGCTGCGCAACCAGGATACCGGCAGTTTCACCTTCAGCCTCGCGCAAATTGCGCCAGGAAGCGCAGATCGTTTTCGAAGAACAGCCGCAGATCGTTCACGCCATAGCGCAGCATCGCGAGGCGCTCGATGCCAAAGCCGAAGGCGAAGCCGGAATAACGCTCCGCGTCGATGCCGCAGGCGCGGAATACGTTGGGATGCACCATGCCGCAGCCGGCCACCTCGAGCCAACCGGTCTGCTTGCACACGCGGCAGCCCGCGCCGCCACACAGCAGGCAGGAAATATCGACCTCCGCCGAAGGTTCGGTGAAGGGAAAATAGGAGGGCCGCAGGCGCATCGACAGTGAGCGCTCGAACAGTGATTCCATGAACTGGTGCAAGACGGACTTGAGATTCGCGAAACTCACCTGCGTATCGACCAGGAGCCCTTCGAGCTGATGGAACATGGGCGAGTGGCTGACGTCGGAGTCGCAGCGATAGACGCGGCCCGGGGCGATCAGCGCGAAGGGAGGTTGGCGCTGCAGCATCGCCCGCACCTGCACGGGCGAGGTGTGCGTGCGCAGCAGCAGGCCGTCATCGAGGTAGAACGTGTCGTGCATCGCCCGGGACGGGTGATTGGCCGGGATATTCAGGGCCTCGAAATTATGGAACTCGTCCTCCACTTCGGGCCCCGTGGCGATCTCGTAGCCGGCCCGCAGGAACAATTCCTCGATGCGCAGGCGCAGCCGCGTAATCGGGTGCACGCCCCCGCTCGCTTCGCCACGCCCGGGGAGCGTGACATCGAGGGCGCCGGCGCTGAGCGCCTCCGTGATCACGGACTCGCCGAGCACCGTGCGGCGCGCTTCTATCGCGGCCTGCACCTCGCTCTTCGCGGCGTTGATGCGCGCGCCGGCGGCCGGTCGTGCCGCCGGGGACAGCCCACCGAGGGACTTGAGCTGCTCGGTCAGCACGCCCTTGCGCCCGAGCCAGTGCACGCGCAATTGATCCAGCGCGGCGAGGCTGTTGCTGGCAGCAATCTGCGCCAGCGCCTCCGCAGTCAGTGCGGGCAGATCGGACACGGGTCCCGGCCGACCCTCAGGCCGCCAGCGCTGCCTTCGCCTGCGTCGCGATCACGCCGAAGGCATTGGCGTCGTGGACCGCCAGATCGGCCAGGAGCTTGCGATCGATCTCGATGCCCGCGAGCCGGAGCCCCGCGATCAGCCGGCTGTAGGACAGCTCGTGCATCCGTGCGGCCGCGTTGATGCGCGCGATCCACAGGGCCCGAAAATCGCGCTTCTTCGCGCGCCGGTCACGAAAGGCATATTGCCCGGCCTTGATGACCGCCTGCTTCGCGGTGCGATAGACCTTGCGCCGCGCGTTGTAATAACCCTTGGCCTTGCCAAGGACCTTCTTGTGACGCCGTCCGGCCGTCACGCCACGTTTGACTCGTGCCATGGTTCGACTCCTCTATGTTCCGGATGGCCTAATGGTTCGGCAGCAACTGTGTGACGCGAGCAACGTCGCTCTTGTCAATCAGGCTGCTGCCTCCGGAGCGCGCATGACGCTTGCGCTTGGAGTCCTTGTGGCCGAGATTGTGGCGGCGCCCCGACGAATAGGACTTGAATCCTTTCGCCGTCTTGCGAAAACGCTTGGACGCCGCCCGGTTGGTTTTCAACTTGGGCATGAACATTCTCCACTTCTATAGCAAAGGTTCACAAGGCGGCACGCGCCACCCGCTCACCCGCGGAACCGCCTCAGGACGCCAGCGCGCCCCTCCGACGGCTCACTTCTTTTTTGGTGAAAACACCATGACCATCTGCCGGCCCTCCATCATCGGAAACTGCTCGACGATTGCCGCGGCGGCAAGGTCGGTCTGTACCCGATCCAGGAGCTTGCGGCCGATATCCTGGTGCACCATTTCCCGGCCGCGGAACCTCAGGGTCACCTTGGCCTTGTCACCCTCGGTCAGGAAGCGGACCAGATTACGCAGTTTGACCTGGTAATCCGCCTCTTCCGTCCCGGGACGAAACTTGACTTCCTTGACCTGCTGCTGCTTTTGCTTGCGCTTGGCAGAGTGGGCCTTCTTGTTCTGCTCGAAGAGGAACTTGCCGAAGTCCATGACCCGCACCACCGGCGGTTCCGCCGTGGGCGAGACTTCAACCAGATCGAGCTCGGCGGTAAGGGCCAACTGCAGCGCGTCGAATCGTGACATCACCCCGGCCTGCGCTCCGTCCGCTCCGATCACCCGCACCTGCGGCGACGTGATCTCCTCATTGCGCCGGATGCGCTTCGTTGCAATGGCTATGCGTCAATCCTCCAACGTTCGGCGCCCGCGCGTTTCGAGCTCCAGCCGCAGACGCTCGGTGAACGTCTCCGGAGTCATGGTGCCCAGGTCTTTACCGCTGCGGGAGCGCACAGACAACAGGTTCGCCGCGACTTCCTTGTCCCCTGCGACCAACAGGTAAGGAACGCGGAACCCCTTGTTTTTTCAAGAAATCAGCCGACTTTCTGACGTAATCATGTTGCCGGTCGGTGATGCTCATGAGCACCGCGTGGGTGGGCGCAAGCCAGGCCGGGAAACGCCCGGCGTGGTGTTCGAGCAATATGCCAAAGAAACGCTCGAGCGAACCGAAGATCGCCCGATGCAGCATCACCGGTGCCTGGCGCTGGCTGTGCTCGTCGATATAGTGGGCACCGAGCCGCGCCGGCAGGTTCAGGTCCACCTGCAGCGTGCCACACTGCCAATCACGGCCAATCGCGTCGCGGAGCACGAACTCCAGCTTCGGTCCGTAGAAGGCACCCTCACCCGGGTTGAGCGTGTAATCGATGCCGGCGGCCCTGGCGGCCTGCTTGAGCGCCGCCTCCGACTGGTCCCAGACCGCATCGCTCCCGATGCGCTTGGCCGGGCGGTCGGAGAACTTGATGGCGACCTCCTCGAAGCCGAAGTCGCGGTAAATGCTGAGGATGAGCTGCGTGCTGGCCACCGACTCGGCGGTGATCTGCGCGGGCGTAACGAAAATGTGCGCGTCGTCCTGGGTGAAGGCCCGCACACGCATCAGGCCGTGCAGCGCGCCGGATGGTTCGTAGCGATGCACCTTGCCGAATTCGGCAAAGCGGATCGGCAGGTCGCGGTAGCTGCGGATGCCCTGTTTGAAGATCTGCACGTGCCCGGGACAGTTCATCGGCTTGATCGCGTAGACCCGCTCATCGGGTGTTACCGTCGTGTACATGTTCTCGCCGAATTTCTCCCAATGCCCGGACGCTTCCCAGAGGCTCCGCTCCATGAGCTCCGGTGCACTGACCTCGACGAAGCCGGCGGCGCCCTGGCGCTCGCGCATATAGGAAATCAGGCGCTGGAAGATGCTCCAGCCCTTCGGGTGCCAGAAGACGGCGCCGGGCGCCTCTTCCTGCATATGGAATAGATTGAGTTCGCGCCCGATGCGCCGATGGTCGCGCTTTTCCGCTTCCTCGAGCCGGTGGAGGTAGGCATCGAGCTGCTTCTGGTCGGGCCAGGCCGTGCCGTAGATCCGCTGCAGCATTTCGTTGCGTGAATCCCCGCGCCAGTAGGCGCCGGCCACTTTCATCAGCTTGAAAGCCTTGAGCCTGCCCGTCGAGGGCACGTGCGGACCACGACACAGATCGACCCAGTCGCCCTGGCCGTACAGGCTGATCGTTTCCGTGGCGGGGATGCCGGCAATGATCTCGGCCTTGTACTTCTCGCCGATCGAGCGGAAGTATTCGACCGCGGCGTCACGGGCCATTTCGCGTCGCGCGACCGGTAGATCGGATTTTGCGAGCTCCGCCATGCGCGCTTCGATCACCGCCAGATCCTCGGTGGTGAAGGGGCGCGAAAAGGCGAAGTCGTAGTAAAAGCCGTCCTCAATGACGGGGCCAATCGTGACCTGTGCTTCCGGGAACAGCTGCTTGACGGCCTGCGCGAGCAGGTGCGCGGTGGAGTGACGGATAATCTCGAGCCCTTCCGGGTCCCGGTCGGTGACGATCGCAACCGCCGCGTCCTGCTCGATGCGCGCGCTGGTGTCCACGAGCCGGCCGTTGATCTTGCCGGCGAGCGCGGCGCGGGCCAGTCCTGGGCCGATGCTCGCGGCCAGCTCGGCGACGCTCAGGGGCTGGTCGAAATGGCGCTGAGCCCCATCGGGCAGCGTGACTGTGGGCACGGGCTCTCCGGAAGGAAAATGGTAGGCGCGACTGGGATCGAACCAGCGACCACCACCATGTCAAGGTGATGCTCTACCACTGAGCTACGCGCCTGTCGCAGGGGCCGGAACGATACCGGAGGCCACCGTCGCTGGCAAGCTAAAGCGCGGATTTGTCTCGGTTTTTCAGCGCTTGCGCGCGGACTTTGCCGGCGCCGATGCCGGCGCGGGTCCGGGCAGCGGCCCTGCACCCAGATCAAGTTCCAGGCTGCGCAGCGCATCGATCTGATCACGCACCGCGGCGGCCTGCTCGAATTCAAGATTGCGCGCGTAGCCATACATCAGCTCCTCCAGCCGGCGGATCTCCCGCCCCGCCTCGGCCAGATTCCGCGGTACGGCGATGGGGACCGGGCGGCCCGAACCCTTGCGCCGGCCCTGCTGCGCCGGTGCGGCCCGTGCACCTTCCATGATGTCCGCGACGGCCTTGACGATGCTGCGCGGTACGATGTGATGGGCCTCGTTATAGTCGGCCTGTTTCTGGCGCCGCCGCCGGGTTTCGTCCATCGCACGCTGCATCGAGTCGGTGACCCGATCCGCGTAGAGGATGACGCGACCCTCGAGATTGCGCGCCGCGCGACCCATCGTCTGGATCAGCGAGCCCGTCGAGCGCAGGAAGCCCTCCTTGTCCGCGTCGAGTATCGCCACCAGTGCGACTTCGGGCATGTCGAGGCCTTCTCGCAGCAGGTTGATGCCCACCAGCACGTCGAATTTTCCCAGACGCAGATCGCGGATGATCTCCACCCGTTCGACCGTCTCGATGTCCGCGTGCAGGTAGCGTACGCGGACCTTGTGCTCGGCGAGGTACTCGGTCAGGTCCTCGGCCATGCGCTTGGTCAAGGTTGTGATCAGCACCCGTTCCTGCGCCGCCACAGACAGCCCGATCTCACCGAGCACGTCGTCGACCTGGCTGCTCGCCGGCCGCACTTCGACGCGCGGGTCGAGGAGCCCGGTGGGCCGCACCACCTGCTCGACCACCTGTCCGCTGCGAGCGTGCTCGTAGGGGCCGGGGGTGGCCGACACGAAGATGATCTGCGGGGCGAGACGCTCCCACTCCTCGAATTTCAGCGGCCGGTTATCCAGCGCGGAGGGCAGCCGGAAACCGTACTCAACCAGGGTCTCCTTGCGTGAGCGATCGCCCCGATACATCGCACCGAGCTGCGGGATGGACTGGTGACTCTCATCGACCACCAGCAAGGCGTTGGGCGGCAGGTAGTCGAACAGGAAGGGTGGCGGTTCCCCTGGCTCCCGGCCCGACAGGTAGCGTGCATAGTTCTCTATTCCCGGGCAGTAACCGACTTCGCGGAGCATTTCCAGTTCGAATTGCGTGCGTTGTTCCAGCCGTTGCGCCTCGACGAGCTTGCTGTTGGCGAGCAGCACCCCGGTGCGCTCGCGCATTTCCTCGCGGATCAGCTCGAGCGCGTTCACCAGGCGGTCGCGCGGCGTAACGTAATGGGTGCCCGGGTAGACGGTATAGCGCGGGACGCGCGCCAGCACCTTTCCCAGCAGTGGATCGAGGAGGGCGAGATTCTCGATCGTGTCATCCATCAGCTCGACACGCACCGCATCGCGCGCCGATTCGGCCGGGAAGATATCGATGATGTCGCCGCGCACGCGGAAGGTGCCGGGCTGTAGCTCCAGATCATTGCGCGTGTATTGCATTTCGGCCAGCCGCCGCAGCAGGCGGCGCTGATCTATGCGCTCGCCCCGTACCAGGTGCAGCACCATCGCCAGATAGGCCTGCGGATCGCCGAGGCCGTAAATGCAGGAGACCGTTGCGACGATGATCGCATCGCTCCGCTCCAGCAGCGCCTTGGTGGCCGAGAGCCGCATCTGTTCGATGTGCTCGTTGGTGGAAGCGTCCTTGGCGATGTAGGTATCGCTCGAGGGCACGTAGGCTTCCGGCTGGTAGTAGTCGTAGTAGGAAACGAAATATTCCACGGCATTGCGCGGGAAGTACGTGCGGAATTCACCGTACAGCTGCGCCGCCAGGGTCTTGTTGTGCGCCAGGACCAGCGTGGGTCGCTGCACGTTGGCGATCACGTTTGAAATCGAGAAAGTTTTCCCAGAGCCCGTGACGCCGAGCAGCGTCTGATGCGAGAGACCCGCTTGCAGACCTTCGGTCAGCTGCACGATGGCCTGCGGCTGATCGCCCGCCGGCTGGTAGTCGGACACGAGTTCGAAGGGTCGAGTTTCCACGGGTGCTCGGCTAATATAGCGGGGTTCCCCGCACTCTTCCCTACTGAGAGGAATGTCGTGACCTTCCCCGTCTCCCGGCGTGCCCAGCGCGTCAAGCCCTCCTCGACCCTGGCCGTGACCGCCCTGGTTGCGCGCCTGAAAGCCGAGGGCCGGGATGTCATCGGACTGGGCGCCGGCGAGCCGGATTTCGATACGCCGGCACACATCGGCGCAGCCGGTGTGCAGGCGATCAACAGCGGCTTCACGCGTTACACCAATGTCGACGGGATACCGGAGCTCAAGGACGCGATCATCGCGAAGTTCCGGCGCGACAACGGAATCCCCTACCAGCGCGATCAGATCCTCGTGTCCTCCGGCGCCAAGCAGTGCATTTTTAATTTATGCATGGCCCTGCTCGACTCGGGTGATGAGGTCATCGTTCCGGCGCCCTACTGGGTGTCCTATCCCGACATGGCCCTGCTTGCAGATGGCCGGCCGGTGACGCCCTATGCGGGGCCCGAGCAGGGATACAAGATCACGGCGGCGCAGCTTGCGGCGGCGATCACTCCGCAGACCCGCCTGGTGCTGATGAACAGCCCCAACAATCCCACCGGCGCCGCCTTTACCGCGGCCGAATGGCGCGAGCTGGGCGCGGTACTGCTGCAGTACCCGCGTATCGTCATCGGCACCGACGATATGTACGAAAAGATCTACTGGGCGAGCGAACCCTTCGCGAGTCTGCTGAGCGTCGTGCCCGGTCTCTACGATCGCACCGTCACGATCAACGGCTGCTCCAAAGCCTACGCCATGACCGGCTGGCGTCTTGGGTATTGTGGCGGCCCGCGCGAGCTGATTGCCGCGATGTCCATGATCCAGGGTCAGTCGACGTCCAATGCCTCGAGCATTGCCCAGAAGGCCGCGGTGGCGGCGCTGAACGGCGATCAGAGCTGCGTAGCGACGATGAATCAGGCGTTCAGGGAGCGACATGATTACATCGTCGCGGCGCTCAACACGCTGCCGGGCGTGTCCTGCCGGCCGGCGAGCGGCGCCTTCTACGCCTTTGCTGACGTGCGTGAGGCCATCGCGAAACTGAAACTCAAGGACGACGACGCCTTCGCCGAATACCTGATCAACAAGGTGGGCGTGGCGGTGGTTCCTGGATCGGGATTCGGCGCGCCAGGTCATGTGCGCCTCTCCTTCGCCTGCAGCCTGGAAACGCTGAAGACGGCCGTTGAGCGCATGCGCAAAGCCCTGGGCGCCTGAGCGCTTTGCGCGACACCTTTCCTTGACGGTTCGAATCGGTTCCCTGAGAATTCACGCCCGCTCGGGGTACCCCTCCAGGCTGCGAGCGCGAATTGATTCCCGTTCCCCGGTAGCTCAGTTGGTAGAGCAGCGGACTGTTAATCCGCTTGTCGTTGGTTCGAGTCCAACCCGGGGAGCCATTATACTCAATAAGTTACAGCGCTTTCATCATGTGATTTCTCTGGTGCAGGCGTCCGCCGCCAGGTATTTCTCACATTGCGTGCTTCACAACGCTCCTGAACAGTAGCCGACGCCGTTAAGGCTCGTGTTGCTCCACAGCGTCTGCACCGGGTAGACAGCGCCGTCGTTCCCGCTCATGTTGAACGGCGCACCTGGGACCTGCAGCCCGTCTCCCACCCACGCGCACTTGTCGCCGATCTCCCAACCCTGATAGTCGAACCAGGCGCCGTACTGGAGCTGCCCTGCCCGCGACTCCGCACCGGGGTCAGTGAGCGTCTCGGCGATCTCATGACCGAGCACAATTGTGACACCGTCTAGATCCCCGCTTGGCGCTGGATTGACGAAGTCCTTGCCGCAGCCGCCGCCGGCATTGAGCACGTAAGGCATGTTGACGAACGCCATTCCCGCAGTCACCCCCGGATAAGACAACAGCGTCGTGAAGTCGTGCCAGGCGCAGTAGGAGTTCTGATTGAAGCCGGCGTCATTGAACTTCTGCGGCGTCGCAACCACGACCTGCGCATTGGCCAGGTCCGCGATACCGAAGTACTGCGCACCACGGGCAGCCTCTTGGGCCAGCTCGAGCGGGCTTAGATTGTCGTGTATAGGATTGGTGTTGTCGTTCCAGACGCCCGCGAGCTCGTGCGGAGGATTGCCCACAGCTGAATAGGTCCCATTGTAATTGTCCTGGTAGTACTGGGCAGAGACCTTGCCCCAGGACGTTCCGCCGATGGCTGCGATAAAACGCCCCATCAGCGCGCCCACGCCGTCGGGATCGCCGGCAGGGTTGGTGAGCGATGTGTGATCGAAAGCGCCGGGCTCGCCCCAGCCCCAGAGGACCAGGTAGACTTTTGGCCTGGTCTGCACGGTACCGCCGAAATAGGCCATATTGACCGGCATCGGCTGTCCCGCGGCAACGCCGGGCGGGCAGATTCCTGCAGTCATGCAGATATCCACGGTCGGCGGCGTGATTCCCACCGCCGGCATGGCATGCGGGTTGGTCGGCGCAGAACGTACGCAGCCCTGACCGGCGACATCGAATGCCCGGTTGCTCCACAACGGCTGCACGGCGAACTTCGTGTGATTGTTCATGGAGACGTTGGCCAGATGGATCCAGGCGCACTTGTCGCCGTTCTCGCTGCCCTGGATGTCGTTCCATCCGTCCTGAACGCTCGCGAAGTTATCGGGATCGGTAACGGCCTCGGCGTACTCGTGGCCGACCACAATGCTGTAGCCGTCGAAGACGCCGTGACCGAAGCTGTCGCTGATCACGTTGACCGAATTCATTCCGCAACCGCCGGTGCCAAGTGCGGGCCAGTTCGCATTGAGGAACGGTATGAATGCGTATTGCACCCGATATGGATTGCCAAAACCATCGACGCTCGTGGTCTGTGTGTGATACCCGCAGTAAACGGGCTGCCCGGTGCCGACCGTTGTGGGCGGCGTCAGGATGATGTATGTCGCGCGCGGGTTGTAGCCGAAGTGCGCTGAGGCGCGCATGGCCTCCGCTGCGAGCGGATCATTCGCCAGGTTCTCCGCCAGGCCCAATGTCACGATGTCGCTTGGCACGGGCGTCGGATCGGCCCATACACCCTTGAGTTGCTTGCGTGGATTTGTAACGTAGTTGCCCCCACCCACCGCGGCACAGCTGGTGGTCCCCACCGGCACGTTGTCGCAGTACTCGTCCTGAATGGCGGCCCAGGACGTACCGCCGAGATTGCTCAGGAACGAGGTCACATAGTTCTGCAGTTGCTGGCTCGTATACACACTCCCGTTGGTGTCGGTCGTGGCGAAGCCATTCGTCCAATCGGGTCCCCAGAAGATCAGGTAGATAGCCGGCACGGTTTCCACCCCTATCGCGCCCGAACCCGCATTGCCGCCGTGGTAAATGAGGTCATTGGCCAGCGACGACGGGCCCGGCGTGTTGGGCTGACCGGGCGCCCAGAAGAAGTGCTTCGGGTTGCTCGGCAACTGCGCAACAGCGGCAGCGGTCGCTAGTGCAAACAGCAACGCAACGACGAGGCGCAAACTGGAAACCCGCTTATTGGAATGGGTGCGCATTTGTGATTTCCCTCTTCCTAAAGACCACCTGCTCGCGGCCTCCACCCCACCGCAACCCCACAGCCCGCCCGAGCTTCCAATGTGCCCAAGTGCTCCGGGATCCGGAATCGGACACCGGTACTGGGCTGTGCAAACCCGGCTCGGCTAGCGCGCGAAAACATAGTGGTGCCTCTGGCAACCTTCAAGCCGGGAGTTTCCTTAAAATGGAATCAGGAATACACCTGAACCAGGTACAAGTCCCACCCAGTACCCCCGCCGCTGAGCGCGCGCCGGCACAAGGGCACTCGCCGCGAGGGTATATTTGGGGTAGCTGGACGCGCCCGACGGAGTTCGCCCTACGGATCGGCGCCTTACGCTCGATTTGGAGTCCAACCCGTGGAACCATTGTGCGCCTGATGTTTCCAAGAGACATGTGCCGGGCGCAACGCCATGGAAGTCGCCGTTGAATCCTTCGTCACTGCACCTTTCGCCAAAGTCTGGAGTGCCTGCACCGCACGCATGGCGGTCCAGGTCGGCGGATTTGGCTTTGACTTGTACGGCACCTGTGCGCAGATTGTGCCTAACAGGCCAATCAAGTATTGCTTTGGAGACCGCGCTGGTGCCGGCGAGATTGTGCCTGGAGCCAGCTCTTTCGACGACCTGGGATCAATCAAGGAACGGGAGAAACCTGCTATGACGATGGAACTGCGACCTACATCACGAGGCATCGGTGCCGCCGGCTTTATGGCGGCCCTCGGCGTCTGCGCTGTCCTCGCCCGCGCGGGTGAGACCGCCTTACCCGCCCCCATGCCCGTCCCGGGAGAGCCTCCCGCCGGCCAATACAAGCTCGACAAGGCCCACGCGAGCTTGCTGATGCGCGTGAGCCATCTTGGATTTTCGACCTACACCACTCGATTTACCCGCTTCGACTCGGAGCTGACATTCGACCCCAAGAATATTCCGGCCTCGAAGGTGGTTGCTACCATCGATGCCTCGTCGATCGCCATGGACAATTGGCCACAGCGATGTATCGACATTCTGCAGGGCTCGAAAATGCTCGACACCGCGCAGTTTCCGCAGATTGTCTTCAAGTCCGAGCAAGTGCGGATGACCGGGACGAAGTCCATGGATATCTCGGGGACTCTGACCCTGCTCGGCGTCACTCGACCGGTGGTTCTGAGCGCGACGTACAACGGGGGTTATTCCGGCATGCCCGAAATGGACCCGCACGCTCGCGTTGGATTCTCCGCGCACGGTTCCTTCAAGCGCTCCGACTTTGGCATGGTCTTTGGGATACCCGCTCCGGGCAGCACCATGGGCGTCAGCGACCTGATCGACTTTGCGATTGAAGGAGAATTTAACGGACCTGCGCTGGCTGCGGCGGACGGCAAGTCTCCCTGACGCGTATCGCGATGACCAGGGTTCGCGATTCGGCGAACGAGCCCCGAGCGCGCTCGCCTCCGCTCCTTCCAGGGCCTTCAGGAACGGTAAGCCTCGCGACCCACGCCCTGGACCGCTATGCCCTGCCCCGCCAGCACCTCATGCTGTAACGCGTACATCGCGGCCGCCGCCTCATCGATGGCCCGTGTGAATGCCAGCGATCCGGCCAGTATCGGCGCCAGCCTGGCCTTGTCCTGGATTCTGGCCTTCGGGTACTCATGTTCGACGACCAGGTAGGTCTTCGCGGCATCGATACTGAGCAGTTCTCGCGCAGCCAATTGATGATCGAGCCAGTCGACGGTGCGGTTCTGCAGATAGGCGAGCGGGTCATGACGCGCCGTGCCTGGCAGTTCGTGTTCGGCCAGGACCGTCTGCTTCTTCCAGGCGTGGACCTGGGCCTCCGGTGCCTTCGCGGGCTGGCCGCCCTGCCAGTCACCGCGCTCCAGCGTCTGCCCGCCGTACCCCCACGCGGAGACACCACGGGCATCGATCACCTGTCCCTTGACGTGAAAACCGCCGATCAGGAAGTTGTAGCCGGTGTCCTTCAGGTACTGGAACAGGGAACGCGAGTCCTGTCCCATCAGGATGGCATGCGACGGATCATAGTGAATGCGAAATTGGTCGCCTACGCCGTGCCGCTCGCAGATGCGGTGCAGTGCGATCCAGGGACCCGGCGCGTAAGCAATATTGTTGTGCCACCTATCGGTGACGTTCCAGCCGGGCATGGGGCATTGTTCGACGCGGTAGGTCAGGCTCCGCGCCTTGGCCTCCTGCAGGAGCGGGACAAACGTCTCTTCGAACATCACGAGATTGGCGTCCATCTCCAGCTGCACATTGCGTCCGACAAACCCGCATACCGCGCCGGTGCCCAGCAACACGGCGGCATCGAACACCCGCAGCATGAACTCATGTTTACGGCGCCGGACCGCATCGTCAGCCACCAGCATGTTGTCGAAGTAGGCAAGATCGGAGAGCCCGACCCCGCTGTCGCGCATGGCCGCGAGCACCCGCGCCGCCCGTTGGGGCGTAAACGGCTCGCGTAGATCGAGCGTGTTGGCGACCGGATCGAGCATCGCGGCTGCCGGCACGTCGCTTCGGGTCGGATGCAGCGCAGCCGAGAGCTGGATGTTCGGACTGCCGATCTGGCGGGCAAAGGCCAGCCACTCCTCGACCGCCAGATCGGGATCGGCATCGCGCCGTGCGCGCGGCGTCAACTCCTGCAACGCCGCCGTGAGCAGGCTGAGTCGCATCGTCTTCGGAGTAAACGGCCGGATCTCCATGCGTTCGGGCTCCTGCCTTCGGCTGGCCCGCTCTCAGGTCTGAGTCCGGGCCGGGCCACGATAGGCCGCCCGTTCATTCCGGAAAATCGCCAGGAACAGCAGGAACACCACGATGGCAAACAGGGCCGGGGAAAGCCATATCGCGGTCCAGTCGTGCCCGCCATGGCCGGCGTAATGATTGGCAATCTGGCCGGCGACCGAAAAACCGATCAGCATCCCCACACCGTAGGTGGCCAGCGTGATCATGCCCTGTGCGGCGCTCTTGCAGCGCTCACCGGCCTTGGAGTCGGTGTAGATCTGTCCGGACACAAAGAAGAAGTCATAGCACACGCCGTGCAGGGCGATGCCGAGTATCAGCATCCACACCAGATTGCCCGGGTTGCCGTACGCGAACAGGACGTAGCGCAGCGCCCAGGCCAGCATGCCCACCAGCAGTGTCCCCTTCATGCCGACGCGCAACAGGAACAGGGGGATCAGCAGCATGAACAGCACCTCGGACATCTGGCCCAGCGTCTGCTTTCCGGTGGCGTTGGCCAGATGAATCTCCGTCAGAAACAGGTTGGCGTACTGGTAATAGAAGGCCAGCGGGACGCAGATCAGGATCGAGGCGATGAAGAACACCAGGAAGTTGCGATCCTTCAGCAGGGCCAGAGCATCCAGGCCCAGCAGCTCCCGTACCTGCACACGCTCTCCGGAATGCACCCGCGGCGGCGTTTTCGGCAGCGTGAAGCTGTAAAGGCCGAGCACCAGGGAGGCCACGGCACACATCGTGAATGTGTGCCTGAGCATGCCGCCCGCGAGTGCCGCGGGGGCATCCCAGGAAAACAGGTAGCTGATGACCAGGCCGGCGATGATCCAGCCGACCGTCCCCCACAGCCGTATCCTGGAAAAATGCCGGGATGGGTCCTCCATCTGCCGAAAGCAGATGGCGTTGACGAGCGCCAGCGTCGGCATATAGAGAATCATGTAGGCGAGCAGATACGGGTAGAAGTCCGCGAAGCTCCGTGCCATCGACAGCTGGTACAGCAGCACCGCACCGGCCAGGTGAATGATCCCCAGCAGCCGCTCCGCATTGAAATACTTGTCTGCGATCAGCCCGATGACGAAGGGTGCAATGATGGCGCCCCAGGATTGGGTCGAGTAGGCGAGCGCGCTCTGGGATCCCGTGGCAGCCAGATTGGCGGCCAGGTAGCTGCCCATCGTGACGAACCACCCGCCCCAGATAAAGAACTGCAGCAGCATCATCGCCCCAAGGCGGACTCGCAGTGTGCTGCTCATACGCAGATCTTTCCCGGCACGGGCATGACGGCGGTCCGGCTAGGCGCTCGCGCCGGTCACGGCAGTTCACGCACGCGGATGCGGCGAATTGACAGGGCCCCGGGGTGATCGCCCTGCAGACCAATCAGGCCCGTGCTCGCCAGACCGTAATTCGCATAGGCCGCAAATTTGCTCGACGCGACCTTGGCCTTCCAGTCCGCGCTCCAGAGCTCATAGTCAACGACCTTGCGCCCATTGAGCCAGTGCTCCACGTGTGCACCGTTCACGACCAGGCGTGTGCGGTTCCAGTGATCGAACGGCCGCACTATTCCGGCCGGCGCGCCGTAGAGCGCGTAGGCCGCCGCAGCTGAGGTGAGGCGATTGGCGCCGTCCGGCGCATTCGCGTCATCGAGCAGCTGGTATTCCGGGGCACTCCAGTAAACGTGGTCATATTCGCGGGTGCCGCGGTAAAAGAGGCCGCTGTTCCCACCCCTGCCTATCTTCCACTCGAGCTCGAGTTCGAAATTGCCAAAGTTCTGATTCGTGACCAGATCGTCGACCGGACCGATCTTGGACAGCACCCCGTGGGCGACGTGCCAGCCGGCCGGCAGGCCATCAGCCTTCCAGCCGCGCCACGCCGAGGCGCTGTGATCTTCCAACAGCGGATGCCATCCGGACGCGGCCGCCTGGGCCGGGACCACCGCCGCCCCCAGCACCACCGCGCAGACGGCTGCCGGCATCACCGCGGACCAATGAATTCTATTCACGGCTCACCTCGCACCCGGAACGGGGTTACAGCAGGCCCAGGCCCTTCAGCAGCGCCGCCGGCGGCCCGTCAAAGCGCGCGAGCGGCACATTGCCGATGAAATTGAGGTCCTTGCGACCGACGGGGGTGGAGTAGAACCCGCCCGCGGTCAGGTCGCGATAGAGCGCGAAGAAGCGCGCTGCACCACGCTGCTCGGCGGACGCGCGCGACTCCTCGCAGATCGAATCACAAATCCCGAGCCGCCCGGACTCGTCGAGATCCGCAAAATCCTTCCCAAACCGCCGCGTCGCTTCGCTGTCCAGCCAGCTGAACCCGTCCAGCAGAATTGTCCGGTCCCGCTGGTGCGCAGGGTACGGTGCGCTGATCCACTCATCGATGAACTCGACGACTCCTACCGCCGAGGCGCTCGGGGAGTTGGCGTCAGCCGGAATAATGATGTCCGCCAGGATCCCTGCCAGCTGCCGCTGCTGCACCGACAGGGTCAGCGGCCACAGCTCGCCACGCAGGTAGACTTTCAGCAGGTTTGGGTCCGTCCCATAGCCGTGCGCCGGGACCGCGGAACTGGCGTGCGCGTCGCGCGCTAGCGGGAAATACCACGCAGCGCTGGCTGCCAGCATCCATTTGATCGTCGTGCGCCGATCCATCACAGTTCCTTGCGCCGCATGCGCTCGAGTATATGGTCCGCCGCGCGCCAGGCCAGAGCCATTATGGTCAGCGTGGGATTCTTGTCTGCGTTCGAAGCAAACACCGCGCCGTCGGTCACGAACAAATTCTTGACGTCCCAGGTCTGGCACCACTGGTTGGTGACCGACGTCGCCGGACTGGCGCCCATGATGGCCCCGCCGACTTCGTGAATAATCGAACCGCCCGGGGCGATCGCCCTGGCGCCGTCGGTTTGCGGCGCGCCATCCGTGCGACCGCCCATGGCGCCAATGATGTCGGCAAAGGTTTTTTGCATATGCGCAGCCTGCCGCCGCTCGTGCTCCGACCATCCCCAATGAAACCGCAGTACGGGGATTCCCCACTTGTCCTTGACACCCGGATCAATTTCGCAGAATGATTTTTCGTTGGGGATCATCTCCCCGCGGCCGTCGAAATAGACGAAGGAACCGTAATAGCGGCGCACATCCTGCTTGAACTTCAGCCCGTAGCTGCCCCCGGTCAGCCATTCCATCTTTGCGCCGGTTCCGTACCCCGGCATGCGTTTGCCGCCCCCGAATTCGATATGGTAGCCGCGCGCAAAACCGAGCTTGCCGGCGTGCTGATCCTGGTAAAGCCACCAGGGCACGTACAACTGATGGCCGCCCGCGGCATCCTCATTGAGCGGCGGCAGGCTCTCGAGCAGCGGAATCTGCCCGCTCAGACTGCTGCCGACCGTGTCCATCAGGTAGCGCCCCACCCTGCCGCTGGAGTTCGCGAGTCCGTTCGGAAACTGCGCGCTCCTGGAATTGAGCAGAATTCGCACCGACTCACAGGCGCTCGCCGCAAGGATCACCACCCTTGCCGACACATGCTGATGTTTTCCAGTGGTCCGGTCCACGAAGCCCACGCCGCTGGCGCGCCCCTGGCGCCCAAGCGTCACCTCGTACACCATCGCGTCGGTTCTGATATCAAGGTTGCCACTCACGAGCGCCGGTGGCAGATGCACGGTGGTGGACTGATAGTTGGCGCGAATGGAGCAACCGCGCCCGCACGGCGTGGCCCAGATGCAGGCCGAGCGCCTGCGCATGTCGTCGGCAAGGATCTTTTGCGCCACGACGTTCCCAGGATGTAACCGGACCGGTGTGCGTGCGAAATCGAGCGGCTGCGTCAGGACCGCGCGATGGCCCGGGATGACCGGTATGCCCAGGCGCTGCGCCCGTTGCGCAATCAACAGGTCACTGACGAGGGGTGTGGGTGGCGGCAGGAGGCAGCCGGGCGAGGAATCCGGGGTGTTTTCCCGACCCTCGTTGGTACCGTAGACACCGATCAGCAGCTCGACCTTGTCGTAATACGGCGCGACGTCCTCATAGCTGATGGGCCAATCGAAGCCGAGTCCGTCCCGGCTCTGCGGCTTGAAGTCGTAAGGACCGTTGCGGAGCGAAATGCGCCCCCAGTGATTCGTGCGCCCGCCCAGCATGCGTGCCCGCCACCATTCAAAACGACCTGCGTCCTCCTGGCTCGCCCGCACGTAGGGTTCGCCGGGAACCTCCCAGCCTCCATCCACCGTCGCGTCGTAGAAACCAAATGGCTTGTCCGGCGTATCCACTCCCCCAAGGGGGGCCATATCCGGCGTCTGAAACATGGGTGTTTCAAGTTCAGGCTCGTATTTGCGCCCGGCCTCGAGCATCAGGACTTTCGCCCCATCCATGCACAGCGCATAGGCAGACTGTCCGCCGGCGGCTCCGGATCCGACTACGATGACGTCGTAGCTGCTCTTCTGTGTCCGGGCCGATACAAAGGGCATGCCTCCTAGTTAAGCGCTTCCATCTTATCGACGCAAGCACCTCGGCCGGCACTGCAGAGGGTCAATTGAGATTTGACCCGGCGTGAGCGGCGGCGTGCGCTCCCGCCGGTCTCCCGCGTCCGTGGGCCCTCAGCCCATTTTTGGCGGCACGTTCGCGTTCAACCGGAACAGGTTCGCCGGATCGTACTTGGCCTTCAACGCCACGAGCCGCTCGAAGTTGGCGCCGTAATTGTCCCGATAGTGGGCCATCGTCGTGTCCGGCCCCGCGAGATTCGTGTAGAAGCCCTTGGTCAGCGGCTCCAGCTCACTCCAGTTCGCACGCATCTTTTCGGTGTTCTCGGCGATGCCGTCTTTGTTCGGCCAGATGCCGAGGGTACCCAGGGTGAAGAGCATGTCGCGATTGGGGAATGCCGTCGCGGCCGGCGCCACATGCCGGTACGCCCCGCCACAATGGTCGAAGAAAAGCAGGTACCAGCTCGGCATTCGCTTGAAGGTGTCGACGATCAGATCGATCCCTTCGTCCTTGAGCTGCGTCAGGAATCCACCCTTGATGTAGTAGTACTGGCCGGCCCCGAGAAGCTCATCGCCGCTGGACTGCATCGCCACATACGGCATCGGCGCGATGTCGTCCCGGACCGGCTTGCCGAAGGCCCGCAGCTTCCTGAGCCAGGCCTCGCCCTGGGCGCGGTCCCCTGACCAGCACACTTCAATGGCGATCTTTGGACCGTCCGGCTCCGTGTGCAGATCGGGGTCCAGGTTGACGATCTCGGGCGCGTCCGCCGCGATATCGCGGTAGTAGCGCAGGACATCACGGGCCTGGGCCAGCGGCCAGACTATGCTTCCACCGAGTATGACCGGATCCATCTGGTGCAAGCGGTATTCGATCGAGGTTACGACACCGAAGTTGCCACCACCACCGCGCAGGCCCCAGTAAAGATCGGGATTCTCGTGCTCGCTCGCCCGCAGGAAACGCCCGTCGGCGGTCACGATGTCGAAGGAGGCCACGTTGTCGCAGGCGAGCCCGAAACGCCGGCCCAGTCTTCCCAAGCCACCGCCGAGTGTGAGGCCCGCGGCGCCCGTGTGCGAAACGGTGCCCGCCGTGGTCGCCAGTCCAAAACCCGCGCATTCATGATCGAGCTGGCCCAGCAGGGAGCCCGACTCCAGATAGGCGCGCCTGGCTTGCGGATCGACACGCACGCCCTGCATCTGTTGCAGGTCGATAACCAGTCCGCCGTCGCAGCTCGACTTGCCCGACAGGCTGTGCCCACCGGCGCGCACGGCAGTCAGTAGCTGGTGTTCGCGCGCGAAATCGACGGCGTGCCGGACGTCAGAGGCGCCCGTGCAGCGCGCAATCAGCGCCGGCTTCCTGTCGAACAGCGCGTTCCAGACGCGACGCGTGCGGTCGTAGTCCTGGTTACTGGCGAGCAGCACGTCGCCGCGCAGGCTGGCAGCGAGGGCCTCGATCGCCGAGCCGGGCACAATGATCTCGCCCCCTGCGAGCGACTTTGCCGGCAGATCGCCGACATCCTTGAGTACGGAGGTGAATCCACGCAATGGCCAGGCCGCCGCGAGCGCAAGACCGGCACCGACGAATTGACGCCTCTTCATGATTAACTCCCCCAGGAAACCACGCACTGTGGATCGCGAGTGTAGTCCTGTCAGTTCAAGTGCTTCAACCCGCCGCGGCGGGTGAGCGTCAAGGCAGCGGCTCGCCCCGCGCGGCTTCCAGCACCTGGTACCACTCTTCGCGCCCCAGCTGCACCGCATAGGCGGCGGCAGCCTCGCGGATTCTCGCCGGATTCTGGCTGCCGATCAGCGGCACGGGGCGCGAGGGATGGGCCATGACCCACGCGTAGGCCACCGCCGAGCGCGGCGCCAAAGCGCGGACCGCGACGCGATCGAGGGCCGCGACCACTGCTGCCGTGCGTGCATCGGCGGCTTCGGCGGGCTTCGCCACCCCCAGCCTGCCCTGCGCAAGCGGTGACCAGGCGAGTACGGCGATGCCGTGGCGCATGGCAGCGTCGAGCACGCCATTGCTCAGCGGCTCGATCGCCAGCGGCGAGAATTCCGGCTGAATTGACGCCAAGGGGAATGGCAGGTGCTGGCAGAGTGCGTCGAGCTGCGCGGCTGAATAGTTGGACACGCCCGCAGCGCGGATCTTGCCGGCGCGCCGCAGCTGCTCCAGCGCCGCAGCCACTTCAGCCGGATGCGTGAGCAAGTCCGGGCGGTGGATCTGGTAGAGGTCGATGCGCTCGATGCCCAGCCGCTGCAAGGAATTCTCGCAGGCCTGGACCAGGTAGGCCGCGCTTGAGTCGTACGGCAGCGGCGGATTGATGCCGCCCTTGGTCGCCAGCACCATTCGCCGTCGCAATTCAGGCGCCGAACGCAGGACGAGGCCCAGCAACCGCTCCGCGCCGCCGAATCCATCCGGCGTGCCGTAGCCGTAGATGTCAGCCGTATCGAACAGCGTGCACCCGATGTCCAGCGCGGCCTCGATCCGAAGCCTCGCCGTTGCGACATCCGCGCCCGCGAATCGCCACATGCCCCAGCCCAGCGGCGCCACCTCCACACCGCTCCGCCCGAGCGCGATGCGCGCCTCAGCCCCGCGCGCCACACCCGCAGCGACCACCGTGTCGGCGGATACCGCTGCTTGGGCCGGCGCGCGCTTTTTTCTGTCTGCACCCATCGAATTGGACGAGTTCGCTGCTCTCAGGTGGCGGCACTATAATCAAACACTCACGCTCGAGTCTGCTCCGCTGCCGCAACAGCCGAAATAGAGAGGTTCAGGCCATGAGGAACCCCCTTCAGTTTCGCAGGTCAAGGCGACGAGTCCTGCAGGCGGGCCTGGCGACAGGGGCCGCCCTCGCCTTTCGGGGCGCAGCCGGGGCAGACCCGGGCTCGCAGGGGCCATTGGTGACGAAGGCCATCCCCGGCACGGGTGAACGCCTGCCGGTCGTGGGCCTGGGCACGGACAAGTTCCGCGCCGGCAGCCGCGAGGCCATTGAGGCGGAAATCAAGCGCATGCGCGAGCTGGGCGGCACCGTGATCGACACGGCGGCGGCCTATGGCGACAGCGAGGCGATCATTGGCGACGCTCTGGCGGCGTTGGGAATTCGCGAGGGCATGTTCCTCGCCACCAAGCTTACTGCCGGCGGGTTCTTTGCGGGCGGTAATGGCGGCGCAGCGAGTTTTCAGCGTTCACTGGATCGCCTGAAGATCCAGCGCATCGACCTGCTGCAGGTCCACAACCTCGACGGGGTTGATGAACTCATGCCGGCGCTGCAGCAGTGGAAACGCGCCGGCCGGATCCGCTACATCGGCATTACGACTTCGCGCGTGGCCCAGCACCCTCAGATGACCGAGTTCATGCGCAAGTATCCGCTCGATTTCATCCAGGTTGACTATTCGCTCGCCAATCGCGACGCGGCGACGACCATCCTGCCCCTCGCCCTGGAGCGCAGGATTGGCGTACTGGCCAACATCCCGTTCGCATTCGGCGCGCTGTTTTCGCGGCTGCAGTCCCGTCCACTGCCAGGCTGGTCGGCCGACATCGACGCGGACAGTTGGGGCCAGTTCCTGCTCAAGTACGTGGTTGCGCATCCCGCCGTGACCTGCACGATACCGGGCTCAACCCAGGTGAGCCACCTCGAAGACAATCAGCGGGCGGCTCGCGGCCGCCTGCCGGATGAGGCGATGCGCCTCAAGATGGAGCAATACTGGGACGCCCTCGTCTAGGAGTGCCCGCGCCGCTGGCGCACCCAAAGGTAAGCCAGCAGCGCGACCGCGACGGACAGCACGCTGACCCACAACTGGCTCGCCAGGGCGGGCGTAAATGCCATGGCGATGAGCACGGCGATCATGGCCGCGATGGCGAGGTAGCTCAGCCAGGGGAAGTACCACATCGGCAGCGCCGGCGGCGGCGCACCCTGCTGCTGCGCCCGGCGCCGCAGGCTCACCTGCGAGACCGCGATGGCCAGGTACACAAACAGGATCAGTGCGCCGGAGGCGTTCACCAGGAAGGCAAACACGACGCCTGGCGAGACGACCGCGGCCAGCACGCCGGCGAAACCGGCGGCGCTCGCCAGCAGCACGGAGCGCGCGGGGACCAGGCGCGGATTGGTCTTGACCAGCCAGCCCGGCGCGTCCCCGCGTCCGGCCAGCACGAACAGCACGCGCGAGGCGATATAGAACGAGGAGTTCAGGCAGGACAGGACCGCGGTCAGGATGATCGCACTCATGATGGTCCTCGCCCACGGCACGTGCATGACCGCGAGCGCATCGGTGAAGGGCGACTGGCCGGCCTTGATCAGGTCCCAGGGCACGACGCAGACGATCATCAGGATGGAACCGACGTAGAACAGCATGATGCGGCTGATCACGGTCGAGGTCATGCGCGCGACCGCGCGCGCCGGCTCGGTCGATTCAGCCGCGGCGATGGTGACGATTTCTGCGCCCATCATCGAAAAAATGACCGTGGTCACCGCCGCCAGGACCGCCACGAAACCGAACGGCGCAAAGCCTTTGTGCGTGTAGAGATTCGCGACGGTCGGCCCGCTGCCGGAGGTGAGCCCGGAGGCAAAGGCGGCAGCCAGCACTATGAAGGTAATGATGGCACCGACCTTGATGGACGCGAACCAGAACTCGAACTCGCCGAAGGAACGGGCGGACATCAGGTTCACGGCAGTCATCAGCGCCATCAGCACGCCACCGATCTGCCAGACCGGCAGTGGAAACCAGGCGCGCAGAATCGTCGCGCCCGCGATGGCTTCCACCGGAACGACGACGACCCAGAAGTACCAGTACAGCCAGCCCACGGTGAAGCCGGCCCAGTTGCCAAGCCCGGCACGAGCAAATTCCGTAAACGATCGCACCCCGGGCATGCCCACCGCCATCTCGCCCAGCATGCGCATGATCAGGAAGATCAGCAGCCCGGTCAGCACGTAGCTGATGATGACCGCCGGCCCGGCGGCGCTGATCGCCACGCTGCTGCCGACGAACAGGCCGGCGCCGATGATGCCGCCGATCGTGATCATGAACACGTGGCGCGGGCGCAGGGCGCGGCTGAGGGCGTGATCGCGCGCCTGGTCGGCGTCCAGTGGTATTGTCATCTCACTCCCTTCACTGCAGCTTCAGTTCCATGCGCACCGCCCCCGTTGCGCCCGCGCCGGAGGCGCGCTCGGTCAGGAATATGCGCTCTGGGGCCACGCCCCCGTTGGCCAGGATCGCTGCCTGCACGGCCTCGGCGCGACCGCGCTCGAGCGCGTCGCGTTGCGCCTGGCTCGCCGCGTACTTCGGCAGCAGCTGCTGCACGAGCCAGGCGGCATGCGCGGCATCGACATCGGATTCCGTGGGCTCCGGCGGAGGATACGCGGGTGGAGCAGCGAATGTCGCCTGATAGAGCTCGGCGAGCGCCCGGGTCCGGGCCTTGGCCGTGGTCGCAGGCGAACCGCCCTTGGCCTTGCTCCCCGCCCCGGCCGGCGAGGCCCGCAGCTGCGCGTCGATCGCCTGGTCCAGCGCGCCGGCGGCCATGGCCGCATCATCCTCGGCCCCCGCGGTTTGCAGCGGAATATCCAGTCTGAGCTGCGGCCGTTCTGCCAGCGCCTTCGACAATTGCGCGAGCTTCTGCGTCTGCTCCGGCGCCAGCACTGCTGAAGCGGGTGCGAAATCGACGTAGGCGAGTTCCGCGCCACCACCGAAGAGTGAGCCCAGAAGCGCGAACGGCGAGGTAACGATCTTCTTCAGCAGACCGACGAAGAGCTTCCAGACTATCGGCCCGATGCTGAAATTCGGGTCGTCCAGGCTGCCGGCGACCGGCAGGTTGATGTCGATTACGCCGTTGCGATCCTTGAGCAATGCGGCCGCGAGCTTGACCGGCAACGGCACGGCCTGCTTGCTCTCCGTGGCGGCGCCGAACTCGAGCTGATCCAGCACGACGTGATGCTGCGCCGCGAGTTTGCGGTTTTCGACGTGGTAGTGCAGCTCGGTCGTAAGCTTCCCCCGGGTGATGCTGTAACCGGCAAATTTGCCCGAGTAGGGATTGAAGGTGGTCAGCTCCATGTCGCGAAAGGCGATCGCCAGGTCCGTGTAGGCGGTCGCGGAGAGCAGATTCACCTGCCCGGAAACCGACACCGGTGCATAACGATCCACGCTGCCGTTCAAGCTGACCTGCGCGCGCGACTGCGGATCGGAGGACAATCCCACCACTCGGCCGTTCAGGGCCTGCATTTGTGCGGCAAAATTCGGCTGGATGGAATGATCCGCGAAATCCGCGGTGCCGTCTTCGATCAGCACTGTGCCGATGCGCAGCGGCATCGGCTCCGTTGCGATCCTTGAGCAATGCGGCCGCGAGCTTGACCGGCAACGGCACGGCCTGCTTGCTCTCCGTCACCGCCGCCACGTTCAGCTTGCCGTCGGCACTGATGATCACGCGACCATAGGGCTGGCGCGCCACCACGCGCTCGATGCTGAGGCGGTCCGGCGATTGCTGATAGGCAAGACCAGACACCCGTAGCGATTGCCAGTTGATGAAATCGGTCTGCAACAATCTATCGCGGGTCAGAAGATCTGCGACCTCAAAATCGCCGCCCAGCCTGAGTCTGGGTTGGTGGCGCGCGGGCGCAGCGGCGAGCACCAGCCTGGCTTGCGCCGTGAGGCGTCCGCGACGCAGTTGCAGGTCGGCATGCTGGGCGAGGTAGGGCTGCAGCACGCTGAGGTCGAAATCCTTGAGCTCGAGGTTCAGCTCCGCGCCCAGCGGCTCCACGCTCAGTTGGCCCCGGGCGCCCAGGCTGGCCTGGGCTATTCCGATCGAAGCGTCGACCGTCAGCTTGCTTCCCGGTGCCGTGGAGTAGCCGTTGACCGTCACGGCGATTGGCGCGAGTGTGGCCACGACGGCGGGGATCGTGGTGCGATCTTCGGCTTGCACCACCGCTTCACGCAGCTGCGCGCTGGCCACGCTGACGGTCCAGTGGGCGGACTCGCGGCCGGAGGCCGCGGCGTTAACGGCTGCCGGACTGGATGCGACGCCGGGCGCCGGTTCCGGAACAGCTGCGTGCGCTGAAAACAGTCTCTGCAAGTTCAGCTGGCCGTCAGGCTCGCGCCACACGGTGAGCTGCGCGCCCACCGCTTCCAGTTTGCCGACGGAGATGGTCCGCTCGCCGAGCAGCATCGTGGCGTCCGAGACCTTGAGCTCAGGCACCCGTATCCAGGGGTTGGCCGCATCGCCCTGCTTCGGTGCGATGCTGAGTTCACGCAGCTGCACGATCGGCAGCTGAACCGAAAGCCCGAAGCGGGCGCCCAGGGAGACGCGGTATTCACCTTGCACGTCGAGCGCGCCGGAAGGCATGCTGAAGGGCAAGGAGTCCTGCAGGTAGGCGGCAACAGTGGCCGCCCTGAGCCCGTTGATCGAGAGCCTGCCGCTCGATCCGAGCGGCTGGACGGTAAATTCACCCGCCCAGGCCAGTCGCTCCCCGGCCAGGGTCGTTCCCTCGAAGCGGTAGCTGTTCTCAAATCGCGGTGCGGTTCTGAAATCCCGGAGCGTGAACTCGAGCGGCTGCAGCGTGGTTGCGAAGGGTTTGCCGCGGCTCCGATCTTCGAAGCGAACGCGGCCCCCACGGACCGCGAGCAGGTCGATGCGCAGGGCGGGAATGGCGCCCGAGGCGGCCGGTGCCGCAGCGCCCTCGGGAGGGATCGGGCGGATTCTGTCGAGATTGAGCGAGCCGTCTTCATTGACGATGGCGCTGACACTCGGGTTCTCGATGCGGATTTCCTTGAACGTCCAGGCCTGATGGAAGATCGAACTCAGCTCCGCATTGACCACGAGCCGATCAAGGCTGGCAATGGCGGCTCCGTCCGCCTCGGTCAGCGCCACGCCGCGGAAGTCGGCGGTGAGGCTGAAGGGATTGAAGCGCAGCGAGGCCATCGCGACATGTCGGCCCAGTCGCTCGCGCACGTAGCTCTGGATGGCACCGCGCGCCAAATGCGGTACGAGCAGAAAACCGGCCAGCGCGTACAGGATCAGGAGCGCGGCCAGCGCGGCGAGCAGACGCCCATGCCCGCGCACCCACGCCGTGCCCGCTGCAATCACTGAGGCAACCATGTTCCTGAACGGCACTTGCAATCCAATATGATATAAATCCACTCGTGTGTCACTCCCATCACTGGCGCGCGTGGTGGACGCTGCAGGCGCTCAGGCTGGTCGCAGGGTGCGGCGCTGGCGCGACGGGCGTTGCGGCTGATTTGGTGGCCGCACCTGCGACGCCTGCGGTCGGCGTTCGCGATGATCCCTGTGCCGGCGTGCCCATCGCGCCCACCGCAGCGCATCAGGCGACGGCGGATCCCTACCAGCGCTGGATGCACGATTGGCTCGGCTCAGACTGGGGCCAGAAGTGCCGCTACCAGCGCGAGAATGCCGCGCTGCCGCCCGCCTCAGCGCACCGCGTGGTCTTCCTGGGCGATTCGATCACTGAGAGCTGGGCAAGCTTCGAGCCGGATTTTTTTGTCGACGATGTTCTGGACCGCGGCATCAGTGGTCAAACGACGGCGCAGATGCTGGTGCGACTGCGCAGCGACGTGCTGGATCTGCACCCCGCCGTGGTGCATATCCTGGCGGGGACCAACGACGTCGCGGGCAATACCGGACCCACTTCGCTCGCAGACATCCAGGGCAATATCGCCTCGATGGTCGAGCAGGCGCGTGCGCACGGCGCGCGTGTGATCCTCGCCTCCATACCCCCCGCTGCGGCCATTCCGTGGCGGCCGCAGGTGCAACCGATGCCGGCCATCGCGGCCATGAATGAGTGGCTGCGCCGTTACGCCGCGCGCGAGCACCTCGTCTATGTCGATTACCACAGGATGCTGAGCGACGGCCGGGGCGCGTTCCTGCCTAAGCTCTCCGGGGACGGCGTGCATCCCAATGGAGCGGGGTACGCCGTCATGCGGCCGCTCGCCGCCGCCGCCATCCGCCAGGCGCTGGCTCCACCGCACCCTCAGTGAACAGACTTCGGACCGGCGCGGGTATCGCTGCCGGGTGAATTGTTGGCCTTCAGAAACGCCACGACCTTCTCGAGCATCTGCAGGCGCGACTGCTCATGGGGCACCATCGTGTCGTCCCGGCCGTGCATCAGCAGCAGCGGGACCTGGAGGGCGTCGGCGCGGTGCAGCGGCGAGCGGTCGTCCGCTCCAGGTAGCGGGCTCCGATGTTCTGCTCGGTACGGATTCCGGCGCTCGGCATGACGAGGTGGTGCAGATCGGACACGCCGGCCTTGTGCGGCACCGGCCTCATGCGCCGCCGTTCCCCGGAGCACACCTGCACTGACATGCGCTCCTCCAGTCCTGACCCCTGAGCTGCACACCCCGTCCTTAACACCGCGTACCAGCACGGTGCAACGCGCGCGGGCGTACACTTGCGCGGGCATGTGGGCAGCCGTGAGCGAAATGACCACTCCGGCGGCGCGGGACCGGGGCTGCGGTCGACCACATTGCAGGCCATTCTTGTGGTGTGAAATCAATTAGTTACGATCTACACCTGAGAGATTAAATGATCCGTAATACCAACGGCATTGCGGGCGTCGTCAGCGGTACCCCTCCGCCACGGCGCCGGCGCAGAGTGCTGCCCTGGCTGCTGGTGCTGGCGGTCGCGCTCTTCAGCGGCACCACGACGCTGTCCTATTACGTCGACGCGCTCTGGTTCGAGTCGCTCGGCTATGCGTCCGTTTTCTGGACGCGGCTCAATCTCCAGGGCACGATTTTCCTCGCCTTCGCACTGACCAGCTTTCTGGCCCTTTACGGGGTGTTCTGGGCGCTGAAGCCCGCCCGCTTCGGCGAGTTGATCGGCGACACGGTCTACATCAATCAACAACCGCTGAAGTTGCCGATTGATCCAGTGCTCAATCTGATCGCCCTCGCCCTGCCCCTCTTCGTCAGTGTCGTGACCGGCACCAGCATGATGGGCCGGTGGACCACGCTGGGTTTGTATTGGCATGCCCCGCACGACGCGACGGCGCTCGATCCGATCTTCGGGCGACCCCTGGGTTTCTATCTGTTTACGCTGCCGGCCTGGCAGCTCGTGGCCGGCTGGCTGCTGACACTGGCCGTGTTCGCCGGCCTGATCGTCGCACTGCTGCTCGTGGTGACCGGCGGCGCGCGCCTGTGGTCCAGGCGCCCTACCGCCCCGCTGCAGGCGCGGCTGTGGCGCGGACTGGCGATCAGCCTCGCCGCGGTGCTGCTCGCGCTGGCTGCGCGCGTGTACCTGGGGCGCTTCGAGCGGCTGTTCCAGGATGGCACCATCTTCTCCGGAGTCACATACACGGATGCGCACGTGACCCTGGTAGGCATGCTGATCGTGTGCGTCGCGCTCATCGCCGGCGCGCTCATTGCTGCGCTGTGCGCCCTGTCCGTGCTGGGGCGGCGCTGGCTGCTGGCGTCCCTGCTTCCCGCCACAGCCTGCTACCTGCTGGTCACGATGGCAGGCTGGTACGTCAGCAGCTTTATCGTCAAGCCCAACCAGCTGGTGCGCGAGCGGCCCTATATTGCCCACAATATCCAGATGACGCGGCAGGCGTACGCCCTGGATCGCATCGAGCCGCACCCATTTCCCGCCGATTCGGGTATCGAGGCCGTGGATCCGCTCGGCAATCAGACGACGCTCGATAACATACGGCTGTGGGATTGGCGCGCCCTGCAGGACACGCTGCGCCAGATTCAGGAGATCCGCACCTACTACGACTTTCCCGACATCGACATCGACCGCTACCAGGTCGGGGGCTCGATTCGCCAGATGATGCTCGCGACGCGCGAGCTGAACGTGGACAAATTGCCCGCCAGCAGCCGCAACTGGATCAACGAGAAGCTGATTTACACCCACGGGTACGGCGTCACCATGAACCCGGTCAACGGTTTTACGCAGGAAGGGCTGCCGGCCATGGTCCTGAGCAACATGCCGGTGCAGAGCACGGAGCCGGAACTGCGCATCCTGCGGCCCGAAATCTATTTTGGCGAGTTGACCAATACCGACGTCTATGTCGGGACTCGCCAGAAAGAATTCAATTACCCGCAGGGGGACGCCAACAATCTCACGACCTACGCGGGCACGGCCGGGATCCGCCTGGGAGGATTCCTGCGCCGCACGCTGATTGCGCTCAATCGCGGCGATATTGCCAAGCTGCCCTTCAGCGACGATGTCAGTCCCGACAGCCGCTTGCTGATGCGACGCAATCTGCGCGAGCGTGTCCATGAACTCGCGCCCTTTCTCACACTCGATGACGATCCCTACGTCGTCGTCGGCAAGGACGGCCGGATCTACTGGTTCATGGATGCCTTTACCACCTCCGATTCGTACCCCTATGCGCGCAGTTACGACCTGGGCGATGAGCAGATCAACTACATCCGCAATAGCGTCAAGATCGTTATCGACGCCTACACGGGTGCGACGACCTTCTATGTGTTCGACTCCGCCGATCCCATCATCGGCGCCTATCGGGCCATCTTTCCGGCTCTGTTCATGGACGCGGTGGCGATGCCACCTGCCCTGCGGGAACACGTGCGTTATCCGGAGCTGCTGTTGTCCGTCCAGGCGGCCGTCTACAGCCTCTATCACATGACCAATCCCGACGTGTTCTATAACCGCGAGGACCTGTGGAGCATCGCCACGGAGATTGCACTGGCCGACCAGCGCCAGCAGGCCAGTGAGCCGAATTTCGTGCTGATGACCCTGCCCGGGGAGCACGCCACCGAATTCATCGAAATTCTGCCGTTCACCCCGGCTAACCGCAACAACCTGATTGCCTGGATCGCGGGCCGCAGCGACGGGGAACATTATGGCCAGGCCGTGGTTTACGACTTCCCCAAGACCAGGCTGATCAACGGACCGTTGCAGATTGAAGCGCGCATCGACCAGAACGCGCAGCTCTCGGGCCAGCTGTCGTTGTGGAACCAGCAGGGTTCGCACGTCCGCCGCGGCAGCCTGATCGTCATCCCGGTCGGCCATGCGCTGCTGTACGCGGAGCCCATTTACCTGCAGGCCGAGCGCAGTCCCATGCCGGAACTGCGCCTGGTCGTGCTTGCGGTGCAGGACCGCCTCGCCTACGGACCCACCTTTGAAGCGGCCATGGCTGCGCTGTTCGGTGGCGCAGCCTCGACCTTGAGCGCGCCGGCCGTGTCGGCCGCGTTGGCCGTGCCTGGGCAGCGACCCAGCGGCACGGGTATGGAAGCGCGCGGCGCGCCTGAAGACCTGCAGGCCCTGATCCGGGATGCGGCCCGGGACCTGTCCGACTACCAGCAACTCACGGCGGCAGGAAAGCTCGGCGAAGCCGGGCAGAGGCTGGAGGCCCTGAAGCGCAAGCTGGAGGCATTGCAGACCCGGCGGCCGTGACGCCGGCGCCTGGAGCGGCACCGGCCGCCGCGCCAGGAATCACTCCGGCAGTGGCATCCATTCCCGCTCGCCCGGGATGACGCCCATCCGCTGGCCTTTCCAGTCCTCCTTGGCCTGCTCGATGCGCTCCCGGCTCGAGGATACGAAATTCCACCAGATGTGACGATGGCCATCGAGCGCTGCGCCACCCAGCACGACAAAGCGCGCACCCTCGGGCGCCGCAACGATCGCGGCGGCCCCCGGCGCGAGCACTGCGAGGGTGCCGGCCTCAACGGCCAGTTCGCCAATGACGAGATCCTGGTCCACGCTGTACACGGCGCGTTCCATGTCCTCGGACCCCAGCTCCAGCCGCGCGCCGCGTGCAGCGTTCACGTCCAGGTAGAGCGTTTCCGCCAGCGTTGCAACCGGGGAACTCACCCCGAAAGCCTTGCCGATCAGCACCCGCACGCGGGCTCCTCCCAGCTCCAGCGCGGGGATCTGCGCCGCGGGAGTGTGCATGAAGGCGGGTGCGGCCTCCTCGCATTGCACCGGTAGCGCCGCCCACAGCTGCAGGCCGTGGAGCCTGTAATCGTGCGCCTGCAGATCGGCCGGCCGGCGCTCGGAATGCACGATCCCCCGCCCCGCAGTCATCCAGTTGATCGCGCCGGCCTCGATCCGCTGCACGGAGCCGAGATTGTCCCGGTGCACCATGGCACCTTCGAACAGATAGCTCACCGTGGCCAGACCGATATGAGGGTGTGGGCGCACGTCGAAATTGTTCTCCGGACGGACGACCATGGGCCCGAAGTGATCCAGGAATACAAACGGTCCGACGCCCTGCCGGCCAGGCGCGGGCAGCAGGCGCCGCACCATCATGCCGCCGCCCAGATCGTGCAGACGGGGCTTCAGGATGCTGGCGACAGTCATGCCGATCGCGCTCCCGACTGAAATGGCCGTCCTGCCCGGTTCATGGGTGCAACGAGGTTGAAATTTCTGTGGTCACCTGGGTCATGAGCTTGTGTATGGGACACTTCTGCGCCACCTGCAGGAGTTCCTCGCGCTGCGCGGGACTGAGTTTCCCGGTCAACGCCAGTGCCGTGCTAAGCCGGTACAGGCCCGCACGCTCCTGGCTCGCGTCGCGCTCCACGGACACCTCGATGCCCTCTACGGCAATGCCCTTGCGCTTCGCGTACCACAGTATCGTGAGGGCCTTGCAGGCACCCAGGGCGGCGTCATAGAGATCGTGCGGGGTCAGCCCCGAGCCCTCGCCGCCCGCCTCGACGCTTTCATCCGCAGCAATGGTGATCCGGCCGACGCGGATTTCATGGCGCATCGGCGCTGTCTGGTCCCGAACGACTTGCACGGTCATGCTCCAGCCTCCAGCAGTCCAAATCCGGTGGTTCGGCGCCTCAGCGGGCCCGACGGCGCATCATACGATCGAGCATCACGGCCAGCAGCACGATCGCGAAGCCCGCCTCAAAGCCGACCCCGACCTGCATGGTATTGAGCGCGCGCACCACCGGTACACCGAGTCCGCCGGCTCCCACCAGCGCGCAGATCACTACCATCGAGAGGCTCAACATGATGGTCTGGGTGACGGCGGCAAGAATCTGCGGCGCGGCGCTCGGGATCTCGACCTTGAACAGCAGCTGCCAGGGTGTCGCGCCGAAGGCCTGCCCGGCTTCGAGCATCGGTCGCGGTACGGCACTGATGCCCAGGTGCGTCAGATGGATCGCGGCCGGCACGGCAAAAAGCACCGTCGAGATTACGGCTGGCACCGCGCCGAGACCAAAAAGCATCAGCGTCGGAATCAGGTAGACAAAGGTCGGGAGCGTCTGCATCAGATCGAGCACTGGCCGCATCGCGCGGTACAGACCCGGCCGGTGCGCGGCCGCAATGCCGAGCGGCACGCCGATGGCCAGGGCAATGAACACCGAGACGGCGACCAGGGACAGGGTCTCGAGCGTCAGCTGCCAGTAACCGAGATTCAATATGAACAGCAGTGCGGCCGCCACGAATGCGGTCAGCTGCCACGATCGCTGCAGCAGCCAGGCCAGCGCCACGGCGCCGAGGATGAAAATCAGGCTCGGAATCGCCTCGAGCAGCGCATTCATGCCCGCCACCAGTGCGCCGCCCGCGGCCGAAATCTCCGCCAGGACCCCGTGCTCGCTTGCGGTCAGCCGGTCGGTCCCTCTGCGGATAGCCTCGCCCACCGGCAGTTTGTGGTTCGTGATCCACGCTTCACCGCGCTGGAGGAACCCACTCAGGGCGGGCCCGCGGGTTGCACCGCTGTTCAGGCGATCCACTCCGGCCAGCCACTGTTTACGGACGGCCGGATGCGCCGCCAGCCACTCGCCTGCCGCACGCTCGGGTGTGAGATGGCGCTCCGTCATTGCCTGCATGACTTCGCTTTCCCCGCGCGTCGTGAATTCCAGATTTCGCAACAGGTGCGCGATATTCCGGCACTGCTCGAGGTAGCCGGCGCGAACGAGGGTGAACACGGTCGCGCCGCCAAAGTTCGCTCCAAAGCTCGCATCCCCGCCCGTCAGATAGCGCAGGTCAAAGCGCATGTTCATGGGATGCGGCTCCCAGGCCAGGAACACGATGGGCTCGCGGGCGGCGTAGGCACGGGCCACCTGCGCCAGCATGCCCTGCTCGCTCGATTCGACCAGCCTGAATGGCCCGAGTCCGAGCTCGTTCCGCCGGATCATGTCGAGGACGTGCCGATTGCCATCGTTGCCGGCTTCGATGCCAAAGATCGTAAAGTGCAGCCGGGCACCAAAGCGCTGAATATCCGCGAAGTCCCGGAGTCCTTCCTCATAGGCGTAAGCCGGCACGGCCAGGGTGTATTTGGCGCCCTGCAGATTGCCGCGCACGATCTCGATCGACCGATCCGCCAGGTACGGCTTCAGGCCGCCGGCCTGCGCCGGCATCCAGTTGCCGAGGAACACGTCGATGCTGCCGGCCTTCATCTCGGCGAAGGTCACGGGGACTGCGAGCAGCGTGGTCTCCGGCTGATAACCCAGATCCCGAAGCAGTCGGCTGATCAGTGCCGTCGTCGCCGTGACGTCCGTCCATCCCACGTCAGCGAGCCGCACATGCTGGCAGGCCGGACTGTCCAGCGCAGCGGCCGCCGGCCCGCTCTCGGGCACCAGACCGCCCGCGATCGCGGCCACCAGTGGCCACTGCCAGCGCATCTTCAGGAGCGGGAACCCGGTGGTGGAAAGCGGGCCATCGCCTCGACGTCGTTCAGCTCCTGGTCGTTGCGCACATAGAGGCGGCTTGCGTCACGGGTCGGCTGATAATCCCAGGGCGTATAGCGGCCCTGGCGCAGAGCCGAGTACACCAGGTGTCGGCGCCGCTGGCTTGCAAGCACGCTCTGATGCACATGCGGCAAAGACCAGCGCCGGCCGATTTCATCCCGGAATCCGGCCAGCGCGGCTTGCTGCGCCGGGTCGGCGGCCAGGTTGCGCCGCTCGTCCGGATCGGACACGAGATCGTAGAGCTGATCCGGATCGACCGGAGAGTGAATGAATTTATGGCGGCCGCGGCGAATCATCACCACCGGAGCGATCGCCCCTTCACCCAGGTATTCCCCGATCACTTCCCCGGGCGCGTCGCGGCCGGTCAATTCCGGCACGAGACTCCGCCCGTCGATGGGGACCGCGTCATGAGCCGGCTGCGCGCAGCCGCTGAGCTCGCGCAGTGTCGGCATGATGTCGAGCAGCGAGACCAGCGCCGGCGAACGGCGTGACGGGAACCGGCCCGGCGCGGAAACCATGAGCGGGATACGGCAGGCGGGTTCGAAGAAATTCATCTTGTACCACAAGCCTCGCTCACCCAGCATGTCGCCGTGATCGGCCAGGACCAGCACGATCGTGTCGCGCTCCAGGGCCGACTCGCGCAGCGCATCGAGCACGACGCCCACCTGCTCGTCCACGTACGACACGGCCCCGAAATAGGCGCGCCGCGCGGCGTGGATCTGCGCCTCGGTGGGGGTTTGCAGGTCGAGGCCGATCACGTGGCGCAGGCGGCGCGAGTGCGGATCGTCCGGAACGTCGGCCCGGCCGAGGCGCGGCAACGGGATGTCGCTGTCGCGATAGCGCTCCCAGTAGCGCTGCGGCACGGCATAGGGATCGTGCGGATGGGTCATCGAGACGACCAGGCAGAACGGGCGACGATCCCTGCCGCGCGCAATGTCGAACAGTCTCTGCCGTGAGGTGTAGATGACTTCGTCGTCGAAGTCGATCTGGTTGGTGCGCACACAGGGGCCCGCCTGCGTCACCGAGTCCATCGTGTGATACCAGGCCGGGCGCTCCTCGAAGTGTTCCCAGTTCGGAGTCCAACCGAAGTCCGCCGGGTAGATGTCGGTGGTCAGCCGCTCCTCGAATCCGTGCAGCTGGTCGGGCCCGCAGAAATGCATCTTGCCGCTGAGGGCTGTCTGATACCCCGCCTGCCGCAGGTAATGCGCGAACGTCGGCGTCTGGGCCGGGAATTCCGCGGCATTGTCGTAGGCGCCGATCTTTGAAGGCAGCTGGCCGGACAGGAAGGAAAACCGCGACGGCGCACACAGCGGGCTGTTGCAGTAGCCGGCCTCGAAGATCACCGACTGTCTCGCCAGGGTGTCCAGATGCGGGGTCCTGGCCGGCCCCCCGTAGGCCGCCAGCGCCCTGGCGGCCAGCTGATCGGCCATCAGGATCAGGAAATTCGGTCGCGCTTGCATGACTAGTCGGCTGTCAGGTTGCGCCGGACGATGCCGACGCCAGCCGCCGGGCTCTTGCTGTGCATGATTCAACCCCGCCTGATCGCGGATTCTTTGGCACGCAGACTGGATCAAAGGAGAGTGCTTTGCAAGAAAGCGCGGGATCGATCCGGGCGCAAAAGGGCGATCATGCCCAGGCAGTACAAGGCCAAAAACATTAGCATAAATAGTATGATATGAGATTTAATGAATGTTGATTATCGAACGAGCGCCTTTTGATCATGACGCGCGACGCCTTGGATGCGCCCACCCATGCGGAGCTATTGATAGCCGAGCGCCGGAAAATCGAGACCGGGGGGCCGCTGCGGAAGGCCGGTATCGGTGCTGTCCTTACTGACGCCACCCGTTACATGTAACGGGTGGCAGCCAGCAATGCCCATCGGGCACCAGGTACCAGGCCGTCTGCGAGTGGGCGCTTCGCGTGACCCGCGCGGGGCCTCCCTAGATTGGATAGCGCTGGGGCTGCGTCGCGATCGTGATCCAGCGCAGTTCGGTAAATTCCGCGATCGCGGCACGGCCGCCGAAGCGCCCGTAACCGGAGGCCTTCGTGCCCCCGAAGGGCATCTGCGCCTCGTCATGCACCGTTGCACCGTTGATGTGGCACATCCCGGTTTCAAGTTGCCCGGCCACGCGCAGGGCCCGGGCAATGTCGCGGCCGAAAACGGCGGAGCTCAGCCCATACTGGGTGTCGTTCGCCAGCCGCACGGCCGCGGCCTCGTTCTCCGCGCGCAGGACGGTCGTGACCGGTCCGAAGGATTCCTCAGCGTAGATGCGCATCGCCGGGGTGACGCGATCCAGTACGGCAGCGGAGAGCAGCGTACCCCGGGCCGGAGCGGCCTCGTGCAGCCGCGCGCCCCTGGAGACGGCATCGTCGACCAGTTCGCGAATCCGTGCGGCCGCCTGCTCACTGACCACGGAGCCCAGCGGGGTCTGGCCGAGCGCGGGATCCCCGGCCACCAGGGTGGCTATCTTCCTGTTGAACCGGGCCATGAACTCATCGGCAATCTTCTCGTCGACGATGATGCGTTCGGTGGACATGCAGATCTGGCCGGAGTTCATGTAAGCGCCAAACGCCGCGGCTGCGACGGCCGCGTCGAGGTCCGCGTCGTCGAGCACGATCAGGGGCGCCTTGCCGCCCAGTTCCAGGAGCACGGGTTTCAGCTGCTCAGCGGCGAGCTTCGCGATCAGCCGGCCGACCCGGGTCGATCCGGTGAAGCTGATGCGCCGGACCGCCGGGTGAGCGATGAGCGCGGCGACGATCGCGGCGGCGTCAGCCGGGGCGTGCGTGAGGACGTTGACGACACCGGGCGGCAGGCCCGCCTCGCGCATCGCTTCCCCGATCAGCCGGTGCGTCGCCGGACAGGTCTCGGAGGCCTTGAGGACCACCGTATTGCCGCAGGCCAGCGGCGTGGCGATGGCGCGGACGCCGAGTATGACCGGGGCGTTCCAGGGCGCGATGCCGAGCACGACGCCGGCCGGACGGCGCACCGCCATCGCCAGGCAGCCGGGCTCATCGGAGGGAATGACCTCGCCCGCGACCTGCGTCGTCAGCGCCGCAGCTTCACGCAGCATGCCCGCGGCCAGCTGGACATTAAATCCGGCCCAGGCCCCGGCCGATCCGGTCTCCTTCGCCATCGCGGCGACGAAGTCTGCGGCGTGCGCCGCCAGCGCGTCAGCGGCCTTGAGGAGCAGAGCACGGCGTGCGCCCGGGCCAAGGGCCGCCCACGCGGGAAACGCCGCGCGGGCCGCATCGACGGCGGCGATGGCGTCGGCAACGGTGGCCGCCGCGGCGCGGGTCGCGACGGTCCCGTCGAGCGGATTGCGGCGCTCGAACATCGCACCGCCCAGCGCGGGGACGTCCCGATTGTCGATCAACAGCAGGGTTTCCGACATGCAGTGGCCTCAGGTTTTCTTGACGTTCGGCATTTTCAGGCGCAGTTCCGCCAGGCGGCAGATCTCCCGGCGTTCGGCATCCGTCGCCGTGGACCAGGCCGCGATCTCGGACAGCAGGCGTCCGCAGCCGCTGCAGACCTTGTCTTCATCGAGGCGGCAGACTCCCGTGCAGGGCGAGGACACTGGATCATTCATGCGTCCGTACCGCTAGCGCAGATTTCGATCGAACCAGCGAAAGCCGGCATATAACCCCGCAGCACTCGTCAGCGCGCTCACGATCACGGCACTGATCAGTCCGATCCTGGCCCCGAGCCACCAGCCCACGGCACCGCAGATCGAGGCGGTCAACCATCCAATCAGGGTTCGCATGCGTGATGCCTGAGTGCGGAGCGGTCGCGAACAATACCAATGCCTCTATACTAGCGGATGTCAGTGGTGTCGCCGCTACGCGGGCCTGTTGCTCAGGATCGGAAAGTCGGCCAATGAATAACGAGAAGCGGCCCGTACCGTCCACCGGCGCACAGGCGCTCATGTTCATCGCGACCGGACTCGCGCTGCTGGGCAACTATTACGTTTACGATTCCATAAGCCCGGTCGCAGAGCTGCTGACGCGTCAACTCGGCTTCTCGGACACGCAGCTCGGTTCGCTGAACGCGATCTACAGTCTGCCCAATGTCTTCCTGGTCCTGGTCGGTGGCGTCCTCGTCGACCGCCTGGGTGCCCGCCGCGTGGTCTTCTGGACCACGGCGATCTGTCTGGCAGGCGCGCTGCTGACGCAATGGGGCAGCCAATTTCCCGTGATGGTGCTGGGCCGGTTTCTGTTCGGAGTGGGCTCGGAGACACTGGTCGTGGCGATTACCGTGGCGCTGGCGCAATGGTTCCTGGGTCGCTGGTTCGCGCTGTTCCTGGCCCTGAATATCAGCCTCAGCCGGCTGGGCTCCTATCTCGCCGACCGCTCCCCTTCCTTCGCCCGTTCCCTTTACGAACAAGGCTGGCAGTCGGCGCTCGGGCTGGCTAGCGCCTTCGCCGTGCTGAGCCTGGTCGGTGCCGCGGTGTACTGGTACCTCGACCGGCGCGAAGAGCGGCGCGGCACGCTGGCCATCGCGCCGCCGGGCGAACGCATCGACTGGCGCAACCTGCTGCGCTTTCGCCTCGCCTACTGGTACGTCGTCGGTATCTGTGTGGCCTTCTACGCGGTCATCTTTCCTTTCCGTAGCACCTTCGCGATCAAATTCTTCCAGGAGGCCCACGGCCTGTCTCTGCAGGATGCCGGCAGGATCAACGGCAACGTGTTCCTGGCCGCCGCCATTGCAACCCCCCTGTTTGGCCTGATCGTGGATCGCTACGGCCGGCACGCCCTGCTGCTGGTCGCCGGATCGGTGCTGCTGCCACTGAGTTTCCTGTTCCTTGCGAACGGCAATGCGAGTCTTTGGGTTTCCACCGTGCTGCTGGGCCTGAGCTTTTCGCTGGTCCCGGCGGTGTTGTGGCCCGCGGTGGCCCGCTACGTGAAGGGCGATCAGCTGGGTACGGCCTACGGACTGATGACCATGCTGCAGAATGCCGGCCTCACGCTCGCCAATCTCATCGTCGGGCACCTCAACGACATCGGCAACGCGAGCGCGGCGAACGCGCAGGGCTACGCGGCGATGCTGTGGTTCTTCGGCCTGCTGGGCCTCGTCGGCCTTCTGTTTGCCTTGCTGCTTTTCCGCCGCGATCGCGCATGATCCGCACCCTGCGCCTGTTGATTCCGCTCGCCGCTGCCTGGGCGCAGGGCCTGCCGGCGGCAGCCGTCGTGCCGTTTTCATTCGATACAGCCCCGGGGCGGCTGCCCAAGGACGTGGTGCCGCTCGATTATTCGGTCGCCATCATCCCTGATGTGGCGACGCTCAGCCTGGAGGGCACCGAACGTGTGTTGCTGCAAGTTCGGTCCGCGACGGCGACGATCCAGTTCAACTCGCTCAATGAGGTCCTTCGTGACGTGCGCTTTGACGGTAAACCCGCCCGCGCCGTCGTCTCGGACAATGACCTGCAACTGACCACGGTGACCCTGGCCGCCCCGGCCGCGGTGGGACCGCACACCCTGAGCTTCGCCTACCGCGGGCGCATCGAGAAGCAGCCGGCGGGGTTGTTTGCCCAGGACTACCGGGACCGGCAGGGTGTGGCCGGCGTGCTGCTGTCCACGCTGATGGAGCCGACCGACGCCAGAAGAATGTTTCCCTGCTGGGACGAGCCCGCCTTTCGGGCCACCTTCTCGCTGCAGGCGACCGTGCCCGCCGATTGGACCTCGGTCTCCAATATGCCTGTCGAGCGGCGCGTGGTGCACGGCGACCTTGCCACCACGACCTTTCGTCGCTCGCCGAAGATGCCCTCCTACCTGGTCGAATATTCGGCGGGCCATCTGGCGCAGATCAGCTCCGGGTCCGGGGGTACGCAATTGAGCATCTGGGCGGTACGCGGGCAGGAGAGGCATGGCCGCGCCGCCCTGGCCGACGCGCGGCTGATCCTGTCCGACTACAACGAGTATTTCGACTACCGCTACCCGCTGCCAAAGCTCGACTCGATCGCGGTACCGGGCGGATTTCCCGGAGGCATGGAGAACTGGGGCGCCATCACCTATGACGAACGGGCCCTGCTGCTGACGCCGGCCAGCACGCTGGTTGACGAGCAGAATGTGTTCAGCATCCAGGCTCATGAGATCGCGCATCAGTGGAATGGGGATCTGGTGACGATGGGCTGGTGGGACGACATCTGGCTCAACGAGAGTTTCGCGTCCTGGATGGCGGCCAAGGAGACGGAACGGCGCCACCCGGACTGGCACTGGTGGCTCCACCGGGACGCGGACAAGGAAAACGCAATGGCGGCGGACAGTCGGGTCAGCTCGCACGCGATCCAGCAGCACGTGACCGATGAGCTGCAGGCGAACAACGCCTTCGACACGGACATCACCTATCGAAAGGGCCAGGCGTTGCTGCGCATGCTCGAGACCAACCTGGGCGAGGATGTGTTTCGCAGCGCCATGCGCCGGTTCATCAGGCGGCACGCCTATTCGAATGCCACGACGGCGGACCTCTGGAACGCGCTCAGCGAGACCAGTGGACGCGACATCAGAGCGCTGGCAGCCCAGTGGACCGAGCAGCCCGGATTCCCGCTCGTCAGCGTCCAGGCGCAATGCGACGCTGGCGGAGCGCGCTCCCTGAGCCTGTCGCAGAAGCGTTTCCTGCTGGGCAGCAGCGCCACGCCGGGCCCCCGCTGGACCGTGCCGCTGCAAATCCGCACGGGCGCCCGCGGACCGGCCGCCAGCCTGCTGCTGACCCAGGACGGACTGAGCGTCGTGGCGGGTCGCTGCGATGAGCCCTTGAGCCTGAACGCCGGCGCGGTCGGCTACTACCGGGTGCAGTACGATGCGGCCACACTCGCGCTCAATACGAAGCAGTTGGCCGCGTTGAGCGATGGCGACCGGATCGCCTTGCTGGATGATCAATGGGCGCTGGTGGAATCCGGAGCGTCCCCGCTGGCCAGTTACCTGGCGCTGGTCGCGGCCATGGGGACGGATCTGGTACCGCGCGCCTGGGAGCAGATCAGCGCCGCGCTCGAGACGATCGAGTACGCGGAACGCGGCCTGAGCGGGCATGAGGCCTACACCCGCTATGCCCGCTCGATCCTCAAGCCCCTCTTCGACCGACTGGGCTGGAATGCCAGGCCCGATGAGCCTGCTGATTTGCAGCAGCTGCGTCGTGGACTGATCGGGGATCTGGGCAGCTGGGGCGATCCGGACGTCATCGGCGAGGCACACCGGCTATTCACTGCCTTCATGGCCGATCACCGGGCGATCGCGCCGGACGATCAGCCGGTCATCCTCTCGGTCGAGGCGCGGTATGCCGACGCAGTGGGCTTCCAGAAGCTGCGCGCGCTGGCGAAGTCGACCCGGGATCAGTCGGAGCGGACGCGCTTTTACTCCGCCCTGATGCGGGTTCGCGACCCGGAGCTGGCCGCCCAGGCCGCGCAGATTGCCCTGTCCACGGACATTCCGCCGCAGTCCGACTCCATGCGGCTGCGGCTGGTTTTCGAGCTGGCCCCGGACCATCAGCAACTGGCCTGGAAGGCCTTCAGCCAGAATTCCGTGGCCCTGCTGAAGCCGCATACCGTCTATGGTTCGCTGATCGCGGCGCAGGACATGCCGAGAAGTTTCTGGAGTGGCGTGCCGCTCGCCGAACTCGAAGCGTGGCTGCGCGCGCATGTGCCTGCCGAGATGTCGCGGGACATCGAGCGGGGCCTGGAAGCGGCACGCTTCAAGCTGTCTGAAAAGGCCACGCTGGTCCGGGAAGCCGACGCCTACCTGCACTGAGCGGGCCTGCGGATCCGCTGGACGGAGTTTCTGGCTGGCGTAAACTGGCACCCGATGCGCTTCATCAAACAGACTTTTACCGACGACGTCACGCTGGACTACAACGAGTTCGTCGACTGTGAGATCAGGAACTGCCTGGTGCTGTTCCACGGCGGGGATTTCACGCTGCTCCGAACCACGCTGACCAATGTGCGCTTCGGCCTGGGCGGGCCGGCCAACAACACGCTTAATTTCCTGCGCCTGGTTCGTGCCGCCAGTCCACGCCTTCTGGACGAGTTGCTCAATGCCGCGCCGGAGCCCGTGTCTGGTCAGAGCGTCACCATCAACTGACGCTCGTCCTCGACACCGCTTGGTCCTCGCGCCCACCGATCTGCTCCGCGATGCCGTCTATCGGCGTCTGTGGATTTCAATTCTGATTTCGTCCTTCGGCGGCCAGGTGACGATTCTGGCCTTGCCGCTGACCGCCGCCGTGCTGCTGCACGCGACGCCGACTCAAATGGGCGCGCTCACCGCCATGGAGCTGGTGCCTTTCGTGCTGTTCTCGCTCCCGACCGGCGTGTGGCTCGATCGCCTGCGCAAGCTGCCGGTCTACGTGCTCGGGGAACTGTCCATTGCCTGCGCCGTGACCAGCGTGCCGCTCGCCTGGTGGCTGGGCTGGCTGTCGATGGGCTGGCTCTACGTGGTGGGTTTCGCCATCGGCGCCGTCAATACCACCGCGGGCAGTGCCGCGCAGATCGTACTCACCCAGATCGTGCCCCGCGAGCGCCTGATCGAAGCGCACGCCAAGAATGCGCTGGCCTCATCGACGGCCGAGGTTTCGGGGCCCGGGGCCGCCGGCGCGCTGATCAAGCTCACCGGGGCCCCGCTCGCCCTGCTGGCGAATGCGGCCCTGCTGCTGACTTCGGCCTGGATCCTGCGCGGTGTCGCGGTCAGGGAAACCCCCAGTGTGAGCAACGCCCCGTTCTGGCCGGCGCTGCGCGACGGATTGAACTTCGTGCGCAGCCACCGGCTGCTGGTGACCATGGCCTGCTGCGTCGGCGCCTGGCAGCTGTGCAATCAGGCGGCGACGGTGGTGCAGATCCTGTTCGCGACGCGCCAGCTCGGGCTCAGCGAGCGCGGCGTCGGCCTGAGCTACGTGGCCCTGGGTGTCGGTACCGTGGCGGCCAGCGCTTTGGGCAACCGGCTCGCGCGTCGCATCGGCCCTGGGCCGACGCTGGTGCTGGGCTTTGGCACCTGCGGGGCGGGCTGGCTGCTGCTCGCGCTCACGCCGCTCGGTGCCACCGGCATCGCCGCCTACGCACTGATGCTGCTGTTGTTCGGTGTCGGCGCCGTCTTCATCTTCATCAACTTCCTGTCCCTGCGTCAGTCCGTCACGCCTGGCTGGATGCTCGGTCGCATGACCAGCACGATGCGCTGGCTGATCCTGCTGCCGGCCGTGCCGGGTGCATTGATCGGTGGCTGGCTGGGTGAGCATTTCGGATTGCGCGTGACCCTGGGATTCGCGGGCGGGAGCTCCCTGCTGCTGGCCGTTGCCGGCTGGAATCTCGCCGTCATCCGCAGCGTGAAGACGCTGCCGACGCTGAAGGCCGAGGCGGTAACGCCCTATTCCTCGGACCCGCCGGACGAGGCGTGAAGCCCTCCCTCTCCCTGCAGTGCAGCGCCCGGGTCGAGGCCGGGAGCGTCACGGCGCAGCGCTGGCGCAACGGGGGCGGCTGGACGCGCGAGCTGCTCACCTGGCCCGATCCGCAGCCCTGGCGGTTGCGCATCAGCCTCGCCACCATCGAGTCCGCGGGCCCGTTCTCGGCCTTCGCCGGCACGCGGCGCCGGATCGCTGTCGTCGACGGGCCCGGTGTGGTGCTCGCGATCAGCGATGAGACTCATCGGCTGACCGCCGACACCGAGCCGCTCAGTTTCGATGGGGGCGCGGCGGTCCATTGCACGCCGATCGACGGACCCACCAGCGATCTGAATCTCATGACCACCCACGGCGAGGGCGAGATGCGGCGCGCCGCGCCGGGAGTGGCGTGGATTTCCCCCCTCCCACAACGCGGCCTGTATGCGCGGGTGGCGGGCTTGCTGAGCGGCCCACCGGGCTGGAGCGAGCCGGTGCCCGCCTGTTGCCTGCTGTGGTTCCGCGAGGCCGCCGGCGTGCCATTCCGCTTCGCGCCGGACGTCCATGATCCGGCCACGCCGGCCTGGTGGCTGGGCTATTCCGGCTGATTCATCGACCGCCAGGGGGCCGGCCTTGTACACTGGGATCCGGCTGCAAAAAGGGCTGGCGATGAAGATCCTCGTGCTCCACGGCATCAATCTGGACATGTTCGGCAAGCGCGAGCCGGCCCTCTACGGCACCACCACGCTGGCCGAGATCGACGCCCAGCTCGCGACGCTGGGCAAGGAACTGGGCGCGCAGCTGGAGAGATTCCAGACCAACGATGAAGGCGCGATGTGCGAGCGCATCCACCAGGGCAAGCTGGAGGGTGTCGATGCGGTGCTGATCAACGCCGGGGCCTGGTCTCATTACAGCTATGCGATCCGCGACGCCCTGGCGATGCTCACGGTGCCGGTGGTTGAGCTGCACATGTCGAACGTGCAGGCGCGTGAACCGTTCCGCCACATTTCAGTGTTCGCGGCCGTCGTCAGGGGCCAGATCAGTGGCTTCGGTGTCGACAGCTACCTGCTGGCGCTGCGCGCCGCAGTGTCCGCCGCGAGCGCGGCGGGAAAGACCTGAACGGCTCGGGGCCGGCGCTCCCTAGTGCAGCTTGAGGCGCGGACGCAGGATCCGTGCGACATGCCCGATGAGGATGAGCGCGATGCCGCGGATCAGGCCGTGGATGGCGAACAGGTGCATGCGGTACAGGGACATGTAGACGAAACGCGCGATGCGTCCCTCGATCGCCATGCGGCCGCCAATCAGGCTCCCCATGAGGCTCCCGACCGTCGAGAAGCGGCTCAGCGAGACGAGCGAACCGTGGTCCCGGTAGACGAAGTCACGCGGTTCCTGGCCCCGCATCAGGCGCCCCAGATTGTGGTAGGTCGCTGCGGCCATCTGATGCGCCACCTGGGCGCGCGGCGGCACCGGACGCGCGGCGCCCGGCAGGGTGCAGGAGCAGCAGTCGCCGATGGCAAAGATCGTCCCATCGCGCGTCACCTGCAGCGTGGGGCGCACGAGCAACTGGCCGCTCGCGGTCAATTCAAGCCCGCCCATGTGCGGATCGCGCAGGATGTCCGGGCCGCGTACCCCGGCGGCCCACACTTTCAGGTCCGCCTCGATCTGCACACCCGACTGCGTCTGGATCGCCCCGGGCGTCACGCCCGTCACCCGCACGTTCGTCTGGACACTCACGCCCAGCGCCTCCAGTTCCTCGCGGGCGGCGTCGGCCAGTTTCTCCGGCAGGGCGGGCAGAATGCGTGGGCCGGCTTCGAGCAGACTGACCCTGAGGCGGCTCTCGTCGAAGCCTTCCAGCCCGTAATAATGCAGGGCGGAAGCCGCGTTGTAGAGTTCGGCGGCGAGTTCCACGCCGGTCGCTCCACCGCCGACGATGGCGATGCGCACATATTCGTCGGCCGCCGGATTTTCGCCCTGCGCCCGTGAAACGCGCAGGCACTGATTGAGCAGGCGGTCGCGAAAACCATCGGCGTCGGCGCGGCTGTCGAGGAACAGGCAGTTCTGCCACGCACCCGGTATCCCAAAATCATTGGTCACGGAACCGATCGCGATCACCAGATAGTCGTACGCGATGCGATGGCGGCCGATCAGCTCGCGCCCGTCCACGTCCAGGAGCGGGGCCACGATGACCTGCCGGGCCGCCCGATCGATGCCCTCGATGGACCCGAGAAAAAAGCGGTAGCCCCAGCGGTGGCAATGGCTGCGATAGCCGACCTCGTCCAGATTGGCGTCCAGCGATCCGGCCGCAACCTCGTGCAGAAGCGGCTTCCAGATGTGCGTCGGGTACTTCTCGACGAGCGTGATGCGATGACCCTGGCGGCCATATTTCCCGCCGAGCCGCGTGACCAGTTCCAGTCCGGCCGCACCCCCTCCCACGACCACGATCTGAGTCTTTTTCACCGGGCGAATTCTCCGTGTTCACGGGCGGGCCGGCCAGCCGCACACCGCCCAGGCAACCCCCATACTCATAACAGCATTGTTATGTTTCTTGGGTACAAAATGAAGCGCATGAGCACTGCGGCGGCCACGGTCGAGCTGGATAGTGTCCTGGCACAGAAGGTCGGGGACACCGCGCAATTCCTGCGGGGCGCGGTGCTGGATTATGGCCGGGTCATCTATGCCACCAGCCTGGGCTCGGAATCCCTGGTGCTGACGGACCTGATCTTCCAGCACGCCCCGCAGATCGACATCTTCACGGTCGACACCGGCCGGCTCCCCGAGGCCACGCTGGAACTGCTCGAGCGGATTGAACGCCATTACGGCCGCCGCATCCGCGTCGTCTACCCCGAGTCCCGCGCGATCCAGAACTATGTGGCCGATCACGGCGTGAACGGTTTCTACCGCGGCCTCAGTGAGCGCCAGTCCTGCTGCAACATCCGCAAGCTCGAACCGTTCAAGCGGGCGATCGCCGGGTATGGGGCGTGGGTCACGGGAGTCCGCCAGGAGCAGTCTTCCGCACGCGCGCTCGCCGCGGCGAGCGAATTCGATGTACGCTTCGGCATGCAGAAACTCAGTCCCCTCCTGCTGTGGACCAGCGACGAAATCTGGACGTATATTCGCGCCAGGCGATTACCGTACAACCCCATGCACGATGTCGGCTATCCCAGCATCGGTTGCGCGCCCTGCACCCGCGCCATTGAGCCGGGGCAGGACAGCCGCGCGGGCCGCTGGTGGTGGGAAAGCCCGGAGTCACGGGAGTGCGGGCTGCAGCCACGGAAGTTGCCCGGCTCCATCAGCGATCTTTAATGCAGCTGACGCATCTCCAGAGGCTCGAGGCAGAAAGCATCCATATCTTCCGCGAAGTCGTCGCGGAGGCCGAGAAACCGGTGCTGCTGTTCTCCGCCGGCAAGGATTCTGCCGTCATGCTGCACTTGGCGCGCAAGGCCTTTCAGCCCTCCCCGCCGCCGTTCCCGTTGCTGCACGTCGACACCACCTGGAAATTCCGCGACATGTACGCGCTGCGCGACCGGGTGGCAGCCGAATCGGGCATGCAGCTGCTGGTGCACCAGAACCCGGAAGCGAAGGCGCGCGGCATCAATCCGATCGACCATGGCCCGCTGCACACCGACCTGTGGAAGACCGAAGGACTGAAGCAGGCACTCGATCTGCACGGATTCGACGTGGCCTTCGGTGGGGCGCGCCGCGACGAGGAGAAGAGCCGCGCCAAGGAGCGCATTTTCAGTTTCCGCGCCGCCAATCACCGCTGGGATCCCAGGCGCCAGCGTCCGGAATTGTGGCGGCTGTATAACGCCAGGAAGGCACGCGGGGAAAGCATCCGCGTGTTTCCGCTGTCCAACTGGACGGAGCTGGACGTCTGGCAATACGTCCACCTGCAGAACATTGCCATTGCGCCCCTGTACTTCGCCGCGCCGCGGCCGACGGTGCTGCGCGATGGCCTGCTGCTGATGGTCGATGACGAGCGCTTGCCCCTGCTTCCCGGCGAAGTGCCGGTGGTGCAATCGATCCGCTTCCGTACGCTGGGCTGCTATCCGCTCACCGGAGCAGTGCTGAGCAAGGCCACCACTTTGCCGGATATCATCCGGGAAATGCTGCTGACGACGACTTCCGAGCGCCAGGGGCGCGCCATCGACCATGACCAGTCGGCGAGCATGGAGAAGAAGAAGCAGGAGGGCTATTTTTGAGCGCCGGCCGCTACCGTGCCTCCGAACTGGCGGCCACGGACATCGACGCCTATCTCCACCAGCATCAACACAAGTCGCTGCTGCGCTTCATCACCTGCGGCAGCGTCGATGACGGCAAGTCGACCCTGATCGGGCGCCTCCTGTACGACACGAAAATCATCTTCGAGGACCAGCTCGCCGCGCTCGAGGCCGACAGCAAGCGGGTCGGCACCCAGGGACAGAACCTCGACTTCGCCCTGCTGGTCGACGGGCTGGCCGCCGAGCGCGAACAGGGCATCACCATCGACGTGGCCTATCGCTACTTCGCAACGGAGAAAAGAAAATTCATCGTCGCCGACACCCCGGGCCACGAGCAGTACACACGCAACATGGTCACGGGCGCCTCGACGGCCGAGCTGGCCGTCATCCTGGTCGACGCGCGCAAGGGCGTGCTGACCCAGACCCGTCGCCACAGCTACCTCGCGCAGCTGCTGGGCATACACCACGTACTCCTCGCGATCAACAAGATGGACCTCGTCGGGCACAGCCAGGCGCGGTATTCGGCCATCGTCGCGGACTACCGCGCCTTCGCGGCCAGTATCGGCCGTGCTGATTTCCTGCCGATTCCGATCTGTGCGCTGGCCGGCGACAATATCGTAACCGCATCCGCGAACCTGCCGTGGTACGAAGGCCCGACGTTGCTCGAGTACCTGGAGACCGTCGAGCTGGACGCCAATGCGGACCAGGCGCGGGCGTTTCGCATGCCGGTGCAGTGGGTCAACCGGCCCAACCAGGAGTATCGCGGCTACGCCGGCCTGATCAGCAGCGGTGTCATCCGCAAGGGCGCCGCCATACGCGTCCAGCCCTCCGGGACCGGCTCGACAATCAGCCGCATCATGACAGCCGAGGGCGATGCCGAGGAGGCCGTGGCCGGCCAGTCGGTGACCCTGAGCTTCACGGACGAAATCGACTGCTCGCGCGGCGATGTGATCGCCCCGGCCGACCAGCCGCCGGAAACGGCCGATCAGTTCGAGGCCACGATCGTGTGGATGGCCGACGAGCCCATGCTGCCCGGGCGCCCCTACTGGCTGAAGATCGGCACGCAGACGGTCACGGCGCAGATCCAGGCGCCGAAGTACGAGATCAACGTCAACACCCTGGAACACCTGGCGGCCCGGACGCTGGAACTCAATGCCATCGGCGTTGCCAATCTGTCCACCGACCGGCCGGTGGTGTTCGAACCCTACGTGCAGAGTCGCGACCTCGGCGGTTTCATCCTCATCGACAAGCTCAGCAACGCCACCGTGGCCGCGGGCATGCTGCATTTCGCGCTGCGCCGTTCCGGCAACATCCACTGGCAGCACCTCGACGTCACCCGCGAGGTGCGCGCCGACCTGAAGAAGCAGCAGGCCGCCGTGCTCTGGTTCACCGGCATCTCGGGGGCGGGCAAGTCCACGATTGCCAACCTGGTCGAGAAGAAACTGGTGCGCATGCATCGCCACACCTTCCTGCTCGATGGCGATAACGTGCGGCACGGACTGAACCGGGATCTGGGCTTTTCCGACGCCGACCGGGTCGAGAACGTGCGCCGCGTCGCCGAAGTGGCCCGGCTGATGACGGACGCCGGACTGATCGTCATCTCGGCATTCATCTCACCCTTCCGCGCCGAGCGCGAAATGGTGCGGCAGATGATCGCGCCGGGGGAGTTCTACGAGATTCATGTCGACACGCCGCTGGCGACGGCCGAAGCGCGCGATGTGAAGGGCCTGTATCGCAAGGCGCGCGCCGGCCAGCTGAAGAATTTCACCGGTATCGACAGCCCCTATGAGGCGCCCAGTACTCCCGAGATCCATATCGATACGGCAAAGCTCTCGCCCGATGAGGCCGCCGAGCTGATCGTGAAGCGGCTCATCCCATGAATGACGCCGAACTGGCGCGGCAGATCGCCGCCGCGGCCGGGCAATTGCTGGCCGATCTGCGCCATACCGAGCTCTTCAGGGGCGAGACCCTCGGCAGGCTCGGCGATCGGCTTGCCAATGAGTTCATCCTGGCGGCGCTCCGGCACCACCGCCCCGACGATGCCATTCTTTCCGAGGAGGAAGCCGATGATCCTGCCCGGCTGGACGCCACCCGCGTCTGGATCGTCGATCCGCTGGATGGCACCCGCGAGTATGGCGAGGGACGCGCCGACTGGGCGGTCCACGTGGGCCTGGCCATAGCGGGCACCGCCGAGGTCGGTGCCGTCGCCTTGCCCGGATTGCCGCTGACCTTGAGCAGTGCCGACGGGCTGGTTCCGCCGCGGCGATCCGGCGGGCGCCTGCGCATGCTCGTCAGCCGCACGCGTCCGGCGCCCGAAGCGGTCGCGGTGGCGGCGGGCCTCGATGCCGAATTGGTGCCGATGGGCTCGGCCGGCGCCAAGACCATGGCCGTCGTGCGCGGCGAGGCCGACATCTACCTGCATTCCGGCGGTCAATTCGAATGGGACAATTGTGCGCCGGTGGCCGTAGCGCGCGCGGCGGGCCTGCACGTTTCCAGGCTCGACGGCGGCCCGTTGCGCTATAACCAGGCCGATACACGCGTGCCGGACCTGCTGGTGTGCAGCACCGAGCTCGCCGAGCGCGTGATCGGGCTCGCCGCCCGGACCTAGTCGCGGAAGTTTTCGAACTGCAGCGGCAGCTCGGTACAGCTCTTGCGCAGCAGCGCCATCGCGGCCTGCAGGTCATCGCGCTTCTTGCCGCTCACGCGCAGCTTGTCGCCGTTGATCTGCGCCTCGACCTTGAGGCGGGCCTCCTTGACCGCGGCCACGAGCCGCTTGGCAATGGCCTGCTCGATGCCCTGTCGTACGGTGAGCGTACGGCGCGCTTCGGCCAGATTTTCCTGCACCTCGCCCAGTTCGATGCAGCGCGGGTCGATGTGGCGCGCGGCGAGGCGCAATCTGAGGATATCGAGCAGCTGATTCAGCTGGTATTCGCTCTGCGCGAACTGGGTGATCACGAAGTCCTGCAGTTCGAAGCGCGCCTTGGTGCCGCGCAGGTCATAGCGGTTGTCGAGTTCGCGCCTGGCCTGGTCGACCGCATTGACCAGCTCATGCGCATCCACTTTGGAGACGGCGTCAAACGAGGGCATGCGGCCGATCAGCGCTTGCCACGCGTCGTGGTCGCGCGCCGCCGCGGGCGCCGACCAGCGCGCGACTTGGATCCTGCCGCCCGCTTGCCCTGCAGCCCGCCTGCGAGCCGGATCAGATAACTGCGGAAGGCCCGCGACAGTTCCGGGTGAGCCAGTGCGTGCTCCACGGTTGCCTGCAGGTAACCGAGCTTGCTGCCGCAGTCGAAGCGCTTGCCCTCGAAGCGGTGCGCGTACACGGCTTCGCGGCCCAGGAGCCGCGCGATGCCGTCCGTGAGCTGGATCTCCCCGCCCGCGCCGCGGCCCAGCTGGCGCAGCTGGTCGAATATGCCCGGCGTCAGCACGTAGCGCCCGACCACCGCGAGGGTCGAGGGGGCCACCGCCGGCTTGGGTTTTTCGACGATGCTGCGGATGCGGCTCACCGGGGACTGCGCGCTCTCCACTTCCACGATGCCGTAGCGGTCGGTATCGCGGCGCGGAACCTCCTCCACGCCGAGCACGCTGCCGCGATGAAAGGAGTAGGTGCCTGCCATCTGCTTCAGGCAGGGCACCTCCGCGTCGATCAGGTCATCGGCCAGGTGGACGAAAAAGGGCTCCTGCCCCACGGCGGCCTCGGCGCACAGGACCGCGTGACCCAGGCCGAGCGGCGCGGACTGGCGGATATAGATGCAGGTTGCGTAGGCCGGCAGCACGCTGCGGATCTGGCGCGCCAGATCGGTCTTGCCCTGCGACTCCAGCAGCTTCTCCAGCTCCTGGTCGGAATCGAAGTGGTCCTCGATCGCGCGCTTGGAGGCGCCGGTGATGAACACCAGCCGCTGCGCCCCCGCCGCCAGGGCCTCCTCGACGGCGTACTGGATCAGGGGCTTGTCGACGACCGGCAGCATCTCCTTGGGGCTGGCCTTGGTCGCAGGCAGGAAGCGCGTGCCGCGGCCAGCCACGGGGAACACGGCGGTCCTGATCTCGGGCTTCATGCTGGACTCAATCGCGAATGGGCCGGTCGGTGCCCTCGTTCACGCGCTCACGCAGATCCTTGCCGGGCTTGAAGTGCGGCACGTACTTGCCGTCCAGCGCCACGGCTTCGCCCGTCTTGGGATTGCGCCCCTGCCGCGGCGGCCGGAAGTGCAGCGAAAAGCTGCCGAAGCCGCGGATCTCGATCCGATCCCCCTGCGCCAGGGCGTCGCTCATGATCTCCAGCATCTGCTTGAGCGCGAGTTCGACGTCCTTGGCCGGCAGGTGTTTCTGCTTGGTCGTTATTATTTCTATCAGTTCGGACTTGGTCATGCCGGCCCCCGCCCTGCTCCATCAACCCTTCGGATCAATCGCGGCCCGGGGTATTAATCTGTTCCTTCAACAGATCGCCCAGGCTGGTGCCAGAAGTCGGCTGCTCCGAACGGTAATTCTGCACCGCCTCTGCCTCGTCATGAACTTCCTTGGCCTTGATCGAGAGCGAAATCGAACGCGTCTTGCGATCCACGCCCACGAACTTCGCCTCGACCTCGTCGCCGACCTTCAGGACCTGGCGGGCATCCTCGATGCGATCGCGCCCTAGCTCGGAAGCGCGCAACTGGCCCTCGATGCCATTGCCCAGATCGATGATGGCGCCGCGCGCGTCGACTTCGCGCACGGTGCCGCGCACGACGCTGCCCTTCGGATTGTCGGTGATATAGCCGGAGAACGGATCCTTCGCCAGCTGCTTGATGCCCAGCGAGATGCGTTCGCGTTCCGGATCGATCGCCAGCACCATCGCCTCGACCTGCTGGCCCTTCTGGTAGTTGCGGACCGCCTCTTCGCCCGGCACGTCCCAGGAGATGTCCGAGAGGTGCACCAGGCCGTCGATGTTGCCCGCCAACCCGATGAAAATGCCGAAGTCGGTGATCGACTTGATCTGTCCGGCCACGCGATCGCCGCGATTGTGATTCTCGGAAAACTCCTTCCAGGGGTTGGCCGCGCACTGCTTCAGGCCGAGTGAAATGCGCCGTCGCTCTTCGTCGACGTCGAGCACCATCACCTCGACTTCCTGGCCGGTGTGCACGACCTTGGCGGGATTGACGTTCTTGTTGGTCCAATCCATTTCCGAGACGTGCACCAGTCCCTCGACGCCGTCCTCGATCTCGACGAAGGCGCCGTAGTCGGCAATATTGGTGATCTTGCCGAACACGCGCGTGTTGGGCGGATAGCGGCGCGCTATGTTCTCCCACGGATCGGCGCCCAGCTGCTTCAGGCCGAGCGAGACGCGCGAGCGCTCGCGGTCGAACTTCAGTATGCGCACGTCGACTTCATCGCCCACCTTGACGACTTCCGAGGGGTGCTTGACGCGCTTCCAGGCCATGTCGGTGATGTGCAGCAGCCCATCGATGCCGCCGAGGTCGACGAAGGCGCCGTAATCGGTGAGGTTCTTGACCGTGCCCTTGACCACCGCGCCTTCCTGGAGGTTATCCAGCAGCGCGCTGCGCTCGGCGGAAAATTCCTGCTCGACGACCGCGCGCCGCGAAACCACCACGTTGTTGCGCTTCTGGTCGAGCTTGATGACCTTGAACTCGAGCGGCTTGTTCTCCAGATAGGCCGTGTCGCGAACCGGGCGCACGTCGACCAGCGAACCGGGCAGGAAGGCGCGCACCGTTTCGATGTCGACCGTGAAGCCACCCTTGACGCGGCCCGAGATGATGCCGGTGACGATCTCCCCGTCGTTGAATGCCTGTTCGAGGCGGGTCCAGGTGCGGGCGCGCTTGGCCTTCTCGCGCGACAGGCGCGTCTCGCCAGTGCCGTCCTCGACGGCATCGAGCGCCACCTCAATCTGGTCGCCGGCCTTGACCTCGACTTCACCCCGCTCGTTCTTGAATTGGTCCAGCGGTATCACCGCTTCGGACTTGAGGCCCACGTTGATGATGACCACATCAGGGCCGACATCCACCACCAGGCCCATCAGGATCATGCCGGGACGAATGCGCTGATTCGCCAGGCTCTGCTCGAACATCTCGCTGAAACTTTCGGTCATGTCTACTCTCGCACGCGCTGGTGGCGTGCACTGCTGGCCGCTGGCGCATCCGGCACCACAGCGGGTTCATTGACGATCGGGTACGGCGTCCTTGCCTGACCCACCCTGCTTGACGCGTTCCGGTCCCCTCAGGCCCGGCCCGCTTCTGAATTCCACAATCCGCGCTCTGCTCCCAGGTGCCAGACCGCATCGACCACCTGCACCACCGTGAGGGGTGTGGAGTCGATGATGACGGCGTCTTCGGCGGGCACCAGCGGCGCGACGGGGCGGGATGCGTCCTGCCTGTCCCGCGCCGCTATCTCACGCGAAAGGGCGGCAAGGGTAACAGCAGAATCCTTTCCTTTCAACTGGTTATAGCGTCTCAGGGCTCGTTCTTCAGGGCTGGCGGACAGGAAGATCTTCAGCGCCGCCCGCGGGAACACCACGGTGCCCATGTCGCGCCCGTCGGCCACCAGTCCGGGCGGCCGGGCGAAGGCGTGCTGGCGCTTGAGCAGGGCCGCGCGCAACGGCGGCCAGGCCGCCACGCGTGAGGCCCCGGCACCGGTTTCCTCGCTCCGCAGTGCCGCCGTGACGTCCTCGCCGGCCAACATAATGCGCTCCGAGCCATCGTCCCTGAGCCCAAACTGCGGCTCCAGCGTGCTGGCAAGCCGCACGTGGCTGGCCTGATCGTCTACCGCCAGCCCGCCCCTGATCCCGGCCAGAGCCACCAGGCGATAGAGCGCGCCGCTGTCGAGCAGATGCCAGCCCAGCCGCTCCGCCAGCCTGCGGCTGACCGTACCCTTGCCCGCCCCGCTGGGACCGTCGATGGTCACGACCGGTACGGCAGGGCTCCGGCGCATCAGGATCCGCCCGCTTCCTCGAGCGCCAGCCCGATGCTGCGCGCCCCATCCACAAAGCCGGGAAAGGAGGTCGATACATTGGCCACGTCGGCGATGGCAATGGCTTCGCGCGCCCGCACGCTCGCGATCGCGAAGGCCATCGCCACGCGATGATCCCCATGGCTGTCTACGCGGCCGCCGCGCAGCGTCCCGCCCTGGATGCGCAATCCGTCCGGGAGCAATTCGCAGCGCACGCCGGTGGCGGCCAGTCCTTCCGCCATGGCCGCCAGCCGGTCACTTTCCTTCACGCGCAATTCCGCGGCTCCCGTCACCACCGTCTCTCCCTCGGCGCAGGCCGCGGCGATGAACAGCACCGGCAGCTCATCGATGGCCAGCGGCACCAGTTCGGGCGGAATCGTGGCCCCGCGCAGCGGGCTGGCGTAGGCCGTGATGTCCGCGAGGGGTTCCGCTCCGGCGCCGGCGACGGGAGTGATCGTGATCCGCGCGCCCATCAGGCGCAGCATGTCCAGCAACCCGGTCCTGGTCGGGTTGATGCCCACGCCGCGGATGGTCAGTCCGCCGGGGGCGGCCAGGCATCCGGCCACGATGAAGAATGCCGCGGAGGAAAAATCACCCGGCACCTGGACCTGCGTGCCGTGCAGCACCTGCCCGCCGGCGATTTCGACGGTCGCGCCCTGCCGCCGCAGCTGCGCGCCGAAGCTGCTGAGCATGCGCTCCGTGTGATCGCGCGTCGGCGCCGGCTCGGTCACGCGTGTGAGCCCTTCGGCGTGCAGCGCCGCCAGCAGGATCGCTGATTTCACCTGGGCGCTCGCCATCGGCAGGGCATAGTCGATGCCGTGGAGCGACGCCCCGCCACCGAGCAGCACCGGTGGACGGCCTTCCTGCGTCTGAACGCGCGCACCCATCAGGCGCAATGGCGTGGCCACACGCTCCATCGGGCGGCGCATCAGCGAAGCATCACCGATCAGGGTGCTGGAAAAGCGCTGCGCCGCCAGCAGACCCATGAACAGGCGGATCGCGGTACCGGCATTGCCCAGATCGAGCGGCGCGGCGCTGGCACGCAGTCCCGAGGGGCCCACGCCGTGGACCACGACTTCCTGTTCTCCGGGCTGTTCGATGCGCACGCCGAGGGCACGCAGCGCCCTCAGGGTGGCGAGGCAGTCGGCGCTGTCGAGAAAGCCCTGCACGTGCGTCGTACCGGTACAGACTCCACCGAGCATCAGCGCGCGGTGCGAAATGGACTTGTCGCCCGGCACCCGCAGGGCACCGCCGATGGTGCTGACCGGAGCGGCGAGATAGCGCCTGCACTGCGCCTCGTTCATGCGGTCCGCAGCAGCTCGCCGAGCAGGCGCAGCAGGCGATCGTTCTGCTCCGGCAGGCCCACGGAAATACGCAGGTGCTGAGGCAGGCCGTAGCCGGCCAGGGGGCGGACGATGACCCCGCCGCGCAGCAGCCGCTCGTAGAGCTGCGGGGCGCGCGCTCCCACCTCGACCATCAGGAAATTCGCAGCCGAGGGCGCGAAGGGCACGGCCAGCACACGCAAGGCCGCGGCCACGCGCTCACGCTCGTCGACCACGCGCCGTGCGGACTCCTCCACGTGGCGCAGATCGGTGAGCGCGGCCGCGGCTCCCGCCTGGGCCACGTTGCTGACGTTGAACGCGGGTCGAATCCGGTTGAGCGCGTCGGCCACTTCGGGGTGCGAGACCGCATAACCCACCCGTGCACCGGCCAGTCCGAAGGCCTTGGAAAAGGTGCGTACCAGCACCAGCTGCGGAAATTCCTGGCGCCAGGCGAGGCCGTCACCCAGGTCGCTGCAGGCCGCGTATTCGAGATAGGCTTCATCCAGCACCACCAGGGCGTGCGCGGGGACGGCGCCGATGAACGCACGCAGCGCGTCCGGCTCCACCCAGGTGCCGGTGGGGTTGTTGGGATTGGCGATATACACCAGGCGCGTGTCCGGCGTGATGGCCGCGGCCATGGCTGCCAGGTCATGGCCATAGGGCATGCCGGTGCGGGCACCGAACGCGGGCGCCTCGATGCAGCGGGCGCCGGTGGCGCGGATCACCAGCTGGTAAATGGCGAAGCCGTACTGCGAGCAGACCGCGTCGCCCTCCTCCCTCAGAAAGGCCTCGGCCAGCAGCAGCAGCAGTTCATTGGAGCCGTTCCCCACCGTCAGGGTGTTCTCCGGAACCCCGAGGTGCCGGGCGAGGCTCGCCTTGAACGCGTGCGCGCCGCCATCCGGGTAGAGCCAGACGTCGGCCAGGGCGGCGTGCATCGCCGCCAGCGCCGCGGGGCTCGGCCCATAAGGATTCTCGTTCGAGGCCAGCTTGACGACGTCGCCGACGCCGTATTCACGCTCCAGTTCGCTGATCGGCTTGCCCGGCACGTAGGGCGAGAGGCTCCGCACCGCCGCCGTCGCGAGCCGGCCCGGATGTGCCTGTTCCGCGCTCACCTCACAGTACCGATCGTGGGTAGGAACCGATCACGCGAAACAGCGAGGCGCGCGCCTTCAAGCCCTTCAGGGCGCGCGCGACCCGCGGGTCGCTGGCGTGTCCCTCGATGTCGATGAAAAACACGTAGTCCCACTTGCCCCGGCGGGACGGACGCGACTCGATCCGCGTCATGCTGATCCGATTGGTGCCGAGCGGCTCGAGCAGTCGATGCAGCGCGCCGGGGGAAGCCGTATTGCGCGTGGACAGCAGCAGCGTGGTCTTGTCGGAACCGCTCGGTTCGAGAATCTTGCGTCCGATCACCAGGAAGCGTGTGGTGTTGTCGGACCGATCCTCGATTTCGCTCACCAGCAGGTGCAGCTCGTAGACTTCCGCCGCCGTCTCGCCGGCAATGGCCGCCGTGCCCGTCTCGTCACGCGCGCGGCGCGCGCCCTCGGCATTGCTGCTGACCGCCAGGCGTTCGACCCCTGGCAGGTGTTCGTCCAGCCAGCTGCGGCACTGCGCCAGGGCCTGCGCGTGGGCGCAGATGCGCTCGATCTCCCGGAGCGACTCCATGCGCCCCATCAGGCAGTGATGAATGCGCAGTTCCACCTCGCCGCAAATGTGCAGCGGACTGCCGATGAAGCGATCGAGCGTGTTGGCGATCGTGCCCTCGGTGGAATTCTCGACCGCCACGACGCCGAAGTCGGCATTGCCGGCCTCGACCTCATGAAACACCTCGTCGCTCGTGCTCAGTGCCAGCGCCCGCACCGAATGCCCGAAGTGCTTGAAGACCGCGGCCTGCGTATGGGTGCCCTCGGGCCCCAGAAAAGCCACCTTGAGCGGTTCCTGCTGCGCGAGACACGCCGACATGATCTCGCGGAACAGCCGTGCAATCTCCTCGTTGCGCAGCGGCCCGGCGTTGCGCTCGATCGCGGCGCGCAGCACCTGCGCTTCGCGCTCGGGCCGGTAGAAATCCACCGTGTGCCCGTCGGCGTGCTTGGAGATGCCCACCTGCTGTGCCAGCAGGGCGCGGCGATTGAGCAGCTGCTGCAGCTGCTCGTCGATGGCATTGATTTCCGCGCGAATCGCCGCCAGCGGCACCCGCGCCCCGCTCCCTCCGCCGCTGCTACTGCGCTTGCGGGCCATGCGGCGCCTAGGCCGGCTCGACCACGATGCGCGCCGACAACACACCCTCGATCTGCCGGATGTGCGCGACCAGGGTGGCGTCGACCACCCCGTCCGTATCGATCAGCGTATAGGCGTACTCGCCGCGCGATTTATTGAGCAGATCCGCAATATTGATGCCGGCGCGGGCCAGGTGGGTGGAGATCTGTCCCACCATGTTCGGAACGTTCCGATTGGCGACTGCGATGCGCGTGGTGCCCGGCGTGCGCGGCAGCAGGGCCTCGGGAAAGTTCACGGAATTGCGCACGTTGCCATGCTCCAGGAAGTCACGCAGCGCCTCCGCCGCCATGATGGCGCAATTATCCTCCGCATCGCCGGTCGAGGCCCCGAGGTGCGGCAGCGCGATGGCGCGCGCCTGCCCCTTGAGCGCGTTGCTGGGGAAATCGCAGACATAGGCGTGCAGCCGCCCGGCATCGAGGGCGGCCACGACGTCCGCTTCATTGACGATCTGCGCGCGCGCGAAATTCAGCACGACGCCGCCCGGCCGCATCAGCTTCAGGCGCGCGGCGTTCACCAGGCCGCGGGTCTGCTCGTTGAGCGGCACATGCACCGTGACCACATCGGCGCGGGCGAACAGATCATCGAGCGACAGGGCCTGCTGCACGGAGGAAGACAGTTGCCAGGCCCGCTGCACGGTGATCTGCGGGTCGTAGCCCAGCACCTGCATGCCCAGCCCCTGGACCGCGTTGGCGACCTCGACACCGATGGCACCGAGGCCGATCACGCCGACCGTCCGGCCGGGCAGCTCGAAGCCCACGTAGTCTTTTTTGCCCTTCTCCACCGCGGCCTCGAGCGCCGCATCGTCGCCTTCGAGCGCACGCGCGAAATTCCATGCCTGGCAGATGTTGCGCGCGGCCAGCAACAGGGCCGCGAGCACCAGTTCCTTCACCGCGTTGGCATTGCCGCCCGGGGCGTTGAATACCGGTATGCCCAGCGCGCTGAGCGCCACCACCGGAATATTGTTCGTGCCGGCGCCGGCGCGGGCCACCGCCAGGAGCGATTCAGGGAGCGCGTACCCGTGCATGTCGGCGGAACGCAGCAGTATCGCCTGCGGCTGGCGCACTTCCGCGCCGATCTCGTAGCGCGGGCGCGGCAGCTTGTCCAGGCCCCGCCGGCTGATATTGTTGAGCGTGAGAATGCGATAGCTCATGTCAGGCGCTCCGCCGTGCGAACTCGCGCATGAACTCGACCAGCACGTCGACCCCTTCCGGCGGCATGGCGTTATAGAGACTGGCGCGCATGCCCCCGACGGAGCGATGCCCCTCGAGATTGACGAGGCCGGCCTCGCGCGCTCCGGCGATGAAGCTCTGGTCCAGTTCCGGCCTGGCCAGCGTGAACGGCACGTTCATCCAGGAGCGGCTCGCCCGCGCGACCGGATTGCGATAGAACTCGGACTCGTCAATGGCCCGATAGAGCTTCTCGGCCTTGGCCCGGTTGCGCTCACCCATGCGCACCACCCCGCCCTGGCGCTGCAGCCACTTGAACACCAGCCCGGCAACGTACCAGGCGAAGGTGGGGGGCGTGTTCAGCATCGACCCTTCGTCCGCGACCAGCCGGTAGTTGAGCACCGTGGGGGTCTCCGGCCGCGCCCGTCCCAGCAGCTCCTCGCGGACGATGATCACGCACAGCCCCGCGGGTCCGATGTTCTTCTGGGCGCCGGCGTAGATCAGCGCAAAGCGGCTCACGTCGATCGGCCGCGACAGGATCGTGGAGGACAGGTCAGCGATGAGGGGCGCCTCGACCTGCGGCACGAACGGGAATTCCACGCCGCCGATCGTCTCGTTGGGCGTGTAATGCAGGTAGGCCGCGCCGCGGCTCAGCTTCCAGCCCGCCTGGGCCGGCACGTCGTGATAAGCGCTGCTCGCGCCGTCCGCGGCCACGTTCACCTGGCAGTAGCGCTGCGCCTCGGTGAGCGCCTTCTTCGACCAGTGCCCCGTGTTGATGTAATCGACGACGCTTCCGGGAGTCGTCAGGTTCAGAGGCACGGCCGCGAACTGCCCCGTGGCCCCACCCTGGAGGAACAGCACTTTGTAGCCCGCGGGAATCGCGAGCAGTTCGCGCAGGTCCGCCTCGGCCTCGGCGGCACAGGCCACGAAGGCCTTGCTCCTGTGGCCGGCTTCCATGACCGACATGCCGCGACCTTGCCAGTCGGTCAGCTCGTCACGAACCTGTTGCAGGACTTCCAGGGGCAGTACGGCCGGACCAGGAGAGAAATTGAAAACGCGCACGGGACTCCTCAACAGGATGGATGGCGGATCGCGGATCGAAGCCAGGGAGCGTTCAGTCTAGCAAGGTCGCGGCTACAATGGATTCGCATCCTCGGCGCCGCTCATGCCTTCGGGCCCGACGGCTTCACTGGCCACTTCGCCTTCGCCGTTCTCCAGGCCCTCGACCCGCTCTATGCCCGTGAGCCGTTCGCCTTCGGCCAGGCGCATCAGGCGCACGCCCTGCGTATTGCGCCCTACCACCGATATATCGCGCACGGGCGTGCGCACCAGCGCCCCGGTCGAACTGATGAGCATAAGCTCATGCGCGTTTTCGACCTGGAGCGCCGCCACCATGTCACCGTTCCGTTCGCTGGTCTGCAGGGCAATCACGCCCTGGCCACCGCGGCTGTGCGCGGGAAATTCCTCGAGCGGCGTGAGCTTGCCGTAGCCGCTCTCCGAAGCCGTGAGTATGTGGCCTTCGCCGAGGGCGATCAGGGCGATCAGGCGCTGCCCCAGCCCCAGGCGCACGCCACGCACGCCGGTGGCGTCGCGCCCCATGGGCCGGACTTCCTGTTCCTGGAAACGGATCGCCTTGCCCCCGCTGGTGCACAGCAGGATCTCGCGCGTGCCGTCGGTGAGCGCGACGCCCACCAGGTGATCGTCGACCTGCAGGTCCACGCCGATGATGCCCGAGGCGCGCGGGCGCGAGAATGCCGCCAGCGGCGTCTTCTTGACGGTACCGAGGCTGGTGGCCATGAAGACGAAATGCTGCTCGTCGAACTGCTTGACCGGCAGCAGCGCATTGATCTTCTCGCCCGCTTCCAGCGGCAGCAGATTGACGATCGGCTTGCCCCGCGAGCCGCGCCCGGCCTGCGGCAATTCGAAGACCCGCAGCCAGTAGACCTTGCCGCGGTTGGAAAAGCACAGCAGCGTGTCGTGGGTGTGGGCGATGAAGAATTTCTCGACGAAGTCCTCATCCTTGACCGCGGTCGCCGACTTGCCGCGCCCGCCGCGACGCTGCGCCTGGTAATCCGAGACCGGCTGCGCCTTGGCGTAGCCGGCGTGGGACAGCGTCACCACCATGTCCTGGGGCTCGATCAGATCCTCGGTCGACAGATTCAGGTGATCACGGCTGATTTCGGTGCGCCGCTCATCACCGTAGGCATCGCGTATTTCCACCAGCTCGGCGCGGATCTCCCGGGTGAGGCGGTCCGGAATGGCGAGGATCTCGCCCAGATCGACGATGCGGGTCAGCAGCTCGCGGTATTCGCCGACGATCTTGTCCTGCTCCAGCCCCGTGAGCCGGTGCAGGCGCATGTCGAGAATGGCCTGGGCCTGCACCTCGCTGAGGCGGTACCAGCCCGCGTTCAGCCCATACTCGCTCGGCAGCTTGTCGGGGCGCGACGCGGTGGGACCGGCGCGCTCGAGCATGGCCGCCACCGCTCCCGGCGCCCAGTCCCGGTTCATCAGGGCGGCGCGCGCCTCGAGGGGCGCAGCGGCCGCCTTGATCACCGCGATGATCGCATCGATGTTGGCGAGGGCCACCGCGAGCCCTTCCAGCACATGGGCACGTTCGCGCGCCTTGCGCAGCTCGTACACCGTGCGGCGCGTGACCACTTCGCGCCGATGCCGCAGGAAAGCGTCGAGCAGTTCGCGCAGGCCCATGAGCCTGGGCTGGCCTTCCTGGAGCGCGACCATGTTGATGCCGAACACCGTCTCCATCGGCGTCTGCGCATAGAGGTTATTGAGTACGATCTCCGCGACCTCGCCGCGCTTGAGCTCGACCACCACCCGCATCCCGTCCTTGTCGGATTCATCGCGCAAGCCGTCCTGCGCGATGCCATCGAGCAGCTTTTCGCGCACCAGGTCGGCGATGCGCTCGATCAGGCGCGCCTTGTTGACCTGGTAGGGCAGCTCCGTCACCACGATCGCCTGGCGCCCGCTCTTGCCGTCGATCTCCTCGATGGTGGCGCGGGCACGGATCGAGAGGCGGCCGCGGCCGCTCTTGTAGGCAGTGGCGATTTCCTGCGCGCCGTTGATGATGCCGCCGGTCGGAAAATCGGGTCCCGGGACGATCTGCATCAGGCCGGCCAGCGTGATGGCCGGGTCATCGAGCAGGGCCAGGCAGGCCGTGACGATCTCGGTCAGGTTGTGCGGCGGGATATTGGTCGCCATGCCGACGGCAATGCCCGAGGAACCGTTGACCAGCAGGTTCGGCACGCGGGTGGGCAACACCGCCGGTTCCGTCTCCGATTCGTCGTAATTGGGCACGAAATCGACGGTTTCCTTGTCGATGTCGGCCAGCAGCTCGTGCGCCAGCTTCGACATGCGCACTTCGGTGTAACGCATGGCGGCCGGCGCGTCCCCGTCCACGGAGCCGAAATTTCCCTGGCCGTCGACCAGGATGTAGCGCATGGAAAAATGCTGCGCCATGCGCACGATGGTGTCGTAGACGGCGGTGTCGCCGTGCGGGTGATACTTGCCGATGACGTCGCCGACGACGCGCGCCGATTTCTTGTAGGGCTTGTTATACTCGTTGCCGAGTTCGCGCATCGCGTGCAGCACGCGCCGATGCACGGGCTTCAGCCCGTCGCGCACGTCCGGCAGCGCGCGGCCGACGATCACGCTCATGGCGTAGTCGAGATACGACTGGCGCATCTCGTCTTCCAGATTGACCGGCAGGATTTCGCGCGCTATTTCCATCATGAGCAAACCATGGTTTTTAGCCTCGAAAGTTTAACACATTGGTCCGCGCCCGGCGTGCGCCAGGGCGGCGTGTACCGATGAGCGTGGCGCTGAATGTCGATGCGGCGGAGCTGGCGAAATTCGACGCCCTGGCGCACCAGTACTGGGACAGTTCCGGGCCGCTGCGCACACTGCACGGCCTCAATCCGGTGCGCGCGGCTTTCGTCGCGGCACGCGCCCGGCTCGCCGGCGCAGCCGTGGCCGATGTCGGCTGCGGTGGCGGCCTGCTGTGTGAGGCGCTGGCACGACAGGGCGCGCGGGTCACGGGAATCGATCTGTCGGCCACGATGATCGAAGTGGCGAAGCTCCACGCCGGGGCCGCCGGCCTGGCGATCGACTATCGCCAGCAGTCCGCGGACTCGCTGGCCGCGGCCGCAGCGGGGCAATTCGATTGCGTGTGCTGCATGGAACTGCTCGAACACGTGCCTGAGCCGGCGGCGCTGGTCAGCGCGCTGTCCCGGCTGCTGCGGCCGGGCGGTTCGCTGTTCGTCTCCACCATCAACCGGACCGCGCGTGCTTTCTTCGGCGCCATAGTGGCGGCCGAGTATGTGCTGGGCCTGCTGCCGCGCGGCACGCACGAGTACGCGCGCTTCCTGCCGCCCGCCGAGCTGGCCCGTGCGGCCCGCGGCGCCGGTCTGGAACTGCGCGAGATCAGCGGCCTCGAGTACGACCCGCTCACGCATTCCGCGCGTCTGGTTCCGGACCCTGCAATCAACTATCTCGCCTTATTCAGCCGCCCCCTGGACTCCCCATGAAAGCCCGGCTGGCGCGTGCGGCGCTGTTCGATCTGGACGGCACGCTGCTCGATACGGCCCCGGACCTGGCCGCTGCGCTCAATGCGCTGCTGCGCGAGGAGCGGCGGCAGGCACTGGAACTGGAAGTGATCCGGCCACACGTGTCCAGCGGCGCGATGGCGGTGGTGCGCGTCGGGTTTCCGGGTGTCAGCGGCGAGGCCTTCGAGCGCCTGCGCCTGCGCTTCCTCGAACTCTACGGCGCGGCGGTGAGTGTGCACACTCGATTGTTTCCGGGTTTCGAGGCGGTGCTCGCGACGCTCGAGGCACAGGGGCTCCCCTGGGGCATCGTGACCAACAAGGCGCGGTGGCTGACCGAGCCACTGCTGATAGACCTGGGACTGCACTCGCGCGCCGCCTGCGTCCTGAGCGGCGACTCGCTGCCGGAGCGCAAGCCGCACCCACGACCCCTGCTGGTGGCGGCCGAGCGGATCGGCGTGGCCCCGGCCGACTGCGTGTTCGTCGGGGATGCCCTGCGCGACGTACAGGCCGCGCGCGCGGCGGGCATGGTGCCGCTGGCGGTGCGCTTCGGTTATCTGGACCCCGCCGACCATCCCGAAACCTGGCCGGTCGCCGCCTGGCTGGAGACTCCCGCGGACCTGCTGCCCTGGCTGCATCTGCAGGGCCAGTGGACGGACTCCGGCCGCCTGATTGGGGTCTCGCCATGAGTGCGGGGTGGCTGCTCGCGGCGGCGGGCCTCGCGGCCGCCGGCGCAATCGCGCTGCTCGCGTGGCTGCTCGCCCGCCGCCAGCGCAGCTCGCTCGCCGCGGCGCAGGTACAGCTGGGCGCCACCGTGGCGGAACTGGCCAACACCGCGCTGCGCAACAACACCGACATGTTCCTGAAACTGGCGCGCGAATCCTTTGCACACGAACAGACCGCCGCGCAGGCGACGCTGCGCGAGCGCGAAGCCGCGCTCGGCCAGCTGGTGGCACCGCTCGCCAAGGCACTGGAGAAGACCGAACAGCAGCTGGTCGGCCTGGAACGCGAACGTCGTGATGCCTACAGCAGCCTGCGCACGCAGATCGAACAGCTGACGCTGGGACAAAGTGCGCTACAGCGCGAGACGCGCAATCTCGTCGGGGCGCTGCGCCGGCCCGAGGTGCGCGGCCGCTGGGGCGAGCTGACCCTGCGGCGCGTCGTCGAGGTCGCGGGCATGTCCGAGTATTGCGATTTCTCCGAACAGGCCACGGTGCCGGGCGTGGCCGGGCCGATGCGCCCCGATCTGGTGGTGCGCATGCCCGAGGGGCGCGAGCTGGTCGTCGACGCCAAGACGCCCCTCGATGCCTACCTGGATGCCATTGACGCCACCGGCGATGAAGCGCGGGCCGCGGCCCTGAGCCGCCATGCCCAGCAGCTCGAAGCGCGCGTACGCGAGCTGGCGAGCAAAGCCTACTGGAGCCAGTTCAAGAAGAGCCCGGAGTTTGCGGTGCTGTTCCTGCCCGGTGACCAGTTCCTGAGCGCCGCGCTGACGGAGCGGCCCGAGCTGCTCGAAAATGCCATGCGCCAGGGCATCGTGCTCGCCACGCCGGCGACGCTGATCGCCCTGTTCAAGGCCGTGGCCTACGGCTGGCGCCAGTCGGCGGTCGCGGAAAATGCCGCCCAGATCCTCGAGCTGGGACAGGATCTGCATCGGCGCCTGGCCAGCTTCGTCGGCCATCTCGATCGGACCGGTCAGCGTCTGGCCCAGGCGGTCGACGCCTACAACAGCGCGGTCGGCTCACTGGAACGCCAGGTGATGCCGCAGGCGCGCCGCTTCACCGACCTGGGCGCCATCAGCGCCGAGCCCCTGCCCGAGCTGGCGCCGGTGGACCGCCTCGCGCGCAGCGTCAACCTGCATCCGGACGATCAGGCGCCGGGAAGCGAATGAGCGGCGCCCCGACGCTGGATGACACCGCCATCCGGCAATACCTCGCGCCGCCCGGGCTGCTGGCCGGTCGCGTCATCGCCGTCACCGGCGCCGGCGATGGAGTGGGCCGCGCTGTAGCGCTGGCCGCCGCCGAGCGGGGCGCGCGGCTGGTGCTGATCGGACGCACCGTGAAACGGCTCGAGGCGGTGCACGCACAGATCAGCGCCGCCAGTGCCACCGGTGCCACCGGTGCCACCGGTGCCAACGACGCGAGCATTGCACCGCTCGATCTGGAACGCGCGCTCGCGGCCGACTATGACGCGCTGGCCGCGGCGCTGAGCGAACGCTACGGCCGTCTCGACGGCCTGGTGCATTGTGCCGCACAGGTCGGAGCGCTCACCCCGCTCGAACACTACGACATGCTGACCTGGTGCCGCGTGCTGCACGTGAACCTGACCGCGGCCTTCGCACTCACCCAGGTGCTGGTTCCGGCCCTGCGCGCGTCGAAGGACGCCTCCGTGATTTTCAGCTCCAGCAGCGTCGGCCGGCGCGGCCGTGCCCACTGGGGTGCCTATGCCGTCTCGAAGTTCGGAATCGAGGGCCTCGCGCAGGTGCTGGCGGACGAGCTCGAGGGCATTTCCGCGGTGCGCGTCAATGCGGTCAATCCCGGCCCCGCGCGCACGCGCCTGCGGCGGCAGGCGTACCCCGCCGAGAACAGCGCCGACGTCCCGGAACCCGCGGCCCTGGTGCAGCCCTACCTGTGGTTGCTCGGACCGGACAGTCGCGGCGTCAGCGGGCGGAGCCTGGATTGTCAGCCGCTGGGCTCAGCGCTCCGGCGGGCCTGAGGAGCAAGTCGATCTCCGCGGGCAGCAGCTCCCGCCAGCGCCCGCGCGGCATGCTGCGCTCGAGCTGCAGAGGACCCAGCCGCACGCGCATGAGGCGGCTGACGACCACCGCCTGGCGCTCGAGCAGTTGCCGCAGGTCATTGCCGCTCGCGCCGATAGTTTCGATCTGGTACCAGCGATTGCTGCCGCTCCCGCCGGCCTCATCGATGCGGATCACCCGCAACGCCGTGCCCCGATCGAGTTGACCGCCCATGATGCCGGCCCGCTGCACGGGGCTGAGCTCCCCGCGTGAGCGCAGGCTGTAGGCCACCGGCTGTGCGCGCACGGCGCGCTGCAGACGCGCGGCCAAAGCCCCGTCCGCCGTCAGCAATTCCAGCCCGCCGTCCACCTGCGGCAGTGGACTGATGCTCAGGAATCGCGGCCCGCTGCGGCGCGGCAGCTGTGCCGCGAAGGAATCGGGGTGGGCGGGCGTGGACAGCAGCGCCAGACCCGGCGAGCGGTGGCAGAGCAGAACCGGCAGCTCCTTCGCCGCGTGGACCTGGCGGATCAGCCGGCCGTCGAGCCGCAGCTGATCGGTGGCATCCACCCGATCGCCGAGCACCGCGGCACGGCCATTGATCGAGAGGCGGCCGGCGCGAATCCACTGTTCCGCCTCGCGGCGCGAGGCGAGCCCTATGCGGGACAGGAGTTTCTGCAGGCGCTCGGGCTCCTGCGCGTGCGCCATGGCGGTGTCAGTCTTCAGTGGCAGGGCCGGAGGCCACCAGGCCGGGCGCGGCGGCCTGCGACTCGGGTGCCGGCGCCGGCTCCTCGTCCGGGTCGCCCGCATAGTCCGCGAACAGCGCCGGATCCGGCGGGGAGTCCGGGTCGCTCTCCCCTTCCGCACCCACCGGCAACACCAGTTGCGGATTGATCTCGGCCAGCCCGCGCAGCTCCGCGAGCGGGGGCAGCTCGTCCACGGTACGCAGCCCGAAGTAGTCGAGAAACTCCCGCGTCGTACCCAGCAATTCCGGCCGCCCTGGCACTTCCCGGTGCCCCACGACGCGCACCCAGCTGCGCTCCAGGAGCGTGCGGATGATGTCCGAATTCACCGCCACCCCGCGCACCGCCTCGATCTCGGCACGCGTAATGGGCTGGCGGTAGGCGATCAGCGCCAGCGTCTCGAGCAGCGCGCGCGAATAACGCTGCGGCCGTTCGGGCCAGAGACGCGACACCTCGGACGCGAATTCGCGCCGCACCTGGATGCGCACGCCGCTGGCCGTTTCCTTCAGTTCGAGCGCGCGCCCGGCATATTCCTTCTCCAGCGCGGCGAGACTGGCGCGAATCGCCGCCGTCCCGGGGCGCGCGTGCTCGCCGAACAGCGCCGCCAGTTCCTCGAGCCCGAGGGAGCGCCCGGCCGCGAGCAGGCCTGCTTCCACCACGTTCCTGATGTATTGCTCGTTCATGATCGACTCTGGGGCTGCGACGGGGATTCGCCCGCGTCGGGCACGATCTGCAGTGTAGGGGCTGGCGTGGCGCGGCGCACGTGGAGCGGTGCCAGGGCCTCGGTCTGCACGATCTCGATCAGTCCCTCGCGCAGCAGCTCGAGTATGGCCACGAAGGAGACCGTGACACCCATGCGGCCCTCGGCCGGCGTGAACAGGCGCACGAAATCGACGAACTCACCCGGCTCCAGCGCCGCCAGTATGCTGCCCATGCGCTCGCGCACTGAAAGCACCTCGCGCTGAACATGGAGGTGCGCAAACATCTGGGCGCGCGTCGCCACGTCGCGGAAGGCCAGCAGCATCTCGCGCAGCGTGACCTGGGGCAGCACCCGCGCGATGGGCCGCTCGCGCAACTCGGCGCTGGCCTGGAATACGTCCCGATCGAGGCGCAGCAGCTGATCGACGTCGCTCGCGGCACGCTTGAAGCGTTCGTATTCCTGCAGGCGGCGCACCAGCTCGGCGCGCGGATCGGCCTCACCGTCAGCACTGTCGGCGGCGCGCGGCAGCAGCATCCGCGACTTGATCTCCGCCAGCGTGGCGGCCATCACCAGATATTCACCCGCCAGCTCGAGTTGCAGATCCTGCATCAGTTCGATGTAACGCATGTACTGGCGGGTGATCTCGGCGATCGGAATGTCCAGGACGTCGAGATTCTGGCGGCGGATCAGGTACAGCAGCAGATCGAGGGGCCCTTCGAAGGCCTCCAGAAACACCTCGAGCGCCTGTGGCGGGATATACAGATCGCGCGGCATCTGCGTCACCGGCTCACCATTGACGATGGCGAAGGGCATCTCCGCCTGCTCGGGCGGCGCCGGCAGCGGCAGGGCCGGTGGCGGGTTGGAGACGACGACTTTCAGGTCAGGCTTCATGCGGGCGATCGCTATTCGGCCCGCAGGTGCATGGCGCGGCGCACATCGTCCAGCGTGTGACGCGCCGTCTCGCGCGCCTTCTCCGCCCCCTGCGCCACCAGGTTCTTAACCAGATCGGGATTGTCCTCGTAGTCCTTCGCCCGCTCGCGCATGCCGGTCACTTCGGCCACGACTTTCTCGATCAGCGGCTGCTTGCACTCCAGACAGCCGATGCCGGCACTGCGGCAGCCCGCGCTGGCCCAGCTGCGCGTGGCCTCGTCGGAGTAGATCCGGTGCAGGTCGAAGACCGGGCAGATGTCCGGGTTGCCAGGATCGGTGCGGCGTACGCGCGCCGGATCGGTCTGCATGGCCTTGAGTTTGCGCACGACGCTGTCCGGATCCTCGCGCAGTCCGATCGTGTTGCCATAGGACTTTGACATCTTGCGTCCATCCAGTCCGGGCACTTTGGGCGTGGCGGTCAGCAGCACACCCGGCTCGGGCAGGATACTGACGCTGGTGCCTTCCAGATAGCCCAGCAGGCGTTCCCGATCGGCGACGGTGATGCGGGTGTTGCCGCTGACCAGGTTGCGCGCCCGCTCCAGCGCGCCGGCGTCGCCTTTTTCCTGGAACTGTTTGCGCAGCTGCCGGTACAGCGTGATATTGCGCCCGCCCAGCTCCTTGATCGCGCGCTCCGCCCGCGCCTCGAAATCCGGCTCCTGCCCGTAGAGGTGATTGAATCGGCGCGCGATCTCGCGCGTGATCTCCACGTGCGCCACCTGGTCCTCTCCGACCGGCACGAAGGCCGGGCGATACAGCAGGATATCGGCACTCTGCAGCAGCGGGTAGCCCAGGAACCCGAAGGTCGCCAGGTCCTTCTCGCGCAACTGTTCCTGCTGATCCTTGTAACTCGGCACGCGCTCGAGCCAGCCGAGCGGCGTGATCATCGACAGCAGCAGATTCAGTTCCGCGTGCTCGGGCACGTGGGACTGCACGAAAAGCGTGGCGACACCCGCGTTCAGCCCGGCGCTGAGCCAATCGACCACCATCTCGTGGATCATGGACTGCAGGTTCGCGGTGTTATCGTAGTCGGTGGTCAGGGCGTGCCAGTCCGCGACGAAGAAGTAGCACTCGTACTGGTACTGGAGATCGACCCAGTTGCGCAACGCACCGTGGTAATTTCCCAGGTGCAGCTGGCCAGTCGGGCGCATTCCGGACAGCACGCGCCTGGCTTGCGGAGCAGAACTGATCAAGGCTGAATCCGGGCAGGCCGTCAGTGGCGAAGCCGGCATTATACGGGCCGCGCTCCCGTCCGTCTCAGCCGGCCACACCGGGCAGGCGCGCCCGGCCCTGCCGCAGGATCACCGGCGGCGACACCGCCAGATCAACCACGGTCGTGGGTTCCAGGCCGCAGTTTCCCGAATCGAGCACGGCGTCGATCTCATGCTCGAGGCGGATGCGGATCTCCCGTCCGTCCGTGAGCGGCACGGCCTCGCCCGGCAACAGCAGAGTCGAACTCATGATCGGCTCACCGAGCTCGGCGAGCAGGAGCCTGGGCACCTGGTGGTCCGGAATGCGGATGCCGATCGTGCGCCGCTGCGCGTGCTGCAAGCGCCGCGGCGTCTCGCGGGTCGCAGGCAGCAGGAACGTGAAGGGACCCGGCGTCGCGGCCTTCAGCAGCCGGAACTGCCAGGTCTCGACACGCGCGTAGCGGGCGATTTCCGCCAGGTCACGACAGACCAGGGTGAAATGATGGTGGCGGTCCGCGGCCCGGAGGCGGCGGATCCGCTCGAGCGCCGGGGCGTCGCCAATATGGCAGCCGAGCGCATAGCAGCTGTCCGTCGGGTAGGCGATCAGCCCGCCGTTGCGCAGGATCTGCACCGCCTGGCGGATCAGACGCAGCTGCGGGTTCTGCGGGTGCAATTCGAAATACTGGCTCAAGCGGCTAATATACGCGGCTGGCCCGACACACGAGCTGCACTCAAGATGATCAGAAGGCACTCCCGATGCAGGCGGCGCTGAATTTCCTGCCGCTGGCGGCATTCCTGCTGGCCTACAAGTGGGCCGGGATCTACGTGGCCACCGGCGTGCTGATGGCCGCCATGGTCCTGCTCGCACTGGTGGATTACGCCCGGCAGCGGCGCGTGTCGAAAATGCACGCCCTGAGCACCGTACTGGTGCTGGTGTTTGGCACCGCGACGCTGGCCCTGCGCAATCCGCTGTACCTGCAGCTCAAGCCGACGATACTGCTGTGGCTCCTGGCGCTCGCCTTTCTTCTCAGTCAGTGGATCGGCGCCGCGCCGCTGGCGCAGCGGATGCTCGAACCCACCCTCGGCGGCGGCACGGCCATCGGGCGGGCGCTGTGGCTGCGCATCAACCTCGTGTGGGTCCTGGCCTACCTGCTGCTGGGCCTGCTCAACCTTTTCGTGGTCCACCTCGTCGCGGTCCACCTCGCCACTCTGCAGACCTATGTCTACTTCAAGGTCTTCGGGCTGACGATAGCCCTGGCCGCGCTGGCCGTGGGGCAGGCCGTGTGGCTGCAACGGCGGAGCGAAGCCGCGTGAGCGCCGCCGGGGATGTCGCGACGCGGGTCGAGCGCATCAGGGCGGCGCTGCACGAGCGCCTGCATCCCGTGCAGCTGCAGATTCGTGACGACAGCGCCGCGCACGCGGGTCACGTCGGCGGCGGCGGCAAGGGGCACTTTCGTGTGCTGATCGTGTCCGAGGAGTTTTCCGGCAAGACGCTGGTGCAGCGGCATCGCTTGGTGCACGATGCGCTCGCGCCGCTGCTGGAGACCGACATCCACGCGCTGGTTCTGAACACCAGATCACCTGATGAACATTCTTAACTAGGTACTGTAACTATATGAAAGACCATATGAATATCCTTAGATTTTCGGTGTTCGGAATGGCCCTGCTGATCAGCGCTTGCGCGCAGAAGTCCGGCCCGGCGACCGGCGTGGACGCCAAGCCGGTCGCAACGGTCAATGGCCAGGTGCTGACCGGTGCCCAGTTCGATTTCTTCACCAAGAACGTGGCCGGCAAACAGGCAGCGGAACTGAACGCCGAACAGCGCGCGCAGGCGCTCGACACCCTGGTGCGCGCGGAAGTCGTGGCGCAGCAGGGAGAGAAGGACGGTCTGGACAAGCAGAGCGACACGGTCTCCTCACTGGCCCTGGCGCGCCTGCAGATCATGGAACAGGCCGTGATGACCAATTATCTGAAGGACCGCAAGGCGACCGACGCCGAGCTCAAGGCCGAATACGACACGCAGGTGGCAGCGTTGCCGAAAACGCAATACCGCGCGCGCCACATACTCGTCAAGACGAAGGAAGAGGCGGACAAGATCATCGCGCAGCTCGCCAAGGGGGCGAAGTTTGAAACCCTGGCGGCGGCGCAGTCGCTGGATGGCTCCAAGGCTAACGGCGGGGACCTGGGCTGGTTCAGCTCAGCGAACATGGTCAAGCCCTTTGCCGACGCGGTCGCTGCGCTCAAGAAAGGCGAAGTCACGCCGGCGCCGGTGCAGACCGAATATGGCTGGCACGTCATTCGCCTCGATGACACGCGCGAGACCGCGCCGCCGGCCTTCGACACGGTCAAGGACAAGCTCGGACAGATCGTCGAATCCAAGAAGTTCAAGACCTACAGCGACAGTCTGCTGGCGGCGGCGAAGGTCGTGAAGACTCCGGCCGAGGCCCCCGCGGCAGGCGGAGCCGGCTTGCACCCGGTGCAGTGATCAGCCCGCCGGCCGGGGCGGCTGCTCGCCGCGCAGCAGCGCCGCAAGGCCGGCTTCTTCCAGGACCGTGACGCCCAGCTCCCGCGCACGCGTCAACTTGGAGCCCGCCTCGCTCCCGGCGATGACGTAGCTGGTGCGCCTGGATACCGAGGTGCTCAGGCGTGCGCCCAGCTCCTGCAGCGCCGAGGTGGCGGCCTCGCGCGTCATCGAGTCCAGCGTGCCGGTGAGCACCACGGTGAGGCCCGCCAGCGGCTGCGCCGCGGCCGGACGGGCCGCGCTCTCCGGCCAGGCGAAACCGGCGGCCAGCAGACCCTCGATCACGCGCTGATTGGCGCGCGCCGCGAAGAAGGCCTGCACGTGGGCGGCGATCACCGGACCGACGTCCGGCACTTCCTGGATCTGCTCGACGCTCGCGCTCTGCAGCGCAGAGAGCGTGCCGAAGTGTCGCGCCAGCGCCGCAGCCGTCGCCTCGCCGACATCGCGGATGCCCAGTGCATGCAGAAACCGCGGCAGGGTCGTGTGCTTGCTGCGTGCCAGGGCCGCGAGCACGTTCGCCGCGGACTTCTCGCCCATGCGCTCGAGGCCGGCCAGGTCCTCGATCTTCAGCGCGTACAGATCCGCGGGCGTCGCAACCAGGGCGCGATCCACAAGCTGCTCAATGAGTTTGTCGCCCAGCCCCTCGATGTCCAGTGCGCGACGGCTGGCAAAGTGCAGCAGGGCCTCCTTGCGTTGCGCGGCGCAGTTGAAGCCACCGCTGCAGCGCGCCGCCGCTTCCGCCTCCGCGCGCAGCACCGGTGAGCCGCAGACCGGACACTTTGACGGAAGCCTGATGCGCCGTGCGCCCTGCGGCCGCCGTTCCGTGAGCACGCGGACCAGTTCCGGAATCACATCGCCGGCGCGGCGGATGATCACGGTGTCGCCACGGCGCACGTCCTTGCGCTCGATCTCGTCCATGTTGTGCAGCGTCGCGTTGCTGACCGAGGCGCCGCCGACGAGCACCGGTTCGAGACGCGCGACGGGCGTCAGCACGCCGGTCCGGCCCACCTGGAAGTCCACGTCGCGGACCACGGTCATGGCCTCGTCAGCGGGGAATTTGTGCGCGATCGCCCAGCGCGGCGCCCGGCTCACCTGGCCGAGCTGCAGCTGATCCGCACGGCGGTTGACTTTGTAGACCACACCGTCGATCTGATACGGCAGCTGTTCGCGGCGCGCCAGCAGCGCGCGATAGTACTCCAGGCAGGCGGCCACCCCGCTCACCACGCGCGTCTCCGGATTGACACGCAGTCCCCAGGACGCCAGTTGCCCGAGCAACTCCCGCTGGCTCGTTGGTTCCTCCGCGCCCTGCCAGGCGCCCACGCTGTAGAAGAACGCCGCGAGCGGCCGGCGCGCGCTCACGCGCGCATCCAGCTGGCGCAGGGCACCGGCTGCCGCGTTGCGTGGGTTGACGAACAGCTTGTCCCCGGCGGCCGCGGCCGCCGCGTTGAGCTGCCGGAAGCCGGCCAGCGGCATGTACACCTCCCCGCGCACCTCCAGCAGCTCGGGTGCGGGCCCTACCAGGCGCAGCGGGATCGAGCGTATGGTGCGCACGTTGGCGGTGACGTCTTCACCGGTCATCCCATCGCCGCGCGTGGCCGCCTGGGCGAGGTTGCCGCGGTGGTAGCGGAGCGATACGGCGAGACCGTCGAGTTTCGGCTCGGCGCAGTATTCGACCGGCGCATTCGGCGCCGCCATGCTGGCCGCCGCAGCGGCCGCCGTGGTGCTCGCGGCGCCGCCGCGCAGCCGCTCGCGCACGCGCCGGTCAAAATCCCCGACGTCCGTCTCGCTGAAGGCATTGTCCAGCGACAGCATGGGCACAGCATGCGCCACCGGCGTGAAGGTGGCGGCCGCGGCGCCACTGACGCGCTGGGTCGGCGAGTCGCTGCTGAGCAGTTCCGGGTGAGCCGCCTCCAGCGCGCGCAGTTCCTGCATCAGCCGGTCGTAGTCCGCGTCCGGAATCTCCGGTTCGTCCAGCACGTAATAGCGATGATCGTGGCGCGCGATCTGCGCGCGCAGGTCGGCCGCGCGCGCCGCAGCCTGGCTCAATGCGCCGGCTCCGCGGGCGCGCTCCCGGCCTCGACGGCGCTCATGCAGCGCTCGCGCCACCTGGCCCGTGCCGCGCCGGTGAACGGTGCGCCACTCTCATCCTGCACCAGTCCCGAAACGCGGCCCGCAAGTTCCTCGGCCACGGCGGCCAGGCGCTCCAGTGCCTGGCCCGTGGCCACCGGCCCAGGCAGCACGGCGAATACGTTGATGCCGGCGTAGCGCTCCAGATCCATGGTCGTCGGATCGAAGGTGCCCGGGCGCACCAGGCTGGCGGCGCTGAGCACGACCCGGCCGTCGTCGGCCGGCAGGTGAAAAATGTCCAGCTGTCCGTGCCGGAAGCCACAGCCGGCCAGTCCCTGTCGCAGCACCCGACCCGCGATACGATCCTGGCGCGCGGCCACGATGCGCAGCGCCGCGATATGTCGCGCCTCGTCGGCGGGCCAGTCGACGCGCAGCGGCGGCAGCTCCGGGGTCGCCGGCGTCGGCGAGATCAGTACCGGACCGATCTGCACGTCTTCGTCTGCATCCTGGAGCTGCGGGGGCATGGCCATCAGCGGCGGCGCCGGACTGATGGGCATCGGGGCGTCGGACCAATCAATGCCGGGCGTGGTCCGGCGCTCCCGGTCCCGCGGCCGTTCCCGCGCCTGTTCCCGCGCCTGTTCCCGCGGCGGCTCATTGTCCCGGGATTGATGCGCGCGGCGACGCTCGAACCAGACCAGCACGAGCATGAACAGCGCTCCGGCGGCCAGCAGGATCGGGCGCAACCAGGCCATGAACCCTACACCGCCGCCAGCCGCACGGCTTCGTCGACGTCGACCGACACCAGGCGCGAGACGCCCGGCTCGTTCATGGTGACGCCGAGCAATTGCGAGGCCAGCTCCATCGTGGTCTTGTTGTGGGTGATGAAGATGAACTGCACCCGGCCGGCCATCTCGCGCACGATCTCGCAGAAGCGGCTGACATTGTGCTCGTCGAGCGGCGCATCGACCTCGTCGAGCAGGCAAAACGGCGCCGGATTCAAATCGAAGATCGAAAATACCAGCGCTACCGCGGTCAGCGCCTTTTCACCGCCCGACAGTTGCGAGATGGTGCTGTTGCGTTTGCCGGGCGGGCGCGCCATGACCGCCACGCCGGCGGCCAGCGGATCATCGCCCACGAGCTCCAGGTAGGCGTGGCCACCACCGAACAGCCGCGGGAATTTCTCCTTCAGGCCGGCGTTGATGCGCGTGAAGGTGTCTTCGAAGCGCGCGCGCGTCTCCTTGTCCATGCGCTTCATCGCCTCTTCGAGCGTCGCCAGCGCGTCGCTCACATCGGTGAACTGGCGGTCCAGGTAGCTCTTGCGTTCGGACTGCTGCTGCAACTCCTCGATCGCGGCCAGGTTGACCGGGCCGAGCCGTTCGATATCGGCGCGCGCCTCCTCGAGCCGCAGGTCCCAGTCGGCGATCACGGCATCGGGCGGTAGTCCCGCCGTGACGGCCGCAAAGTCGGCGCGCGTCTGTGCGAACTGTTCGGCCAGCGCTTCGCGCCGCACGCGCGACTCCTGCGCGGCGAGGCGCACCTCTTCCATGGCGGCCCGGGCTTCCGCGACGCGGCCCTCGGCCAGGAGGCGGCGTTCCTCGAGCGAGCGCAGCTCGCGCTCGGCGTCGGCCTGCGCCTGGCGCGCCACGGCCAGGTCCGCCTCGACTTCCAGCCGCCGGTCCAGCGCAGCCTGGAGCCGTCCCTGCAGCTCGAGCACGGGCGCATCGCCGTCGGCCAGTTCCGCGCTGAGCGTGGCGTGGCGCTGCAGCAGTTGCGTGCGCTGCTCCAGCAGCCGTGCCGCCGCCGCGCGCATGGACTCGAGGCTCGAGCGGCGGCTTTCGTGACGGATCAGCGCATCGCGCAGCGCGAGTTGCGCGGCCTGCGCCGCGCCACGGGCGCTGGCCGAGCGCTCGCGCTGCAGGTCGCGCTCGGCCGTCAGTTCCGGCAGCAGGGCATCGAGGCGCTGCAGTTCCTCGAGCGCCGCCAGGTGCGCCTGGCGGGCCGTTGCCAGGCTGGCGCGCGCGCGCGCCAATTCGAGCTCGATTTCGCCCCGGTCGCTCTCGAGCCGGGCGCGGCGCCGATTCGTCTCGTCCAGGCGCGCCCGCAGCGCGCCGAGCTGGGCGCGTAATTCGCCGTGGTCGCGATGCGCGTTCTGGATCTGCGCCTGGGCTTCGTCGCGCCGCCCTTCCGCGCCGAGCGCCTCGCCGCGCAGCTGCTCGAGTGCCGTCTCAGCGGCGCGCAATTCCGCCTCGGCGGCCGCGGACTCGAGGCCCAGCGCTTTCACGCGCTGCGCGCGTTCCAGTACCCCGGCGCGCGGATCGCCCCCGCGCCGTAGCCGCAGCCAGTGGCGCCCGATCCATTCCCCGGCCGCAGTCACGCGTGTCTCCCCGGGTGCCAGGTGCCCCCGCTCGCGCAGCGCCTGCGCCAGGGACTCGCTGGTGCGCACGCGCGAGAGCATCGCCAGCACCGCTTCCGGTCCCCTGACGCGCGCGGCCAAAGTGCCCGCTTCGCCCCCGGCGCCGGCAACGCCCGTCTCCAGGAACGCCACGCTCCCGCTCGCCAGCTTGTTCAACTCATCGCCCAGCTGATCCAGATCGCCGACGCAGACGGCTTCCAGGTAATCGCCGAGCACCGTCTCGACCGCATGTTCCCAGCCCGGATCGACGCTGAGCACCCCGGCCAGGCGTGCAGGAACGCCGGAGCCCAGGCGCACACCGAGCTCTTCGAGCCAGGCGGCGGCCGCAGTATCCTTTTCACTCAGCGCCGCACGCTGCAGCGCGTCCACGGACATGAGCTCGGCGCGTACGCGGTCCCTTTGCGCGCGCAGCTGATCGAGCCGCTGCTCGCTCTCGCGCTGCGCCCCGCGCAGGCGCTGCGCCTCGGCCAGCGCCGTGGCCAGGCGGCCCTCCAGGACCGCGGCCAGCTCCCCGGCCGAGGCCTCGCGCTCGGTCAGCTGCTGCACGGACGAACCCGTGTACAGGGTGCCGACCGCCTCCTGCTCCAGCAACAGCCGGTCGGCCTGCGCCTGCAGCCGCAACAGCTGGCCCTCGAGCTGCTCGATGCGTGCGGCCTCGACTCCCCGGCCCTGGCGCGCCGCGCCGAGCTCCCGGTTGTAGGCCTCCCAGCGCTCCTGCCACTGGGCCAGCGCGGATTCCGACTGCGCCAGCGCTTCGCCACTGCCCCGCTCGGCCGCGTGCAACTGCGCCAGTTCCGGCTCCAGTGCCGCGATTTCGCCCTGCAGCTGCGCCTCGCGTTCCTGGTCGGCCAGCCTCTGCGCGCTGACCTCCTCGAGGGAGGCGGACGCCTGCGCCAGGTCCTGGCGGTGGCGGTGGCGCAGCTCCGTGGTGTAGCGGATGTTCTCCTCGGTCCGGGTGACTTCGGCGCCCAGATCGTAATAGCGGCCCTGCACGCGATCGAGCGCCTCGCCGAGCTCTTCATGGAAGGTGCGCTGCTTTGCCAGCGCCGCCTCGCAGGAGCGCTGTTCGGCGAGTTCCTGCTGCATTGCCAGTTCGCGCGCGCGGGTGGCCCCGTCCTGCACGAGCGCGCCGCCGTCGAGTTCCCGCATGCGCAGGGCGAGCAGTTCGGCGTGCAGGTTGCGCTCGCGCGCCCGCAACTCCTGGAACCGCCGCGCCGCCGCGGCCTGGCGCTGCAGGTGGCGGATCTGCTTGTCCACCTCGTCACGCAGGTCCTGGACGCGGGCGAGATTGTCGCGCGTATCGAGGATGCGGCCTTCGGTCTCGCGCCGGCGTTCCTTGTAGAGCGAAATTCCGGCGGCCTCCTCGATGAAGGCGCGCATGTCGTCGGCGCGCGCCTCGATCACGCGCGAGATCATGCCCTGTTCGATGATCGCGTAGCTGCGTGAACCCAGGCCGGTGCCCAGGAACAGCTGGGTGATGTCCTTGCGCCGACAGCGGCCACCGTTGATGAAGTAGCTGGAGCTGCCGTCGCGCGCCACGAGGCGTTTGAGCGAGATTTCGGCGTAGCTGGCGTAGGCACCGCCAATCTTGCCGTCGCTGTTGTCGAACACCAGTTCGACCGAGGCCGTGCCCACGGGCTTGCGCGAGCTGGAACCGTTGAAGATGACGTCCGCCATGGAGTCGCCGCGCAGATGCCGCGCCGACAGCTCACCCATCACCCAGCGCACCGCGTCGATTACGTTGGATTTGCCGCAACCATTCGGCCCCACGACGCCCGTGAGGTTGCTGGACAGATACACCGTGGTCGGATCAACAAAGGACTTGAAGCCGGTGAGTCGGATCTTGCTCAGTCGCATCAGCCTGCCCTGTGCTCCGCAAGGATTGCGGCGGCCCGCATGACGGTAGTGTAAATTATTCGGCAGTGGCAATCGATCACTAAGCGCCCCGTTTGACATGTCGCCATCAGCCAACACCGCCCTGGAGACCTTCGCCAATCCGGCACCGGAGCGCGATTACACCATCCGGATGATCATCCCGGAGTTCACCTGCCTGTGCCCGCGGACCGGACAGCCGGACTTTGCCACGCTCGAGCTCGAATACGTGGCCGATCGCCTGTGCGTGGAACTCAAGTCCCTGAAGCTGTATATCTGGTCGTATCGGGACCGCGGAGCCTTCCACGAGGCGGTCACGAACGAGATTCTCGCGCAGCTGGTGCGCACGCTCGCGCCACGGTTTCTGCGCCTGACGGCGCGCTTCAATGTGCGGGGCGGCATCACGACCACCATCGTCGCGGAACACCGCGATCGGGCCTGGGTGGCACCGGCGGCGGTCACGCTCCCCTAGGCCTTTTCCGGCCTGGACTGGCGCCCGACTGTACCGTGTTGGCAGCACTGTACAGCCCGGCGGCCCCCGGTATAATCGCGCGCTCGAAAATCGCCCAGCCTCGGTCTATCAGCCCTGCAGGAGCCCGCGATGGCAAGCAAGAAGCCGGCGTCCAAAGCCCGAAAAGCCGCCAGGCCGGCGGCCGCCCGCTCGAGCGTGCGCAAGGCTGCGGCACACCGGACGCAGCCGCGCAAGGCGCCGGCCTCCACCCGGCGTGCCCGCCCGGCCCAGGAGGCCGTGCGCAGCGCCGCCCGCCCCAGTGCTGCGGTCGTGAAGCGCCCGGCCCAGCGCGCCACGCCCGCGCGTGCCGCACCCGCGCGCGCGATTGCTCCGCCACGGCGTGCGCCGGTGCCGCCCGCCCTGATCGTGACGGCGCTGCGTGAAATCCCGCGCGTGGCCGTGGATCTGGACGAGCATGACAGCGCCGATCCGGGGAGCCTGCTGGCCGGTCCGCGCAACGTCAAACCGTACATCGCCAAGCGCGGCGAGCAGTACATGGGCAAGCAGCAGCTGGGCCATTTCCAGCAGATTCTGCTGAACTGGAAGCGCGACCTGATGGTGGAGGTCGATCGCACCGTCACCCACATGAAGGACGAAGCCGCCAATTTCCCCGACCCGAACGATCGCGCCACCCAGGAGGAGGAATTCAGCCTCGAACTGCGCACCCGCGATCGCGAGCGGAAACTGATCCGCAAGATCGACGATGCGCTCAAGCGCATCGAAGATGGCAGCTACGGCTACTGCCTCGAAACCGGCGAAGAAATCGGCATCAAGCGCCTGGAAGCACGGCCGGTGGCGACCCTGAGCCTGGAGGCGCAGGAGCGCCGTGAGCGCCGCGAACGACAATACGGCGACCGGGACGACCGCTACCGCTGAGGCCGGCGTGCCCTACGTGGGCCGTTTCGCGCCCTCTCCCACCGGCGCCCTGCACCTCGGGTCCCTGACGACCGCCGCGGCGAGCTTCCTCGACGCGCGCCACTGTGGCGGGCGCTGGCTGCTGCGCATCGAGGACCTCGATACCCCGCGCGTGGTGCCCGGAGCGGCCGACGCCATGATTCGCAGCCTCGAGAGCCTGGGCTTCAGCTGGGATGGGCCGGTGACGCGTCAGTCCGCGCGGCATGCCCTGTACCGCGAGGCCCTGGATGAGCTTTCCCGGCGCGGCCTGGTCTACGCCTGCAGCTGTTCCAGGCGCGATCGGGGTGGGACCGACGACGCCGGCGGCTACGCGGGGACCTGCCGGGCAGGGCCCACCCGTTCCGGACCGGTGGCCACGCGGTTTCGCGCCGACCTCAATCCGGTGGCTGATTTCCACGACCGGCTGCTGGGGAGCTGCGGCCCGGCGCAGGCGGCGGCCGGCGATCCGATCCTGCGCCGTCGCGATGGTCTGTATGCCTATCAGCTCGCCGTGGTCGTCGACGACGCCGAACAACAAGTGAGTGACATCGTGCGCGGCGCCGATCTGCTGCCCAGTACTTACTGGCAGCGCTCCGTGCAGAAGGCCCTGCGACTGCCCGCACAGCGCTACGCGCACCTGCCGCTGGTCTGCGAGGCGGATGGCAGCAAGCTCTCCAAGTCTGCCCACGCCGTGGATGGCGCGATCAGCGGCCGCTCCGGGCTGCTCTGGCGCGTGCTGTGCCTGCTGCGCCAGGAGCCGCCGCCGGAGCTGCAACAGGCACCGCCTCCGGAGCTGTGGTCCTGGGCCGTCGCACATTGGCGACTAGAGCCACTGCGGGATTTGACCCGCCTCAACGCAAAGTGAGCAGACTAATTTGGGTGCCGGGCCCGGCCTGTACTATCGTAGAGGTCTCGTGGGAGTGAGGCCGCCTCCAGGAAGGTGTGCGATGAATGAGTTGCGCCTGATCAAGAAGTACCCCAACCGACGCCTATACGACACCGAATTGAGCCGCTACGTGACGATCGAAGACGTACGCCAGCTGATCGCCACGAACACACCGCTGCGCATCGTTGAGCAGCGCAGCGGTCTCGAGATTACGCGCGCGGTCCTGCTGCAGGTCGTGACCGACCTGGAAGCCGGGCCGCGTGCCCGCCTGAGTGAGGCGTTCCTGACCGAGCTGATTCGCAGCTACGACGCCGCGCCCGCCACGGTGGTGGCGGCCCAGCTCGAAGCCAGCCTGCAGCCCGAACAGGAAATGCGGGACTACGCCGTGCGCCGCGGCTAGCGGGGAAGCTGGGCTGATTCAGGACGGTCCGACGTCGCGCATCGACAGTCGGACGCGGCCCTGGCGGTCGACCTCGAGGACCTTGACCCGGATCACGTCCCCTTCGCGCAGCTTGTCCGCGACGCGTTCGACGCGTTCTTCGGAGATCTGCGAGATGTGCACCAGGCCGTCGCGGCCCGGGAGAATCGTGACAAAGGCGCCAAAGTCCATGAGCTTCGCCACCTTGCCCTCGTAGATACGGCCGACTTCGACGTCCGCCGTGATCAGTTCGATGCGCCGCTGGGCTTCCCGGCCGGCGGTGCCGATCACGGAGGCGATCTTCACGGTGCCGTCGTTCTCGATGTCGATCGTGGTGCCGGTTTCCTCCGTGATCTGGCGAATCACCGACCCGCCCTTGCCGATGACGTCACGGATCTTCTCCGGATCGATCTTCAGCGTGATGATCGACGGTGCCCATTCCGACATCTTGTCCCGCGGCGCGCTCAGCACCTTGCCCATCTCGCCCAGGATGTGCAGGCGGCCCTCGCGGGCCTGCGCCAGCGCCACGCGCATGATCTCGGGCGTGATGCCCTCGACCTTGATATCCATCTGCAGTGCGGTGATGCCTTCACGCGATCCGGCCACCTTGAAATCCATGTCGCCCAGGTGATCCTCGTCGCCGAGGATGTCGGTCAGCACCTGGAAGCGCTGGCCCTCGAGCACCAGGCCCATGGCCACGCCGGCCACCGGCGCCTTGACCGGCACGCCCGCGTCCATCAAGGCGAGGCTCGTGCCGCAGACGCTGGCCATGGAGCTCGAGCCGTTCGATTCCAGGATCTCGGAGACGACGCGAATGACATAGGGGAAGGTCGCCATGTCGGGCATCATGGCGCTGATGCCCCGGCGCGCCAGATTGCCGTGGCCGATCTCGCGGCGCTTGGGGCTGCCCATCATGCCGGTCTCCCCGACCGAGAAGGGCGGAAAGTTATAGTGCAGCATGAAGCGCTCGCGCCGGTCGCCCTCGAGCGCATCGATGATCTGCGCATCGCGTGTCGTGCCCAGCGTCGTGGTCACGAGCGCCTGCGTCTCGCCGCGGGTAAACAGCGCCGAGCCATGCGCGCGCGGCAGCACGCCCACCCGGACGGTGATCGGCCGCACGGTCTTGAGGTCGCGCCCGTCGATGCGTGGCTTGCCATCGAGTATGCGCTCGCGCACGATCTTGCTTTCGAGGCGGAAGAATTCATCGCCGACCTGGTCGGCCGTGAATGCCGGCGTCTCACCCGCGCACAGCGCCGCGGTGACCTCAGCCTTGATCTCCTTGATGCGCGCATAGCGCTGCTGCTTCTCGGTGACCAGGTAGGCATCGCCGAGGGCGGACAGCGCCTTCGCACTCACCGCCTGCTGGAGCGAGGCCTCGCGGCTGTCCGGGGACGTGGGCCAGCGTGGCTTGCCCGCCTCGGCCGTCAGTTCGCTGATCGCGCGGATGGCGACCTGCATCTGCTCATGCCCGTAGACCACCGCACCGAGCATGATCTCCTCGGACAGCCCGTCGGCCTCTGATTCGACCATCAGCACCGCGTGCGCCGTGCCCGCCACGACCAGATCGAGCTGCGAAGAAACCAGGTCCGTGCGGCTGGGATTGAGCTCATACTGACCATTGCGGTAGCCCACGCGCGCGCCGCCGATCGGACCCTTGAAGGGAACGCCCGCCAGACACAGTGCCGCCGATGCACCCAGCATGGAAGGCACGTCGGCGTGAATCTCCGGGTCCAGCGACAGCACCGTCGCCACCACCTGCACGTCGTTGAGAAAGCTGTCGGGAAACAGCGGACGTATCGGGCGGTCGATCAGGCGCGAGGTGAGTGTCTCGCGTTCCGTCGGGCGGCCCTCGCGGCGGAAAAAACCACCCGGGATCCGTCCCGCGGCGTAGGTCTTTTCCTGGTAGTTGACCGTCAGGGGGAAAAAATCGCGGCCCGGACGCGGCTGCGCCTCGGCGCAGGCGGTCACCAGCACGACGGTGTCCCCCACCGTCACGAGCACCGAGCCGTTGGCCTGGCGCGCCAGCACGCCGGTCTCGATCGTTACGGTGTGGGGTCCATACACAAAAGATTTCTTGCAGACAGTCACGCTTCAACCCTCGGAAGTTCGGAAAAGTGGGATGCCAGGTTCAGCGCCGCAGCAGCCTCGGCGACGCGGGCGCCGCATCAGCGGCGCAGGCCCAGGCTCTCTACGACCTGCTGATAGCTGGCCGGTTTGGTGGCCTTCAGGTAATCCAGAAGCTTGCGGCGCTGATTCACCATGCGGACCAGACCGCGGCGCGAGGAATGATCGGCCTTGTGAGCGTTGAAGTGTTCACCCAAACCGTTGATGCGCTCGGACAGGAGCGCGACCTGAACTTCCGCCGATCCGGTGTCTTTAGCACTGCGGCGGAACCTGGCGAGCACGTCGCCTTTCTTTTCCGTGGACAAAGCCATCGCTTGAGCAACCTCTGAACTGGATATGTGACCCTGATTTGAAGCCGCGCATTGTAACGAGAGCCTGTCCAAGCCTCAAGCAGAACAGTCAGTTACGGCCGGCTCACCGCCCTGCGCAAACAGCCGCAGCGCCCGCACCCGCCCGGGTTCAGCGCTGACGCCCAGGCCCAGGAAGCGGCCCGCGTCCCCGTACAGGCGCAACCGGCCTGGCGGGGCACCCTCGACCAGCGCCGGTTGCCCAAAAGAGATGGAGCGGGCCTGTGCGGGGCTCAACTGGAGCGCGGGCAGCTGCGCCACCGCCCGATCCGCCGGCAGGAGCACGGGCTCAGCAGTCTGCAGCAGGGCCTCCAGCGTGATCATGGCCTCGTTCCGGAAGGGTTCGACGAAATCCCGGCGCAGCGCCGAGACGTGCGCACAGCTGCCCAGCCCGGCGCCCACCTGTTCCACCAGCGTGCGGACATAGGTGCCCTTGGAGCACTCGACCCGCAGCCGCACCCGGTCGGCCTCGAACTGCAGCAGCTCCAGTCCGTAAATCTCGATGCTGCGGGGCGCACGCTCCACTTCCAGGCCGCGGCGTGCCAGGCGATACAGGGGCACGCCATCGCGCTTGAGTGCCGAAAACATCGGTGGCACCTGCTGTTGCGGCCCGCGCAACCCGCGCAGCGCGGCTTCGATCGATTCCGGGCTCAGTGCCGGCACCCCGCAGCGCTCCACCACCTGGCCCGCGGCGTCTCCGGTGTCGGTGCGCTGCCCGAGGCGCAGCTCCACGGTGTAGGCCTTGATACCGGCCAGCAGCTCCCCGGCCAGCTTGGTCGCCTCGCCGACGCAGATCGGCAGCATGCCGGTGGCGAGCGGGTCGAGACTGCCGGTATGACCTGCCTTCGGGCGGCCCAGGTGGGCGCGCACGCGCTGCAGCGCGGCATTCGAGGACAGACCCGGCGGCTTGTCGAGCAGCAATATCCCGCACAGCGCCCCGACGCGCGGGCTCATCGCTGCCGGTCGCTGGCTACCGCGGTGTTGATGAGTTCGGTCAGCGACTGGGCGCGCTCGATCGTGGTGTCGAGCAGGAACTCCAGGCGTGGCGCGTGACGCAGGCCCAGCTGGCGCGCCACCTCGCCGCGCAGGAAGCCCGCGGCACTGTGCAGGCCGGCGAGCTGCTCCTCGGCCACGCGATCCTTGCCGAAGGGCAGGAACCAGACGCGCGCCGCGCTCAGGTCCTCGAGCAGCGACACCGCCGTGATCGTCAGATTGCCGACGCGCGGATCCTTCACCGCGCGCGGCACGAGTTCGGCCAGCGTGCGCTGCATCTGCGCCTCGATGCGCTGGTGGCGTGAATTGCGCTGCGCCATGGGTGCTACTGGATGGTGCGGATGATTTCGGTGCGTGAGTAGCACTCGATCTGGTCGTTGGCGCGCACGTCCTGGTAATTCTTCACCCCGATGCCGCACTCGGTGCCGGCGCGCACCTCGGCGACGTCGTCCTTGAAGCGGCGGAGCGATTCCAGCGCGCCTTCGAAGATCACCACGTTGTCGCGCAGGACGCGGATCGGATTGTTACGCTTGACCGCGCCCTCCGTGACCAGGCAGCCGGCGACCACGCCGAACTTGCTGGAGCGGAACACCTCGCGCACCTGCGCCACACCGACGATGGTCTCCTTGATCTCGGGCGCCAGCAGGCCGCTCATGAGCTGCTTCACGTCGTCGATGGCCTCGTAGATGATGCTGTAGTAGCGGATCTCGACGCCGGTTTCCTTGACCGCTTCGCGCGCCCCGCTGTCGGCGCGCACGTTGAAGCCGATCACGCGTGCCTTGGAGGCCGCCGCCAGCTGCACGTCCGAGGCGGTGATGCCACCGACCCCGCTGGCGATGATCCGCACCGCGACTTCGTCGGTGGACAGCTTGTTGAGCGCGTCGCGCAGCGCCTCGGCGCTGCCCTGGACGTCGGTCTTGATCAGCAGTGCCACCTGGCCGACCTTCGCTTCGCCCAGCTGCGAGAAGACGTCTTCACTGCGCGTGCCCTGTTTCGCGAGCTTGACGTCGCGCGTCTTGCCGCTGCGGTGCAGCGCCACTTCGCGCGCACGCCGCTCGTTCTCGACCACCAGCAGTTCATCGCCCGCATTGGGGGCCCCGGACAAGCCGAGCACCACCACCGGCACGGACGGCGCCGCGGCTTCCACTGCGTTGCCGGCCTCATCGAACATGGCGCGCACGCGCCCGACTTCGCTTCCGGCCAGGATGAAGTCGCCCCGCTTGAGCGTGCCTTTCCTGACCAGGGCGGTGACCACGGCGCCACGGCCCTTCTCCATGCTGGCTTCCACGACGAAGGCGGTCGCGGGCCCGCCCCGCGGTGCCTTCAGTTCGAGCACCTCGGCCTGCAGCAGGATCGCCTCGAGCAGCTGGTCGATCCCCGCGCCCGTGCGGGCCGAGACGTTGACGAACATGTTCTGCCCGCCCCAGTCCTCGGGGATGACTTCCTGCTTCGCCAGCTCGTTGCGGACCTTCTCGGGGTCGGCCTCCGACTTGTCGATCTTGGTGACCGCGACCACCATCGGCACGCCCGCGGCGCGCGCGTGCTGGATCGCCTCGATCGTCTGCGGCATGACGCCGTCATCGGCCGCCACCACCAGCACCACGATATCGGTGACCTTGGCGCCACGGGCACGCATGGCCGTGAACGCGGCGTGACCCGGTGTATCGAGGAAGGTCACCATGCCGCGCGGAGTCTCCACGTGATACGCGCCCACATGCTGAGTGATGCCGCCGGCCTCGCCCGCCGCCACTTTGGTGCGGCGGATGTAGTCCAGGAGCGAGGTCTTGCCGTGATCGACGTGGCCCATGACGGTGACGACCGGCGCGCGCGTCTCGAGCGCCTGTTCGGCCGCACTGTCCTGCAGGTCCGCCTCAATCTGGTTTTCCTTCAGGGCCGTGGCACTGTGACCCAGCTCCTCGACCACCAGGATCGCCGTATCCTGGTCGATGGCCTGGTTGATGGTCGCCATCACGCCCATGTTCATGAGCACCTTGATGACTTCGGTGGCCTTGATGGCCAGCTTCTGGGCCAGATCGGCGACCGTGACCGTCGCGCCGATCGCGACCTCGCGCTTGACCGGCGCGGTGGGCTTCTCGAATCCGTGGCGCGGCTCGCTGTCCGCGGGCGCGGTGCGCGCCTTGAGGCGCTTTTTCTTCTTGTGCCGGGCGCTGACATCCCCGGCTATGTGCAGTTCCTGGCGGCCGGCGGCCTTGGGACGCGCCTCCTCTTCCGCGCCCGGCGCGGCCTTGTCGCGCACCGGCGCGTGCGCCGGCCGTGCCGGTTCCTCGCGCCGCGCCTCGGTTCCGCCGCGGCGCTGGCGCTCGGTTTCTTCCTGGGCGCGCTGCTCGGCCTGCCGCCGCGCCTCTTCAATGGCGCGCAACCGCGCCTGCTCTTCCTCGGCGCGGCGCCGGTTGGCCGATTCGAGCGACTCGCGCTCGCGGCGCTCGGCTTCGACCTTGGCCTGCTGGGCCTGCTGCGCCGCTTCGATTTCGCGCCGCTGCGCGTCGAGCTGCTCCTGCTGCGCGCGATTCTGTTCCTCGAGGACATCGCGCTTGACGTAGGTGCGCTTGACGCGCACCTCGACGTTCACGGTGCGCGCCCGGCCCTGGGTGCTGGCCAGCTTCAGTTCGCTCTGCGTCTTGCGTTTGAGCGTGATGCGCGCGGGCGCCGAACCGGAACCGGGTGCTCCGCTCCCGTGGCTGCGGCGCAGGTGCGTCAGCAGCTCCAGCTTGGCATCCTCGCTGATCACCCCTTCGGGACCGGCCACGCTGATGCCCGCCTGGTCCAGCTGGGTCAGCAGCTTGTCTACCGGCACCTTCAGTGCTTCGGCGAATTGGGAAACGGTCACATCAGCCATGATTTTGCACCTTGCCAGCGCGCTGCTTCAGCGCTGCGCCTCGAACATCGGCGCGCGCGCCTTCATGATCAGACTCCCGGCCTCTTCCGCCGACAGGCCCTCGATGTCCGCCAGGTCGTCGACCGCCTGGTCGGCCAGGTCATCGCGCGAGCGCACGCCGCGGCGCGCCAGCGCCAGGGCGAGATCCGGGCTCATCCCTTCGAGCGTGAGCAGGTCCTCGGTCGGCATGGAGGCGTCGAGCGATTCCTCGCTGGCGATCGCCTGCGTCAGCAGCACGTCGCGCGCCCGGTTGCGCAGCTCCTTGATGATGTCCTCGTCGAATTCCTCGATGCCCGCCAGTTCCGCGGCCGGCACGTAGGCGACCTCCTCGATGGTGGAAAAACCTTCCTGCACCAGGATGCTGGCGACGTTCTCGTCCACGTCCAGCTGCTTCATGAAGGTCGCGATCAGCGCCTTGGACTCCGCGTCGCTCTTGGTCTCGGCGTCCGATTCGGTCATGACGTTGAGCTCCCAGCCGGTGAGCTGGCTGGCAAGCCGGATGTTCTGCCCGCCCCGGCCGATGGCCTGCGAGAGCTTGTCTTCGGCGACGGCGATATCCATGCCGTGCTTTTCCTCGTCGACCACGATCGACTGCACCTCGGCCGGTGACATCGCGTTGATCACGAACTGCGCCGGGTTCTCGTCATAGGGAATGATGTCGACCCGCTCGCCCGCAATTTCATTGGAGACGGCCTGCACGCGCGAGCCGCGCATGCCGACGCAGGCGCCCACCGGATCGATGCGCGGATCGCTGCTCTTCACGGCGATCTTGGCGCGAATGCCCGGATCGCGCGCCGCGGCGAGGATCTTGATCATGCCCTGACCGACTTCCGGCACCTCGAGCTTGAACAGCTCGATGAGGAATTCCGGCGCCGTGCGCGTCAGGAACAGCTGCGGCCCGCGCGGTTCGGCGCGGACCTCCTTCAGAAAGGCCTTGACGCGGTCCTGCGGCTTGAGCTGCTCGCGCACGATCATGTCGCTGCGCGGCACGAAGCCCTCGGCATTGCTGCCCAGATCGACATAGATGCCGTTCCGGTCGATGCGCTTGACCACCCCGCTCACGAGGGTGCCGACGCGGTCCTTGTACTGCTCCACCACCTGCGCGCGTTCGGCCTCACGCACCTTCTGGACGATCACCTGCTTGGCCTGCTGCGCGGCGATGCGCCCGAAGGTGGCCGATTCCATCGGCTGCTCGACGTAGGCGCCGATCTGCGTGCCCGGGTCGATGTCGATACCGTCCTCGAGGCGCAATTCGGCCTCCGGATTCTCGATCTCGCGCGAATCATCGGCGAATACCTTCCAGCGCCTGAAAGTCTCGTAGTCACCGGTCTTGCGGTTGATGGCGACGCGGACGTCCCACAACTCGCTGTGCTTGCGGCGCGCGGCAGCCGCGAGCGCGGCCTCGAGGGCCTCGAAGATGATTTCCTTGTCGACGCCCTTCTCGTTCGAGACGGCATCGACCACCATGAGAATTTCCTTGTTCATCGTCTCCTGCCTTTGCTGGAGTTATCCGGCCACTCCGGTACCAGCCGCGCGCGAAAAATCTCCGCGTAATTCAGCGGCACCCGTGTGCCGTCCACTTCCAGATCGATGCCCTCGGGCCCGGCCACTTCCAGCCGGCCGATGTAGCGCCGGCGTCCGTCGCGCGGGGAGGCCAGTTCGACCGCGATCCGGGCTCCCTGGAAACGTGCGTAATGCGCCCGCGTCCGCAGCACCCGATCCAGCCCCGGCGTCGACACTTCCAGCCGGTAGGCCGTCGGCAGCGGATCGTGCACATCCAGCAGTGCCGAGACCTCGCGACTGACACGCTCGCAGTCCTCGATGCCCACGCCGTCTGGCCGGTCGATGAAGATCCGCAGCGTTCCGGATCCACCACCCGAGGCCCACTCCAGGTCCACCAGTTCGTAGCCCAGATTGCCCAGGAGCGGCTCCACGAGCTCCACCAGCCTCTCGCGCAGCAGCGCCGCCATGACCCTTCCTGCGCCTCCAAAACAAAAAAAATGGGCCAGCGGCCCATCCCAAAAAAGCAAAAAGCCCCAAGTGGGGCTCTTAAATCAAGCTCTTGGCCGCACCATCTGCGACTGCACGGAACCGCCGCCAAAGCCCGTCCCGGCCACCGGGGGCGGATTCTAGTGCTTTGCACACCTGCATTTCAACCCTGCCGGCTGCTGAGCATCGATCTTCGCACCCGCGGAGGATGAGGGAGAGGCGGCCAAGGCCCTCTCCCTATCCTTTTTTCGCTCTGTCAGCCGGTCAGGCGAGCGACCATGTTGCGCAGGACAACCAATATTGCGGCGCCGGCGGCCATGATGCCCAGGTTCCCGATGATCATCGTAAGGGACGGACCCGCCGCCGGTATTCCACCGAAAGTGTCTGCCACCATATGCAACAGCAGTGCCGATACGATTACCCGTACATGATGGTCAGGGAGGATCGAGAACGCCACGACTGCACCGCACAATGCGAGCAGGGTGGGTGCATACGGGACGGTCATAAAAGCGGCGACGATCGCCAGTAGCAGGCCAACGGCGTAAACAATCTTGTATACAGTCACTGTGTGTCTCCTTGGGAGTCTTGTTAGTTCTTCTGTTCCCGCCCGCCCCTGTCCGCTTGCCAATACGGGGTGCCGGCTTCGGTCCAGGCCTGTTGTGTTCTAGGGCGCCTGGTGGCCGCGGGACGCCCGGGAGTGTACTCCACCCGGCCGCACCAGCAATAGCGGGGTCTGGGGCTGGGGTGTGCACCCCGGAAATCGGCCTTTTACTCGATTTTCAGACGGATGAAGGCCATCCAGCCCTTCGGCTCGCCCGTGCCATAGCTCGCGCTTAAGGGCCCGGGCACGAAATTCAGGGCATAAAGCGCACCCAGCCCCAGCTCGGCCCGCGGCCTGATCCGGAAACCGCGAACCGCGCCCATCGAGGCCTTGACCACCGTGTAGGCCGGCCCGGGCAGGCCGCCCAGCCACAGCAGCTCATCGTCGTCCACGCGCTCGGCGCGCGTGAACACGGTCCACGCCGGGGTGGCCCGCAGGGCGCTTTCCAGGGCGAGAGCGTTGAGCCAGCCGTGATTGCTGCTGCGCCGGCCCCAGGCGAATGTCGTGGACCACCAGCCCCCGGCACCCCAGGGCCGGGTGTAAATGGCGCTGGCGGACCACTTCCTCTGGTCCACTCCTGGCTCGAGCTGTTCCGGGCTCGTCAGGGCGGCCCAGGACAGCTGCAGCGACCATTCCCTCGCGGGGTTCCAGGACAGCCGGGCGGCGGTGGAATCCAGCGCTCCTGTCTCGATGTTGTAGCGGTACTGGTCCGGCTCGCGGCCGCGGAACCTCGACACTTCCATCTTCCATCGATCATGCACGTAGCCCAGCGTCGCGACGCCAAAGGCGATATGCGTCGAGTCCAGCCAGTGATGGCTGATCGGAGGCTCCGGACTGTCCATGATCGACAGGCGATGCATGAATGCGGGCGGGCCGAAGGCGGGCTCTCCGGGGAGCCCCGCGTACACCAACACGCTGTCCGATGCGCTCAACCGGTGCGAGTAACTCGCCGACAATTCCATGAACAGGTCATGCGGGTGCTGGCGGTCAAGGAGCGGGGTGCGCCCGTCCGCGGTCTCGCCGGTGGCGAGCAGCACGGGATAACCGCTCTTCCCCATCAGGGGTTCCGGACTCAGCATCGTGCGCAACTGCAGCACATCGCCCTCCGCCACGCTGCGTCGGGCCACGCCCATCAGCATGCCGGACAGAAACGATTTCTCATCACCCCGTGCACCGCCCTGCCAGTCATAGACGCTGTCCAGAACCGCGTGCCCCATGACCATCCACTTCCCCGACATGAGGTGGCGCCCCGCGTGCACGGAAGCATCCGGCTGCCACGCCGTCCCTGAGGCGTCACGTTCGAGCGGATAGCTGCCGAAGGCGCCCGCCATGGCCTGGGCACGCAAGCTCGGTCCATGCGCGAGCGCCAGGAACAGGGCGATGGCCGCGGCGCCGGTCGACGGCGTCAGCCTGTGGGTCACGATACCGCCCCAAAGAGCCGCAAGGCGTTGGGCACGACCGGCACGGAGCTCAGCGACATGGCCGCCGGCGCTGCCCCCTCAGGGCGTGGCGCTGGCGCCCGCTGCGCTACCGGCCTGTGGCGGAAAGCCCTTGGCGCGCAGATAGGCGTCGATGCGCGGGTCACGGCCGCGAAAGTGCCGGTAGGCTTCCGCCGGATCGAGCGTATTGCCGACGCTCAGGATGTCATCGTGATAGCGCCTGGCCACACGCGGATCGTAGGGCCCGCCCGCCTCGAGGAAGGCCTCGAAGGCGTCATGGTCCAGCACCTCGGACCACAGGTAGCTGTAATAGCCCGCCGCGTACTGATCGCCCGAAAACACGTGGCCGAACTGCGTCGTGCGGTGACGCATGACGATTTCCTCCGGCATGCCGAGCGATTTGAGGGTGTCGCGCTCGAAAGCATCGGGATCGATGCTGACATTGCCCGCGAGGTGCAGCTTCATGTCGACAATCGCCCCGGCCAGGTACTCGACCGTCTGGAATCCCGAATTGAAGGTGCGCGCGCGCCTGATCTTGTCCACCAGTTCGGCCGGTATCGGCTTGCCGGTGCGATAGTGGACGCAGAAACGGCTGAGGATTTCCGGCGTCTGCAGCCAGTTCTCATTGAGCTGCGAGGGGAACTCCACAAAATCGGTCGCCACATTGGTGCCGGCCAGGGTGGGATAGGTGACGTCCGAATTGAGCCCGTGCAGCGCGTGGCCAAATTCGTGGAACAGCGTGACCGCATCGTCCCAGCTGATCAGCACCGGCTCGCCGGGCCGGGGCGGCAGAAAATTGGTGTTGTTGGAGACGATGGGCGGGACGCCCTCGAGTCGCTGCTGCGTGCGGTACTCGTTCATCCACGCCCCGGAGTCCTTGCCCGTCCGCGCATAAGGATCGAAGTACCACAGGCCCACATGCCGGCCACCGGCGCCGCGGACCTCCCACACCCGGACGTGCGGATCCGCAAGGGGCAGACCGCGGATCTCGGCGAAACTGTAGCCATAGAGCTTTCCGGCGGCCCAGAACATCCCTTCGCGCAGCTTGTCGAGCTGCAGGTACGGCTTGACCTCGGCCATGTCCAGCTCGTATTTCGCCTTGCGCACCTTCTCGGCGTAGTAGCGATAGTCCCAGCCCGCGATCCTGATCCCCGCGCCTTCCCGGTCGGCGATCGCCTGCATATCCGCCACTTCCTCGTGTACCCGGGCAACCGCCGCGGGCCACACCTGCATCATCAGGCCCAGCGCATTCTCGGGGGTCTTCGCCATCTGGGGCTCCAAGCGCCAGTGTGCGTGCGTGGCGTAGCCGAGCAGCGTCGCGCGCTCGGCACGCAGCTTGAGGATTTCGGTGATGATGGCCGAGTTGTCGTGCTCATCATGGTTGTCGCCGCGGCTGTAATAAGTGCGCCAGACCTGCTCGCGCAGATCGCGCCGGTCCGAATAGGTCAGGAACGGCTCCATGGAGGAGCGCGTATTGAGGATGGCCCACTCACCGGGGTGAGCGCGTTCCGCCGCCGCGGCCGCGGCGGACTCGCGCAGCGAGTCGGGCAGTCCGGACAGGTCCGCGGCCTTCAGGTACAGGACGTGCCCGGATTCCTCGGCCAGCAGGTTCTGGCTGAATTTCGCGTAGAGACCGGCGAGCCGTTCATTGATCTGCGCCAGGCGTGCCTTGGCCTCGGGACCCAGCTGCGCACCGGCGTGCACGAAGTTCCGGTGGTACACCCAGGCCAGCCGCCGCTGCTCAGGGGTCAGCTCCGCCTTCTGCGGCGATTGATAGACGGCCTCGATGCGCCTGAACAGCGGCCCATTCTGCGTGATCTTGTCCGCAAAGGCGGCCAGTGCCGGATCCATTTCCGCCTGCACGGCCTGGAAGGCCCCGCTGTTGAGGGTGCCCGACCAGATGTTATAGATCGACTGCACGCGATTGAGTGTCGCGCCGGCATGTTCCAGTGCCTCGATCGTGTTGGCAAATGTCGGTGCCGCGGGGCTGGCCGCGATCGCGTCGATCTCGCGGAGCTCTTCGGCCATCGCCGCCTGCAGGGCGGGCTTGAATTGTTCCTGGCGATAGCGATCGAAGGCCGGATAGCCGGCGTACCGGCCACTCCAGGGCGCAAGCAGGGGATTGTCCGTCGGTGTCATCGGCCGCTCATTGGCAAACGAAATAGGGGTCATCGTCCAGGCGCAAAGTGCGAACGCGCCGCAAATGCTGGTGTTCATACACGTCCCTCGCGTAGCCCGGTTTACTCGGACCTGCCGGGCCCATGAATATTCCACGCCGTCGGCCGCACTGGCGCGTGTTGACGCGTCCGTCGCTGACGACGGCACCTGTCTGTGCCGGCTACTTCCTCGGTGGCGCCGCGGCCGGCGCGTCGTTGTTCCAGATATCGCGCACGATGAGCCACTTGCCGTCCGCCTTGTGCCAGCTCTCGAGATACTTCCCGGTGCCCAGCGCGGCACCGTCCGCCCCGTTCACCTTGTAGGTGCCGGAGTGCCAGCCGACATCTCCGGATACATCCGTGCTCTCATCGCCCAGCACCACGGTCACGCCGCTGGCCTTCGAGCTGGCAATGTTTGCCACCAGGTAGTGGTGAATCGCCTCGTGGCCCGTGGCGAGCGGTGCATCGGGTGGCATCAGCACGGCATCGGTCGTGTACAGGGCCACGATCCTGTCGGCATCCCCCGCATTGTAGGCATCGATCCAGGCCTTGGTGCCCTCCCGAAACGCGGCTGAATCGGCGGCGGTGTCCGCCACCGGCGGCGTGCAGGCGGCAATGGCCAGCAATCCAATGATGGTCGGGACCAGTCTGCGCAGTGAACTCATGGTACTTCCCTCTTTGCGTCACGAACTGATGGTTTGCGAAACCGGATCCCAGTGGACCGGCATCCTGCGATAGTAGGACTCATTCGCCATGTGGCAGCCGAGCGCGGCATTGTGCCCGAACACGGCGTCCTGCAACACCGGTTGACGCGACCTGACGGCCTCGAAGAACTTCCACAGATGCGGGCGCAGATCGTCGTAGTCGTTACCCTTGAAACTGACCGTCTCGGGCGCCGGCTCCTGCCCCGGCCGCGGATCATGCTCGGCGTGCCATTGGCTGTTATAGGCCGTGCGCAGCCGGCTGGGAAAGGCCGCTGCGTAGTAGGAAGGGCTCCGATCGACCCCGGCTTGCGGCGTGTAGCTGACTCCAAACTCGGTGAGCTCGATGATTCCCTTCGAGCCCATGAAGCGCGTCACTTCCGTGGTTTCCGTGTCCAGGCTGAGGCGCATGTAGACCGGAACGTCGGCGTACTCGAACAGCACCGCATGCACGTCCGGCGTATTGCGCCCGTCATTCCAGCGGTAGATGCCACCAAAGGCCGACACCCGCTTCGGTACCTCGTTGATGCCGAGGACGAACTGCATGCCACTGAGCAGGTGAACCAGCAGGTCCCCGGCCACGCCCGTTCCATACTCCCGCCAGCAGCGCCAGCGCGCAAAGACCAGCGGGTCGAACGGCTTCCTGGGTGCCGTGCCGAGCCAGGTGTCCCAGTCCAGATTCTCGGGCGACAGATCCGGGGGCGGCGGATATTCCCACGCACCGGTCGGATCGTTCCGTCCCAGCGTCGCCTCCACCAGGCTCAATTTGCCGATGGCACCGCTCTGATACAGTTCCTTGGCCTTCGCGCACAGCACCGAACTCGTGCGCTGCGCGCCGACCTGCACGATGCGATCGCTCCTGGCGGCCGCGGACACGAGCGCCAGCCCGTCCGCCGCACTGTGCGAGAACGGCTTTTCGCAGTACACGTCCTTGCCGGCCGCCAGGGCGTCGACAACCACCTGCTTGTGCCAGTGATCGGGCACCGCGACCACGATCGCGTCGATCTCCCTGTTGTCGAGCAGTTCCTGGTAGCGGCGCGTAGTCGGAATGGGCCGGCCGACGATTTCGCGCGCCAATTCATGACGGCCGTCGTACAGATCGCAGGCGGCGGCGCACTCGACCCCGGGCAACTGGATCGCCGTGCCGAGCAGCCCTGAACCTTCCATCCCGACGCCGACGATCCCGAAGCGAACCCGATCGCTGGGCGCGCGCAGCGGCGTGGAGGCGAGCAGCGGCGGGGATTCCAGCAAGGTGCTGGCGGCGAGACTTGCGCCGGCCACGCCCACGGTCGAGCGCAGGAATTCGCGGCGCGAGACACGGTCTGGTCTTTTCACGGTGATCCCTCCTGCGCCTCTCCGGACGGGCGCTTTGACACCCTGCAGTATGCGCCTGTTCCGGCGCCTCGCCAGCCCGCCGCGCACCGCAGGCCCCAACCGGGGGTGTCCGAGCGTGATGGATTTCGCATTCTTCCGGTGCGGCCGCTTCTATGATGTTCAGGCACGCATGCTTCTACACTTGCCGGTCCAGCTTTGCGGACAGATTTGATGGTCGATACGATCAAAATACGGCGCCCAAAATTTTCTCGCCGCGATGGAGGCCCCGGCGGACGGGTGGAACACGACTCGCTTGGAAATGCTGTCTGGAAACGGACTCGAGCCAGCGACACCACGGCACTGCCGGACACCTCAGCGCTGTCAATCATTGACGACGCAGCCGTAACACCGGCTGCCGGGAGCGGGACCGACCGAAAGGCAAGCCCCGATGTTCAGCCAGTGAAGCGGAAAAAAAAGACCTGATTCCACACGCGACGAGCGCCGGCTATTCGTCAAAGGGCGCCTCCGCAATCTCCTCTTCGACCGTCCGCTTCCAGGCCTCCGGTACCTGCCGGCGGCACAACCCCTCCAACCACGTGCCGCGCTGGGACAGGGGCTTTCGATGGCAGTGGTCGACCAGGAGGGCAGTAAAGCGCTCCTTGAAATGCAGTCGTGGGAAGGCGGCGACGACTTCTGCCATGTGCCTCCTCTGATCGTCGGTCTGCAGGTCTGGACCGTCCACATCGGCGCCGGCACCCAGGGAAACCAGCATCGCCTCCGGCCCGGCACGACGCGTGAGGGCAAATCGACCGTCATGCAGTACGACGCCGTGCCAGATGACATCGGCATGGTCGGCGCCGAAACCATTTTCCAGCGCAAAGTGTTCGGCGGCATCCGCCCCGTCGGTTTCAAAGGACTGTGCGGGGCTCGCGAAGGCGGGCAGCAACCCCAGATCGTGAAGAGCTGCTGCGGCAAAGGCGTCTTCGGCGTCAAAGCTCAGCCGCTGCTGCTTCAGGGCCAGTGCGCCGAACAGGAAGGTGCGCATGCAATGATTGAACAGATAGCCGGGACAGGACCGTTGTGCGAACTGGAGCGCGCGCAAGGCCCGGCTCGAGCGTGGTATCGGGATCCCGGCCACCTCGCTCGGTAGATTCGAGGACAGCTCCGCTTCGGCGAGGCGCGTCAGCCAGGGCAGCGCGGCCGCCGACAAGGCCATTGCAAACCAGCGACGTCGCGTCATGGTGTTCATCGCCTTCTCTCCACTTCAGGCTTTCCACCGGGATTGCGGTTTGACCGGCGTCCGATGCTGCCGAGCCGAAAATGCTTCGAGCGCACAATTCGCGCTGCCCTCGGAAAAAAAGCCCCGGCGCAAGGCCGGGGCATTTTCTGGCAAACCCTTCAGGTCGTGAAAACCCTTTCGCAGCGTAGGGCTTTGTACCTGGGGCTCCCGCATTGCGAGCGCCCTGCTACTTCGTCGGCTCACCCATCTTCATGTTGGCGGGCATGAGCAATGGGGCTCCCGTCTTGAGCACCAAGGAACCGAGGACGACGGCCTTCGTCTTGCCGGCACCGCGCGCGGTGTGGATCACGTCGGTCTCGTAAAAAATGGCGTCTCCCGCTTTCAGGATCACATCGGCGCCCGGCTCGGTCAACTCTTCGACCGGGCCCGTCGCGCCCGCGCCCGCGCCGCGAATGACGTGGGCTTTGCCCGCCTTGAGCGTCCAGCCTAAGGACCCTGATACGACACCCAGTACGGTCGTCCCTGGATGGTTATGGGGGAATATGCTGGCGCCCGGCTGGAATACGAAGCGCGCGACGTATACGGTCTGACCCGGCGCAACGGCGGATGGCGCTGCCGCCAGAACCTCGGCCGTTACGCCGGGGGCCAGCACGGTGAGTGCAATGGGACGAGCGGCAGGTGCCGCCTCCTTGCCGCAGGCGATCGGGCTCGTCCAGCTCATCACGAGCACCGCAATAACCGGTGCGATCCCAGGCGCAAGCCTAAGCGTGAATCGGTACATGTTCAGTCCTCCCAGTTTTTATGCGCGCATTTGGAGCCACTGCAGATTGGTGCCGCAGCAGCCTATTTTTAACAGGATCTCCTTCATGAAAGTTAACGGCTACTTCCCCCGAGCCCAAGTCCCACAGCTTCGCCTGCGCGACCTCACGCGCCCCAGGCGGCGCGTACGTGCTGCGCCAGTTCCGGCGCCGGCTTGAACTACGGGCCCGCTTTTGCCGCGGTATTGTCGTCTTTTACTGCAAAGCCAAGCGTCAGCGCCACCACCGCAATCGCGACGTGCAGCCAGGTGTCAGGCATGTTATTCGAGATCAGGCCCAGCACCATCCCATCGCCGGCCGAGAACCCAAGCACCGCGACGAGTGCATAGACGACACCGAACACGCGAAAATACAGTCGCGCATGGGCCACGCTCGCCAGACCCGTCCACAAGGCAATCGCTCCCGAGAGCAGATGTACCGCACTGTGCGCGGCGTTGACATGAAAGATTCCCAGGAGCATCTCATTGTTGGTGATGCCAGGCACGAAGCCCAGAACGCCGACGGCGAGAAAAACGACCCCGAACAGGATAGCGGCGGTTTTCAACATACGACCTCCCAGCGATTAATGTCGCGGAGCGTACGACCCTATGAAGAGGGACGCAAATCCCCAGCCCGGAGTCTCGAGCCCGGGGACGTTGGCGTCGATGCGAACGCCGATCGCAGCGTGCGTGAGGGAGTGAGCGCGGCGGTTCCGGGATCGGGCACCGCCTAAGTCGTCGACGAACGGCGCTCGCTGGGCGTAACGCACATTTGAAAAGCGGCCGGGTCGCAGGCCGGCGCTCCTGCGCTGGGTGCAGGAGCTATCGCTGCACCCCGGAAGTCAGCACGAGGGAGGTAGTCGCGGCCTCGTTTTCGATCGGAGCGACGACGTACTTTACAACCAGGCGTGCCGTGTAGGCTTGCGCGGCGTTCCAGGAGCTAAAGGCCGTGCAGGCCAGTTTTGTCTGCTCGGACTCCGGGCGTTCGAAGGGCTTGTCCGCGAAACGGGCGCGCCCGACGTCCTGGCCCAGCACGACCTGACTCTCGGTCCAGGGCTGCACCGAATCTTCCGGTCGGGCATAAAGATCGGTGGCCGCCAGCACCGCCCGCGCGGGCACGCTCGCGCAGAGCGTGACCCGCAGCGCTTCCTGCTCGGTGCAGGCAGGAGCCGGATCGAGGGCGGGGACAAGGCCGGAGTTGGCACGGCACGGCCCTATCGTTGTCGTCACGGCTACACCCTCGGCTCCCAGACGATCCGCTGCCGCGCGATCCATCGAGCCCTGATCGTTCTGTGTCGCCCGCTCCAGTCGCGCCGCCGTCGCGCTGATCTGCGCGACCTGGGCGGCTAACTCGCCCCGCAGGGCCAGGGACTCGCGATTCGAGAACCCGACCAGGTACTGCGACAAGGCGAAGCCCGCCACGCCAGCGGCGAGGAGGAGCAGGCCTACAGCCACAACGGGGCCACGGCGCGATTTCTTCGATACAGGTACGCTACGCGCGCGTTCCGACAGTTCCTTGCGCCAGGCCACGCGCAGTTGGATCAGGGCACCGATCACGGTGCCCGTGGCGGCGATGGCCGCGACAGCCATTCTCTCGTCGAAATCAGATAGGGTCATGAGTAGATCCGAATGGGCTGCCCAACGCCCGTTCCTCGCCCCTGTCGGTCGGAGCCCGAGTACAAAAATCTAAGGCAACGGTAGCTGATGGGGTCAACTTAGCGCCGAACAGCGCCCCGTGCTGAGAAGTGGCTCCGATTTCTCGGATTCGGCATAACTTGATTTGTATCAGGGTGTTGCATGCGCATCTGCCGTCGATCCCCAAGGGTCAGGAAGATTGTTGCGGCGCATCGTGCCCGAACTTCCAGGTCCGGTTTGCGGACGCTGAGGTCCCGGCCTGGAGCGGGGCCGCGTCCTCGCGGCACACCGTCCGCCCGGAACCGGCAGTGCGGAGCCTGGTGTAGTCCGGTGCCAGGGATCAGCCCGGGCTCCGTGGCTGAACCGGGATCGCACGGGGATCGTCAGGAATTTCCCGAATTGCGGCTGGATTATTGCGCGCGTAGCATTCGCCCGCTGTCGGCAGTCCAACGCGTTTTGCGCGGCCGTCATGGTGGAATCGGTGCGCGCGAATTTCCGGCAATTGCGCTTCCTGCCACACCCACAAGAAACCCGAACACAGGAGGAACCCCATGATCTCCCGCATGGCACGGCTGATTCTCGTCACAGGGCTGTTGCTCTCCCCGCTCGCGGCGCTGGCTGAGCCCAACGACGGATTCCCTTTTCGCGAAGCCACCGTGGCTCAGCTGCAGGCGGCGATGGCCGCAGGCCGGTTGACCTCGGAACAGTTGACGCGCGCGTACATCGCGCGGATTCACGCGCTGGACTCCAGCGGCCCGGGCGTCAACGCCATCATGGAGCTCAATCCGGACGCACTCGCGCTGGCGCGCAGGGCTGACGAGCTGCGCAGACGTGGCGTGGTGCTGGGACCCCTGCACGGCATCCCGGTGCTATTGAAGGACAACATCGATACCGGCGACAGAATGCAGACCAGCGCGGGATCGTATGCGCTGGTCGGTGCACCCGCGGTGCGCGATTCCACGGTCGCGGCGAATCTGCGCGCCGGAGGCGCCGTGATACTCGGCAAGACCACCCTGTCGGAGTGGGCGAACTTCCGCTCTTTTGAATCCATCAGCGGCTGGTCGGGTCGTGGCGGGCAGACGCACAACCCCTACGGCATCGACCGCAATGCCTGTGGCTCAAGCTCCGGGTCCGGCGCGGCTGCGTCGGCGAATTTCGCCACGGTGTCGATCGGTTCGGAAACCGATGGAAGCATAGTCTGTCCGGGCAATGCGAACGGCGTGGTTGCCATCAAACCCACCGTTGGGCTGACGAGCCGGGCCGGTGTGGTACCCATTTCGCACACGCAAGACACGATCGGTCCGCATGCGCGCACCGTGGCCGACGCGGCTGCGGCCTTGGGAGTGATCCAGAGCCGCTCCTATGACGGGCGCGACGCGGCAACCGGCGGCGTACCGTTGGGCTGGCGCGGCCGCTTTGCCCGGCCGGCCAACCTCCCCACGGATTACACGCAGTTCCTGGACCCGAACGGGCTGCAGGGAGCGAGGATCGGCATCACGCGCGCAGGCCTGAACGGATTCACCAATGTCGCGACGCCCGCCCCGGTGACCACGGCCATCGAAGCCGCGTTCAAGGCGCTCAGCGATGCGGGTGCGACTGTCATCGATCTGGACGCGGCGGGATTCAGTTTCACACCCGCAACTGGCGAGTTCGGCATCTTGCTCTATGACTTCAAAAACGATTTAAGTGCGTACTTTGCTACGCGGGTTGGCGTTCCCGTGGCCGGCGGCACACTGCAGACAGCCATCGACTTCAACAACGGCCACACCGACATCGAGATGCCGTTCTTCAATCAGGACATCTTCGACCTCGCCAATTCGCTGGATACGAGCGATCCGAACGCGCCACAGGATCCGGGTCTGTTCGGCAGCAACAGCGCCGGGATGTCCTCCTATAACGTCTCACTCGATCTGGACCAGGCGGCCGGTGTCAGCATGGACCAGGCCTTGAGCACCTTTCATTTGGATGCGGTGGTATCGGCGACCGACAATCCGGCCTGGTCGACGGACCTGGTGTACGGTGACCATTTTATTTTCGGAACCTCGGGCCTGGCGGCCGGGCCGGGATTTCCGATCGTGCAAGTGCCCGCCGGTGAGGTCTTCGGGGTGCCCATCGGCATCAGCTTCTTCGGCACGGCCTTCAGCGAGCCGACGTTGATCAAGCTCGCTTCCGGCTATGAAGCGGCGACCCATGCGCGCGCGCATAACCTGCCGACATTCGCCGCGACGGTACCATTCGACCACACAAAAGGCCCGCTGCAGCAGGGTCTCGAAGGGAACAGCTCGCTGCCGTCGGTGGCTGCGGCCGCCCCGTCCAATGCGACTCAGGCGGCGGCTGTCTCGACCAATGCCGCCCCTGCGCGCGGCCAGACCACGCGCGCGAAGATCAAGAAGGCGCTGCACCAGCTGTAGCGTCACGGATAGCCCACGGCGCCGAGGAGCACTCAATCGAATCGGCGCCTCAAGTCCCGCAGCCCGGGCGCAGAAGACGGGCGCGCATGGCAGCGCGCAGCCGCTGGTCACGGCGGCCCGCGACGCCGCGTTCGTATCGGAGTCATCGTCCCAGGACTCGCCCTGGGCTACAGCGGCGTCAGCAGCGCGTGATCGCACACTTCGGGCGTGGGATGGGTCGGCCACGCCGGCATGCGGGCGCTCTCAGCTGCGGGAGCGCCGGGCCGGCCGGGCAGGCTTGGCGCCTGGCGCGGCATTCGTGAGCGGCCCCACTTCCTGGACAACGGTCTCGATTGTAGGTCGCTTGCCGCGCACATGAGTGTCGATCGCAGCGCGCATGGCGGCCAAATGCTCGGGTGTCGTGCCGCAACAGCCACCGACGATGCGCGCACCGGCGTCGATGGCCAGCGCAGCATATTTGGCCATCAATTCAGGCGTGCCGGAGTAAACGCATTCGGTGCCCTGGAAATGCGGTATGCCGCAGTTGCCCTTGACGACCAGCGCGTGCGTAGCATTCTGCATGGCCAGGAGCGTCACCAGGATATCCGGTGCACCTACACCGCAGTTGGCACCGATGGCGAGCGGCGCGACGGGCTGTCTGGCAACGATTCCATCCAGCTCATCGGGCAGCATGCCCATCATCGTGCGGCCGGCCGTATCGAAGCTGCAAGTGACCACGTACGGCAGTCCCACCTTGATCGAGGCCTCGGCTGCGGCGTTCAGTTCTTCCGCCGCGGACATTGTTTCTATCCACAACACGTCAGCACCGCCGTCGCGCAGGCCGCGCATCTGCTCGATGAACGATTCCACGGCAGCATCATGTGTGAGTTCGCCCATCGGTACGAACAGCTCGCCGGTCGGCCCCACTGAGCCCGCCACCACCACCGGACTCGCTGCGGCGTCGGCCGCCTGGCGCGCGAGTTCCGCGGCGCGCTTCGCAAGTTCGTAAACGCGATCTTCGGCCTTGTGAAGTTTGAGGCGCTGCCGGTTGCAGCCAAAGGAGTTGGTTAGGATGATTTCTGCGCCGGCGGCGATGAAGCGCCGGTGTAGGCCCAGAACTTCCCCGGGTCGATCGATATTCCAGAATTCGGGCGGCTCGCCCGCAGCAAGCCCGGCCAGGAAGTAATTGGTGCCGGTGGCACCATCGCCCAGCACTACGGATCGGTTTGCCAGAAGTGTGGACAGTGAGGTGCGCACGGGTGTGATGATACTACCCGGCGATCGAGACTGCGGCCGGATTGACGCCTGACCGGGGGAGCTTACGCAGCCCGACCCCGGTAGAAACCGGGACTATTCCGGATTACCGGGTCACGCGCTGCGCGGGGACCCTCTGCTTCACGATCAAGGGCTCTAATAATTCCATTCAGGACGCGGACTTCTGCTGCGCGCTCGCCCACAGAGCGCCGCTGGTCCGATCGTGGGTGCCGCGGTAGAATCGGGTAGCCGCGACGACAGCCGCACCGATCAGAATAACGACGCGAGGTCGCACATGCCGACAATCACAGCGCTGTATGCAGGAATCCTCGGACTCTTGTCCATGGTCATCGCGTTCAAGGCCGGGCGCCTGCGCGGCAAGAAGAAGATTCCGCTTGGGGACGGCGGCGATCGCGAGCTGCTGCTCGCCATGAGGCGTCAGAGCAATTTCGTCGAATATGTGCCTTTGGCACTGATTTTGATTGGCCTACTCGAGCTCAACCGCGTCCAGCCCGCTGCCCTCCACGCCCTTGGTGCGGCCCTCGTCGTCGCGCGCGTGAGTCACGCCGCGGGCATGAAGATCGACACAATGAAGGTTCCGGCGCGTTTCATTGGCGCGAGCCTGACTGCGCTCATCCTCGTGGTGGCTTCAATATGGGCCATTGTCGTTGCAGTTTGACCGGTGAGACAGGCGCGCCCTAAGCGCCTAAGCAAGCCGAATCCACCACCGACGTGATGCCGATGGCGTTGGCCTGAGACAAGGGCCACGGCACCATACTGGGGCTTGCCCTTCATCCCAGTCGCCCCCGCTCTACCATATGCATCGCTGCAAACAGGCGCTGGAGGTCGACCTGGAAATGGAAGTGCTCGCGCTTCTGATTCGGTGGTGCGTCATAACATAAGGATGACTTCAAACCGCGACACCGCAATACGTTGACATGCGCCGCCCCGCACCTCACCCTAATCGTTCATCTGCCACAAGGCATACCCTTCCAATGAAGGGGTCGCCATACCACCGGTCTACGGGGTCTCGTAAGACAGCGGGGTTGCCAGCATGGAACACTACGCGGCGATGGGGCGGCTGCACACTGCCCCATATCGAGCACGCACGAACTTTCGCGCAGACCTGTCTGACGCGTCTGGCTTCAGCATGGACTGGAGTCCGCTGCTCCGCGCTCCCTGCCGTTCCTATGGCCTCGCGAATCTCGCCCGGCTGACGGAAAAGGACCGACTGCTACTGCAATTCGCCGATCGTCCTCCCTGCAATCGCCAAACGCGAAAGCGAGCGCCGATATGACCATCACAAACCTGTTGACCTTCACACCGTGGCCCGCCTTGTCGGCCGTAATCCTGCTCGTGCTGCTCGTCGCTGCGCTGTACTTTGCCCGGAGTACCGCCCATCAGGCGATCCACGCGGCTTGCGGGGCCCTGGCGCGAGCCTTGCGGCTCGCTTCGCATTCCGTCACTCACGCACAGCAGCGACTCGGGGCGCGAAATCGCGCGGTTTTGCTCGCGGCGGGCCGCGAAGCCAAGGAGCGCATCGTCGAGCGCGAATTCGCGCGCGTCGGCGAGACGGTGCGCAAGGACCTGGCGGGCTATCCGGAGATGCACCGCCGGCTGAGCGGAGCGATCCTTCGGATCGGGGAAGACCAGGAGACGGCGGCGGAAGTCCCACCCGAGGCGCCCGGCTGGGCCCAGGCGATCGGTGTCGTGGCCAAGCTCGACGCACGCAACGCCGGGGCCGAGATCCTGGCGGATATCCATAAATCGATGGTCAAGGCGCACACCGAGGCCATGCGTGATTATCGAAAGGCCAGCGCCGAACGGCACGCGGTTTTGAGGCAGATGATGCCCGACTGGCGTTTGATCCAGCAGACGCTCGGGCGTGTGAACAAGAGCATTGAGAGCGTCATAGTGCGTTCGCTGGCCATCGATCGTCACATGGAGGAGTACGAGACCATAGTGCGAGGTGAAGACCGCGCCGTGTCGGTACTGTCGTCCTCGTCGATCGTGTACTTCTTTATTTCCGCTCTGGTGTTGGCGGTGGCGACCGCAGGGGCCGCGGTCAATTTTACCTTGATTGCGCGACCCATGGCGGAGATGGTCGGTGGAACCAACTTCATCGGCGCGTTTCGCACGGCCGACATCGCGGCGCTCGTCATCATCCTGGTCGAGATCTCCATGGGTCTCTTTCTCATGGAGTCCCTGCGCATTACGCGCCTGTTTCCGGTGATCGGCGCACTGACGGACAAAATGCGCGTACGGCTGATAGCGATCACGTTCACGATTCTGCTCATGATGGCGAGTGTTGAGGCCGGGCTCGCATACATGCGCGAGGTACTGCTGCAGGATGAGCTGGCCACCAACGCGCTGCTGCGCAGCGACAGCACCGGGTCCATGGTGAACGGACACCTCTGGATCACGACCGCGGCGCAGATGGGGATGGGGTTCGTCCTGCCTTTTGCGCTGGTGTTCGTTGCGATTCCGCTCGAGACCTTCGCGCACTCATTGCGAACGGTCGTCGGCCTGACGGGCATGGCTATTCTGCGCGCGCTTGCCTTGATCCTGCGGGTGCTCGGTAACGTCACCCGCCAACTTGGGATGCTCGCTCAACGTCTCTACGACCTGCCGTTATTCGTGCCGCTGTGGGTCGAAGCCAGGATGGCGACCGCGGCCCGGCGGGCCGCGAATGCTGCGGACTCCGGGGTGGCCGAGCCCTGGCAGGAGGCGCGGTCATGAAGCGCCGGGCCTGGCTGCTTGCACTGATTCTTGCAACGGGCGCGTGCGCGCCCCCCGGTGCTCACAATACCGGCGTCTATCTGCTGATTGATACGTCCGGATCGTATAACAGGCAGACGAACAAGGCAGAGCAAATCATTCTCTTTGCGCTGTCGCGCCTGCAGTCGTCGGACTCGATTGCGGTCGCAAGAATAGACACGGCGAGCTTCACGGAAAAGAACATCATCGCCAAAGCAACGTTTGACGATCGGCCGAGTACCGCGAACCAGCAAAAGCGCGCGTTTGCAGGTCGCGTGGCGAAGTTCGTTGATCAGACGACACCGGCGTCCTACACCGACATCACCGGGGGATTGCTGCAGGCGATCGAGTTCCTGAACGAGAAACAGACTGCGCGCAAGGAGATCCTCATCCTTTCCGATATGAAGGAGGAGCTGGCCGAAGGCTACGTCCGCGACATCCCGCTCCATCTCAATGGATTCGAAGTTGTCGCGCTCAATGTGACGAAGCTCCGCTCGGACAACTTCGATCCCCGCCAGTACCTCGCTCGGCTGGAACAGTGGAAGATGAAGGTGGAGAAGAGTGGTGGCCATTGGCGCGTGGTCAACGATCTCGACCGTCTGGACGGCCTCCTGTAGCTGTTTTCGCGCTGCGTATGCAGCTGAACCGCCATGCTCTCATCGCCTCTCCTGCAACCGCATCTATGGCCGAGAGCCTGGCGACGCCGACTCACCTACTACTGGCTTGGCCTCGAGAGGGAGAACCTGCTGTTCTTCTCGATGTTCGGGGCGCTGATCCTGTGTGTGATAGGCATCGCCCGCTTTGCCTACGTTGACAGCACGCGAATCGAACCCGCCCGGATGCAGGTCGCACAGCGGGCCGCGACCCTGGCGCGGCGGCGCGCCGATGATCTGCAGTGCCTCGCCGAGAACGTCTATTTCGAAGCGCGCGGTGAGCCGCTGGAAGGCCAGTACGCAGTTGCGGAAGTCACCTTGAACCGGACACGGTCAGATCATTTTCCGCACACGGTTTGCGGGGTAGTCCACGAGGCCCGGTGGAATTCAGCCCGCGGGCGTTACATTGCCGACTTCTCGTGGACGGAGCTGGGCGGGTTGTCTCCGCAGGAAGACCCTGCCTGGAAGCAGGCGATGGTTGTGGCGACAGCGGCCTACGAGGACCTGCACGAGCCGCTGGTGCCGGGTGCCTTGTACTATCACACCATCAGCGTTAGCCCGGCATGGTCGAGAAGCCGAAAAGCGGTCGCGACGATCGGCAAACACATCTTTTACCTGTAGGGGCCTCTGCCTCCAATCGAAAACCCTGGAGCGCAAACCCAGCTTCTTGCTTTCGCTTGACCGTTTCCCTGCGGCATTGATACGAGACTCTGAGGGATCGCGGCCGGCAATGAAGAAACGAAGCTAACCGCCTGTTTGGATGGCTTCGCGAGTTGGGCGATGAATCGACGATAGGCACCCGAGCCGTAATGCAAGCGCGTGTACGGCCAAGGTTGACTTCGAACGGAGCGCCCGCGAACCCTCAGCGTACTGCCGCGGCATCAGCCTCATCGCCCGCCGCCGCAGGAGACTCTTCATAGCAGGCATCGTCGGCGATGCAGAGGCCGAGGGCTCGGTCGGTGGCGCGCCGCAAAATGAACCGACTTGGATCTTCGTCCCATATGGTCACGAACACGGCCGTAATGGCGCGGTGAACGATATCGCGCAGCACTTTGGGGGCCACCAGCTGATAACCGGCGACCTGCGGGTAGTCGAACATTTTACGCATGTAATTGGCGCTCAACACCGCCACGGCCAGCCGATCGGCAACGCTTGTCCCGCTGCCAAGTTCAAATGAGTGCGCAGTGGCCTGCTCGAGCAATTTAGTCAGATCCTGCCCGATTTCCTTCAGCTTGCCCTCGGTGCAATTCTTATTGATCAGGAAGGCCTTGAGCGCCAGCTCGAGAGCGCGGCTGAGCAGGAATTGCAGTGTAAGCACTGAAATATTGGACAGACCGCGGGTCGAATAGGCATCGGCTGCCGCAGCGACCGCCATCGCCTGGTGTAACAGATTGACGCCAGTGAGCCTGTCGGTGTCAGCTGTTTGCGTGATCCCGGAATCCCTGATCAACCGCCCGTTGGAGCCAGGAGATGCGCCACCACTTTGGGCATCGTGTGCGCCCTTTCCAGGGTCTGAGTCACGACGGCGGGGTGCGGCGGCGCGTCTGCCATTACCGCGCTTCCTGCCAGTTCCTTTACTGCGGCGCACGCTCATCTATGACCGCCGGTCATTTTAACAACTCGTGGCGACGTGGAATCGTCCGTCTTCTTTTCATCTACGGATGGAATGACTTTCGACGCATCGGGCATGTCCTCAAGTATCGACAGTGCGGAAATATCAGGCAGCTCCTCGGAATCGCTGGCTCTGGATCGCGTCCAAACAGCATTCCCCAGCGAGTCGTGTTCGACGCGACCGCCCGGTCCGCCTGCGCGGCGGCGACTCATCAGGCGCTTCAGTTTCACCGTATCGACCATCGACTCTGCTCGCTGCTCCAAGCTGGCTGCTGCAATCGCAAAGCTGCGGCGACAGGCTATTTGCTGCAATGCGCGAATGTAGGGACTTTGGTCACGCTCCCAAGGAATTTGTGATTTGAAGTTCTCAACGGGAGATTGGCGCGGTCACAATGTGTGATCGCCCTCACACTTGAACAGCACTGTGTTCGCGGCTCTCAGCTATGACCTCCAGAAGGTCCCCGCTCGCATCGTGTGCGGGAGCCATTCGGCGGGGACAGCACGCTCTTGCTACGACCAGACGGGCCTGATGGCCGCGTGATCATTGCAGCCCGCCGCCCCATCGGGAGCGCAGGGACATTTGGTAGCGGGGAGTCGCTCCGCCATTACCTCAAGGTCGGGCCGGCGTACCCCTACGGGGTGCCATGGCCGGCCGAAGGTACACCCCTATCTGCTCCGTGGCCTCCCCGCCAGAGGGCGCCATGCCGGTGAACGTCCCTGGTCCGATGGCCACCGTTGCCAGGGAGTGCCTCCGGGCGTTAGTAGCGACCGCGTGCGGGTGAATTGCGAATCAGGGGCGCAAGGGTGCGGGACAATCCATTCACCAGATTTGCCGTGCGACTGACGAAGTCGGAGACATTATCGTGTAGCGCTTTGAGCGAAGCCTCGTGCGCGTACACCATATATCCAGATTCGTAGAATCTGTACTCAATGGTTCTTCTGAAGAATAGCCGGAATCGGCACGTGCGGCGTTTCGGCGACCCCTTCGAAGAAGGGCGTCGCCAAATCGAAATACCCGGTGTTTGGCCGCACCTTCAGGCTTGGGACGAGTGTGACATTCGCGTGTATAGGCCGGAATCGCGTGCCCACTGCGCCATGCGGAATTGCGCTGTGCGCAATTTCTTTGAGCGTGACTGCCGCGGCCCCTCCGGACGCGCTGAATACGTATGCGGATTGTTGCAAGGGCGGCCAGCGGCGGCGCACTCTGCGCCAAGAGCCCGGCGCGCTGCCCGGCCGTTTACCGCGCGATACGCTCGCACCAGCATCGCCGAGCCGGCGCCGATTCAGTCTTCGGGAGCCTGCCAATGGCCGGACGAAGAAACCTTGACTGTTGGGATCGCGAATTCGCGAGGGAGGACCGTAGCCCTCACTGCCGCATCCAGGAGTGAAGCCTCGCATGTGGCAGCCCCGAGGGCCCGGGCCGGGCATGCGCGCGCGGAAGACATCTGGATCGACCGGAATTGAGCCCGCTGCATCGAGCCGTCTGTGCCCAACCAAGACGGGCGGGCGAACCCAAGGAACGTAAGACGGAGGTATCAACCGATGAATCGTCAACACCAGCATCACAACAGCGCGTGGCTGCAGCGACCGCCCTTACTCATCTGGTTCCTGCTTGGCGGAGCGCTGCTGGGCGGCGCAGGCCGTGCGCAGGCCTGCTCAAACGACAACAACGTGGAATGGAATTACCTGTTCTCGGACCAGGGACCGATGTTCGACAGCAATCCGGAGCCCACCGCAACGACTTCGGTAACTGTCAAACTGCGCACGTGCAAGTCAGACATCACCAGCGCCAACGTCAAGTACTACAACACGGCTGACAGCGCCTTCCATTGGGTATCGATGGTCTGGGTAGCCAACGATCCGACAGGCACTTTCGACTACTGGTCGGGCACCGTACCCGCCAGCTCCTCCGAGAAGTATTACCGTTTTCAGATCAACGACGGCTCGGCTACCGCCTGGCTCAACGCCGCAGGAATCACATCCGCCGAGCCCTCTTCGGGCGACTTCTTCATCGTTCCGGGCTTCAAGACGCCGGATTGGATGAAGAACGGGGTGATGTACCAGATCTTTCCCGATCGCTTCTATGATGGGAACACGTCCAACGACGTCACCAACGGCCAATATACGTACGCCGGCTGCGCGACCGAGAAGCACGCGTGGGGCACCAGCGTCACGCCCAACGTCAGCGGCTGCCAGACCGAGGTGTTTTTCGGGGGCGATCTGGCGGGCATCGACCAGAAGCTGAGCTACATCAAGCAGACACTGGGTGCGAACATCCTTTACCTCAATCCCATCTTCAATTCCCCCACCAACCATAAGTACGACACACAGGACTATTACACGATCGACCCCGCGTTAGGCACGAGCTCCACCCTGCAGCAGCTGATCGGCGACATCCAGAGCAGCACTAACGGTCCGAAGGGCTACATCATCCTCGACGGCGTGTTCAACCACAGCGGCGACAGCAACTGCTGGTTCGACAAACAGCTCTATGGCTCCCTCACCTGCTCCTACCAGGGCGCCTACCAGTCGCAGTCGAGCTCCTATTTCGGTTATTACACGTTCCAGTCGTGGCCCAACACCTACTCCTCCTTCTTTGGCTTCGGCGGCATGCCGAAGCTCGATTACGGTGCGAGCGGCTCGGCGGCGCGCAACCAGATCTACGGCGGCGCCTCTTCCGTCATGAAGACCTACCTCTCCTCTCCCTACAACATCGACGGCTGGCGTCTGGATTTTCCGCAGGCGCTCGATGCAGGCGGCAACGGCGGCAGCGATGCCACCAACCACCAGATCACGCAGGAGATGCGCACTGCGGTGAAATCCGTCAACTCCAGTGCCGACATCCTCGGCGAGTACTGGGGTGACGCCTCACCCTGGCTCGATGACGGCAAGGAGTGGGACGGAGTCATGAACTACAACGGCTTCACCCAGCCCGTGTCGGAGTGGATCTGCGGCGTGGATTATCATGGCAACGCCGCCTCGATCAACGAGAGCTCGCTCGACAGCTGGCTGCTCGGCACGCGCGCAGGCGTTCCGGTCAACGTGCAGGAGGCCTGGACCAATGAGCTCGGTTCGCACGACACGGAGCGGTTCGCGACGAGCTGCGGTGGCGATATCTGGAAGACCTACCTCGGGCTCATCTTCCAATTCACCTACGTCGGCACGCCCGCCATTTACTATGGTGACGAGTACGGCATGCAGGGCGGCAACGACCCGGACGACCGCCGCACCTTCGACTGGACGCAGGCGACCACCAGCAATGCTGCCGTAGCGCTCACGCAGAAGCTGATCTCGATCCGCAACCAGTATCCGCAGCTGCGCACGGGCTCAGTCAAGACTCTGTTGGTTGACACGACGAACCACATCTACGCGTTCGGACGGTGGGATGCCAATCACCGGATCGCGGTGGTGCTCAACAACACTTCCAATACGGAATCCGTGACGATCCCCGCGTGGCAGTTGAGCATGACCAATGGATCGTGGGTGACGGATCTGCTCACGAGCACCACGTATCAGGTCATCAACGGCAATCTCACCGTGAACGTCCAAGGACACTACGGTGCGATTCTCGAGCAGTAGGGATTGCGGCCGGCAGGCATGCTCCGCCGCGGCCACCCCGGGGACGGTAGTCAGGTGGCCGCGGCTTGCGCGTTGTGCTCATCGACACAAGCGCCTCGACGACCCATTGGGGCCCAATTAACCCTGTGAATCGAATGGACCCAGGGGATTGTGGTAGCGGGGAGCGCTTTGTTGCACCTCTGTCAGTCGACCCGAGACAGGGCAACGAGCCTCCTCCCCTCCCCAAAACTCGCGGAACGGCAGAGTCCATCCCGTGAGCACCGCGTTGGAGAGTGCATTGGGGCGACCGCCTTTTCCCCCGACCGGACGGTTGTGAGTGAGCGCCTTCGGCGCCAGTTGTGCTTAGGCCGTATGAGGGGCCGACCCCGTCATATCAATGGGCCACTGCAGAAGTGGGTGGACGTTTCTGCTCCCGAATCCAACTATCCGTCCGGGAGTCCAACAGCTCGAGCGGAAGGACACCGCCGCTCAGCATCTCGTCGTGAAAACTACGGATGTCAAATCTCGCACCCAGCTCCATCTGGGCACGATCACGCAATTCGCGGAACTTCAGTTGGCCCAGCTTGTAGGCGAGGGCTTGCGCTGGCCACGCGATGTAGCGATCCGTTTCAGACTGGATGGTAGGCTCATCAATGGCCCCGGATTTCCGCACGAACTCGACCACCTGGTCGCGAGTCCAAGCCTTTGAATGGATGCCGGTATCGACGACCAGTCGCACGGCGCGGAATAACTCGCTGGAGAGTCTCCCGTAGTCGCTAGCCGGGTCCTGATAGAAACCCACCTCCTTGCCGAGCTGCTCGGCGTACAGCGCCCAGCCTTCGATGTAGCCCGAGTTCCTGGCATGTTGGCGAAACTTCGGCAGCGCGGTTATCTGCTGCGCCACGGACAGCTGCATGTGATGTCCGGGTATGCCCTCGTGATAGGCGATTGCTTCGTCATTGATCAGCGAGCGGTCGGCGAAATGCGAAGTGGCCACTGTCACTCGGCCCGGTCGCTGCCCATCAGGCGTGCCGGTCTGATAGTGAGTAGCCATCGCCGCCTGGAAATCCGGGATGGCTTCGACGGTAATCGGAGAGGCCGGGATGTAGCCGAACAATTCCGGCAGCTTGGGCTGCATCTGTGCGATGTACTTACGAAAGTCCTCGAGGATCTGCTCTGCTGAGATCGGCCGGTACTTGGGATTCGATTTAAGCGACTCTCGATACGACGCGAGATCAACGAAGCCTTCGCGATGCGCTATGACCAGCATGTCGGCCTCAATCCGGTCAATCTCGCGCAGGCCGATCTGGTGTATCTGGTCGGGTGTCAGCGTGCCGACGGTAGTGCGGCTAAGGATATCGTTGAGATAGCGCTTCTCACCCCCGGGCAGCGACTGCACGGAGAGCGCAGTGCGGCCGTGGGGCGCGTACTCCGTGCCAATGAAGATGCCGAACGCCCGGTATGCAGGCAGAACCTCGCTTGTGACCGCCTCGGTGATCGCCCTGGTCAGGCGCTCCTGATCTTCCGGTGAGATGCCGGCGGGAAATTTTCGGGTGGGCAGCAGGAAGGGATCAGCCTCGATCACGCCGTCACACTGCGCAGGCACCTTCTCGAGCAGGAAACGCACCGGCATAAGACTGTCTCTCATTCCGGCACGGAGAACCTCTTCGGTTTCGGCAAATGCGCGCGGGATCTGGTGGAGGCGAGCGATGTAGTCCTCGTACTGCTTCACCGAGTCGAACGGGACAGCCAGCGGCAGATCAGCGAGACTGACGTGCGGGCCGTTCATCTGGCTGACGGGCATCTCGTATTCTTTGAAATCGTAGTTGTCGATGTTCTGCTGCAGCGCGCGCCCAAGCACCTCGTGGGACAGCTCATCCTGTTCGGAGAAGCCGGTCGTTGGAATGGCTCTCAGCTGCGCGAGATACTTCTGGTCGCTCGCGTGCTCGGCACTGATTGCGGCCAGAGAGCGTCTGTCCAATTGGTCGTTGTACCGATAATCGCCGTAAGCGGTCGCTTGCTCCGGGTGGGCCCTGAGGTCGGACTGATACCATTTCTCGAATAGCGCGTTCTGAGCGGCGACGCGTGCCTTGACTTCAACCGAATTGGCGCCAACCGATGCGCAGGCTGCAATGCAGAGGAGCGCAACCACGGAAACGGAGAGCATTAGAGAGCGCATGACGCGAAAGGGTAGCACTGAGTGACGATGGCTGCCCAGTCCAAATCGGTGACGCCAGAGTCGCAGTAAGCCCTACGGCCCACTGCACTGAATTGGCCTACGCTCCACCGCGAACGTTCGCTCCAGAGCAGGCATTTCGAGTCCTCGAATGCCGCCAACCTGCCGAGAGCCGCCTTTTGGGCTCCCCAAACCAGTTCATTGGGCAGGGCACTTGGCGGCAGGCGGTCCCGACGCAGCAGAGAACGCGACGGCGTGCGGTCCAGAACGCCAGGCGACTACAAGACCGTGGTAACGGGGGACCGTTTCAGGACACACCGACTATCTCTAGCTGCCTGATTCCCGGAGCGTTTTTGCCGCCCTCATTCCCAGGCGCTCGCGGTGTAGGCGGCGGACGTAATTTGCACAGATCTGGCGGGGCAATATTGCAGACTCGTTGACGGCGGCGCGAGCGGCGTGTAGTTGACCATTTAGTTAAGCAAGATCACTCCGACGATTGATTGTCAAGTGACACCTGCGTGCGCTGAAGAGCGGCTGTGAGGCGGTTCAGCTCTGACGGTAAAACCACGAACGTTCGAGCTCCCACCGCGGGTGAGCTGATCACGATCTGGACCCCTTGACCCGCGCTCATGGTCAAAACGGAAGGATCGTCAGTGCCGGTTTCGTTGAAGGTACCGATTGTCTGCCACGAATTCGACTGAGCTGCAGCAGCCTTTGTCCACAGAGCGGAGAGCACCGGCCACTCGGCGGCCGTAAAGGTAATGCTGATCCTTTTGGTGCCCGGAGTCACAATTCCGAGCAGACCAACTTTGACAGGATTGTTATGTTGGTCATTGCTCGCCTCGAAGTATGTCGCCACGTTGAGCTCACCGTCACCACTTAGCTTCTCGACGATGGTGAGATGTCCCGCCAAAGCAGGAAATGCAACCAGCGCGAGCAGCAATCCAATGACTCGAGTTCGCATTGAAATTCTCCTGGTACAACTTGCGCTCGGACGGCCGCCCTCAGCGAGCCCGAGAAGCCAATCGACCTGAAAAGGGCTTCGGGGTCTGTTAACTACGTATCAGTTCCGGTAATTGGTTTCGCCGTGTAGTTCCTCATCAAGAGCCGCCGTGCGTCAAAGGCGACGGTTACCGCCGTTACGCGAGTGGTTAGCAACGTGACGAAGGTCGTTACGGATAAATGGTTGAGTTCCACCAGGAACGAATCACTCTTAAATGGTTACGGGGGTGGTTCTGGTGTATCTGCGGTAATGCGCCCACAAGTCTTGCTCCTTCGTGGGCGCCCGAACTGGCCCGACCCTCAGCCCGTGATGCCATGTACCGTGGCCGTGTCCTTGGCGCCGAGATCATCGAAGTCTGCGTGCGCTGGTACATGACCTATAGGCTGAGCTCGCGGGATCTCGTGGCCATGATGGTCGAGGAAAGTGACCCTCGACGGCGATGTGCCGAGTCACTGCGCGATGCGGCTCCTGCGGCGGGACAAACCCGAGTGGAAGGATGTGGATGTACGCCGCAGCAAGTCACTCAATAACATCGTTGAGCGGGACAATCGGGCCATCAAGCGACGGGAACGGAATTACCGCCTGGCAGCCAGCGATAGCGGCCGAGCGACCTCCTAATGGCGGTCAATGGGCGCAATCGAGAGCGCCGTGACCAGCGCGTTGCCTATCTTTGGCCGAAATTCGATCAGCACCCCATCGCTACGCGATATGGCATCGAAAGAGCGGACCACGCCTTTCAGCTTGCCGCCGGCCGCCGCGTAGATATCGAAGTTCTTGAGCGCGGTCGCCCCATTGGCGAGCACGTCGAACTCTCGCACGCCAGCCTTGTCGGCCGCGGGCTCCTCGAAATGCAGGGTAACCCGGTAGCGTCCGCTCGGCACCGGCACCTGGTACGAGAATGCACCCTCCCTGAAACTGTCGTACAGCCCGGCGTCCTCGCCGGCCACCGTAACCCGCTCCGACATCGGCGTATCAGGGGCGTTGATGCCGCGGCTGTAGCCTCCCCTGAAATAAGTGTCCGAGCCGTAGCGCTCCCCCGCTTTCGATACATACCCGGACAAATTGCCGGCCTTGATTCGCACCTTGTCCGGCGACCCGGAGTATGTCCACGGAATCGAATCGGACAGGGTCGTCCCGGCAATATCCGCAGTCGCGAGCAATTCATTGGGCCCCGGCTGCAGGCGCACCGCATGCCACAAACACACCCCGCCCTTGCAGGGCACCACACCTTGGTTCTCGCCATTCAAGCGCAGCCGAACGCGCGCAGCATTGCTGTAGGCCTTCACGTCGACTACACCATACGGCCGATCGACATAGCGCCGACCGACCAGGTGGAGCGTCGGCTGGCTGCTCCAATTGGCGCGGTAGAAATAGAATGCGTCTTTGCGGGTCAGCCGATCGTAGCTGACGAGTCCCTTGTCGTTGATGTCCGTAAGATCGCCCTCGCGGCGCGAGTCGCTGGAAAAATCGAACATGTTCCAGATGTATACGGCCCAGAGATACGGCCCAGAGATACCGGCGGCCGCGCAAGGCGCTCCAGGATGCTTCATGGTACCAATTCTGGAATTCCTCCGGATGGGGCCGGCCGTGCGGGTTGATCGGTCCGCCCGCCGGGTCATCGGTGTGTTGGGAGAGCGCCGCACCCGCCCCGAATTCGGAGACCGCGATCGGCAGAGCGGGATGACGCGAATGCGCTTGATCCAACATCGCACCGAAATCGTCGAGCTCTCCGGTATACCACCCAAAATAACGGTTGTAGCCGACCGTATCGGCGATTCCGACGATGGCGTCGCGCGATACGGCGCCGCCGGCCGCCGCATCCGCGTGTGACGCGCGGCCCATTTCGCAGCAGTCGGCAAAGGTCGTGAATCGTCCCGGATCTTCCTGCTTGGCGAGCGCCTGCAGGGACCTCAGCAGCTCCGCGGGTCTGCTCGGACCCTTGAGTTGGATGGCGGTGAGATCGATCTCGTTGGCCATCGACCAGACCGCGATCGAGGGATGGTTGTAATTTTGACGGATGAGTTCGATGAACTGCTGCCGCGCATTGGCGGCGAGCGCGTCGTTCGCGGGCGAGCCGTCGAATGACACTTTGTTCACCAAGGGGATTTCGGCCCACACCACGATCCCCAAGGAGTCCGCCAGTTCGTACGAGTACTGATCGTGCTGGTAGTGAGCGAGTCGAACGGCGTTGCCGCCCATGTCTTGCAAAAGTTCGAAATCCTGCGCCTGATCCGCGTGCGAAATCGCCCAACCCTTGAGCGGGCGGTCCTGATGCATGGACGCACCCTTCAGGAAGAGATGTTCCCCATTGAGAGAGAATCCTTTTCGGGAATCGAAATCGATGGCGCGCAGGCCGAGGGGCTGCGCCATTTGATCGAGAAGTACACCCTGGGTCGATCGGATTGTGATGACGAGCTTGTAGAGGTACGGATCCTTCGTCCCGCGCCAGAACCGCGGATGTTGCACGTGCAAGATGTACTCGATCTCGACGGGCTGTGTCGGTGATAGCGACACCCGGCTCGATTCCGCGGCGACGACCAAACCAGCTCTGTCCTCGATGCGGCTCTCGACGGTGACCCGCTGAGGCGTCGGGCCGTCGTTGACCACCCTGGTGGACGCCCGCACGATCGCGGAGGCCGAGTTGAGGCTCAAGGCTCTGGCGTACACCCCCGGGCCGCCGTAATCCAGCATGTCAGCATGCACAAAATCGGTGGCAATCAGAGTGACGGGACGGTAAATGCCGCCGAACATGAAGAAATCGCCCGACAGCGGGATGACATTTTCCGTCGTTGAACCGGGCTTGGGCAGGCTATTGTCTGACTTGACCACCAGAAGATTCTCACCGGACGGGTCGATGACAGCCGATGCGTCGAAGCGGAATCGAGAAAAGGCGCCGGCGTGCTTGCCGAGGTAGTGTCCGTTCACCCAAACATCCGCGACGGTGCCGACCCCGTCGAACTGAAGAAAGTAGCGCTTGTTGGCCAACGAGGGAGGCGTGCGGAATCGAAGCCGGTACCAACCCACGCCCTGCACGGTGTTGGAGAGGGACGAACGCTCGGTACCCCCGTTGCCCAATCGATTCCAGGTATGCGGAAGCTCGATGGCGGTCCAAGAGGAATCATCGAACGCATTGCTCTCAATGCCGCTCAATCCCTCCGCTTGACGGAAACGCCAGCCTCGGCTCAATTCGATCGAGACGCGCGGCTCCCCGATTGTGACCTCCTGCCCGGTCGCCGGCGCCGCACGGGACTCGAGCGCCGCAGCGGTGAGCCTCGCGCACCCGATGGTTGCGACCAAGCCGATGATCGACCACGGACGCGAATATCTGTCAAACGCCATACCAGAGCTGCCCCGCTTTGGTGGACACGTGGCTGTCCTAATTGGACTTCCCCCGGTACGGATGACAGCTCCGGGCTAGTATTTTAGCCTAGGAGGAATGGGTATGAGCAGTCAACGGTTCGCACCGGAATTCAAGGACGA